>Ga0209550_10006488_pt1 | contig 10890 bp, 8 predicted proteins | sample LauGreSuBDMM15SN_2_FD_187567 | JGI IMG/M metagenome (GOLD analysis project Ga0209550, IMG submission 187567) | Freshwater lake microbial communities from Lake Michigan, USA - Su13.BD.MM15.SN (SPAdes) (version 5) | ecosystem: Environmental > Aquatic > Freshwater > Lake | place: Lake Michigan, USA... | reverse complement strand
TAGACGAAGGTTTTGTAACAAAATCGCCCCAAGCAATCGATAGCGCGCGGCTCTGTTTCGGTTCGGCGATCTGGCCAATGCTCGCAAACATAATCAGCGATCCTACGGGCTAATTCTATAGGTGACTGGCAGCGGCCGCGCAGCGGCGACGGTAATTTCCCAGCCGCTTTCGCAAAACAATTGCAGCCAAAGGCCCAGCCTGCCCAGTTTATCAACTTGTCGACATCGGCGGTCACTTTGAGCCAAGGCGCGGAACGCAGCAGACTTTGCGTTGGTGTGATCTTCCCCACAAGTGAAAGCGGTACGCCCTTTGCCGCAGATGTGTTAGTTATGCGGCGGCGCTGCTATCTTCCCTAGTGCCGCTTTGACTGCTAACGCTGAGATATCGCAAGGGGCGGGATGGGGATGGCAATGCAAGATCTTCCAGTTTTTCCAGACCTTAAGGGCGCATCTGTGTTTATCACAGGCGGGGGGTCGGGCATTGGTGCGGCCTTGACCGAGGGGTTTTTGCGCCAAGGCGCGCGCGTGGCGTTTTGCCAACGCAGCGAGGCTTCGGCCTTTTGCGATGCGATGGAGGCCGCAACAGCCAACCGCCCGCTGTTCACCCGCGCCGATATCACGGATTTAGATTCGCTCAACGCCGCGCTGGCCAGCGCCGCCGCTGCGCATGGGCCAATTTCGGTATTGGTGAACAATGCCGCCAACGATCAGCGCATGGGAACATTGCACGTGGATGAGGCGTTCTTTGATGCCTCGATTGCGGTCAATCTGAAATCTTATTTCTTTGCAGCCAAGGCGGTTATCCCTGCCATGCAGGCCATGGGCGGCGGAGTGATCGTGAATTTTTCGTCCATCAGTTACATGATGGCGACGGCGGGTTACCCTGTTTACATCGCCGCCAATGCGGGCATTACAGGGATGACGCGCACTTTGGCGCGGGAATTTGGCGCGGATCGCATTCGCGTGAACGCGCTGGCTCCGGGCTGGGTGCTGACACAAAAGCAAAAGGATCTTTGGGTCACGCCCGAGGGGCTTGCCGCGCATTTGGCGCAGCAGTGCCTGCCAGACCCCTTAGAGCCGCAAGATATTGTCGGGGGGTGCCTGTTTTTGGCAAGCAAAGCATCCCGCGCAATGACGGGGCAAGTTTTGGTGATTGATGGCGGCGTGGTGCATAGCGGATGAAACCAAACTGGATCGCAATTGATTGGGGCACAACCAACCTGCGCGGTTGGGCAATGGGGCCTGCGAGTATCCTTGCCGAAGCCAGTTCTGATAAAGGGATGGCCAGCCTTAAACCTGCCGAGTTTGAGGCGGCCCTGCTGGATATGATCGGCCCTTGGCTGGCAGGCCACACAGGCGCGCCAATTCCCGTTTATGCCTGCGGCATGGTTGGCGCACGGCAAGGCTGGATCGAGGCCCCCTACCGCGCCGTGCCCTGCGCGCCCGTGACCGCAGGCGAGGTGATGGCGGTTGCCGTGCATGACCCACGCATCACTGTGCAGATCACTGCTGGATTGAAACAAGACAAGCCCGCCGATGTGATGCGGGGCGAGGAAACGCAAATTGCGGGCGCACTGGCGCTGTTTCCAAATTTTGATGGGGCCATGTGCCTGCCTGGAACGCACAGCAAATGGGCCCAAGTGTCTGCGGGCGAAGTTGTGTCTTTTCAAACCTTTATGACGGGCGAGATGTTTGCCCTGCTGTCCACCCAATCGGTTCTGCGCCTTGGCATGGGCGGCGATGGCTGGGACGAGGTGGCGTTTGATACGGGCGTGGCCGAAGGCATGGCGCGGCCCGAGCGGCTGGCCGCCAGCCTGTTCCGCCTGCGCGCCGAAGGGCTGCTGGTGGGCCTAACCCCAGATGCCGCCCGCGCGCGCCTATCTGGCCTGCTGATTGGGGCCGAACTGGCCGCTGCCCGCGCCTATTGGCTGGGGATGGATGTTGCGCTGATCGGATCATCAAAAACCACGCCGTTGTATGTCCGCGCGCTGGCGGCCCAAGGGGTTGCGCCGCGTTCGCTGCCTGTCACTGACTGTACCCTTGCGGGCCTAACCCGCGCGGCTGGCCATTTGGTAAAGGATAAATCATGACACGTAATCTGATCGCCATTTTGCGAGGGCTAACACCCCCCGAAGCCCTGCCTATTGCCGAGGCGCTGATCGAAGCTGGCATCACAACCATCGAAGTGCCGCTAAACTCGCCGCAGCCGATGCAATCCATCGGCGCGATGGTGCGCGAATTCGGTGCGCGTGCCACAATTGGTGCGGGAACAGTGCTAAGCTCGTTGCAGGTGCAGGAATTGGCCGATGTGGGCGGACAAATTGTCGTCTCCCCCAATATCGATGCCGAGGTTATCGCCAAAACCCGTGCGCTGGGCCTGCAAAGCTGGCCTGGTATCATGACCCCGACCGAGGCGTTTGCCGCCCTGAAGGCAGGGGCAACGGGGCTGAAACTGTTTCCCGGTTCCTTGCTTGGCCCCGATGGGCTGAAGGCCATTCGGGCCGTGCTGCCCATAGGCACGCAGGTATATGCCGTGGGCGGCGCGGGGCCAGATAATTTTGCCGCATGGCGCAGCGCTGGGGCCAATGGTTTTGGCATAGGCACGGCGCTGTATGTGCAAGGGTTAACTGCCGCCGATGTCGGCGCGCGTGCGAAGGTAATTGTTGCTGCATATGACAAGGCCAATCAAGGGATGATGGCATGATTTATGACACCCGCAGATGCGAACTTGGCGAAGGGCCGCTGTGGCACCCTAAACGGGGGCAATTGTTTTGGTTCGATATTTTGAACAAAAAGCTGCTGTCGCGGGTGGGTGATACCGCGCAGGAATGGGTGTTCGATGAAATGGTTTCCGCTGCGGGTTGGGTCAGCGAAAGCGAAATGCTTATCGCCAGCGAGACACAGCTTTTCCTGTTTCATCTGGATACGGGCACACAGCGCCCAATTGCACCCTTAGAGGCGGACAACCCAGTGACCCGCTCGAACGATGGCCGCGCCGACCCGCAAGGCGGGTTTTGGATTGGCACAATGGGCAAGAACGCTGAAAAAAGCGCAGGCGCGATTTACCGCTATAATCGCGGAGAGCTGGGCCGCCTATACGCGGGTATCACCATTTCCAACGCCATTTGCTTTGCCCCAAATGGCAAGACCGCCTATTTCACCGATACGGTCACCGCCAAAGTGATGCGCGTGGCGCTGGACAATGAGGGCTGGCCTTTGGGCCAACCGCAGATTTATTTGGACTTGCAAACCAACCCCGATGGCGCGGTGATCGATAGAGCGGGCAATATGTGGCTGGCCGAATGGGGCGCGTCGCGCGTGGGCTGCTATAATCCCGCTGGCGTGATGATCGCCCACGCCGCATTTGACGCACCCAACACATCTTGCCCCGCCTTTGGGGGGCCTGATCTGACCACGCTGTATTGCACAACTGCCCAGCAACATATGGACGCAGTCGCCCGCGCGGCGCATCCCAAATCGGGTATGGTGTTTGCGGCGCTTGGCGCAGGTCAGGGCCAAGCTGAACATAGGGTGATCTTATGAAGCGTGCCTTAGGTGTCTGCTATTACCCCGAACATTGGGAGGAATCTAACTGGGTTACAGATGCCGCCCGCATGGCCGAGGTGGGGCTGACATGGGTACGCATTGGCGAGTTTGCATGGTCGCGGATGGAACCTACCCACGGCCAATACGATCTGGATTGGCTAGACCGCGCCATTGAAACCTTGGGTGCGGCTGGACTAAAGGTGGTGCTGGGAACCCCCACCGCCGCGCCGCCGCGCTGGATGCTAACGCGCCACCCCGACATGCTCGCGCACGATAAAATGGGCAATCCGCGCGGCTTTGGCTCGCGCAGGCATTACGATTTTGCGCACGCGGGCTATCGCACGGAATGCGCCCGCATCACCGAGGTGCTTGCAAAACGCTACGGCGCGAACCCCTATGTCGCCGCGTGGCAAACCGATAACGAATATGCCTGCCACAACACGGTTTTGTCCTATTCGCCCACAGCACTCGCCGCATTTCGCAACTGGCTGGCGCAGAAATATCAATCACCCCAAGCACTTAACCGCGCTTGGGGCAATGTGTTTTGGTCGATGGATTATGCCAGCTTTGACGAGGTGGGGCTGCCCAACCTGACCGTGACCGAGGCGAACCCCGCCCATGTGATGGATTTCCGCCGCTTTGCCAGCCAGATGGTGGTGGACTTCAACCGCATACAAACCGATATCATCCGCGCCCATTCCCCAGCGCCGATTGCGCATAACTATATGGGCCAAGTCACTGATTTTGATCATTTCGCAGTGGGCGCTGATTTGGATATCGCATCGTGGGATGCCTATCCTATTGGGTTTCTGTCTGACCGCGTTGTGGCCAGCCCCGAATATAAGCGCCGCTTTTTGCGCCAAGGCGATCCTGATTTTCAGGCATTTCATCATGATCTTTACCGCGCCGTTGGGGCCCAGCGCCACGGCGGATCGGTCGCCGAGGGGCGCTGGTGGATTATGGAACAGCAGCCTGGCCCCGTAAACTGGGCCCCATGGAACCCCGATCCGCTGCCAGGCATGGCGCGGCTTTGGGCGCATGAGGCGTTTGCCCATGGGGCAGAGGCTGTGTGCTATTTCCGCTGGCGGCAAGCGCCCTTTGCGCAGGAACAGATGCACGCAGGCCTTTTACGCCCCGACAGCGCCCCCGCCCCTGCATATCACGAGGCAATGGAGGTTGCGCGCGAACTTGCGGCCATGCCGCAGGTGGGCACAGCGCGCGCCAAGATTGGGCTGGTGTTTGATTATGCGTCAGATTGGGCATGGGCGACCCAGCCACAGGGGCGCGATTTCAGTTATTTTAGGCTGGTGTTTGAAACATATCGCGGACTGCGCCGCTTGGGTTTGAACGTGGATATTCTGCCACCCAACACTCGCGATCTTTCGCCCTATGATCTGGTTCTGGCCCCGGGCGTCGCGACCTTGTCAGATGACTTTTTAGCTGCATTGCGCAGCTATAAGGGCCTGTCGCTGATTGGCCCGCGCGCCAACAGCAAAACCGCTGATTTTGCCATTCCTGTGCCGCTGCCGCCGAACCTGCCAAATATGGATGCCATTGTCGCGCGCGTCGAATCTATGCCGCCCGATTGCCTTGAACCCTTGGCCAACGGCGGAGCCTTTGTGCATTGGCGCGAAAAGGTGGAAACGAGTGCCGATGTGGTCGAACACACAGCCGATGGCTGGCCCGCGCTGATCAAATCTGGCGGTATCCACTATCTGGCTGGCTGGGCGGATGAGGCAGCCCTTACGCGCATTTTGGGCGATTTATGCGCGCAGGCAGGGGTAGAGACGACCCCCCTGCCCGAAGGTCTGCGCCTGCGCGACAGTGCCACGCACCGCTATTTGTTCAACTACAACGCCTTTGCGGTAGAATGGGATGGCAGCACAATTGCACCCGCTGGGGTGGATTGGCAGCCGCTTTAGCGCCACTTTACCAGCTGATATGTGCGTAAACGGGGTTGACAGGCCTTTGGCCTTGGCAGACGTTTACGGCTGAACAACAAAGATGGTGTGCGCCATGCGCGCGGCTGAATGGCAAAAGATATTGCAACAAATCTATCGCCCGCAGGAACGCTGCGCAGGCGATTGTTGGCCGCGCAAGCCCGAATTTGGCGGCGCGCCCAGCCCGCGATACTGCGCCTAAACCGCCGCGCGGCCCGCTTTGGGCCAATTCAAACCAATCAAGTATGAGGCTTCTATGCCCGGCAATATGACGTTAGACCAATTGAAAACCGCCGTATCCAGCGGTGAAATTGACACTGTGATTGTCGCCCTGATCGACATGCAAGGCCGCCTGATGGGCAAACGCTTTCACGCGCAGTTCTTTGTAGATGGGGGACATACCGAAACCCATTGCTGCAACTACTTACTGGCCGTGGATATGGAGATGAACCCCGTTCCGGGCTATAAATCGGCAGGCTGGGAACAAGGGTACGGCGACTACGCCCTGCGCCCAGATCTGGCCACCCTGCGCCGTATCCCTTGGCTGCCAGCAACTGCGCTGGTACTAGGCGATTTGGTCGATCATCATACGGGCGAAGACATTGCAGTTTCCCCCCGCGCTGTTCTAAAACGCCAAGTTGCCCGCGCCCGCGCAATGGGGTTTGAACCCATGATGGCGACCGAGCTAGAGTTCTACATCTTTGAAAATTCCTACGAAAACCTGCGCGATGGAGGACTGCGCGCACTGGCCCCAATTTCGGCCTATAACGAAGATTACAACCTGTTCCAAACCACCAAGGAAGAGGGTTTGATGCGCGCTGTGCGCAATGGGCTTTATGGCGCGGGGATTCCAATCGAGAATACCAAGGGCGAGGCGGATTCGGGCCAGCACGAGGTAAATTATAAATACTCCAACGCATTAGACACCGCTGATAACCATGTCATCGTCAAACAAGGCGTCAAAGAAATGGCCCATGCACAGGGCAAATCTGTAACCTTTATGGCGAAATATGATCACCGCAAGGCAGGGTCATCTTCGCATATCCACCAATCTTTGTGGTCGCTAGATGGCAAGGCCAGCTTTGCTGACCATGACGATAGCCATGGCATGTCGGATGTGATGAAGCATTTTCTGGCGGGCCAGCTTGCCCACGCGCGCGACATCACGGCGTTTTTGGCACCCTATGTCAACAGTTACAAACGTTTTACGGTGGGCATGTTTGCCCCGACCAAGGCAGTTTGGTCGGCAGATAACCGCACGGCAGGATTTCGCGTTTGCGGCGCGCATACCAAGGCGGTGCGGGTAGAATGCCGCATTCCGGGGTCGGATGTGAATCCCTATTTGGCCTGCGCGGCCCTTCTGGCGGCAGGGCTGGACGGGATTGAGAAAAAGCTGGCGCTAGAACCGGAAATGAAGGGCGACATGTATAGCGCGACTGGTATCCGCGAGATACCCCATAACCTGCGCGAGGCGGCAGATCTGCTAAATGGCTCAACCATGCTGCGCGCGGCGTTTGGCGACGATGTGGTAGATCACTACCACCACGCCGCGCAGTGGGAAATTACCGAAACTGACCGCGTTGTGACAGATTTCGAATTGCAACGGTTGCTGGAACGGGCTTAACCCAAACTTTGGGCGGGCAGACGGCCCGCCCCATTTCACAAGGCCCAGTTAGGCCAACAAGGTGACGATATGAAACGCATTCAACTGATTTCCCCCGTCGATGGCAGCATCTATGCCGAACGCACCCCGCTGACACAGGATGCCGCGATTGCTGCGGCCAAGGCGGCAAAGACCGCGCAAAAGGCTTGGGCGGCGCGGCCCTTGTTCGAACGCATCGCGCTGGTCAAGGCTGGCGTTGCCCGCCTGAACGAGATGAAGGATGTGGTTGTTGAAGAACTGACGTGGCAAATGGGCCGACCCACCCGCTTTGGCGGCGAATATGGCGGGGTGAATGCCCGCACCGATTATATGTGCGATATTGCCGCCAGTGCCTTGGCCCCGCAGATTGTAGAAGATTCCGGTGCATTTCGGCGGTATTTGGCGCGAGAGGCGCTGGGCGTGGTGTTTATTATTGCGCCGTGGAATTACCCGTATCTGACCACGATCAACACGCTGATCCCCGCGCTGGTGGCGGGCAATACGGTGGTTTTGAAACATGCCAGCCAAACCATGCTGGTGGGCGAGCGTTTGGCGCAGGCGTTCCACGAGGCGGGCGTGCCTGCGGACGTATTCCAAAATGTTGTGCTGGATCACGCCACAACAGAATACCTAATTTCGCACCGCTATTTCAACTTTGTGAATTTCACGGGGTCTGTTGCGGGCGGCCAAGCGATTGAACGCGCAGCGGCGGGCACCTTTACACCGCTGGGGCTGGAATTGGGGGGCAAAGACCCGGGATATGTACGTGCTGATGCCAATTTGGATGCCGCCGTTGACACGCTGATGGATGGCGCGCTGTTTAATTCGGGGCAATGTTGCTGCGGGATTGAACGGATTTATGTGCATGAAAGCCTGTATGACGCTTTTGTGGAAAAGGCCGTGGCGTGGACGAATGCGTTGAAACTGGGCAATCCGTTCGACGCCAGCAGCACGCTTGGCCCTATGGCGCACAAGCGCTTTGCACAGGTTGTACGTGATCAGATTGCCGAGGCAGTTGCACAGGGCGCAACGCCCTCGATCGACCCTGCCAACTTTCCTGCCGATGATGGCGGCGCGTATCTTGCCCCGCAAGTTTTAATCAATGTCACCCACAAAATGCGGGTGATGATGGAGGAATCCTTTGGCCCCGTTGTCGGCATCATGAAGGTCCAAGATGATGCCGAGGCTATCGCCCTGATGAACGATAGCCCCTATGGCCTGACCGCCAGCATCTGGACACAGGATTACGATACGGCGGCGGACATTGGCGCGCAGATTGAAACAGGCACGGTGTTTATGAACCGCGCCGATTACTTAGACCCAGCGCTATGTTGGACAGGCTGCAAAGATACGGGGCGTGGCGGCAGCCTTTCCCACCTTGGATTTATGTCTGTCACCCGTCCAAAATCCTATCATTTGAAGAAAGTATAAGGTCATGACGCACAACGTGCCAAACCGCAATTTTAGCTATCCTACGGCCATCAAATTCGGTGTGGGCCGCATTTCTGAACTGGCCGAGCATTGCGCCAGCGTCGGCATAAAAAAGCCCTTGTTCGTGACTGATAAGGCGCTGGCCAGCCTGCCGATTACCGCCGAAGCAGTCGCCGTGCTGAAGGCGGCAGGTCTGGGCGGAGCCGTGTTTTCCGAAGTGGATCCGAACCCGAACGAGGCGAATATGACCGCTGGTATCGCCGTATATCTGGCTGGCGGACATGACGGGGTCATCTGCTTTGGCGGCGGATCGGCGCTGGATTTGGGCAAGATGATTGCCCTTATGGCGCATCAACGCAAAGACCTGTCGGTTTGGGATTTGGAAGATGTGGATGATTGGTATACGCGCGCCGATGCCGGCAAAATTGCCCCCATCATCGCTGTTCCCACCACCGCAGGCACGGGCAGCGAAGTGGGCCGCGCGGGGGTGCTGACCAATTCGGCCACGCATAAGAAAAAGATCATCTTCCACCCCAAACTGATGCCTGTGGTGACAATCTGCGACCCCGCCCTAACAGTTGGAATGCCAAAATTCATCACCGCTGGCACGGGGATGGACGCGTTGGCCCACTGCCTAGAGGCGTATTGCAGCCCTTTTTACCACCCGATGAGCCAAGGCATTGCCTTGGAAGGCATGCGGCTTGTGTTTGAAAACCTGCCCCGCGTTTATGCCGCGCCAAATGATCTAGATGCCCGCGCCCATATGATGAGCGCGGCAGCGATGGGAGCAGTCGCGTTTCAAAAGGGTCTCGGCGCGATCCATTCACTGTCGCACCCCATCGGCGCTGTTTACGGCACGCACCACGGCACCACGAACGCCGTTGTCATGCCCATGGTGCTGGACATGAACCGCCCCGCCATTGAAGACCGCATCGAAAAGGCCGCCGCCTATTTGGGAATTGGGGGCGGTTTTGACGGTTTCCGTGCCAAAGTCATGGAACTGCGGGCCATACTGAACATCCCTGCAAACCTGACAGCACTGGGCGTGACAAACCCCGACCTCGACACCCTAACCGACATGGCCCTAGAAGACCCTTCTTGCGGAGGCAACCCCGTGGAGATGACCCGCGCGAATACGCGGGCATTATTTGAGGCCTGTTTGTAGGGAAAGAAGGGTGGTGCCGCTGAAGGGACTCGAACCCCCGACCCCATCATTACGAATGACGTGCTCTACCAGCTGAGCTACAGCGGCATCCTTCTGGCGGCTGCGATACAGGGGCGTTGGGGCTTAGGCAAGATGGAAAATGCGGGCGGGTTCAATTGCCCGCCTTAGTTTGCAGACCTTGCAACACTGGCAAGGTCGATGACCTCTTCTTCGGCTCTGTCCACCGCGTCCGCCTTGCCCGTGGCAGGGCTTCCCACCATCAGCGGCAGCAGTTCGGCCCCTGTGGCGCTGGGGCCTGATCTCTCATTCGGCGCGCGCCACGACAGAGTGTCAAAGCCGTGGCAATTGGTGCAGGTGGGCAGCCATTCGGAATGAATCGCTTGGCAGGCATCACAGCACCATTGCGGACCGCGCGGGGCTGTCAGCGCGCGCGACATCCAGCCTCGCACAACGGCGTCATCGCTACCCTCGCCGCGTTCAATCGCTGCCATAATCACGCAGGCACGGGTGGTGGGCGTGGTTTCCACCAAATCACCCATTGCGCGGCGTGCGGCGGGGAAGTCTTCGGCAGCGATCAGCAATTCGGCGCTGGAAAGTCTAGATTCGTCGCTATTTGGCGCGGTATCCAGCAACGCGGCCATGCGTTTCACGCGCGTGGTTGGCGATTCGTCTGGCGCAATTTCGGCATAGGCTGCGGCCAGATCGGGGTGTGGCAGCGCCGCATAGGCCTTTTTCAAAATCCGCGCGGCGGTCTTGGTATCGCCCTTTTCAATCAGGGCGCGGGCGGCCATGGCGGCGGCGGGAATCAGGTCGGGTGACTTTTTGTTCGCATCAATCGCCGCTTCGCGCGCTTCTATGCTGGCGCCTTCGTCCAAAATCCCCTTGGCCTGTTGCAACGCCATTACCGCGTCGCGGCGGCGGAACACATCCTTGGGCAGGCTACCGCCCCGCGCTTTTGCGCCCAATGTGGCGCGCGCGCCCGCCCAATCGGCATTATCCGCTTGTAATTGCAGCAGAATGTCCTGCGTTTCGCTGTGTTTTGGGCGCAATTCAAACGCTTTTTGCGCCAGTTTCAGCGCAGTTTCACGATCGCCTTCGGCCAGCTTTTGCTTTAGCAAACCGCGCACGCCGACAAAGCGGGTGCTGTCACTTGCCAGCAGGGTTTT
>Ga0209550_10006485_pt1 | contig 10893 bp, 9 predicted proteins | sample LauGreSuBDMM15SN_2_FD_187567 | JGI IMG/M metagenome (GOLD analysis project Ga0209550, IMG submission 187567) | Freshwater lake microbial communities from Lake Michigan, USA - Su13.BD.MM15.SN (SPAdes) (version 5) | ecosystem: Environmental > Aquatic > Freshwater > Lake | place: Lake Michigan, USA... | reverse complement strand
CTCCAATTTTGTTTTAACATCTTTTCTGGTTCCTTGGTCACCCGGAAGTTTACATCGTTTTATTACCAGCGCTAGGTCTATCGTCAGAAATTATTTCAACGAATTCTAGGAAGCCAATATTTGGATATAAAGCAATGATTGGCTCTATTTTGGCAATTGGATTCCTTTCATTTATTGTGTGGGGGCATCACATGTTTATTACAGGGATGAATCCATTTTTGGGTAGTGTTTTTGTTTTTACAACACTCTTAATAGCCATTCCTTCTGCTGTTAAAGTTTTTAATTATTTAACAACTTTGTGGAAAGGCTCGCTAATTTTTACGCCAGCTATGCTTTTTGCAGTAGCCCTTGTATCTACTTTTGTTACAGGTGGTGTAACGGGTATAATATTAGCTGACTCTGCTTTAGATATTGCTATTCACGATACCTACTTCGTAGTAGCGCATTTCCACATTGTTATGGGAATGTCGGCTGTATTTGGAATGTTTGCAGGCGTATATCATTGGTTCCCTAAAATGTATGGCCGCATGATGAATCTGCGCTTAGGGTATATCCACTTTTATATAACGATTGTTGGTGCCTATGGTGTTTTCTTTCCAATGCATTTTGTTGGATTAGCAGGTGCCCCAAGACGTTATTATGATTCTTCATCATTTGGCGACTTTAACGAGAGCTCTTATAATATGATAATGGATTTGAATATTATCATCACCATCTTTGCAATTCTAGCAGCCCTAGGTCAATTGGTTTTCTTATTCAATTTCTTTTATAGTATTTTTAGAGGACCAAAAGCTCCTCAAAACCCGTGGAATTCAAACACGTTAGAATGGACAGCACCAGTAGAACATATTCATGGAAATTGGCCAGGAGATCTTCCAACTGTTTACCGTTGGCCATACGATTATTCTAAGCCGGGTTCGGATGTTGATTTCATCCCTCAGAATGTTCCATTGGCTGATGGCGAAGAAGAGCATTAAGCAGCTATAGAAAGTTTTTTGGCGGTGATATTATTGGAGTGACTTAAGCTCTCGCTCGATGATTTCCATTTCTTTATAAAAATCTTCTCCAAAAGCTCTAATTAATGGTGCCTTCAAGAATCGGTATACAGGGATGGCTAATTTTTCACCGCAGATACATGCCGGAGCACAGATTTTCCATTCATCAAAATTTATCGCGGTATAATCATTGATTTTTTTGAGCCTAATTGGGTATAAATGACAAGACAAGGGTTTTAAATTTGATATTTTTCCCGCTAGATGAGCTGTTTCAATGGCGCATTTAGCAATGTTATTCGCGTCGTAGTGCACAAACACACATTCTTTATTATTAATTAATGATGTAACAGGTTCGTTTTCAATGTCATTGTAGGAAACACCTTGCTTTTTAACGGCAGCAATTCCTTCTTCCCGCATAAATGGCATTATCTTTTCAAGATTTTCATTTAGGAGAGCTACCTCTTCTTTTTTTAATGGAGCTCCTGCATCACCTTCAATACAACAAGCGCCTTTGCAGGCATTTAAATCACACACAAATTTCCTTTCAAAAACGTCTGATGAAATGATCTTGTCTTCTATTTCAATTAACATATTACAAATGTACTAGGTATTTAATTGATTATTGTTTGTCAATTATAAATAAAGGTATATCTTTGTACAATAATTGAAATATAAGCGAGGGGACGAAAGTCCCCTCTTTTTTTGCCAATGATTAACAAAGAGAAGGTAATAGCGCTAGTCGAAGAACGAATGAATGAATTGAACAATGGTTTATACATTGTTGAATTGACAATTTCTTCTGCAAATAGCATTCATGTGGAGATCGATAAAATTGTCGGAGGCGTAACAGTTACGGATTGTGTTTCTGTTTCTAGAAATGTTGAGCATAATTTGGACAGAGACGAAGAAGATTTTGAATTACATGTTTCTTCCGCAGGATTAGACAAGCCACTTAGGCATATCAATCAGTATATCAAAAATATTGGGCGACGTGTCGAAATAGTACGAAAAGACGGCGAAAAACTGGAAGGGGAAATTATTAAAATAACAGACGACACGATGATTATAAAAGATCAAGTGTCAAAACAACTAGAAAATAAAAAGAAAAAAGTGTTAGTGGAAGAAGTGACGGAAGTTCATTTCTCGGATGTAAAGGAATCTAAAATTGTAATATCTTTTAAATGATAATTTATGAATAGTGTTGAACTTGTTGACTCCTTCTTGGAGTTTAAGGACTTAAAAAATATTGACAAACAAACCATGCAACATATTTTGGAAGATGTGTTCAGAGCGATGTTTAAGAAGAAATTTGAAACCGATGAGCACATTGACATCATCGTTAATATTGATAAAGGCGATGTGCAAATATTCTTAAACAAGGAAATTGTTGATGACGGCGAAGTGGAAGACCCGAATACTGAAATAGCCTATTCGGATGCGATTAAAATTGAACCAGATTTCGAAATAGGGGAGGAAGTGACTGAAGAGTTTAAATTCGCCGATTTTGGAAGAAGAAATATTTTATCCTTACGTCAGAATTTAATCTCAAGAATCCTTGAGCTTGAAAAAGATCATTTGTATAAAAAATATAAAGAACGTGTTGGTGAGATTGTAACTGGTGAGGTTTATCAGGTTTGGAAAAAAGAAATTCTTGTAATGGACGATGACCAAAATGAATTGTTATTGCCAAAATCAGAACAAATTCCAGCTGACTTCTTTAAAAAAGGAGAAACCGTTCGTGCTGTTGTTTCTAAAGTTGATATGCGTAATAGCACTCCAGTAATTATTCTCTCTCGTACCGCCCCTGAATTTTTGGAACGCCTTTTTGAATTGGAGGTTCCTGAGGTATTTGACGGTCTTATTACCATTAAGAAAATAGTTCGTGAGCCAGGTGAAAGAGCAAAAGTTGCCGTGGAATCGTATGATGACCGTGTGGATCCTGTTGGCGCTTGTGTCGGAATGAAAGGGTCTAGAATTCATGGTATTGTACGTGAATTAAGAAACGAAAACATAGATGTTATTAATTATACATCTAATAATCAATTGCTTATTCAGCGCGCACTTTCGCCCGCAAAAATTTCTTCCTTAGAGATTAATGAAGAAGAAAAACGAGTGAAGGTTTATTTAAAGCCGGATCAAGTTTCCTTAGCAATTGGAAAGGGTGGGAATAATATTAAGTTGGCAGGAAAGCTTTGTGGATACGATATTGATGTGTACAGAGACGGTGAAGTTGATATCGAAGATGTGGATTTAGAAGAATTTGTTGATGAAATAGATAGCTGGATTATTGACGAATTAAAAGCAATTGGTTGTGATACTGCTAAGTCAGTACTAGAAATTGGAGCCGAGGATCTTTTAAAACGAACTGACTTAGAAAAAGAAACAATTGATGAGGTGTTCCGCATCTTGAAAGCGGAATTTGAATAATTTATTATAATATTTTTTGAAAGAAAACTGATTTATGGCTGGAAAACCAATACGATTAGGAAAAGCAGCAAGTGAATTGAATGTTGGACTCCCATCATTGGTGGAGTTTTTGGAGTCTAAAGGGGTGAAAATTGATTCAAGTCCTAATTCAAAACTGGAACCTGAACATTTTGATTTGTTATGCACAGAGTTTGCAGCTGATCAAAGTATGAAAGAACAGTCTAAAGGACCGGCTTTTCGCGAAAGACGTGAATCACTTTCTTTAAAAGATGTTAGAGAGGGAGACAAAGTAATCGAAAAGCCGAAGGCTGATGATGAAGATGAAGCGGACATCAATTTAGATGAAATAAAAAGGCAGGTTTTTAGTGCGCCGATTGTCCCTGAAGTAATTGTTGTCCCTCCAGTTATTGTTGAAAAACCAGCAGAAATCGCAACACCCGTTGTTCCTGAACCGATTAAAAAAGAAAAAGAAGTATCGGTTCAAGTTGTTGGAAAAATAGATTTGGATGCCTTAAATCAGAAAACGAGGCCTGACAAGAAAAAAGTAGTGGCAGAAACGCCCCAAGAAGCGGTTGTAGCTCCTAAAATTGAAGAAGAAGTAATTGCTCCAATAGAGCCAGTTATTGATGTAAAAGAAGATGCGGCCCCAATAGTTATCGAAACAATTCGAAGTGAACGCAAAGTTTTAACAGGACCTGTTGTATTAGGAAAAATAGAATTGCCGGTCGAAAAACCAAAAGCACCTTCCGTTCAGGCAGAATCTGCGAACAGCAAAAGAAAAAGAAAACGAATTAAAAAGGTGGATGCACCAACTGCTTCACCAAGTACTGCTGGACAAGCACCTGCCTCCTCTTCTAAAGCACCGATTGTTCTAAAGAAAGAGATTTCTGAACGGGATATTCAAAAAGAAATCAAAGACACGCTTGCTCGCTTATCGAATAAAGGGGGGAAATCAAAGTCATCTAAAAACAGGCGGATAAAAAGAGATTCCTTTGCTCAAAAACGCCAAGAAGAAATTGAACAAGCAGAAGCGGATGAGAAAATCATTAAGCTGACGGAATTCGTTACAGTATCTGAATTAGCGAGTATGATGAGCGTTCAGCCTACACAGGTTATTTCTGTGTGTATGTCATTGGGTATTTTCGCTTCCATTAATCAACGTTTAGATGCGGAAACAATACAGATTGTAGCTGAAGAATTTGGATTTGAAACGGAATTCGTTTCTGCGGAAGTACAAGAATCCATTATTATGGAGGAAGATGCTCCAGAAGATTTGATTACAAGACCTCCAATTATTACGGTGATGGGTCACGTCGATCATGGTAAAACATCTTTACTTGATAGGATTCGTAATGCTAATGTTACCGAAGGGGAAGCCGGAGGAATAACGCAGCATATTGGTGCCTATTCATTAATACTGAAGGACGACCGAAAACTTACATTTCTTGATACACCAGGACACGAGGCATTTACGGCGATGAGAGCTAGGGGTGCGCAGGTTACTGATGTTGCTATTATTATTGTTGCAGCGGATGATGACGTTATGCCGCAAACAAAAGAGGCCATCTCTCATGCTCAAGCAGCAAATGTTCCAATGATTTTTGCAATTAATAAAATTGATAAAGCAGGAGCGAATCCTGATAAAATAAAAGAACAGCTTTCCCAAATGAATATCTTGGTGGAAGATTGGGGTGGTAAATACCAATGTCAAGAGATCTCTGCTCGTCAAAATTTGAATATCGAAGAGTTATTAGATAAAGTGTTACTTGAAGCGGATGTTTTAGAACTTACAGCAAATCCTAAAAAGAATGCAATTGGGACTGTTATTGAGTCCTCATTAGATAAAGGAAAAGGGTATGTAACTAACATGCTTGTTCAAGCCGGAACGATGAAAATTGGAGATGCCATTTTAGTGGGTCGTCATTTTGGAAAAGTGAGGGCGATGCAAGATGAGCACGGAAATTCTATTTCGGAAGCAGGACCATCTCAACCCGTTTCGGTTCTAGGAATTAATGGAGCTCCGAGCGCAGGTGACAAATTCAATGTCCTCGACGACGAAAAAGAAGCGAAGTCAATTGCCACTAAGCGGGAACAATTGTTCCGTGAACAAGGACTTAGAACGACGAAACACATTACCTTGGATGAGATTGGTAGACGATTGGCTATCGGTGATTTCAAGGAACTTAACATTATTGTTAAAGGTGATGTGGATGGATCGATTGAAGCCTTATCGGATGCCTTGATTAATTTGTCAACGGAAGAAATCCAAGTAAATATAATTCACAAAGGGGTGGGTGCAATCACCGAGGCCGATGTTAATTTAGCTTCTGCTTCTGATGCGATAATTATTGGTTTCCAAGTTAGACCTTCTATTGGAGCACGCAAATTGGCGGAAACCGAACAAATTGATATCCGACTTTATTCCATTATTTATAAAGCAATTGAGGAAATCAAATCCGCTATGGAGGGAATGTTATCTCCGGATATTGAAGAAAAAATACTGGGTTCTGCCGAAATTCGTGAAACATTTGACATTACAAAAGTCGGAACAATCGCAGGATGTTATGTACTTGATGGAAGCATAAAAAGAACGTCCAAGGTGCGCGTTATTCGTGATGGAATTGTAATTCATTCCGGTGTACTTGGTTCTTTAAAGCGATTCAAAGACGATGTCAAAGAAGTTAAAAACAACTATGAATGTGGTTTAAACATTGATAAATTTGATGCTATTCAAATTGGTGATGTTATTGAGGCATACGAAGAAGTGGAAGTGGCTAGAAAACTGTAACTTCACGTTACATATAAAAAGTTTTTTCTTGCTAAAAGGCTTTTTTAAAATATAACAGATTAAAGAAAATAACAATTCTAGTTTAGTAGAATTCAGTAAATTTGTATAAATTATAAAAATAAACAACCATGTTTTTAACAATCTTTAGTGGAGGCCATGTTATAATAGTATTGGCTGTAATTTTATTGCTTTTTGGTGGCAAAAAAATTCCTGAGTTAATGAAAGGTTTAGGCCAAGGAATTAAAGAATTTAAAAATGCATCCAAGGGGGAGGATAAAACCGAACCTGCAGAAAAGTCAAGCGATACTAAAATAGAGGAAAAGTAAACGATGTACGCTTCAATCGAAGATGTTAGACTGAGAATTCAGTCTGGTGAAACGGTTTTTTCAATTGTTGGACATTATCTTGCAAAGATTGAGGAAAACAAAGACTTGAATGCTTTTATTGAAGTTTTTACGGACGATGTCTCCGCCCAGGCACTTGAAGTTGATCGAAAAATCAAGGACGGAACAGCTGGCCCGCTCGCTGGGGTAGTAATCGGAATCAAAGACAACATTTGTTATATAAATCATAAGGTTTCCGCCTCATCAAAAATTCTTACAGGTTTTGAGTCGCTCTATACAGCCACCGCATTACAACGTTTATTAGATCAAGACGCTGTTGTGATTGGACGCCTTAATTGCGATGAATTTGCCATGGGCAGCTCCAATGAAACCTCCGTTTATGGCCCCGTAAAAAACAATTACAATAAAGCATATGTTTCTGGCGGTTCTTCCGGCGGTTCCGCTGTGGCGGTTTCTGCAGGATTGTGTACAGCCGCTCTTGGAAGTGATACGGGTGGATCGGTGCGTCAACCTGCTTCTTGGACAGGAACTTTTGGAATAAAACCTACGTACGGAAGAATTAGTAGATACGGTCTTATTGCCTACGCATCGTCATTTGACCAGATAGGGGCGTTTACGAATAGTCTTGAAGATTCCGCTTTGTTATATACAATTATGGCTGGCCATGATCAAATGGACGCAACCACGTCAACCTTACCGGTCAGTGAAGAGAATACTATCATAGGAAAGAACTTGCGAATTGGGATGCTAACAGAATGTTTCGAACATCCTGGATTAGATCCTGAAATTAAAAGTGAAATGAATAAATTCGTCGCAGAACTTTCCAATAAGGGAATAGAAATTATCCCAATAAGTTTTCCGTATTTAGACTATATCGTCCCGACGTATTATGTATTAACCACGGCAGAAGCATCGTCTAACTTATCGCGTTTTGATGGCGTGCACTATGGTTATCGAAGCAATGTCGCTAAAGGAGTGGAGGAAACCTATGTTTTATCTCGTTCTGAAGGATTTGGCTCAGAAGTTAAAAGGCGCATAATGACAGGTACGTATGTATTGTCATCTGGGTATTATGATGCGTATTATACGAAAGCTCAAAAGGTACGTCGTGTAATGAAAAATGCCACAGATGCTTTTTTTAGTGAGGTTGATCTTATACTCTTGCCAACAACTCCAACGACTGCATTTGAAATTGGATCGATAAAAGACCCTATTCAAATGTATCTCCAAGATATTTTTACGGTTCACGCCAACATCACTGGTAATCCCGCCATAAGTATTCCGTTTAAATTGCATTCTAATGGAATGCCTTATGGCATACAAATAATGGCAGATAGATTTAAGGAAGATAAAATGTTTGCATTTGCTAAATTCATAGAGGAGACTAAAAAATGAAAAAAACCTTGTCCATTTTTCCGATTTTATTTGTTGCGGTTTTTTCGTTTGCTCAACGGACCTCCCCACTTTCTAAGCCCTCTGATTCGCTTAATCCCATTGCTTTTATTAATACGGTGCAGCAGAGTTTGAATTTATTTTATTCCGACTATGCCAATCAATCGGTTTATGATTCGATTATCGCCGCCTTAAAATACGAGCCGGCGGATCTCCCCACTTTTTCTGATGATGTTTATTGTCAACGGCTAGAGGATATGAGTGAACACAGTCCGTTTCATATGGATTGTAACCCGACGACTTTGGCAACGCTGAAGTTTTTTGTCGCTCAACGTAGAGGATTTACTCGAATTGTTTTGGGTAGGTCCAAATTGTATTTTGAAATGTTCGAAGAGAAACTAGCGGAATATGGCTTGCCGCTTGAATTGCGTTATTTAGCAGTTATTGAAAGTGGCTTAAGACCCCAAGTTAAATCAAAAGCAGGCGCTTTAGGATTATGGCAATTTATGTATAAAACAGGCTTGTATTATGGCTTAGTGGAAGATTCTTATATTGATGAAAGAATGGATCCAGATAAAGCTACGGATGCGGCATGTCGTTTTTTGAAAAAATTATACGGAATATACGGCGATTGGAATTTATCACTCGCAGCTTATAATGCCGGCCCAGGAAATGTGAACAAAGCCATTGTAAGGTCAGGCAATAAAAAAACATATTGGGAAGTAAGGCCTTATTTGCCAACAGAAACGCAAGGATACGTCCCGAACTTTATTGCAGCAGCCTATATGTTGACCTATCATGCGGAGCATAATATTATTCCAATGGATGCTAAAATTCACAATGCTCAGTTGGATTCCATGTGTGTAAAGCAAGGGGTTCATATGGAAACTATTGCAAACGTAGTTGATTGGGACCTGAATGAAATAAAAGAGTTGAATCCTATCTATAAATCATCCTTTATTCCTAAATCTGAAAAGGGAAGATGTGTTACTGGGCCATTAGAAAAAATTAATCTTTTAGTAGGCTTAGAAGACTCTGTCTATTGGGCAGAAAATTACAAGTATCACCGAATTAACACACCCAATATAGTTACCCCATTCGCCATTGATTCGTTTATTAAAAAGGATTCATCGGTGGTTGATACCATTAATGCGAATTATCAATATTATAAGGTAAAAGCGGGAGACAATATTAAAATTATTGCTCAAAAGTATGGGGTCGAAATCGAAAAATTATTGGAATGGAATGGCTTGAGAACAACGAATATTTACATAGGCCAACGATTGACCATTAAGGATAAACCAAAACCTGTTGTCACACCAAAACCACCGGTAAAGCCCACTGTACCAGCAAAAAAATATTATACAGTAAAGAAAGGAGAAACATTTAGTAAAATAGCCCAAAAACATAATTTAACTCAAGCCCAACTCAAAAAATTAAATTCTGGAGTTAATATTAATACCATCCATGTTGGACAGCGTTTACGAGTTAAGTAAATTAATTTAAACGACTATTGCTTTTTATTCAACTATGCCAACAATCACTGCTGCAATTATTACTTATAATGAAGAACGAAATATTCAACGCTGTTTGGATTCGTTGAAAAATTGCGTGGATGATATTTTGGTACTTGACTCCTTTTCAACCGACAAGACACTTGCTATTTGCAAAGAAAACAATGTTCGTGTTATCCAACATGATTGGATGGGCTATTCTAAATCGAAAAACTACTTAAATACCTTTATTACAAGCGATTTAATTTTTTCAATCGATGCCGATGAGTCACTCAGTGAGGAACTACAGGCGGAAATAAATAGCCTGAGAAGTACGGGAGCGCTAGCTTTTTATTCTGTAAACAGAATAACGAATTATTGTGGCACGTGGATCAAGTATTCCGGATGGTTTCCAGATGTCAAAGTGCGGATTAGCCCTCGGGAAAAAACCTTGTGGGACGGGGAAATTGTGCACGAAGAGTTGCTACTTCCTGAAGGGGAAAAAATTAGTGTTTTGAACGGACTTTTAGCGCATTATTCCTATTATTCTCAGGTGGAACACAGACAAAGAGCCGATCAATACTCCAGATTGACCGCAATAAAATATAGGGATCAAGGTAAAAAAGCATCTTTTGTTAAACCATACATCAGTGGGGTAGTTCGTTTTTTGAAAATGTTCCTTTGGCAAAAGGGATTCTTAGACGGAAAAAGTGGTTGGGTAATTGCTAAGATTAGTGCTCAATCAAATATTTATAAATACAAAGAATTAAGGAGATTAATTAGTGAACACGAGTGATATAAAACGAATTATTGTTTCACGAACGGACAGCATCGGCGATGTCATGTTGACCTTGCCATTGTGCGTTTGGATAAAGAAACAATTTCCAGAAGCAACCTTGGTTTTCTTAGCGAGGGGCTACACGATTCCAGTGGTTTCTTGCTTTCTGCCTGTTGATGAAATTTTGGATTGGGATCTTCTTTCTAATTTGCCCTCAGCAGAAAAAATCGAACGGATAAAAGCGGACTGTATTATTCATGTCTTCCCTAACTCAGAAATCGCGTCCCTCGCAAAAAAAGCTAAAATACCATTCAGAATAGGCACGTCCCATAGAACATTTCATTTTTTAAACTGTAATTATAAAGTAAATTTTAGTCGAAAAAATTCGCTTTTACATGAAGCTCAGTTAAATTTTGAATTAGCACGCCCTTTAGGTTTAAAAGCCATTCCTTCATTGGAGGAATTGATGGATCAAAGCGCGAATTTCATTGTTCCTGTCAATACCTTCCCAAGTCCAATAGCTAAAATAGAGCTGAGTCAGGCAATCGTGTTACACCCAAAATCGCAAGGAAGCGCCTTGGAATGGCCCATTGAAAAATACCTTGAATTAGCAAATGAATGGGTTAAATCCGGAAAAGTGGTGCTAATTACAGGCACAGAGGCGGAAGGCTTACTG
>Ga0209550_10006484_pt1 | contig 10895 bp, 7 predicted proteins | sample LauGreSuBDMM15SN_2_FD_187567 | JGI IMG/M metagenome (GOLD analysis project Ga0209550, IMG submission 187567) | Freshwater lake microbial communities from Lake Michigan, USA - Su13.BD.MM15.SN (SPAdes) (version 5) | ecosystem: Environmental > Aquatic > Freshwater > Lake | place: Lake Michigan, USA... | reverse complement strand
GCGCAGCGACACGAGCTCGCCGAGATGACTCTCCTCGCGCCTCTGGCCCTCCGCGAGGGCCGCACTCACGCGGCGCAGGCGTGAGTGGAGCATGGCCGCGCCGTCGGCGGCGGCACTCTCGGCGTCGTGCAGGGCGCCGAGCAGGGTCGTTACGCCCACGTCCGCCTCGCGCACCGCGGCCGCGGCCGCCTGGCGCTCGGCAGCACGCGCCGTCTCACTGGCTGCCAACCTGGTCTGGAGCGCCGCCTCCGCCTGCGCGGCCTGTGCCATCTTGCGCTGGCCGACGGCAGTGAACTGCTCCTGATGCGCCGCGAGCTCGGCGCGCGCGGCGGCGGCCTCGGTGGTGAGGGCGTGCACCTGCTCGAGGAGTGCCTTCCGATGAGGGACGCAATCAGAGGCCATCACATGCAATCAGAGGCCATCAGAGGCCATGAGAGGCCATCAGAGAGGCCATCATAGGCCATCAGAGGCCATCAGAGAGGTCATCAGAGGCCATCAGAGGCCATCAGAGGCCATCAGCGGCCATGAGAGCGCACCTTCTCGAGGAGCTCGAGCTCTCGCGCCTCGGCGTGCGCGCGCTCCCCTTCCGTCTCGGCACGCGCCTCGGCCGCCAGCGCCTCGGCACGCGCGGCTGCCTCAGCCGACTTGGTCGCGCGCTTGTCGGCTGCCTTGGCCGCCTGGGCGGCGCGATCTTCCTCAGCCTCTGCCTGCGCCGCACGCTCCTCAGCGGCCGCCTGGGCTGCCTCAGCCGCCTCGCGCCTGCTGATCTCGTCCTCCATGGCCGCCTCGGCAGCTTCGCGCCTCGCCACCTCCTCCCTGGCGAGCTTCGCGTCCTCGAGGGCAGATTGCGCGAGCTCGAGCTCACGAGATTTGACCTCGAGCGCCGCCTCGAGCTCTCGCCGATCCGTGGCTTCATCAGCGAGCTCTGCGGAGAGGGCCTCGACGCGCGTGCACGCGGCGTCGCGCTGGGCACACATCGCCTCCAGCTGCTGCCGAAGTGACGTCGCCTCTTCGCCTACCCGAGCGGCCACGGACGCCGCCATCTCCGACTCCGCCTTCGCAGCACTCAGCTCGCCATGGCGCCTCGCTCGCTCCTCCTCGGCCTTGGCCTCGAGGGCCGCCAGCTGGTCCTGCTGCTCCCGTAGCGTAGCCTCCATAGCAAGCAGCTGAGCACTCGCGCCGCCCTCGGCCTGCAGCTGCAGCGCCTCCGATAGATCGGCCGCGAGCGCCGCCGCATCGAGGGTCATCTCGCTCTGGTTGACCACGGCGTGCGTGCGCACCTGCCAACGGGCGCAATCAGGCGCAATCAGATACAATCCGAGCACAATCAGGCGCAATCAGATACAATCCGAGCACAATCAGGCGCAATCAGATACAATCCGAGCTCAATCAGGCGCAATCAGATACAATCCGAGCACAATCAGGCGAAATCAGGCGCGCGCACCTTCATGGCGCGTGCCCCGAACTCAAGCGTTCCGACGGTCTCGGACACATCGGCCGCGCCCGGCGACACACACACCACGAGCGACGTCTTGCAGTTGCCTCCGAGCGCGTCCGAGAGCATGTGAGTCAGCTTCGAGTCCCGGTAAGGCACGTAGGTCGCCTGGGTCGAGAGCGCCTTCATCACGTTCGAGAGGCCAAGGAGGGAGGAGTTGATGTTGATGGCCTCGCGCATGCGCTTGCCCGACGTGTCCTCGTCCGCACCCGAGCGCTTCACCCGCTCCGAGCCCGCCAGGTCCACGACCGTGAGCTTGCCTGAGGCACACGAGACGATGCGCGACATGGTGCCTGACGCGCCGTCGAGGACCCGCACGCGCTTCGAGACGTTGATCTGGAGCATCGCGTGCGCGCGCGAGGAGTGCTTGTTCATCTTGGTCTCCGCGTACACGATTGCGCGCCGCCCGCTGTCGAAGAGATTCAGCAGGTCCGAAGCCGACTTGCACTCGATGGCCGTGAGGCCCTCAACGACATTTGCCTTGCCGTGCGGCTTGACGCGCAGGTTGCCGTTGCCTGCCTTGAGCAGGTCGTCGATCTGCTCATTGTAGATCTGCGCAAACGATGCCTTGACCGTGTACACGTGCCGCGCGTCGCACTTGATCTGCACGAAGAGCGCCGCGACCAGCCGTGGCACTAGGCCCGCATCGGCGCTCTCGTCACCGACGTTGAGCAGCGTGTGCGTCTTTCCCGCGCCAGTCTGGCCGTAGGCCAGCACGGTGCCGTTGTAGCCCTGCAGCACCGCGTCGAGGATGGGCGCACCAACCTCGTCGTACACCGCCTGCTGACCTGCGTCTGGGCAGTAGACGCCATCGAACTCAAAGTTGCGCGTGGTCGCACGCTGGTCGGTCCCCGTGACGGCGACGCTGCCACCGCTCGTGACGTGCGTCGCGCTCGCGTCCCGCCCGTTGGGCCTGATGCGGCAGTACACGTGCACGCGTTCGGCGCCGGCCGGCTTCGGCATTGATGTGGTTGGGCGTTGGGTCGAGGCCAGTACGTCCCGACGATCCGATGCGACCGCGCGCTTTCAGTGCGCGCGTGATGGGATGAAAATAGCTGAGACTCCGTTGCAGGAACCCTGGAGGCGTTTTCAGACGTGAGTACGCTTAAAGTCTTATTTTCGGAAACTCAACCGAAAACCACACTAAATGTGGCGTCTCGCGCCGCGCATCGTGCCTCGGCTCGCTGCCGCGCGCACACCGTCTCGGCTGCTCATGGCGCGCTCCATTGCCCTCCTCGGCAGCAGCAGCTGCTGCACCTGCGCGCTCTCAGAGCCGCGAGCCGAACACGGGCCGGAGGCTGGTGCTCTGAGCATCAAGGAGGTTACTGTGGGCGATGGGACAGCGGCGAGCGTCGGCATGTGGGTGACGCTGCACTACGCTGTGCGGCTCGTGGGCGACGGAGCCATCGTCGAGGACACGCGCACCTCTGGATGCGGTGACCGCGCTTATGGCGAACCGCTCCGCTTCGAGCTCGGCGACCTTGGTGACGCTGCAGTGCTGCGCGCGCTGCATGTTGCCGTGCTCGACATGCGCGTCGGCGGAGCGCGCCGGCTGCGCACGACCCTGCTCGAGCCGCATTTTGGCTATCGCTATCCTCCGCCGCTTGTCGAGCGCAATGCGGAGGGCCGCAAGGTGGTACGCTCGATGCACGGCGACTGGCTGATCGACGTGACTGTGGAGCTTTTGGCGGTGGACGATGCGCGCCCGCTGCCCCTCTGGCGGCAACAGCTGGAGCGAGTGCGTGCTGCAGTGTCCGGATAGTAAACTCGTAATGACCGCTATGAATTAAGAAGACGCAAGACAACTTAAAAGCGTTACTGAGGTATAGCATGGCGGCAGCCGAGAGGCACGCGTTCATATACGGACGAACGTACCGACGGTTAGCCCGGCCTAGACCCTAGAGTCGTTGACAAAGTCCGAACCACGTCGGAGACACCTCGCCCACGAAAGAACCGAGGGTTCCGGGCTTTCGGAAGACCCGGCCGCGGCCGTCGGCCCGTTTACGCGAGCCGAGCGTGTGTGCGCGCCGCAGCTTCCACAGCGACTTCACACGTCGCCGTCAGGGGGCCCGTCAAGCAGCGTCGGCGCGGCATTCGCGAGATGATCGCCCTCGAGCTCATCGATCAGCACGCGTAGCGTCTTGGACAAAGCCTTGGGCACTGCAACAGCAAACATCGGGCGCTGCGTCGCGTCCTCGCCGCGCAGCTCGAGGGCGCGCACCGCACGCACTGTCGCAGAGGTTTGCACCGTATTGAAGCCCGATAGTAGAATAAGAGGCACGCGGGCGGACGCGGGTCGGTCTGGCAGCACCGAGTCGCGTGCGGGCAGGTCGGCCAAGATGTCGCGCAGTCGCAACCTCAGGTCGCTCTCGGCAAGCACGGCGATCGGGACATGCAAGAGAGGCTCACCAGCGGCTCCCTGCCACACGCCTTCAATGCACGCGGCCACCTCCTCCAGCTCGTCCTCCACTAACCCCGCCACCACGACGCCGAGGGGTGCGCAGCCAGGCTGCAAACTGGAATGCCTCAAGAACTTGCCACTCTCATCTTTGCTGCCGCCATCTCTGCCCACCGCCCATGGCCACTCGAAAAGCATGGGTGGTGCACCCGAACGATGAGCACGCACTGCGGCCGTTCGCGGCAGTGATAGGGGTGCGTGCAGGAGCAGGCCGAGCGAGCTCAGAGTGGATAGCATGTGCGCTGTGCACGTGCGGTCAAGGGGCAGGCACCAGGAGGAGAGTAGTCAGAGTAGTCTCTGGGGTGGCGGTGTGAAGTTGCGAGAGCACGCTCCGATGTTTGAATACATGTACGCTGGCGATGAGAATCCGCGTCACAACCCAAAATAATTGTTACGTCATCTTTTGACGTTTTTCTTCGTGAATTCCGCAGCACAGCATCTCGTCCCGCTTTTCGAGACCTCGTGCATCGTGCTCCTCGCGGAATCGTGCGTCGCCCAGAGACTTCTAAGGGAGTTCGACGGGCATGGGCGGCGGCGCAAAACGCCGCACGGCGGAAGAGATGGCCATCGTGCCCATGTGGGCTGATGCGGTACTCGGAACGGCTTCGGGTCTCTTTGCTGCAGCTTGCGCCGCCCCATTCATCAAATGCGTGGACCAGGCTGTGACAGAGAACTCAGCAGGCAAGTCCCCGCTCGGCCGAGCGCTGGTGCGTGGACTGGTCGAGGTGTTCACGAAGCCCCACGTCATGCTTTCGAAGCTCCCGTTCTGGATGGTTGCCGGCGTGTACGGGAGCACGTATACAGCGGCCAACGTCATAGACGTTGTGCACGAGCGGTGGCTTGATAAAGAGCGCCCTCACGCCGACCGGATAGCCGCGGGGACGAAGCTGTTCGGCGTGACAGCGGTGAATATGGCAACAGGCGTCGCCAAGGACGCGGCATTCGCTCGCATGTTCGGCGCGAATGCCGAAAAGCCCCCGCCAGTGCCGCGTATTTCTCTGGGCCTCTTTGCCTTCCGAGACGTGGTCACGATTGCCGCTGGATTCACGTTGCCACCAATCTTGGCGGACTACCTGGCCAAGTCGGGCGCCGTGGAGGAGAAGAACGCCGGCAAGGTTGCACAGCTCATGTCGCCCATCGGGATGCAGCTCATTCTGACCCCCATTCACTTGTTGGCGCTCAACATGTACAACATGCCTGGCGTCCAAAGCTCCGAGAGGGCCAAAGCGATCCTCGGGGTGCTGCCAGGCTCCGTGGCTGCGCGGATGGGACGATTTGGTGCAGCCTATGGAATTGGAGGCCTCTTGAACAACAGCCTCGCTCAGAAGGCGCGCGACTTAGCGGTCACACATTATGCTCCTCCCGACACTCCTATGGCTATGCGCAAGCATTGAAGCATAGGCATTTGTCCGGGGTTCCTGGGTGTGAGAGTGTTGTGTAGTTTTGACGAGACTCGCGACATCTTGCTCGACATTGGGGTGGGTAAGATTTTGGTAAGATTGCGAGAGCTCTATAGACGTGACTCGGCACACTCCAGCCGGCGGGAGCGGGAGGTTTGGCCCCGACCTCTGTACCCGTGTACCGACCTGACGTGAGGTTCGGGACTGGGCACTGGCGGTGTCCCCGGGGTGTCGGCCCGGCTCTGCGTTAGGTTCTACCGACTTTTGGGCGATCGGATTTTAAGAAAGCCAAGTTAGATCCGATTTTAAGGAAGCCAAGAAAGCCAAGTATAGAGTACAGGGGGTTACGGTGGTGAGGAGGTGAGCCCGGGACCGCGACGAAACTGACTGCCTTGTGCCTGCCTGTAGACTAACAAGCAAGGAAGCTATTTGTCTAAACAACACAATGCTTGCGTGCTTGGTTGCTTGGTTGCTCCTGCTTGCTTGGCTTACTACCGGTACACTCCTCGCTTCCATTCGACCCATATGCGCGCGAGGCGCATCGAAAGTCAATTCTCGCAGAGGCGCGCGAAACACGCAAACTTTCCTTCGATAGGCTATCGACCGCACTGGTCTGTACACGAACGCATTGCATCTCGACCACATGCCGCTAGGGAAAATCAGCACGCCAGCTCATGTGGCCCCGAAACGTGTAGCACCCCCTCCGAGCCCGGCTCCGGTGGTCTTGAATAGTGGAAAGCAGGTCGAGATGGACGTACGCGGCCGACCGAAGCAGCCTCAGCCAGTCAAAGCTCTGCCACCACCTCCAGTGACCATCGGCCTGCCTTCCAAGCTCGCGTTCGAGTTCATCGGCACCTTCCTGCTCGCATTTACAGTGGCCATCGTCGTGCCGACAAACGCCGCTAACGCTGCGCTTGCCATCGGCAGCACCTTAATGTGCGCCATCTACGCGGGCGGCCATGTCAGCAGCGCCAACTTCAACCCTGCAGTTAGCCTCGCGATCTGGGTGCGCGGCAAGCTATCCCTGCTCGACCTGCTCGCCTATACCATCATTCAGCTGTTCGCAGGGCTGGCTGCTGGCCTCGTGGGCCAGTATATCGTACCCGTCATCGGGGTTCCGGTAGCGGCCGCCGGCTCTGGCTATGGCGCGCTCACCGTTGAGATCGTGCTCACATTCGCGCTTTGCCACACCGTGCTGCACGTGGCGACCACGACGGCACAAGCCAACAATTCGTACTATGGTCTCGCAATCGGCTTCACCGTAATCTCGGGCATCCTATCCGTAGGCGGCGTGAGCGGCGGCGCCTTCAACCCGGCGGTGGGCTGCCTCGCTTTAGCCAAGGATACTTCTTTCGAGGCGTTCATGACCGCGCCCGACACAGCCCTGCAGGGCTGGGCTGACCTCTTCCTCGATTCGGTGTGGGTGTATGCGGCCGGGCCGATGGCCGCAGGCCTTCTCGCGGGCCTGCTTTTCCGTCTCACTCATCCGTCAGAGTGTGCGGATCCGCACGGCACGCCGCTGAAGTACGTGCGCGAGGCCATTGCCCCGTACATCATGGAGTTCGTGGGAACGTACCTGATCTGCTTCACCGTTGCAACTGCCGCTGCGCCCTCCAATAGCAGCACTCTCGCGCCGCTCAGCATCGGAGCCATGCTCATGGCACAGGTGTACGCTGGTGGCGCTACGAGCGGCGCAAACTACAACCCGGCGGTCACGTTCGGCTTGTGGCTGCGACGGGCGTTTGCACCATGGGAGGTATCCGATGTCTTCCCGCTGCCCAAGGCGCTCGGCTACGTCGTGATGCAAGCGTTCGGTGCGGGAGCCTCCGCCGCGACTGTGGTTTATGCGACCAACATCAAGCCGGGCTTCCCGTCGCCCGGCAAGGCCCTCGGCGTTGCGCCTCTAATGGCGGTGGCGCTCGAAGCGATCGGGACCTTCTTCCTCGTGCTCGTGGTTTTGCAGACGACTACCTCGGCCAGGGTCAAGGGCAACTCGTTTTACGGTCTAGCGATAGGCTTCACGCTCATGGCCATGGGGAATACGATCGGCCCGCTCTCGGGTGGCGCCTTCAACCCCGCGGTCGCACTGCTCGCGTTCTCGGACGCCTCAACTTGGTCGGGTCTGCTCGGCGCGTACAACTGGGTCTACGCAGCAGGCCCGCTGCTCGGCGCTCTGATCGCCGCGCTCACGAACCGTCTCATCATGATCGACGAGTACGTGCCGCCGCTCGACCTCGAGCCGCGAGCACTGGTCTGAGGACGCCCCTGGACCCAGGAACAGGACAGGAACAGGAGGAACCCGGCGCTTGGTTTTCTTCTGAGTGCCCTCACAAGTAGCATGTGGTAGAAGTAGCTGGAAGCTCCGACCACCCGATAGAGTTCAGCGAGTTTGAGGTTACAACCCTCCCGTCTAGTCATTGCGTATAGTCTGATTGTTGACGGTCGGATCATGGCTGATCCGTGCCGAAGAGGTCTGTCTGTTAGCTGAGTGTTAGCTGTGACCTCGGACCGGACGCACACTGGGTTGTGAGCTGAGATGTGCATGGACAGATGTGTGACTCCTGACCTTTCACCGTCAACACCGACAGAAAAGCTGTTCACGAATGCGCCATCTAGCCATTGTGAGCGCTCGCCTTTTCTTCACGAGCCCAAATTTTCTGCGGCGAGCAAGAGCCCTCCCGTCATGTCCGTGAAGGGCCTGCCGAAACCCGTCCCGCGCCCTCGGCACAGCTCCGTCGTCTTCGACGTCGACGAGACCTGCCCCGGTGGCCGCGTGGGAGGAGACGACGATCCAAAGCTGATGATTAAGCCGCATACCCGTGACGCGCGCTTCATTGATAGGCCCGGACCGCCTGTCTTGGGAAAGGGGCAGTCGTATGGCGCCTCCTCCTTCGTAATGCCTCCGACGCCGCTGCCTCCGCCCTCGCCTTCAACGTTGGGGAAGTGCAACATCATACCAACAGAAGAGCGTGTGACGGAGATCATCGAGGGCATCGGACGAGCTCTCAAGCAGCGTGGCGCGGTCGGCCTCGCCGGCCTCGCGCGCAACTTCCGCATCAACGATTTCAACAAGAGTGGCACGCTTGACCGGGACGAGCTTCGCAAGTGCCTGCGCTTGTGCAAGCTCGATCTTGACGTGAACGATTTCGAGGTCCTGTTCCGACACCTGGACACGAGTGACGACGGGCAGGTGGACTACGACGAGTTCCTGACAGCGGTGCGCGGCCCGCTGCCGTCCGTGCGCAAGCGGCTGATCGTCGACATTTTTCTCGCCATCGACGAGCGCGTTTCCGAGGGCAGAAAAGGGCGCGGCGACGGCAAGCTGACTATCGACGACCTGAGCGAGCTCTTTGACGGCAAGAATCACCCAGAGGTGAAAGCGGGTCGGCTCAGCGCGAGCGCTGCGCTCACCGAGATGATCACTTCGTTTGAGGGCAAGAATGGCAACCGAGATGGCGAGGTCTCACTCAAGGAATGGACTTCATACTATGGTGACCTCTCCGCCTCGTTTGAGAACGACGATCACTTCGCGGCGATGATGATGGGGGCGTGGCCGTCGATCTTCGACCCGAAAGGCGCAGCCAAGGGCTTCAAAGTCCTCAAGCCTCCCGTGCCGCAGCGCGACATTGATAACCTCGAGGCGCTGCTCCGGAGGTCGATCACCTCTCGCTCGACCGCGTCGTCCGAGACGAAGGCCCTCGAGAAGGTCTTCAAGGAGTTCGATAAGGACAACTCGAAGACGATCGGCTTCGAGGAGTTCATTGTGGCCATGGAGCGATTCGGGCTCTGCACCGCGACCGACTCGCGCACAGACGTCTCGGGCGTCACTCTGGAAGCCGTTCGGGCGCTCTTCGACCGTTACGACATCGATGGAGAGGGTGATCTCTCCTTCAAGGAGTTTGAGCGTGGGCTCTTTGGTAACGCGGCGCCGAAGCGGGGGGACAAGGCGGTGGGCGCGCCGCCGCCGCCCGTGCTCACCTCGCTGGCGCTACCGAGTGAGCGTGGTCTGGGGACCCGACCACCGCCGCCCGCCGGCGCGATGGAGCATGCACAGCACGGTATCCATAACTATACGAAAGGACGCGGTGGCATGCTCAACGGCGGCCTGAACATGGGGGTGGAGCGGCCGGTGTTCGCGCCCGCGGCACCGTTTCCTCGAGCCACCGGCGTCGACATCCGTCACACGATTGGAAGTAGTGCGGGGCCGACGCCCTTTGGGAAAGCTTCCGGCACCACCCACGGCTTCAATCAGTCCTCGGGCATCTTTCGCTGAGAGAGCGCGGCACGAGGGTGCCGAGTCGGGCGCGGATGAGACCAGAGCACAGGTGCCGAGTCGGGCGCGGATGAGAGGCGGAGCAAGGCGCGTATGCATGCTGGTCGTCCGGATGTGAGAGAGGAGGAGATCTGTTGGAGATCGAGGCGGGAACGGCCCGGGATGCCAAGAGTGCACGCGCCGCTAGCAAGAGAAAGGAGAGGAGAGAAGAGAGAACTAGGCAGGCGTCATGCTAAGATGAGGAAAATCATACCGTTCCGCGTTCACAGAGTCCTCCACAGCGTGTTCTCGGCGCGGTGGTAGGAACTTCCTAAAACAGTCAAGGTCGCCTCGGGGCCGACGCTCGCGCCGTCGGTCCCGACAGGTCAGTTGCCCCAGGCCCATGGCCGAGCTTGAGACACCACCGCCTCCTCGGCGCAACAAGTCTCACTCGAGGCTGTCCGGTGCCTCCGGCTCCGAGCCGGAGGCCTCGGAGCCGGACAGCTCTGTCAGCCGCGAGCGCAGTAACAGTCGACGTGATGGCAGCAGTCGACGTGATGGCAGCAGTCGCTCAGCAAGCAAGCGGCGGCAACCGTCGGCGTGTGCAAATGGCCACTCGCAACACGACGACCTCGAGGGCGGCGGCGGCGATACATTTGATGGCGTTGAGCTCTTGCCCGAGGCCAGCGGCAGTGGCAAGCGCAAGAATGGGCGCGGCGGCGCGCCGGCATCGCGCTGCTCGAGGTGCCCGAGCTGTCTCACCGTCCTGGGCATCTTGGCTGTGCTCTTCGGCCCGCTTGGCACGGTCGCCACCTTTTGGCTGCTGCTGCAGCAACAGCAGCAGAAGCCTCCGTCGGATGGCCGTGGCAAACCCGGCGGCAAGCCGGACGGTCAGCCAGGCGGCGCGTCGCACACGCGAGTGCTGCACCTGTCGCTCGCGCACTCGGACGTCAAGGCGCGTTTCGTCATCGACGAGCGCTCTGACTGGAGTGGCTTCCTCGCGGGCTGTGCGGAGCGTCTCAAGATTCAATCGATTCGGATGGTGACCGATGCTACCGGAGAAGGCATCCATTCGATCGCCGATCTCGTCGACGAGGACAACATCATCGTGCATGCGGGACACGACATCGCCGGCAACACCACCCTTGGCGACCAGGCTGGCACGGCGTATGATGGTGCAGCCGCCAAATCGGCCGCCGCCGCCGCCGCCGCCGCCGTCGCCTCAAACAACCCCGCTTCCGCCGCTGCTGCTCCGGCCGCCGCCGCCGCCGCCGCCGCCGTCGCCTCAAA
>Ga0209550_10006483_pt1 | contig 10895 bp, 8 predicted proteins | sample LauGreSuBDMM15SN_2_FD_187567 | JGI IMG/M metagenome (GOLD analysis project Ga0209550, IMG submission 187567) | Freshwater lake microbial communities from Lake Michigan, USA - Su13.BD.MM15.SN (SPAdes) (version 5) | ecosystem: Environmental > Aquatic > Freshwater > Lake | place: Lake Michigan, USA... | reverse complement strand
CACGTATGCAGAGGCGGCACCTACAAGATAAAGAAGAACGGCCGGGGTTCTGAATTTGTAGGAGCTGGCCTGCCGGCGAATCGTGCCAGTGCACAGGCATTTCTTCACGCCAAAATTCGCCAGCAGGCTGGCTCCTACAAGGAAAACAAGAACCAAAGCGCACGCTCAAGCCTTGGCTTGAAGAAGCGTGTGCACACCCGGCAGGCCTGGCATGCCGACCCCGCTGGGAATGCCCCTTTTCTTGACCACGCCCAGCTTGCCAGCTACATTACTAACCCGCGAGTCATTAACCCCAAACCAGCCCGTGATGGCCGCTTGATTCAGCTGCGGCCCCCTCCCCTTGACTTCTGTTGACCTGACCCACCCCACCGACGACGCGCCTAAGCGCGAGCGGCGCAAAGAAGCCCGCCCTGGCGAGCTGCTGGTGGCCGCGCTCGACTTGTTTGTGGAAAAAGGCTTTGCCGCCACCCGCATGGAAGAAGTAGCTCTGCGGGCCGGGGTGTCCAAGGGCACGGTGTTTTTGTACTTTCCCAGCAAGCTCGATTTGTTCAAGGCCGTGGTGCGCGAGAACATTTCTGGGCGCTTTCAAGAATGGGATGCTGAGTCTGAACGCTACGAGGGCAGCAGCGCCGAGCTCTTGCGCCATGCCATGCTCAGCTGGTGGGAGCGGGTGGGCGCCACGCAGGCCTCGGGCATCAGCAAGCTCATGCTCAGTGAGGGCGGCAACTTTCCTGAAATGGCCGAGTTTTTCCAACAAGAAGTGCTGCAGCGCGGCCATGCCATTTTGAGCCGGGTGATTGCACGCGGTGTGGCCAGTGGCGAGTTTCGGCCGGTTCACATTGACCACGCGGTACACGGCGTGGTGTCCATCATGATTTTTTTGGCCTTGTCCAAGCACTCGGCCTGCCTTTGCACGAAAGATGGCATGACCCTAGACCCCTTGGCCTATTTGAACGAGCAGGCCGACATCGTGGCCCGCGGGCTGGCCAGCGCGCCAGCCCAGACCGACACCCCTGCCACTGGAGCGCAGCCATGAAGCGCAAGTCCGTGTTGATTTGGGGCTTGGCAGCGCTGGTGCTGCTGGCTTTGATCCTGGCTGGCACTCGCGCCTGGCAAAAGCGCAAACAGCAGGCTGCCCCGGTGGCCGCCGCCCCGGCAGCGGCTGAACTGGCTGCCACCGACGTGATGACCCTGCAGCCCCAGGCCATGAACCTGGGCCTGAACCTGAGCGGCACGCTCAAGGCGGTGAACACGGCCGTGGTCAAGGCGCGCGTGGCCGGCGAATTGCAAGGCTTGAGTGTGCGCGAAGGCGACACGGTCCAAGCCGGCCAGGTGCTGGCCCAGATTGAGCCGGCCGACTACCGCGCCCGCTTGCAGCAGGCCCAACAGCAGGCCGAAGCGGCGCGTGCGCAGCTGGACATTGCCCAGCGCCAGTTTGACAACAACCGGGCCTTGGTGGCGCAAAACTTTATCTCGCGCACGGCGCTGGACACCTCGCAGGCCAACTTGGAGGGCGCGCAGGCCAACCACCGCGCCGCCCTGGCCGCGGCCGACGTGGCCCGCAAGGCGCTGGACGACACCACGCTGCACTCGCCCATTGCGGGCATGGTGTCGCAGCGCCTGGCCCAGCCGGGCGAGCGGCTGAGTGTGGACGCGCGCATTCTTGAAATTGTGGACACCCGCCGCATGGAACTCGAAGCCAGTGTGGGCGCGGCCGAGTCTTTGCAGCTGAGAATTGGCCAGCTGGCCCAGCTGCGACTGGAAGGCAGCACCAACAACTTGACGGCCCGGCTGGTGCGCATCAACCCCAGCGCGCAAGCGGCCAGCCGCAGCGTGATGGCCTACTTCAGCATTGATCCGGCAAAAACGGCAGGCGCCTCAGGGGTGCTGCGCCAAGGCCTGTTTGCCCAAGGCACGCTGGGCACGGGCAGCCGCCAGGTGCTGGCTGTGCCGGTGTCGGCCCTGCGGGTGGACAAGGCCCAGCCTTATGTGCAGACCGTGAGCGACGGCCGCGTGCTGCACCAAAGCGTGACGCCAGGCGAGCGCGGCGTGGTGGCGGGCGAGGACATGGTGGCCGTGGACCTGCCCGCAGGCACCCAGGTGCTGCGCGGCTCGGTGGGCGCCCTGCGCGACGGCTTGGCTGTGCGCTTTACCCAATTGGCGCCAGCTGCTTTACCCGCTGCTTTACCAACTGCAGCCCCTCTGGCCAAGCCCGCACCGTGACCGCCCCGCGCTTGCTCCCCGCCTCCCGCGCCACCTCGGCCCCCTGAAGAAAGCCGCCCCCGTTCATGTGGTTCACCCGCGTCAGTTTGCAAAACCCTGTGTTTGCCACCATGGCCATGCTGGCCATTGTGGTGTTGGGCCTGTTCTCCTACCAACGCTTGAAGGTCGATCAGTTCCCCAACATCGACTTCCCGGTGGTGGTGGTCACGGCCGAGTACCCAGGTGCCTCGCCTGAAATTGTAGAAAGCGAAGTCACCAAAAAACTAGAGGAAAACCTCAACACCATTGCCGGCATCAACTCGCTGGTCTCGCGCAGCTACGAAGGCAGCTCGGTGGTGATCATTGAGTTTCAGCTGAGCATGGACGGGCGCAAAGCCGCTGAAGACGTGCGCGAAAAAGTCGCTGCCATGCGCCCCTTGCTGCGCACCGAGGTCAAAGAGCCGCGGGTGCTGCGTTTTGACCCGGCCAGCCGAGCGGTGTGGGCGGTGGCCGTGGTGCCCGACGCCTCGGCCGTGCCCGCAGGCAGCCGGGCGGACCTGGCCACCAACCCGGTGGCGCTGACCAACTGGGCCGATCAGGTGCTTAAAAAGCGCCTGGAAAACGCACGCGGCGTGGGCTCGGTCACTCTGGTGGGCGGCACCAAGCGCGAAATCAACATCTACCTCTTGCCCGAGGCCATGGAAGCGCTGGGCGTGAGCGCCGAGCAGGTGGCCAACGCAGTGCGCAGCGAAAACCAAGACCTGCCGGTGGGCGCCTTGCGCTCGCTGGCGCAGGAGCGCACGGTCAAGATTGAAGCGCGCCTCAAGCGCCCTGAAGACTTTGGCCGCCTCATTGTGGCGCGCAGGGGCAGCGTGGCCATCACGCTGGACCAGGTGGCCAAGGTGCAAGACGGCGCGCAAGAAATTGACAGCCTGGCTCTGCGCAACGGCCAGCGCACGCTGCTGTTGAATGTGCAAAAAGCCCAAGACGAAAACACCATTGAGGTGGTCAACGGCCTGAACAAGGCGCTGGCCGAGATCAACAAAGCCTTGCCACCCGGCGTGCGCTTGGAGCCTGTGGTCGACACCTCCAGGCCCATCCGCGTGGCGGTTGACAACGTGCGCCGCACGCTCATAGAGGGCGCCTTTCTCACGGTGCTGATTGTGTTTTTGTTCCTGAACTCTTGGCGCTCCACCGTCATCACGGGGCTGACGCTGCCCATTGCCATCATTGGCACTTTCGCCTTCATGCATGCGTTTGGTTTTTCCATCAACATGATCACGCTGATGGCGCTGAGCTTGTGCGTGGGCCTGCTGATTGACGACGCCATTGTGGTGCGCGAGAACATCGTGCGCCATGTGCAAATGGGCAAAAGCGCCTGGCAGGCCTCGCTGGACGGCACGCAAGAAATTGGCTTGGCGGTGCTGGCCACCACCTTGTCCATCGTGGCGGTGTTTTTGCCCATTGGTTTCATGGGCGGCATCATTGGCAAGTTCTTCCACGAGTTTGGCCTGACCATCGTGGCGGCGGTGCTCATTTCCATGTTTGTGAGCTTCACGCTGGACCCCATGTTGTCGTCGATTTGGCACGACCCTGCCATTGACGCCCAAGGCAAGCCGCCGGGGCGCAGCCTGTACGACCGCACCTTGGGGCGCGTCACCCACGCCTTTGACCGCGCCACCGACCACCTGGCCGACGGCTACCAAGCCATCTTGCGCTGGGCCCTGGTGCACAAAATCAAAACCATGGCCGTGGCCCTGGCCGTGTTTGTCATCAGCGTGGTCATGGTGCCGCTCTTGGGCACGGAGTTTGTGCCCAAGGCCGATTTTTCAGAAACCAATGTGAGCTTTTACACCCCTGTGGGCTCCTCGCTGGAGACCACCGAGGCCAAGGCCAGGCAGGTGGACGCCATCGTGCGCGAGTTCCCCGAGGTGCGCTACACCGTGACCACCCTCAACAGCGGCAACGCCCAGGGCAAGATGTACGCCAGCATGTACGTGCGCTTGGTGGACCGCGCCCAAAGAAGCCGCAGCGCCGACGCCATGTCTGCCGTGCTGCGCCAGCGGCTGGCGCAGGTGCCGGGCATCACCGTCACCATGGTGGGCTTGGCAGACAGCGTGGGCGGCGGCAAGCAGTTGGAGTTTTCTCTGCAAGGCCCAGACCTGCAAGAGTTAGAGCGCTTGTCCAAAGAAGTGCAGCAGCGCCTGGTCGGTGTGGCCGGCCTGGTGGACCTGGACTCCAGCGTCAAGCCCAACAAGCCCTTGCTCGATGTGGTGGTCAACCGCCAGGCCGCCTCCGACCTGGGCCTGACCGTGGGCCAGGTGGCCAGCAGCCTGCGCGCCTTGGTGGCCGGTCAAACCGTGGGCACTTGGCGCGCCCCCGACGACCAAACCTACGACATCAACGTGCGCCTGGCCCCCCAGCTGCGCAGCACACCGGCCGACCTGGAGCGCCTGCCCCTGCTCAGCGCAGGCGCCGATGCGCGCGTGGTGCGGCTCAACCAAGTGGCCCGCGTGAACGAGTCCACCGGGCCCAATCAAATCAACCGCCGGGACCTGGCGCGCGAGGTGTCGGTGAGCGCCAACGCCTACGGTCGCTCGGTGGGTGAGATCTCGACCGACATCCGCACCGCGCTCGAGCAAATACAGTTCCCGCCCGGCTACCGCTGGCGCTTTGGCGGCTCCAGCAAAAACATGGAAGAGTCTTTTGGCTACGCCTTGTCGTCTTTGGCCATGGCCATTTTGTTCATTTACATGATCTTGGCCAGCCAGTTCAAGAGCTTTTTGCAGCCACTGGCGCTCATGACCTCGCTGCCGCTCACGCTCATTGGCGTGGTGCTAGCGCTGCTGTTTTTTGGCTCCGCGCTGTCCATGTTCTCCATCATTGGCGTGGTCATGCTCATGGGCTTGGTCACCAAAAACGCCATTTTGCTGGTGGACTTTGCCATTCGCCTGCGCGAAGACGGCATGGAGCGCAGCCAAGCCCTGCTGACGGCGGCCAAGGTGCGGCTGCGGCCCATTTTGATGACCACGCTGGCCATGATTTTTGGCATGGTGCCGCTGGCTTTTGCCCTGACCGAGGGCTCAGAGCAGCGCGCCCCCATGGGCCAGGCGGTCATAGGCGGGGTCATCACTTCGTCTTTGCTCACGCTGGTGGTGGTGCCCGTGGCCTACTGCTACATGGACGACTTGGCCGAGTGGTTCAAGCGCCACTTGGGCACGGCGGCCAAGCCGCCAAGCTCCAATGGCTAAAATTCTTTACATTCTCTGAGGCTCTCTTTTTCCAGGACACGACCGAGATGAACATAGAACAAGCCCGCTTTCACATGATTGAGCAGCAAATCCGCCCCTGGGAAGTGCTGGACAGCCAAGTGCTGTCCTTGTTGGCGGCGGTCAGGCGTGAAGACTTTGTGCCCGCGGCCCACCGCTTGCTGGCCTTTGCCGACCTGGAGATTCCCCTGCCCCCGCACTCGCACCCCAGCCAGTGCATGCTCTCGCCCAAGGTCGAGGCCCGCTTGCTGCAAGACCTGGAAGTGCAAAAACACGAAAAAGTGCTGGAAATCGGCGCCGGCTCCGGTTTCATGACCGCCTTGCTGGCCCACTGCGCCCAGCAAGTGGTGGCGCTGGAGATTGAGCCCAGCCTGGCCGCCATGGCCCGCCGCCACCTGCAGCACGCCGGCATTTACAACGCCCAGGTGTTTGAAGCCGACGGCTCGCAGCCTTTGACGGGCGCGATGGCCGGGCCTTTCGACGTGATTGTGCTCAGCGGCTCGGTGGCCCAGGTGCCCGAGGCCCTCAAAGCCCAGCTCAAGGTGGGCGGGCGGCTGGCCGCCATCGTGGGCCAAGAGCCTGTGATGTGCGCCACCTTGGTCACCCGCGTGAGCGAGTCGGCCTGGCGCATTAGCCAAGACTGGGAAACCATGGCCCCGCGCCTGCAGGGCTTTGCAGAGCCTTCGGCTTTTAAGTTCTGAGCGCTTTCGCGTGATTGCCCAACTCCCCGCCTCGCAATTCAAGGCCTGGCTGGCCGCCCAAGCGGGCGGCGCAGTGGTGCTGGACGTGCGAGAGCCCTGGGAGTGGCAAACGGCTTCGGTACTCCCTGACGGCTTTGAGCTGCTGACCATCCCGCTGGGTGAATTGACAGACCGATTCAGCGAGCTGCCGCCCAACGCCGTGGTGGCCTGCCTGTGCCACCACGGGGTGCGCAGCCAGCATGCGGCAGCGTATTTGCAGCGCCAGGGCATGGAGGTGGTCAACTTGCAAGGCGGCATAGACGCTTGGTCTTGCGAGCTGGACCCCAGCGTGGCACGTTATTGATTTTTAAGTGTTTTTTTACCGCATTCCCAGGACCCCTATGCCCCTTACCAAGCCCGGACTTTTCCCCCTCACCAAGGTCGCTGTGGCCCTGATCTCCAGTTTGTCCCTGGGCGCACAAGCGCAGTCCCTGGTGGAGCTGTACGACTCTGCGCGCAGCTACGACGCCGCTTACCTGTCCTCACAGCTGCAGTTTGAAGCCGCGCAGTCGGTGTTTGAGCAACGCCAAGCCTTGAGGAGGCCCACGGTCAGTGGCACGGCCTCTTTGGGCGGCTCCTATGTGGACAGCGGCTCGCGCAGCGACACCAACACCAGCACCTCCGGTGTGGGCGCCACATTGCTCAGCTCAAGCACCCGCAGTTCCAGCTCCACCTCGGCCACCCAAGCCGAAGCCCGCCTGGGCGTGAGCGCTCAGCATCCGCTGTTCAACCGCCCCAATGATTTCACCTTGGCGCAGGCCGAGCGCCAGCTGACCCTGGCCGACTTGGCGGTCAAGGTGGCCGAGCAAGACCTGATCGTGCGCGTGAGCCAAGCCTACTTTGACCTGCTGGCCTCACAAGACAACCTGAGCTTGTTGGCGGCTCAAAAAAAGGCGGTGCAAGAGCAGCTTGCCTCGGCGCAGCGGCGCTTTGAAGTAGGCACGGCCACCATCATCGACACCCGGGAAGCCGAAGCGAGTTTTGACTTGATCTTGGCCCAAGAAATTGCCGCAGACGGCGATTTGGCCGTCAAGAGAAGTGCACTGGAGCAGCTGGTAGGTAAAACCCGCATCACGCCCTACACCGTGCGCAAAGGCGCGCTGTTCACCGACATGGGCGAGAGCGAGCAGCGCTGGATCAACCAGAGTGAAGTCAACCCGCTGCTAAAGGCGCGGCGCCTGGAGCTGGAAATTGCCCGACTGGAAACACTTAAAGCTCAAGCCGGCTACCTGCCCACCGTGGCCTTGACCGCCAGCTTGACACAGGCCATGCCAGCCGGCTCCTCAAGCACCTCGAGCACCAGCACCTTGAGCGGCCTGACGGCGGCCAACACCGCGTCTAACACCATGAGCAACTCCGGCCAAAAAACCTGGCCAGGCAACAGCACCAATGCGGCCGTGGGCGTTCAGCTCAATGTGCCGCTGTTCACGGGCTATGCGGTGCAAAACCGCATCAGGGAAACGCTGAGCCTGCAAGACAAGGTGCGAAAAGACCTGGAAGGCGCCACGCGCACCGTGGCCCAAAGCATACGCAGCGCGTTTTTCAAGCTGCGGGCCGACCAAGGCCAGGTCAAAGCGCTGGAGGCGGCCGAGTTGTCGCGCCAAAGCGCGGTGGCCTCCAACCTGCTGGGCTACCAAGTGGGCGTGGGCACCAACATTGACGTGCTCAACTCGCAAAGCCTGCTGTTCCAAACCCGGCGCGACGCCGCCCGTGCGCGCTACGACGTGCTGGTGGGTGGCCTCAAACTCAAGCAAGCCACGGGCGTGCTGAGCGCAGAGGACCTTAAACCCGTCAACGAGCAATTGAGCCAGCCCTGAAGCGGGTGAGCTGAGCTTTTCAACTGGGCGGCTCGCGCTGGCTCAGTGTTCACACAGGCTGCGGTCTAGCCAGTCCACGGTGCGCTGCGCAGCTCCCTGGTGGCGCCGGGCAAAGGCTTGGGCGGCTTCGCTCCAGCTTGGCTGCCCGGCTTGCAGCAGTTGCACCGCCAGGGCCAAGGCCTGCGCCATGTCGGTGGCGCGCAAAGCCGCGCCTTCGGCCAGGGCTTGCTCGGCCACCTCGCTGAAATTGAAGGTGTGCGGGCCCATGACCACCGGGCAGCCGCAGGCGGCGGCCTCAATGAGGTTTTGGCCGCCCAGGGGCAAAAAGCTGCCGCCCAAGACAGCCACCTGGCTCAGGCCGTAGTAGAGCGTCATCTCGCCCAGCGAGTCGCCCAGCCACAGCGTGTGCGCGTCAGGCTGCGGCATCTGCGCCAACTCAGCGCCCCAGGCGCTGCGGCGTGACACCGCCCAGCCCGCCGCCTGCGCCAGCTGGGCCACCTCGTCAAAACGCTGTGGGTGGCGCGGCACGATGAGGGGCTGAAAGGCTATACCGCCTGAGGCTTTCAAGCTTTGAAGGGCTTCTAAAAACAAAGCTTCTTCACCCTCGCGTGAGCTGGCGAACATGAGCACCGGCAGGCAGGCGCCCGGGTACAAGCTGGCCTGCGTGTGGCGCTGGGCCTTGGCCAGCGCCAGCTGGCCCGGGTGCGGGTGCGCATCAAACTTGAGGTTGCCCAGCACCGCCTGCACAGGGGTGCCCAGCTGGCGCAGGCGCTGGGCGTCGGCGTCGGTCTGCGCGAGCGCGGCGCTCAAGCCGGCATAGGCCGGGCGGGCCAGCGCTGACCAGCGCAGGGCCTGGCCCAAAGACTTGTCCGACAGGCGCGCATTGACCAGTTGCAGCGGCACACCGTGGGCGCGGGCGCCGGCCACCAGCTGCGGCCAGACCTCGGTTTCCATGAGCACGCCCAGGCGCGGTTTGAAATGCCTGAAAAACCGCTCTACCGCGCCAGGCGCGTCCCAGGGTTGCCACACCTGCACATCACCGGCCGCCAGCAAGGCCAGCCCCTGGTCACGGCCGGTGGCGGTGCCGTGGGTGAGCAGCACCCGCAAGCCGGGCTGCTGGGCGCGCCAGGCCTTGAGCAAAATGGCAGCAGCCCGTGTTTCGCCCAGGGACACGGCATGCACCCACACCAGTTGTGCACATGGCTCAGGCGGCTGCGTGTAGTGGCCAAAGCGCTCAGGCACCGCCTGGGCATAACCGGGCTCGGTGCGCGCCCGGCGTGCGAGCTTGCGGCGCAAGAGCGGCTGGGCCAGGTGCATGAGGGCGCCGTACAGGCGCAGGCTCAAGGCGCTTGACCACGACAGGGGCTTGAGCATGGGCTTGGGCTTCAAAGCGGGTATCACAGCGGGGCGGCCACAGTCATGCCAGCGGCCTTGGCGACATTGACGGACAGCTTTGCACACAAGCCTGCCACGCTTGCCACACTGCCTCCACGCTGGGCGTGGGCTGGGCGAAAACGCTGCGCTGCCAAGGGCGGGCGCCGGGCTCGCCCTCGGCAGGCGGGCCGGTGCGCCAGGCGGTGTCAAAGTTGTAGAGCTGCACATGCGGCAAGTTCAGCGCCACGGCGATGTGGCTCAAGCCGCTGTCCACGCCCACCACGCCGCAGCAGGCGGCCATGGCGTGGCTGAGTTGGTCCAGCGGCAGGCGCGGCCACACCGCCACCGGCAGGTTCAAGGGGGGCGTGCTGGCCGTGATGGCCTGGGCCAGGGCCTCGCTGGTGGCCAGCTCGGCTGCGCTGCCATGCGCCAAGGCCAAGCCAAATCCGGCGCTGCGCAACTGCGCGGCGAGTTGGACCCAGTGTGCAAAAGGCCATTCTTTGTCGCGGCGCGAGGTGCCGTGCACCAGCAGCACGGTGGGCAGGGTGGGGACGCTGAATGAGGCAGGCTCGCCGCCCAGGCCCACATCACTCACCTCCTCGGCGGCAACATAGCCCAGCGCCTGGGCGCACAGCAGGCGAGCGCGCTGCACGGCATGCACGCGGCGCGGCAGTTCAATGGCCACATCGGCCAGCCAGCGCGTGGGGGCCTCGTAGCTGGAGCCGTCGGTGGGGTGGGCCATGGCAAAGCGTTGGCCGCCGGGGGCTAGGCGGGCCAGTCGGGCAATGAGGGCAGACTTGCTCAGGCCCTGCAGGTCGATCACCGCGTCATAAGGCTGCTGCTTTAACTCAGCTGTGAAAGCACGCCATTCTCGGCGGGTGGACGCCGCCAGCGGGGACTGGCGCCAGCGGCGCAGCTCGCAGGCAATCACGCGCTCAATGCCTGTGCATGGCGCGAGCAGGGGCGCAAAGGGCTTTTCGACCACCCAGTCCACGCGCACGCCAGGCAGGCCGGCGTGCAAATCGTGCACCACGGACAGGGTGTGCACCACGTCGCCCAAGGACGAGAGCTTGACGAGCAAAACCCTCAATGGGCGGCCCCGCACTCTGTAAATAGGCCCAGTCTCAATGCGCCGCGCCTTGGAGCTGAGCGTCGGGCTTGACGCTGCGCAGCAGGGCCAGCATCTCGGCCTCGATGCGGTGCAGCGCCTCGGGCGTGTGGCCCTCAAAGCGCAGCACCAGCACGGGCGTGGTGTTTGACGCACGCACCAGGCCAAAGCCGTCTGGCCAGTCCACGCGCACGCCGTCAATGGTGGAGACCTGCGCGGGCGCGGCAAAGCGGCTTGTACCTTGGGCAATGAGCTGGGCCACCAATTGCTGCGGCTCGCCCTCGGCGCAGGCCACGTTGAGCTCGGGCGTGGAAAAGCTGGTGGGCAAGGCATTGAGCACGGCCGACATGTCGGCGCTGCGGCTCAAAATTTCCAGCAGGCGCGC
>Ga0209550_10006482_pt1 | contig 10897 bp, 10 predicted proteins | sample LauGreSuBDMM15SN_2_FD_187567 | JGI IMG/M metagenome (GOLD analysis project Ga0209550, IMG submission 187567) | Freshwater lake microbial communities from Lake Michigan, USA - Su13.BD.MM15.SN (SPAdes) (version 5) | ecosystem: Environmental > Aquatic > Freshwater > Lake | place: Lake Michigan... | reverse complement strand
CCTTTGTTGGCCTTAGACAAGAAAGCTCGCGGTACAACAATCAGATTTGTTGCGTTAAATGGCATAGGTTCGACTGTTCGCCTGGAAGACTTAACCTCCGCCGAACTAGATGCTGCCTATGAGAGAATTAGTTCATGAAGTTACTTGTGATAAATGGCCCGAATCTTTCGCGTTTGGATATCCGAGATTCTTCCATTTATGGAGATCTCAATTACGGCGAATTAAAATCTATGATTGAGATCGCTGCGAAAAAGCACGATTTCGAGGCCGATGTTCGTCAAAGTGATGATGAGGCAACTATTATCGGTTGGCTACATGAAGCAGCCGATGCGAATGTTCCAGTCATCATAAATCCTGCGGCGTTTACCCATTATTCATATGCGATTCGTGATGCAGCTGAACTTGTTAAGTCTCCTTTGATTGAAGTCCATCTATCTAATCCCCTGTCGCGAGAAGAATTTCGACACACCTCAGTGATATCTGGTGTAGCAAATGGAACTATCGGTGGATTTGGGCCAAATTCCTATGTTTTGGCCATCATTGCTATGCAAAATCTAGTATCGGCGTAGCAAAGCACCCCTACGGGACGGGTATCCTTACCCCTTCAAATAGTTTTGAATTAAACCAATTAGATAAAGAGCGGGCGGATTAGTCGTGGCAACTACAAATGATCTTAAAAATGGAATGACACTTGATATCGAAGGTCAACTATGGACCGTCGTTGAATTCCAACATGTAAAGCCAGGCAAGGGTCCAGCTTTTGTTCGTACTAAGTTGAAGTCTGTCCTAAGTGGCAAGGTCGTTGATCGCACATACAACGCTGGTGTAAAAGTTGATGTCGCAATCCTTGAAAAGCGTGAAATGCAGTATCTGTACAAAGAGGGCGATGATTTCGTTTTCATGGACACAAAAACCTATGATCAAATGTCAATCAGCGCTGCAACTGTTGGAGACGCCGCTAATTACATGTTGGAGAACACTGAGGCAATCGTCGCAGTTAACGAAGGCAACCCTTTGTATATCGAACTAGCAGCTTCAGTTCCACTAAAGATTACCTACACAGAACCTGGAATCCAAGGAGATCGTTCATCTGGTGGAACGAAGCCAGCAACAGTTGAAACTGGAATTGAAATTCAGGTTCCGCTGTTCATTAAGCAGGATGAAGTTGTTCTGGTTGACACACGTGACGGGTCTTACCAGGGTCGCGCTAACTAGTGTCCGCTCGTAGTAAGGCTCGCAAACAGGCCTTGGATCTTTTGTATGAAACAGATATCCGAGGCACCAATTTGGTCGAAACTTTAGAAGCACGGGATATTCCTGCAGAAGGACCTGATGCCCGACCAATTCGAGAATACACACGTGAGCTCGTTAAAGGTGTTTCAGAAAATCGACGCAAGATTGACGAACTGATTACAACCTATGCTCAGGGTTGGGATATGGATCGATTGCCAGCTGTAGATCGCAATATTTTGCGTTTGGGTATTTATGAAATTCTCTGGTCTAGCTCTGTTCCAACTAGCGTTGCCATCGATGAAGCCTTGGATCTAGCCAAGGAGCTTTCTAGCGATGACTCTTCAAAGTACATTCATGGGGTGTTGGGCCGCATCGCCAGTATCAAGGACACTATTTCGATCTAGGAAATCCGTAGGTAGATATTACGTTCTGGACTTCTCTATCAGTTAAACCCGTAAAGACAAGCAAATTGTTAACGTCTTGAGCGCGCAAAGAGATCACTTCACCGTTCCAGTCACCCCGCATGCGGGCGATATTTCGAATTACCTCAGTAACTTTCTTTGCTACAGGATCGGAAGTTAAAAGTATTCGTCGTATGTCGATACTAATTCGCTCTTCGGCCATGTATTTCTGTGGAGCAGCAAACAGTTCTGAGATAGGCACTTCATAGAGGTTTGCAATGGCGATTAACTTTTGCGCACTCACTGACCTATCACCCCGTTCGTAAGAGCCCAAGGCGATAGCCGTTACGTTTCCTTTTGAAAGTTTTGCGGCCTGAGAAAGTGTCAGATTGCGAGATTCTCGAATCTGACGCATGCGTATGTGAAGGGTTTCTATTTCTGTCTGAGCGTGAATGGTTTCCATAAAAGTGAGGATATGACTCATGCGACACCCAAGGTTTCGAGTATCCACAGGCTGTATAGCTAGGTGCTAGTATCTGCCCTGCATCCTTTAACGACCCATCCAGAGAGGTGGGAAAGGAGATTTACATGAGCGTAGCCCTGTCCGCACAAGACATCACACGTGCGTTGACTCGTATTTCCCATGAAATCCTTGAGAAAAATCAAGGGTCATTAAACATAGTTCTTCTCGGAATTCCCACACGTGGTGCACATCTGGCCACCCGAATTTCTTCAATCATCAGTTCAATAGAAGGCAGTGAAATACCGACTGGAACCTTGGACATAACTTTGTTCCGAGACGACCTCAGAATGCGCCCACCACGTGCCATCATGCCAACCAAGATTCCTACATCAGGAATTGAAGGCAGGGATCTGATCTTGGTTGATGATGTGTTGTTTTCGGGTCGAACCATTAGAGCCGCACTTGATGCTTTGGGTGAAATTGGTCGTCCTCGGACTGTGCAACTTGCAGCATTGGTCGATCGAGGACATAGAGAGCTTCCAATAAAGGCTGATTTTGTTGGTAAGAACCTCCCAACTTCCAAAAATCAATCAGTAAAAGTTTTACTAAGCGAGATTGACGGCCGTGATGAAGTAACTATCGAAGAGGGAGGCGAATAATGCGCCACCTTCTCTCGATTGCAGACCTAAGTAAATCGGAAGCAATTTCAATTCTTGATACAGCAACTGAGTTAGCTCGAGTCAGTGATGGAGCAGTAAAAAAGCTACCTACCTTGCGTGGTCGCACGATTGTTAATCTCTTTGCAGAGGATTCAACACGCACTCGCATCTCCTTTGAAGCCGCGGCCAAGCGACTTTCGGCAGATGTTATTAATTTTTCGGCAAAAGGTTCGAGTCTTAGCAAGGGTGAATCCCTCAAAGACACAGCCATGACACTTCAAGCCATGGGTGCCGACGCGGTTGTTATTCGACACTCTGCATCAGGTGCGGCACAAAGATTGGCAGATTCTGAATGGATGTCAGGAAGTGTGGTTAACGCCGGAGACGGAACGCATGAACATCCAAGTCAAGCCTTACTAGATGCTTTTACTATTCGTAAACACTTAGGTATGGGTGCTAGTGATCTGTCAGGACTTAGCGTGGCGATTGTCGGAGACATTCTGCACTCTCGTGTTGCCCGTTCGAATGTCTTGTTGATGTCACTACTTGGCGCGCAAGTTACATTAGTTGCTCCACCAACACTGCTTCCGGTTGGTATTGAGAGTTGGCCGGTGACTGTTTCCTATGATTTTGATTCGGTAATTCCACATGTAGATGTTGTAATGATGTTGCGTGTTCAACAGGAAAGAATGTCAGATCTTTTCTTCCCTAATGCTCGCGAATATTCTCGATACTTCGGTTTAAATGGTGAACGAATGGCTAATATGAAATCGGGGGCAATCGTGATGCACCCTGGTCCTATGAACCGTGGTCTTGAGATTTCAGCTGAAGTAGCAGACGGTGCTCGTTCTGTTATTACTGAACAGGTAACCAATGGCGTGAGTGTTCGAATGGCGATTCTCTATGTTCTTCTTGCCGGCGGAGCCTTAGAAGTTGGGAGTAATTAGATGACTACTTTGGACTATTTGATCAAGGGAGTTGCACTTCCCGATGGAAAGCAAGTAGATATTGCTATCGCTAACGGAGTGATTACTGCAGTCGGGTCTGGAATCAAAGACGAGACCAAAAACGTTATTGAGGCAAACGGTTGCGTTGTATTGCCTGGTTTAGTTGATCTTCATACTCACCTGCGTGAACCAGGAAGAGAAGATGCCGAAACAGTTCTTAGCGGAAGTAGAGCTGGGGTTAAAGGTGGCTTTACCGCGGTCTCGGCGATGGCCAATACTTCTCCCGTTGCCGATACGGCAGGTGTTGTTGAGCAGGTCTATCGCTTAGGACAAGAAGCTGGTTTATTAGATGTGTTTCCAATTGGCGCTGTCACCCGAGGTTTGAAAGGTGAAGAACTTTCTGAAATAGGTGCAATGGCAGACTCTGTTGCACGAGTCAGAGTATTTAGTGATGACGGCAATTGCGTTTCTGATCCTTTAGTAATGCGACGAGCACTTGAGTACATCAAGAAATTTGGGGGAGTGATCGCCCAGCACGCACAAGATCCCCGCATGACAATCGGATCTCAAATGAATGAGGGAGAAATTTCTGCTCGTTTAGGACTCAAAGGTTGGCCAGCAGTGGCAGAAGAAGCGATTATTGCGCGAGATGTCTTAATTGCCGATCACGTTAAATCCCGTCTTCACATCTGTCATTTAACAACAGCTGGTGGAGTTGCGATTATTCGTTGGGCAAAAGCGCGTGGAATAGATGTGACTGCAGAAGTAACGCCTCATCATCTTCTTCTGACCGATGATTTAGCAAGTTCGTATGATCCGGTGTACAAAGTCAATCCTCCGCTTCGTACTGAATCAGATGTGCATGCACTACGTGAAGCGTTGGCCGATGGAACCATCGATATTGTTGCCACAGATCACGCACCACATCCAACAGAATCCAAGGAATGTGAGTGGCAAGAAGCTGCTTTTGGAATGCTGGGTCTAGAAACAGCCCTTTCCATAGTTCAAAAAACGATGGTTGACACAGGATTAATGAATTGGAATCAAGTATCTGATCGAATGTCAATTACACCAGCTCGCATTGGTGGATACGAAAACCACGGTCAACCTATAGCAGTTGGTTCGATTGCCAATCTTGTTGTGATTAACCCAACGCAGAAATGGACCGTAGACCGCGATTTAGTTCTGTCAAAGTCTTCAAATACTCCATACCATGGCCATGAGTTACCAGGTGTGATCACACATACCTTCTTTAAAGGCTATGCAACATATAACCAGGGAACAGTTTCTTCGAATGGAGGCAAGTAGTGACCAGTGCATTCCTTGTCCTTGATGATGGCCGAGTCTTTGAAGGTACTTCGTGGGCAGCGACAGGGAAAACCTTTGGCGAAGCGGTTTTTCAAACTGGCATGACGGGATATCAAGAAACTCTGACTGATCCGTCTTATCACAAACAAGTTGTGATCATGACTGCTCCGCATATAGGAAATACCGGCGTTAATGATGCAGATAACGAATCTTCTAAGATTTGGGTTGCAGGATTTGTCGTGCGCAATCCTTCGTCAATGACTTCAAATTGGCGCTCACAAAATGATTTAGAAGCAGAATTAATTTCCCAAGGAATCATTGGAATCCAAGGAGTAGATACTCGGGCTATTACACGTCACCTGCGAGATCGTGGAGCCATGCGTGTAGGAATTTTCTCAGGTCTAGATCTATCTCGCGAAGAGATGGTTGTTGAGGTTCGTAAAGCAGAGGCCATGACGGGTGCGTATTTGGTACGCGATGTATCAACGCCTCAAACGGTCGTTGTTCCAGCTATCGGACAAAAGAAGTTCACGGTTGCAGCCCTTGATCTAGGCATAAAAGGAGCGACGCCTCGTGCGTTGGCAGAGCGCGGAGTTGAAGTTCACGTCATGCCTTTTGATTCTTCTGCAAAAGCAATAATGGCAATCAAGCCTGATGGAGTATTTCTCTCCAATGGCCCTGGAGATCCATCAACTATGACCGATGTAATAGAGGTTGTACGTGAACTTCTCCTAGCCGAGATTCCTCTATTCGGAATCTGTTTTGGTCATCAGATTCTTGGACGGGCTCTTGGTTTTGAAACTTATAAATTGCAATTTGGTCATCGCGGAATTAATCAGCCTGTAATGGATAAGAACACGGGTAAAGTTGAAATAACAGCTCATAATCATGGTTTCGCAGTAAAAGCACCAACAGATGCTGAGTTCTCAACCGTATTTGGTCGCGGAGAAGTAACACATGTATGTCTAAATGATGGTGTAGTTGAAGGGTTGCAGCTACTAGATCGACCAGCTTTTTCCGTGCAATATCACCCAGAAGCAGCTGCGGGTCCACATGATGCTGCGTATTTATTTGATCGTTTCGTAGCCCTCATGTCTAAGAAGGTACGTTCATAATGGGTCTTGATACATCAATTAAAAGTGTTTTGGTAATCGGTAGCGGTCCTATCGTTATTGGTCAGGCATGTGAATTTGATTATTCTGGAACTCAGGCTTGTCGTGTTCTTCGTGCCGAAGGAATTCGAGTAATCCTGATCAACTCAAACCCAGCCACGATCATGACCGATCCTGAATTTGCAGATGCAACTTACATTGAGCCCATTACTCCAGAAATTATCGAGCGAATAATCTCTCACGAAAAGCCTGACGCCGTGCTTGCAACATTAGGAGGACAGACAGCCCTGAATGCTGCTATTGGTTTATATGAACGCGGAACCTTAAAAAAGTACGGCGTTCGACTTATCGGCGCTGATGTTGATGCTATTCATCGGGGCGAGAACCGTGAGTTGTTCCGTGGAATTGTTGAGAAAGTAGGAGGAGAGTCAGCTAAATCAAAGATTTGCCACACTATGGAAGAAATCATGGCGGCGGTAGAAATCCTGAACTACCCTGTCGTGGTTCGACCTTCTTTCACAATGGGCGGCTTGGGTTCTGGAATCGCATTCAACGAGGCTGAATTACGCCAAATCGCAGGTGCTGGATTGCGTCACAGCCCGACTTCTGAAGTACTTCTTGAAGAGTCAATCATCGGCTGGAAAGAGTATGAACTTGAAGTAATGAGGGATCGAAAAGACAACGTAGTCATCGTTTGTTCTATTGAGAATTTGGATCCCATGGGCGTGCACACCGGAGATTCGATCACAGTTGCACCGGCGATGACTTTGACAGATGTTGAGTATCAAAAATTGCGTGATCTTTCGATGGACATAATTCGTGAAGTAGGTGTTGATACTGGTGGTTGCAATATTCAGTTTGCGGTTAATCCCAATAATGGTCGAATTATTGTCATCGAGATGAACCCTAGAGTTTCTCGTTCGAGTGCTCTAGCCTCTAAGGCAACTGGGTTTCCTATCGCAAAAATTGCGACAAAATTGGCCATCGGATACACACTAGATGAAATTCAAAATGACATTACCAAGGTTACGCCGGCTTCCTTCGAACCAACTTTGGACTATGTAGTCGTTAAGATGCCTCGCTTTGCATTTGAGAAGTTTGCTGATGCAGATCCTCGTTTGACTACGACTATGAAGAGTGTTGGTGAGGCAATGGCCATCGGACGTTCATTCTCTGAGGCACTTATGAAAGCTTTAAGGTCACTCGAACGTAAAGAAGCGATTTTCTCTTGGCCGCAAGTTTCGCCCTCTGAACTTTCTTCATTGCTACAAGCTATGAGGATTCCAACGGAATATAGATTGCAACAGGTCCAAAAAGCAATGTGGGCTGGGGCAAGTATCGAACAGGTATATGAAGCGACGAAAATAGATCGTTGGTATCTGCGACAGATCGAGCTCATTAATGAGCAAGCAGCAGTGATCGCACAACCTGGAGAGCTAACGAAGGAGCTCCTTCGCACAGCCAAAACGCAAGGATTCTCTGATGCACAGATTGCACTCTTGCGCGGAGTAACAGAAGATGAAGTACGAAGAACTCGACACCATCTTGGCCTGCGCCCCGTTTTCAAAACAGTAGATACTTGTGCCGCAGAGTTTGAAGCTTTTACTCCTTATCATTATTCAAGTTACGAGGAAGAAACCGAGGTACGTCCTCGTACAACTCCAGCGGTAATCATCTTGGGAAGTGGTCCCAATCGGATTGGGCAGGGAATTGAGTTTGATTACTCATGTGTTCATGCCTCCTTCACTTTGCGCGAGGCTGGTTACGAGACAATCATGATTAACTGCAATCCAGAAACGGTTTCCACGGATTACGACACTAGTAATCGGTTGTATTTTGAGCCGCTAACCCTTGAAGATGTGCTGGAAGTTGTTCATGCTGAAACACTTGCAGGCCCGCTTCTCGGTGTAATCACTCAGCTAGGTGGACAAACTCCGCTTGGTCTGGCTGCTGGACTAAAGGCTAATGGGGTAACAATTTTAGGAACTTCACCTGATGCTATTAATTTAGCTGAAGAACGCGGTGCTTTCGGAAACATCCTGGCAGAACAAGGCTTATCAGCTCCTCAGTTTGGAATGGCTTCATCGCAATTAGAAGCGACAACGATTGCACATGAAATCGGTTATCCAGTACTTGTACGCCCTTCATTTGTTCTTGGTGGACGTGGCATGGAGATTGTTTACGATGATGCCGCTCTAGGTGGCTTCATCACACGCGCAACTGACATAACTCCTGACCACCCAGTCTTAGTCGATAGATTTTTGGACAATGCGATCGAGATAGATGTGGATGCTCTTTTTGACGGTAACGAACTCTTCCTTGGGGGAGTAATGGAGCACATCGAAGAAGCCGGTATTCATAGTGGTGATAGCGCATGCGTGCTTCCATCTATGACCGTTACAGATGAGCAGCGAGCAGAGATTCGTGTTGCAACGGAGAAGATTGCACGTGGTGTTGATGTGCGAGGATTAATCAATATCCAATTCGCAATAGCTGACAACATGCTCTACGTTCTTGAAGCCAATCCACGGGCATCTCGTACAGTTCCGTTCGTTAGTAAAGCAACAGGCGTGCCTTTAGCCAAGGCTGCGGCAAGAATCTCAGTTGGAGCAAGCATCGCAGAACTGCGTGCTGAAGGGTTGCTTCCTGCAAACGGTGATGGAATAGCAAAGGGTATTTCGGTCAAGGAAGCGGTACTTCCATGGAATAGATTCCGCCGCACTGATGGCAGAGGTGTTGATGCAGTACTCGGACCTGAAATGCGTTCAACCGGCGAAGTAATGGGTATTTCGCCAACATTTGGTGAGAGTTATGCAAAGAGCCAGATTGCCGCATTTGGACCGTTGCCAAAGTCTGGAACAGTATTTATTTCGCTAGCCGATAAGGATAAGGCAACAGGCATTGAGCCAGCTAAGGGTTTTTCTGATTTAGGTTTTCATATTCTTGCCACGGATGGAACAGCTCTGTTCCTACAAAAGCACGGTATAGAGTGCACCACAGTTCGTAAGAATTCTGAGGGAACTGGTGCTATGGGCGAAAAAACTATTGTCGATATCATCAATGCGGGCGAGATTGACCTTGTTATTAATACCCCGGTTGGCCGTGGAACCAGAGCAGATGGCTGGGCAATCCGCACAGCAGCTGTCCAGAGATCCATCCCGTGCATAACAACAACAGCTGGTTTTAGTGCAGCGGTAGATGCGATTACATTCCTGCAAAGTAGTCCGCTCAGTATCAAATCACTGCAAGAGTGGTTGGCGTAAATGTCACAGATAAACAAAAGCGCCGCACAGTTATTGGCTCCTGTTGTCAGCAACAAAAAGGTTGGTCAATACCAGCAAATAATCATTAACGTGGGTGATCTCGCTTCCCTTTGCAAGCCAGGAAATTTTGTGGCAATCAATGTTGGCGGTGATTCCTCCAGCATGATCTTGCGCCGTGCGTTTGCTATCTCTCGTGTGTCAGTAAGCGCGACATTTGGCGGAACCATGGAACTTATCGTTGCTCCACACGGTCAAGGAAGTAAGTGGTTATGTGCACAAGGTGAAGGTTCGGTACTAGATATCGTGGCGCCACTTGGCACGGCATTTGGAATCCCTACCGAGCCTGTTCCAGTTCTCTTAGTAGGTGGCGGTTACGGTTCAGCTCCATTGTTTGGTTTAGCCGAAGTTTTAAATGCTCGCGGGTGCAGAGTAGATATGTTGTTGGGTGCTAGTACGGCATCAAAGATTTACGCACCGATGGAAGGTAAGCGTGCCGTCAACTCAATTCGCATTTACACAGAAGATGGAACTATGGGTCAGATTGGCCGAGTAACCGATCCAATAGCCGAGATCATTAAAGATCTTGATATTGCTGTCGTTTATTCTTGTGGACCAATGGCGATGCTTTCTGCGATTACTAAAATCACGGATTCTCAATCAGTGGTTCACCAGTGTGCAGTTGAAGAAGCGATGGCTTGCGGGATTGGTGTGTGCATGACCTGCGTACTTCCAGTTCAGAATGATGATGGAACTATTTCGATGTTGCGCTCTTGCATCGATGGTCCGGTAATGGACGGATCGAAAGTTCAGTGGAACTCGGTCGGTAAGGCGCTATGACGACTATAGATTTCTCCACAACGATCGGAAACACCTGGTTTCCCGCTCCAACATTTACTGCTAGTGGGTGCGCAAGTTCAGGCAGGGAGTTAGCCCAGTTCTTCCCACTTCGGGATATGGGCGGAGTTGTTACTAAGTCCGTAATGTCGAAGGTGCGTACGGGACGCCCAACCCCACGAATGGCTGAAACCCCAAGTGGAATGCTCAATTCGATTGGTCTGCAGGGCCCCGGAATAGATGCCTTTATTGCAAAAGATATTCCCTACTTAGTGGAACAAAAGGCTCGCATAATTGTTTCTATCGCTGGTGAAACAGTTGAAGAGTATTCAACGTTAGCTAGAAAGCTTCGATCCGTTTCCGGAATTAGTGCAATAGAAGTAAACATCTCCTGTCCGAACGTTGAAAATCGAGGACTAGTTTTTGCCTGTGATCCTGAGGCCTCTCGCCGAGTTATTGACGGAGTCCGACGAACTATCGGGGGAGAGTTACCGATCATCGCCAAGCTCTCACCGGATGTGACTGATTTAGTGTCGATCGCTCGAGGAGTTGTTGATGCAGGAGCAGATGGCTTGGCCTTAATCAACACCGTTTTAGGAATGGTCATCAATGTAGACACTATGCGTCCGCATTTAGGTGGGAAGACTGGTGGTCTTTCAGGACCTGCAATTAGACCA
>Ga0209550_10006481_pt1 | contig 10897 bp, 4 predicted proteins | sample LauGreSuBDMM15SN_2_FD_187567 | JGI IMG/M metagenome (GOLD analysis project Ga0209550, IMG submission 187567) | Freshwater lake microbial communities from Lake Michigan, USA - Su13.BD.MM15.SN (SPAdes) (version 5) | ecosystem: Environmental > Aquatic > Freshwater > Lake | place: Lake Michigan, USA... | reverse complement strand
TACCTCCAACTCAATTACAAGAGGCTTTGACCCATTGTTATTAACTTATCAAAATATCGACTATAATTTATTATCTGTTACTGGAGTTACCAACGCAGTTGCAGCAACTGGCAGTGGTAAAATCAGCAGATTTACTTCTCCAATTTTTTCCATTTCAGAAAATTTAACCAGGGTAACTTCATATTATTCTAATGTTGGCTACACACTCAATTCTAAGTATACTTTAAATGGAAGTTGGAGAATTGATGAATCTAATTTATTTGGAGTAGATAAATCTGCACAAAAAAAACCAGTATGGAGTGTTGGAACCAAATGGTCTATTGGCAACGAGGCCTTTATGAAAAATATTGAATGGTTAAATTACCTTGCTCTTAGGGCAACATATGGCATAACAGGAAATGCACCTTCCCCTGGTTCTGCTACGTCTTTTGATGTACTTACTAGTGCTAACAGTACCTTCGCCCCAGGCCCTGGTTTAAGAATTCTAACTTATGCCAACAAGGCTTTGACATGGGAAAGAACAGAGAATTTAAACTTGGGAATTGATTTTAAGTTTTTGAATAGACGTATTTATGGCAGCTTAGATTATTACGAAAGAAAAACTACTGATCTAATTGGTCAAGTACCAGTGAACCTCATCGCGGGCGCCTCAAGTATTGTTGGAAATTTTGGGGATATGGACAATAAGGGGATTGAGCTTTCATTAAGCAGCTTGAATATCTCTTCCAAAAATTTTAGTTGGACAACTACACTTAACTTATCACACAACGTGAACACAATTACCAAATTGCGTCAAATTACCCCGATTTCAGACTTGCAAAGGCTTGTTCAGCAAACAAAATACTATGAAGGCTACCCCGCACTGAGCATATTTGCATACAACTGGGCTGGGTTAGATAATTTAGGAGACCCGCAAATATTTCTTCCTGATGGGTCTAAATATAAATCGGCTTCAGCAACTGCCCTTTCTATTGATGGAGCAAGATCAATGGGTACGTTTCAGCCAATATGGAATGGTGCTTTACTTAATTTCATAACATTTAAAAATTTCAGTTTATCATCTAGTATTATTTTCAATATGGGCCATGTTGGCAGAAGAGATGTTACACAGGAACTGAATGGTGGAAGATTTAATACCAATAGATTAACCTTTTCCCAAGGAAATTACCCTCAATTACAAGTTGGAAATGTTCATTCCGATTTATTAAGTCGGTGGAAAAAACAAGGAGATGAGTTTATAACCGACGTACCAGTATACCTTACTACAAATACCAATAGAAGAAATATTGCCTATTACTATTTTGGCAGCAATAACGTTTACAATGCTTCTTATGCCAAATTAAGAGATATTACTTTTTCTTATGGTTTACCTCAATCGGTTTTAAGAAAGTTTAGGATTAATGAAATGAGATTCAGGATTCAATCTTCTAACTTGATGCTATGGAGAGCGAATACCTATGATTTAGATCCAGAATTCCAAATTACAGATATTAACTACACAATTGATAGAACTATGCCAGTAGGCCAGGGTGCAGTTACCATAGGTTTAAATGTAAAATTTTAAAACTTTCTAACTTTTATATATGAAAGCAGTATTAAAAAATAAAAAATATTTACTTGTAGTGTTAATTGCCTCTATTCTACTGGGGGCATGCAAAAAAAGTTTTTTAGAAGTAACACCAAGAGGTAGATTGATAGCTACAAAAACAAATGATTACAATTTAATGCTAAATTCAACTGATCTTATCAATTATGCAGTTGCGCCAGTATATACAGCACTTGGAGATGAAGTTATTTCACTAGACCCAGTATTTGGAACTAGACCAGCAAAAGATCAACGATTGTTTAGATATGAAGATAATATTTATGACCTAGCAGTTGAACCCTCAGAGATTACCACACTAGCAAGAGTATTGTACGTATACAACAAGATCATTAATGAGGTCATGGATTCTGAAGGGGGAACAGTTGCTGAGAAAACTGGAATACTTGCTGAAGCACTAACAGGGAGGGCTTGGATATATTTACATTTCACAAACCTCTTTACAAAGCCATATAATCCAACAACTGCTTCTTCCGATCTTGGATTTCCTATTATAACCCTTGCAGATGTAACTATTTCAAATTACAAAAGAGGTAGTTTAAAAGAAGTATATGATTTTATGATTAATGATTTAACATCAGCAATGCCCAATTTATCTCCAACCATTTCCTCTAGATTTAGAGCTTCAAGGCCATTGGCTCAGGCGCTTCTTGCAAAAGTATATTTAGCAATGGGTAGATTTAGTGATGCATTACCGGTACTTGATGGAGCCATTAATAATATTACAGCCAATACGGGGGTGCCAATGAGATTATATGATTTAAATGTTGAATTGCTTCTAGGAGGTGCATTATTTAATACATCGATGTCCGTTATTGGTCCTTCATTGCCAACGCTACCAAACAACACAGAAAGTCTCTACAGTAGACAAGAATCTAATTCCTATAATGGCAGTACAAATAATTTTTCTGTATTATCGCCCGCCGCTGCTAATTTATACGCAGCCACTGATTTAAGAAGAAGATATTATAACAATACATCTTTAACATACCCGACTGGTTGTCTGAGAAGACTTTCTCCAACTATTCAATCAGCAGGTATGAACTTACCAGAAATATATTTAATGAGGGCCGAATGTAGAGCTAGGGCAAATAGTTTATATGGTTCTGGAAGTGCAGCCCAAGATTTATTGTTTTTAAGACAAAGAAGAATGACGCTAGCAAATGCTACAATTCCAACATTATTAACCCAAAATCAAATGATTAATTATGTAATTGAAGAAAGATTAAGGGAAACTGCTTTTACTGGATTGCGATGGTTTGACATGAGAAGGCTCTCTGTTGATCCGTTGTTTAGTAGCAGAACGTATACACATACTTTACATTATGCAAACGGATCTACAGTAAACTATCCATTAAGGCCAGAAAGACTAACATTAAGAATACCACCTAGAATCTTAGCTGACAATCCTGGGATGGAAGACAATAAATAATTAAATAAACAAAACAAACAACATGCATACAAAATTTAAAAAATGGGTAATCTTAATTATTGCTTTTTGCAGCATTAATTCTACCAACGCTCAAATTGACACTACAAGGCCCACTTTGGGAAGTGGATTGCGACCTCAAATTCAGCCCTCTTCCCCGAAGCCTTACAATGAAATTATTACAGCCAAAGCCAAAACTGATCCAGGCCTTTTTAAGGTTCATAAAGTTGATGAAAAATATTTCTTTGAAATTCCTGACTCTCTGCTTAAAAGAGAAATATTGATCGTAAATAGGGTTTCTAAAGCACCATCTGGCGCTCGAAGTGGACCACTTAGTTATTCAGGCGACCAATTAAGCCAAAAAGTGATTCGTTTTGAAAAGGGGCCAAATAACAAAATATTTCTACGGACTATTTCTTTCGCAGAGTATGCCAAAGATTCGAGCGCACCAATGTTTACAGCGGTAAGTAACTCCAATATGCAACCTATTGCAGTTGCTTTTGATATCAAAGCATTTTCTAAAGACAGTATGTCGAGTGTGATTGATGTTACTGATTTCATCAATGGAGACAACGATATCCTTTTTCTTTCATCTAGCATAAAATCTAGTGCAAGAATTGGCGCCATACAAGCAGATAAATCTTATGTAGTTAAAGTAAATTCCCACCCAGTTAACATCGAAGTAACAGCAGTAAAAACCTATTCATTATCAGGTGGTGGAGGCGGTTCTATTTTAGGTATGCCTCTTTCCTCGCAAGGAGGCAACATAACCGTGGAATTGAATAGCTCAATGGTTGTATTACCAAAAGAACCAATGCAGGCCAGATATTTTGATCCACGTGTGGGATATTTTACAGTAGGATACACAGATTTTGATTTGAATCCTCAAGGAATCAAATCAATTGAAATGATTAAAAGATGGCGCTTAGAACCAAAAGAAGAAGATGTTGAAAAATATAAAAAAGGTGAATTAGTTGAACCTAAAAATCCAATAATTTATTACATAGATCCTGCAACACCTGAAAAATGGATTCCCTATTTAATTCAGGGTGTAAGTGATTGGCAAAAAGCATTTGAAAAAGCCGGATTTAAAAATGCAATATTTGGCAAAAGAGCCCCTTCTAAAAAAGAAGATCCAGAATGGAGTTTAGAAGATGCAAGACATGGAGCAATCGTATATAAGCCATCTTCGGTAGCCAATGCAAGTGGTCCTAGCATTTCCGATCCTAGAAGTGGAGAAATAATGGAGAGTCATATCAATTGGTTTCACAATGTGATGTCATTGGTTCGCAATTGGTATTTTATTCAGGCCTCTCCTATTGATCCTCGTGCAAGAAAAATGGTATTTGATGATGAATTGATGGGGCAATTGATTCGCTTTGTTTCTTCACATGAAGTAGGCCATACATTAGGGCTTAGACACAATTTTGGATCTAGCTCATCTGTTCCTGTTGAAAATCTGAGGAATAAAGCATGGCTAGAAGCCAATGGTCATACCCCTTCGATTATGGATTATGCTCGATTTAATTATGTTGCACAACCCGAAGATAACGTAGGAGATAAAGGAATTTTTCCAAGGATTGGAGATTATGATGATTGGGCAATTAACTGGGGTTATAGAAGATTTTATGAATACAAGTCACCAGAGGCAGAAAAGTCTTCTTTAAATAAATGGGTAATTGAAAATTTGAAAAACAAGCGTCTATGGTTTGGTGATGGTGAATCAAACAGAGATGATCCTCGTAATCTTACTGAACAAGTTGGTGATGATGCAATTAAAGGAAGTATGTATGGGATTAAAAATTTACAGCGCATTATTCCTAACTTGATAGATTGGACAAAAGAACCGTCTGCAGGATATGATAACTTAGAAACAATTTATGATGGTGTAGTTAGCCAGTTTAATCGATACAACAATCATGTAATTGCTTTAATTGGAGGAATTTTAAAAACTCCAAAAATGGTTGAAGAATCAGGTCCTATTTATGAAATAGCTTCAAAATCAAAGCAAAAAGAAGCTATAAACCATTTAAACAAATATGTGTTTAACACCCCTACTTGGTTAATAAATAAAGAAATATTTGACAAGACTGGCGAAAATGGTTTAAAAGTAATTGGGAATATTCAAGATGGGGCATTAAGTGGTATTTTAAAAAGAAATAAGCTTAATCACCTTGTACAAGCAGAAACCATATCCAATAGTAACGAATATTATTCTATTTCTGAATTATTGAAAGATCTTAAAAAAGGGGTGTGGACCGAATTATCTAATGGAAATACAATTGATATCTACCGCAGACAATTACAACAATCATATGTAGATCGTTTGGATAAACTACTCAATCCTAAAGATGCAAAACTTCCAAATGATTTACTGGGTTTGTTATTATTTGCAGCCGCTCAGTCTGATCCAGACTTAGTAGACGTAAATAGTACTTTGCGTGCTCATTTAACCTCCCTCAAATCTGAAATAAATGCTACTGCAAATAAATCAAATGATGAAAAGACGAAAATGCATTTAAAAGATATGAGCAGAAGAATTGAAGATTCATTGAATCCAAAGAAATAAATTAATTGGATATTTGCTAAATTAGGACAGAAAAAATGAAACTAACTTGAGCCAGTTCATGGATTTTATGATCCATGTTCTGGCTCAAAATTTTTATGATAGTTCAGAAAAGCTTCCTATTCGCTGTCACAAAGGATTTCAGTTAATACGTTAATCGGACGAAACTAAGTTGGAATTATTTCAGCCCCAATTCCACTAAACCCGTAGTGAAACTTACCCTAAATCAAAAAACCCCTATTTAACCGAAAAACAGTCTGATAGAAGGTTTACGTGAAATTATCATCCCGTGATTACCAGATTGAGTTGTTCCCATTCGGGCATGTTACAGAGTTCCGGATCAAGCGGTTTGCCATCGATGCGTTCACCGATGAAGTTGTCGGGAGAATATTCGAGGTTGAACAAATAGCCCTGTTCGCCTTAAAATATAAGGCGAATTAAGCTCCCCATATTTAAGTGACAGGGAAGTATAGAGCGCCAATAAGGCAACTTTAATATGTTATTCTCTTAATAATTGATTTACAAACTTTAAAGAGTTTTAGTTTCAAATTAAACTAACGCATAAGTTATGGAATTTAAACATTCTGCCAAATCAATTAAAGTTTTATTATCGGCCTTTATTCTCGTTCTTTTTTCAACCTTTACATTCGCACAGCAAACAGTTTCAGGTATTGTTTCGGATACTCAAGATCAACCTATATCAGGAGTTAATGTATCGGTAAAAGGATCGCAAACACAGGTCGTTACAGATGCTTCAGGAGCATATTCTCTTAAATTTACAAATAAAGATGCTGTAATTGTTTTTTCATTTACCGGATTTTCTACCCAAGAGATTAGGATAGGTAATCAAACCACAATTAACGCTAAACTGATTGCAGATGTAAAATCTTTAGATGATGTTGTAGTTGTTGGTTATGGAACTCAAAGTAAACGAATGGTTACGGGCTCAATTTCCAGAGTGGATATGTCCAAACAAGCCGATTTGCCAAATACGAATATTACTCAGGCCCTGAGAGGTAAAGTGGCGGGTATTCAGTTTATTGACAATGGTCGTCCTGGACAAGATGGTACTATTCTGATTAGAGGTAGAAATTCTCTCAGTGCTTCCAGCAACCCGCTAATAGTTGTAGATGGTATCATCTTCAATGGTAGTCTTTCTGACATTAATCCGAATGACATTCAGTCCCTTGATATTCTTAAGGATGCAAGCTCTGCATCTATTTACGGATCGAGAGCAGCAAACGGAGTAATACTTGTTACTTCTAAGAAAGGAACAACAGAAAAGCCAACTATCAAGTTTAACGCGTTTAACGGCATTTCAGATTATGCGGATAAAGTAAAATTACTAAGTCCGGAGAGATATTTACAGCGTGTACTTGATTATCGTATACAAAACGGACTGGTTGCAGACCCTGCGCTGATGTCTACATATCTTACTAAAACCGAAGCGGATAATTTAGCTAAAGGAATTATTAGTGATCCTTGGGATCGAGCTTCCCAACAGGGTAGGATCAATTCTTACGATCTTAGTGTTTCTGGCAAATCTGCCACTTCAAATTATTATCTATCTGCTTCGATGACAGATGAAAAGGGTTTGGTATTCAATGATAACCAAAAACGTACTACCCTTCGTGCCAAAATAGATAACAGGATAAATAGTTGGTTGAATATTGGCCTAAGCGGAACTTTTTCAAGAAGAGATTTATCAGGAGAAAGTGCAAGCCTTGGCAATGCTTATGTGAGTAGTCCTTATGGAACTTGGTACTATCCAGATGGCGAGCCTACACAATTTGTTGTTGCAGAAGAGCAAGTATCGATTAACCCTATACGTGCCTCAATTCTGACAACAAATGAAGAAATTTATGATAACCTTTTCAGTAATTTCTACGGGCAAGTTAATCTACCTTTTATTAAAGGCTTAGAATATCGAGTTAATTATTCTCCAAACTTCCGTTGGAGCCACAACTATAATTTCTTCAGACAGGATAAATACCTTACCAACAATACTACGAGTGCAAGCAAGGTTGATCAAAAATCATTTGATTGGCTTCTTGAAAATATTGTAACCTATAAACGTACGATTGCACAGGAGCATTCAATTGACCTAACGCTTTTGTACGGTAGAAGCCATACAGGGTTTGAATCGACAAGCGCTAATGCAAATCTGTTAAGTAGTGATGTGCTTGGTTACAATAACCTTAGCCTTGGCGGAATTCTAACTAATACTTCTTCAGCAAGCGCAACTGAAGGTATATCTTCAATGGCGCGCTTAAACTATGCTTTTAAAAACAAATACATTTTTACGGCTACTGCACGTAGAGACGGAAGCTCGGTTTTTGCAGAAAATAATAAATTTGCCACATTCCCGTCTGCATCAATTGCCTGGATTGCTTCAGATGAAGCGTTTCTGAAAAAAATAAAATTTTTAGACTTAATGAAATTAAGGGTTTCCTATGGATCTGTTGGAAATCAAGCAATCAGCCCATATCAATCACTTAGTTTATCAAGTATTACCCAGTATGTGTATGGTGATGGAGGTGTAACATCAAATGGTATATTCACATCAAACATTGCCAATAGCGATTTGAAATGGGAAACTACAATTAAGAGCAATGCTGCGATTGATTTTGAGTTGTTTAAAGGCAGACTTGGGGGAACAATTGAAGTATATAACAGTACCACAAAAGACCTTTTGGTTCAGCGTACACTTCCAACGCTGACAGGGTTCAGTAGTATCTATACCAACTTAGGAGAAGTAAACAATAAAGGGATAGAAGTAACCCTGAACTCTGTCAACTTTAGGCAAAGTAAGTTTGAATGGAGTAGCAGTATTAACTTCTCATATAATCAAAATAAAATTATTCATTTATTTGGTACCGATACCAATAATGATGGCAAAGAGGATGACAACTTGGCTAATAACTGGTTTATCGGACAACCAATTAACTCATACTATGACTATGTTTTTGACGGAATCTATCAGAATGGTGATGTAATTCCGGCAGGCTATAAGGCTGGATGGGCTAGGGTTAAGGATTTGAACTCTGATGGAAAATTAGACGCTCAGGATAGGAAAGTTGTTGGTTCAGGCGGTAGCCCTCGTTTCCGTTACGGTATTACTAATAATTTCCGTTATAAAAATCTTTCGCTTTCTGTATTTATCAATGCCATGGAGGGATGGGTTGCACCATTTTCCGCGTTGAATCCAAGTACCACAGGTAGAAGCCTAAACCAATTGGATGATGGATGGTGGACAGCCGAAAATAAATCAAATACTCGCGCTTCTTTAGTATACACAAACCCTTTAAGGCATAGCTGGTATGTGAGCCGTGATTTTATCAGGGTGCAGGATGTATCCTTAGTTTACGATTTTTCGAAAGCGTTTATCAAAAAGGCGAAAATCGGAAACCTCCGTGTATTTATAAGTGCTAAAAATCTTTACACCTCGACAGATTGGTTAGGCTCTGATCCCGAAAGTGGGGGTACTTCTTCTAGCGATTTTTACCCAATGCCACGCTCATTTACATTCGGCCTAAATATGGGCTTTTAGATTATTAATAAACGATCAATAAGTGAAAATTAAAAAATATGAAAATCTCTAGGATAAAATCAATTATGATGCTCAGATTAGTAGCTCCAATATTGGCGTTGACGCTGCTATTGTCTTCATGTAATAAAGACATTTTAGACGAAAAGCCGCTCTCTTCTTTGAATCCAGACATTGTACTAACGTCAAAAACCGGGTTTGAAAACTATATTACCGGACTTGTTCTTTCAGCTCGCGATGAATATACAAGTGGCGACAGCTACTATTTTAATATCAATAATACTGATGTAGCTTCTTCAGCAGGGATCGAATACGGAACTTATGATTGGAGGGTAAATATTACACCCGCAGCCTCAAACGTGGCCTATTACTGGAACTGGGCTTATCTTCAGATGATCCCTCGCGCCAACTCAATAATCGTTTATGCCAATAAGCCTGAAATGAGCACCCTTTGGGCAACCGAAGCCGAGCGTAATGCGGTTATTGCAGAAGCACGTTTCTTTAGAGGATATACCTATAATATTCTAGCAAATATGTACGGAGGTGTTCCGATTGTAGATACCATTTATTCAAATCCGAAATTCGACTTTGTACGCGCAACTCGCAAGCAAGTCTATGAATTTGCGAAGGCAGACCTTGAATTTGCATCTAAATGGCTTCCTGCTACTGTAGTAAAGACCAAGGAAGGAAGAATTGTAAAAGCTGCCGCAGATCACATTCTTTCAGAAGTTTATATGGGCCTAGGAGAAAATGATAAAGCTATTGCGAGTGCTTCGGCTGTTATTAACTCTGGTCTTTACAAATTGATGACCACCCGTTTTGGTTCAGAAAAAGATAAACCGGGTGATGTGTTTTCAGACCTTTTTCGCAATGGTAATCAAAACCGAAGCGCGGGTAATATGGAGTCTATCTATGTATGGCAAATAGAAGAATCTACACCGGGCGGTGGCGGAACAGTGGCAAATAGCCAACTAAGAAACTGGGCACCTTTTTTAGCTAACATCAAAGATCCAAAGGGGGTATCAATGCTTATTACAGACAGCTTGGGCAGGGGGGTAGGTCGCAGTCGATTGTCTAACCATTCTGTATATGGCATCTGGAAAGATAACGAAAGCAGTGATATGCGAAATTCAATATTTAACATGCGCCGGGTTTTTTATTATAACAACCCTGCTTCAACATTTTTCGGACAAATTGTAGAGAAAAAAACTGTAAGGGAAGATACAATGAGGAATATTTATCCTTATTCGCGTAAAGTAGAAGGCAAGCCCTTGTTAGGCAATAACGCCTCAGGTAGAACTGCAAAAGATATTATGGTTATTCGCCTAGCCGAAACTTATTTGCTTCGTGCAGAAGCGTATATGGGTAAAGGAGATTTTATTAATGCGGCTGCAGACATCAACATTATCCGTGCAAGAGCAAATGCCAAGCCTGTAAAATCTGCAGAAGTTAATATAGATTATATTCTGGATGAACGTATTCGTGAGCTAATTACCGAAGAGCCTCGTCGCCGTACATTAATTCGTACTGGAAGATTGGTGAACAGAGTTCGGAGGTTCGATTTACTCGAAACAACTTCACGTACATCAATACAAGATTTCCATCAGTTTTTACCTATTCCTCAATCGGCAATTGATGCGAACTCTGGTGCTAAACTGGAACAAAATCCCGGCTATAATTAGTTCAATTTAAAAATACTAAATGAAAAAATATCAAATACTATTTCTATTGCTTTTGACAATTGGTACATCC
>Ga0209550_10006480_pt1 | contig 10897 bp, 10 predicted proteins | sample LauGreSuBDMM15SN_2_FD_187567 | JGI IMG/M metagenome (GOLD analysis project Ga0209550, IMG submission 187567) | Freshwater lake microbial communities from Lake Michigan, USA - Su13.BD.MM15.SN (SPAdes) (version 5) | ecosystem: Environmental > Aquatic > Freshwater > Lake | place: Lake Michigan... | reverse complement strand
ATATCTTATCCACGTATTCGTCAGGCAAATAACGTTGATTATAATGATTTACGCCGGATTCCCAAAGAGATTTATATACTCCATTTTCTTTTTTTGTTATCCAAAACTCAGGACCGTTGTAACTCGTGTCGTCACATATACCAAGTGCGCGAATATGGGACGAGGTGGACCACCAAAAATTGCCGGAAAAATGAACTTGCGGGGCTTTCGATAAATTCACACCAACTACATCGTTGTGTGCAAGTTCTCGAATACATTGTTCATGTTTGTAAATATTGAAATAACTCAAGTATTTGGTCCAATCGGTTACGGCCGCATTTCTATTGTTATGTTGCACGCCTTTGCTATGAATATATAAAACATGAAAGTCATCGATAGCATCGGCAGAGTGTAGATATAAAAGATTCAACGTGCTTCTTTCGAAGTTGCTTTTGTCGTCGGTTTCATGCAGTAACCGGAACTTGGGATCTGAAAAAAACGTGGGTGGCGTTTCTTTGGTTTCTCCCACCGCGACGGCGCGTATTTCTGTAACTTTGTCGTATAAACCACTCGCGCGTATATCTGTCCATAGTTTTTCAACAATTTCCTTCCAATTATTCATCCTACAAATATGAAAATAAATATAGGTTTGCATCTGTATATCAGGTAGAAATATAACAACAGGTGTTTTTATGTTTATACTCGATATATATATCTATGCTGAGTTTTTCTGATACCATAGTTATCGCCCACGTTGAACCAATTTAAAAAATACGTATAATCCAACCACGGTAAGCGATGCCACGTAAAATTGGGTAACGAAATCCATATCGTTTTTATAAGGAGCATAGTTCACGGAGTTTTCATAGTCTGTAAACGACTCTGTTCTATTTTCGTCATCAGCAACATATGCGTCATCGACCCCATCATATACGTCACCGACCCCATCATATACGTCACCGGCCCCAGTAGATGCGTCACGGGACGGATGATAATTCTCTACATAAACATTATATTGAACATCTCCACTCTGTGTCTTGGATGGTTTCATTATTACCGGAACGACATCTTTTTTATTGAATTTCGAAAACGATGGTTTTGGTGGTTCTTGTATATATGCCGATGCTAAAGTTGTTGCGGAACTATTCAATTCAACGCCTTCAATCAAATCATTGATACGATTTATTTTATCCATGGTTCTGGTTCTCTATAGATATATAAGGATGATATATTTTTATATAACTTCACAAATCGACATAAAGTTTATTTCACATATTTCATAACCAAACCATGTGTGGAATTTTCACATTATTGAACCATGTGGACACGCTCCATATGTCTTTTATAGAAAAACAATTTAATAAAGGGAAGGGAAGAGGGCCCGAATTTTCAACATTAAAAACGGTGATGATAAAGGCGCTTTTTGGGTTTCACCGTCTAGCAATTAATGGTTTAAATGAGGGGGCGCACCAACCTATCATCATTGGTGATATCGGCCTAATTTGCAATGGTGAAATTTATAACTATAAGGAATTGTATAAACATATGCCCGATGTCCAACCGACTACAGATTCGGATTGCGAAGTCATTCTTCATTTGTATCGAAAGTATGGCATTGAACATACACTGGATATGTTGGATGGGGTATTCTCCTTCGTAGTAATCGATTTTCGTCTTACCGGAACAGAATCCAAAATATATGTTGCCCGCGATCCATATGGTGTCCGGCCCCTATATATGATGAAAAAAATAGGTGTTGAACGCGAGGAAATCGACAATAATCGCCCTCCTATTTATGGATTTGCGAGTGAATTAAAAATGCTCACGGAAATAAGTAAATCTTTGAATGAAGTCTATCCTGTGCGCAAATCGCGCAAATCGGAACTCACGCCAAACTCCTATTCCATTATTCAATTTCAACCTGGAACATATTCAGTGTTTGATCTTTCGTATAAAGTTTCCGCGTCTTGGACACCTGTGCGACAAAATGTTGTCTACCACAGAATTGGATTTCAACTTCAGTTGCTCAATAACACGATGGATAATAATAAACAATGGTATATGGAAACAGTATATGATCATATTCGATATTTTCTTACACGTGCAGTAGAAAAACGTTGCCAAACCACAGAGCGACCCATTGCCTGTCTTCTTTCCGGGGGATTGGATAGTAGTTTAATTGCGGCATTGGTGAATGACTATCATACTACACATGGTCTCCCCGCGCTTGAAACCTACAGCATTGGGCTAGAAGGATCGGAAGATTTGAAATATGCGCGCATTGTGGCCGACTATCTTGGCACAAAACATACGGAAATTATATTGACAGAACAGGATTTATTGAATGCCATTCCCGAAGTGATTTATGCGATTGAAAGTTATGACACCACGTCGGTAAGAGCAAGCATTGGTAATTATTTATTGGGAAAATACATTTCTCAACATAGTAATGCAAAGGTGATTTTTAACGGTGATGGGTCTGATGAACTTGCTGGTGGATATCTGTATATGAATTGCGCACCCGATGCCATTGAATTTGATAAGGAGTGTCGGAGACTCCTGAAAGACATTCACGCCTTTGATGTATTGCGGTCGGACAAGTCGATTTCCACACATGGACTGGAACCGCGCACACCCTTTTTAGATCGATATTGGGTGCAGTTTTATATGTCCCTTCCCGCCGAAATCCGTTTTCACAAAAACGCTGGGAATATGGAGAAATATCTTATTCGAACTGCATTTGATGGTGCACAAATTTTGAATTCCAAGGGAACTCCGTATTTGCCAGAGGAAGTATTGTGGCGAAGAAAGGAGGCGTTCAGTGACGGTGTATCAAAAAAGGCACGGTCGTTGTATGAAATTTTACAAGAGTTTGCGTTGAAGCAATTTGAAGAAAACGATGCCGACCGATTTTCATATGTTTCTCGACCCGAAACCATGTTTCAACACATTGCATTGTTGAATCCAGACATGCATTGTGAGAAGGATCATTTGTCACCGAAAACGGCTGAACAATATTACTATCGCAAACTATTCGAATCCTACTATTATGGAATGGGAAATGTGGTGCCTTATTTTTGGATGCCAAAATATATTGAGGCCACGGATGCGAGTGCACGGACATTGCCTATTTACGCTGTTTAGGCATTTCAATAGTATATATCGAAGCAAAAGTAACGGTACCATTTCAATGGAAAATGTATTATGTTTCATACCAAACTCTGATTTTTTGAAATGAAACTTGGCATTCTACGTTTTCCGAAAAATAAATATTTTGGTAACATATATGATGAATCCTATTTATCGAAAAATATTTCGTATCGTAAAATCAATTCTACCTAAAATTTCAGAAACAGAAATTATTGCTCTGAAATCCGGTGGCGTTTCTTTAGATAGAGAGTTGTTTCAAGGAAAAGTCGATTATAAAAAATTGTTTACGCCGATTCAAAACCCAGTCGAAGATATCTCGCATATGGACGAAAAAACGAAAGAACTTTTGAAACGTATAGGGTCCGAATCTATTTATCCAAAAGATAATATACAAGACGTCATGCAATATCTCGGGAAGAACGGCTTTTTAAGTATGATTATCGACAAAAAGTATGGAGGAAACCGTTTATCGATTGAATCCCAATCCAAAATCTTATCAAAAATATCGTCTTATAATCCTGCGTTAGGTGTTGCAACGATGGTTCCGAATTCGTTAGGTCCTGCAGAACTTATTCAACATTATGGAACAGAATTCCAAAAATCGAATTATTTACCGAAATTGGCAGACGGAACGTTTATTCCTTGCTTTGGATTGACCGGACCAAACAATGGAAGTGATGCTGTTGGAAAGATAGACCAAGGTGTTGTGGAAATGGTAAATGGAATTCCTAAAATAAAAGTCACGCTGAATAAACGTTATATTACGTTGGCTCCGGTCTCAAATTTAATAGGTATCGCGTTTCACTTACAAGACCCCGAATGTCTTTTACAAAATAAAAAAAGTGGTATTACGTTGGCCCTTATAGAACGCAGTCAACCCGGTTTATTTCAGACGACCTATCATAACCCAAACAATGCAGGATTTCCAAATGGAACTATTAAAGGAACTATTTTCATAGATACGGAACAAGTAATTGGTGGGGCTGACAAAATTGGCGAAGGATGGAAAATGCTTATGGAATGCTTGGCCGTTGGTCGCGGCGTGAGTTTACCCGCTACAGCAAATGGGTCTTCCAAATTCATTACACATTCGATTATGAACTATATCAATTTGAGAACTCAATTCAATATGCATATTGGTAATATGGAAGCGGTAAAAGAGAAATTCATTGATATGTATTTGAATACTTGGATTATTCATACATCCGTAAAAATGACGAATTACATCCTTGATTCCGGGTCAACACCATCTGTAATTACTGCAATTATGAAACAACAAACCACCGAAAGAGCAAGGGCGATTTTAAACCATGGTATGGATATATATTCTGGAAGCGCTATTTGCACGGGAGAAAATAATTTTTTTACGAAATTTTATAATGCTTCTCCGGTTGGAATTACAGTAGAAGGGTCGAATACATTAACGCGAGGATTAATTATTTTTGGACAGGGACTCAATAAGAGTCATCCCTATATTTTTCCTATTTTCGAAAGCATTCAAACAAATAATTTAACACAATTCAAACAAAATTTTAATAACTTACTATCCGATCTTTTAATCAATTATGCGCGTCTTCTCGTGCCTACTTTCAATTTCAATGGAGAACAACGACTTAAAATGGCCACTTTAAAATTTAGTGTTCTTACAAACTTTGTTGCTATGTTAGGCGGGAAAATAAAAGCAAAACAAATGCTATCGGGAAATATGTCGGATGTTTTATCTAATTTATACTTGGGGCATAGTTTAATTTGGTATCATCATCATATGGGAGACCCTTCTCCTATCTTGAAAAAAGAATGTCTGGAGTATTTGATGAACGAATTAGAATATAAAATGAACCTAGTTATAGAAAATTATCCGATAGAAATATTCAAACCGTTGCTATATCCTTTGAAAAACAAAATTTCATATCCTTCGTTTGAAAACAAAAACACACTTTACGCACATATCGTGAAGAATACAAAATTACATGATATTATCAAACAGGATATTTATTATGAGGGAACCGTGCTAGAAAAAATGGAAATATTAAGAAACATAGACCCAGGCACCAAAGAGTATGAACAATTGTATAACGACATTATTCAAGTTGGCGAATTCCCGTGTAAACCGATTTGAAAATTACGAACAATATAGAATATCTATACACCGGTGGAACCAAACCCCCCAGCACCACGTTCCGTCGAAGACAGTTCATTCTCGTAGACTATAACTACATAAATAGGACAAAGCGTAGGATGGCAAATTTGTGCTAAGCGCGTGTTTTTTTCTACAACATATGCTTCTGGAGAGGCGCTTCCGCAACGTAGCCACCGGAACGCGCCAATCAACGAACCGCGATACCCGGCGTCGATAATGCCAGTATGATTTGCCAACATAAGAGGAGTTTTCGAAATACTAGACCGAGGATAGATTACATAGGCACACGTTTTCATCGCATTGGTCGTAACATCGCAATACATCATTTCGGCCTTTACTTGAAAATCAATAAATTTGCTATCTATTTCTTTATCAAATGTCGTGATGTCGGGAACAAAGAGATCGAACCCCGAATCCGCAAATGTATTGTTCAGAATCGATGCGTTGTGGGATTGCACTTTTTGTTCATAGAGGGAGGTTAACTCGTTATTGTTCGTGTTTACTGCAAGTTTCAGAATGGCAAACGGACTGGCATGAACATTACGCAGGTTGTTGTAAATATTCTGAATACGATGATCAAAGACAGACATGGTAAAAGATGCTTTGTCTTTGTGGGTTGTTCGTGTGTTCAATTTTTTACGTGTTGCGTTCGTCGTGTTTTTCTATATTTTTTGGTTTTTTTCCTCCTACTTTACACCGCTGTAGATTTATATCTTTATCATGCTTTGACATAGACCGCCGATTCTAAAGGGTAGGCGTTTAGAATGTTGAAAGGTGTAAAAAAATTTGATATCATACTCATATTATAATACCAAAAGAAACCCGTTGAAGTTCCATTACAATTCTTACACCGTTCTTTGCGAATGTGTAAGAGTAATATGTTGTCGGCAATATAAAATATATAGCGTCATTCACATATTTACTAAAAAATCTTATTCATTTATTTTCGAAACCCTTTTTTAAATCCCTTGGGTGCAATTTGTTGTTGGCTTTTGGTCCCTGTTCGTCAGGGTTTTATCCTTTTTTTATGACCAAATTCCTGTTGATTTTTTGATATGGAATCGTTATGTGAATGATTTTCATTATATTTATGCGCAATGGGTTTATCCTCATTTTCATCAAAGAAATCCTCTAAACGGGCACGCCTAGAAAACGTTTTCGGTGCGGATGCGGCTTCTTCGGACATGTATATGTAAATTACAACCGTTATTTTTTATCTCCTTCGTTGGCTAAAAGTATAAATCAACTTGACCATAAAAATAAAATGGACATGTTTCATTTTATTTTTTCGTTGCTCTAAAAATCGGCATTCATTTCGAAGACATCCCCATTGTCCGTCTTATTCGCCAATGCATATTCCGAGTTCGTGCGTTCGAAAAAATTAACCTTTGACTCGATACTAATCAACTCCATAAAATCAAAAGGGTTCGATGCATTATAAATCTTATCATAGCCCAATTGAAGAGAAAGGCGGTCGGCAACGAATTCGATATATTGAATCATGAGTTTAGAATTCATGCCGATCATGCGACACGGAATGGCTTCAGTAATAAATTCCTTTTCGATTTCCACTGCCTCTTTGATGATGTTATGAATCTCCGTTTGCGCGAGTTTTTGCTCGAGTTTTGAATAGAGAAGGACGGCGAATTCGGTATGTAGGGCTTCGTCGCGGGAGATGAGTTGATTACTGAAGCCAAGTCCGGGCATTAATCCACGCTTGCGCATTGAAAAAATTGCGCAAAAACTCCCCGAGAATAATAGTCCCTCCACCACTGCAAAAGCGGTAAGGCGAGTTGCAAAATTACTTTGGTCATTAATCCATTTTTGTGCCCACCTGAATTTTTTATCGATGCAAGGAAAATTTTTAATGGCTTCAAACATGCTTTGCTTTTCTTCATTGTCCTTAATAAGTGTATCTATCATTAACGAATAAGTTTCCGAATGAATATTTTCCATGGCGATTTGAAAACCATAAAACGCTCTCGCCTCTGACCATTGCACTTCATTCATAAATCTCGCACCAAGGTTCTCCGAAATCGTTCCATCGCTGCTCGAAAAAAACGCCAATATCATCTTCAAAAAATGCTTTTCATCCTTCGTTAGTTTTTCCCAGTCGTTAATATCCTCTGTAAATGAAATTTCGCCAGGAATCCAGAAACTATCCACCGCCTTTTTATACATTTGCCAAACATCATCGTGCTTAATTGGGAACATGACATAGCGACTATCGTCAGGTTTGAGAAGAGGTTCAACAAAGTCGGAACTCGACATATTTTTCTAAATATATATAGAAGAATATATTTATTAGGTTTCGTCAAATGTATTTATTTTAAAATGCGCAATGCATTATCGTAATGATTTTATTACAGTTTAGATAACGCAGACACATTTAGTCCGACTACCAATAATTATAGACAAAAATGATATAAAATGCTATTATATTATACAGTATCGCAATGATTTCGAAGCGCTTGTTGTCTACTGTGAATTCCAAAACCACAGTCTCGGCATTGTCTGTATTCAAAAATTCATGCTACCATAAGATCGATTTCAAAATTAACGAGGAAAACACCGCAAACAATGCAGCAAAGCGTTTCGCGGCATTTAATATAGGGTGCCTCGCAGTTACCGACGCAAAAAACGAGGTTATTGGTGTATTGTCGGAGCGCGATTATATCAACAAGGTCGCTGCCTTGGAAAAGAATGATATAACCACGAAAATTAAGGATATTTGCACCTATACACCCAATATCATCATTGCGAAAAAAACCGATTCCATCGAGCAATGCATGAATAAGATGTTGTTCAAAGACATTCGCCACCTTCTTATAATAGACGACGCAAACAACGAGTGTATCGGTATGATTTCGATTAAAGATCTTATCAAGGAAATTATGAAGGATAAGGACGATATCATTACACGACTGACGGATTTCAAGATCGGCAAGGGTGGGTATTTTGGAAGCGAGTAAATAAAATATAAAATAAACATTTTTGAAACCATATATCATGGTATGGTTTCAACATCAATATGACCTCACATAAAGAACAATGCGCCCATCTTCATTCTGCGTCGGCCTTGCGTGTTTTGCGATAGGTGCAATATCAAGAACATTCATATATATCGGGTCACGACCAACCAACCATCTTGCGGGAGCAAAATCACCCGTGGTTAAGGTTCCGTCATACATAAAATATTTCTTAGGGAATCGAACTGGGAATTTCTCCAAATCATCCTTTTCGTTCGCATCATGCCGAATGGTTCTCCCGATTACCAAAATGTTTCCCGAAAGATCACTTGTATCACAACATCCACAAACATCTGGAGATATGTTTCCTCGTCGGTATTTTCCCACTTCATCTTCCTCAAGAAATACATAATGAATTTCCGCTGGATTATGTTCATTGCATACAATGTGTTCACATGGCAAATGAAAATGGTATTCCAACAACTGATATTTTCGAGAACCTACCGCCAATTCTATGAAATCTTGCACTTCGTAAATTTTCATCGATGCATCATAAATCGCTCCGGTGTTCTCCCCGCGACAGTAAATGTGCTGTGAAACCGGAATCGTATTATATTTGCTCAAACAAATCGGACTATTGTAATGGGTTGCCATTATAGAATGGCATCCTATTTTTCTAAACCCAAATTGACGGACTGCATATTATGCGTTGTAAATATATTTGTAAACTACAATTGTAGTATTGTAGTTTTGTAGTATTGTTTCGAGACTATAAAATGTTTTGGTATTTTATACTATACACCATGGTTGATTTGTGTAAATATAAAAACATGTTCGGAGAACCTCGCATCGGCATTCGAAAATACAGAATTTTCGACATTGCAATTTTCGACACTGTAATTACCGTGTGGTGTGTGTATGTATTATCTTGGTTGTTCAAGTGGCCCTTCTGGTCGACTTTAGTCATTGTTCTCCTTCTTGGTATTTTTGTCCATAAATTATTTTGTGTGCGAACTGGAGTGGCAATGAAACTTTTCTCAGATTCCACATAGACGCAAGACGTTCGAAATATTGGCAGATATAATTATCACACAATACTATAAAATGAGACGTAATACAATTACCGATAGTCTTGGTAAACACAACACAACACCTGCATTCGATGGACGCCGTGGCAAGAAAACAAAAAAACAAAATGAAAAGGAAATCACCTACGAATACGCACAAGAAATCGACGCAGAGCATGAAAAATCGGCGATTAAACAGCGCAAAATCTACGAAAACATGCAGTATTTATCCCCCAACGAAAAGGCGCACTTTGAAAATAAATTTACCAAACCAAAAAATGAAAGCCAACAGCATTATTTCAATCTGCTGTCGAAAAAAACGAAAAAAATAATCGTTGCAACGGGTCCCGCGGGCACAGGAAAAACTCTATTTGCCACCGAATTTGGTGTGAAAAATTACATGAGCGGAAACTGTGAGAAATTGATTTTCACAAGACCTGCCGTAAGTGTCGACGAAGACCTCGGCTATTTGCCAGGAACCTTAGAAGAGAAACTTGCTCCGTGGGTTCGGCCTATCTATGATATTCTGTATGCGTTCATTCATCCCAAAGAGGTAACTGCACTCATTGAAGAAAAGATAATTGAAATCGCCCCACTGGGATATATGCGCGGGAGAACATTCAAAAATTGTTGGATTGTGGCCGACGAAATGCAAAATTCCACGGTAGCACAAATGAAAATGTTACTCACGCGTTTAGGTGAAAATAGCAGGTTGGTCATCACTGGTGATTTAGATCAACATGACCGAGGAGAAGAACAAAATGGTTTAGAGGATTTTTTAGAGAAATTTCGTGGAAAACGATCCTCCAGTATTACGAGTTTCGAATTTCAACATAGTGACATTGAACGCGAGGAGGTAGTCAAAGAGGTCTTGGAAATTTATAGTGGAGATATTCCGGCATCATACCAAGATGAGGAGGACGAAGACAATGAGAACTCGGACTGACCCCCTTTTCCATGATAAAACTTTTTTTCATCATATACTATATATACGATTTTCATACCCTATGTTCAAACAAGTTTTATCCAAAATTACAAAAGCCGGGAGAACTTCTGTATCCAACCCCTTTTTATATAGTCGCGCGGTTCTCTATTTTCTCGTTTTTTTCACTCTATCTGAGGTTGCCTATTTCGTCAACCAGAACGATACTTCTTCGGTCATGACATTGGTGTTGATCGGATTGCTTACCTCGTTTTTTAATAAGAATATGGTGATTATCCTATTTACGGCATTAGTGTTCACGAACCTTTTGCGTTTCGCTATGCCCCAACAAGACTATATCTTATCGGAGGGGTTTGAAGACAAACCCGAATCCGCGCCTTCTTCGGACAAGACATCGTCGACCAAGACATCGTCGGATAAGACATCGTCGGATAAGACATCGTCGGATAAGACATCGTCGGATAAGACATCGTCGGATAAGGAAAAGGCGGATGCGCCGTTGGATTTAAAAGAGGATTTCGACGAATTCCAGACTGTTCAAAAGAAAATTTTGGAAAGCATGAATGACTTGAACCCCCTTTTAGACAAGGCAGAGGCGTTTATTCAAAAATACGAACAATACAAGAATGTAAAAGAATAGAGAATTAGA
>Ga0209550_10006479_pt1 | contig 10897 bp, 10 predicted proteins | sample LauGreSuBDMM15SN_2_FD_187567 | JGI IMG/M metagenome (GOLD analysis project Ga0209550, IMG submission 187567) | Freshwater lake microbial communities from Lake Michigan, USA - Su13.BD.MM15.SN (SPAdes) (version 5) | ecosystem: Environmental > Aquatic > Freshwater > Lake | place: Lake Michigan... | reverse complement strand
GACATTGAAACCTTGTTTGGCTTGGTAGCTCAGTTGGTACGAGCGAACGACTGAAAATCGTTAGGTCGCCGGTTCGATCCCGGCCCAAGCCACAGTAGGAGATTTCAACTTTTACTTCCCATTTAAATCAAATTGAAGGATTAGAGAATAAGATTAAGTATGAAAAAAGCTTTAGTGCTTGGGGCAGGTGGCTTCATTGGAAGCCACATGGTAAAACGCTTAAAAAGTGAAGGCTACTGGGTGCGCGGCATCGATCTCAAGGAACCTGAGTTTTCAGCTACCGCCGCAGATGAGTTCATCATTCGTGACCTAAGAAATCAGCAGGCGGTTCGAGATTCTCTTTCATTAAGCGCTCCAGACTATGCCTTCAATGAAATCTATCAATTTGCGGCTGACATGGGTGGTGCAGGTTTTGTCTTCACTGGTGATCATGATGCAGACATTATGCATAATTCCGCAACTATCAATTTGAATGTCTTAGATGCACAGCGTGATATTAATGAAACAAATGGTATAAATAAAACTAAGCTTTTTTATTCTGGAAGTGCTTGTATGTACCCAGAGCACAATCAGCTTGATCCTAATAATCCAAATTGCGAAGAATCTAGTGCTTATCCAGCTAATCCGGATAGCGAGTACGGCTGGGAAAAACTCTTTTCAGAAAGATTATTTCTTTCCTACAATCGCAACTATAAAATACCCGTTGCAATCGCTCGTTACCATAATATTTACGGCCCTGAAGGAACCTGGGATGGTGGCCGCGAAAAAGCACCAGCAGCTATCTGCCGAAAAGTAGCAAAATTACCGGCAGAGGGAGGGGAAATTGAAGTTTGGGGAGATGGTCTTCAAACACGTTCATTCTTGTACATTGATGAGTGCATAGAGGCAACAAGGCGCTTAATGAAGTCAAATTTTTCTGAACCGATCAATATTGGTTCGGAAGAAATGGTTACGATTAACCAGTTAATTGAATTAGTTTCTGCAATCTCTGGAAAGCATGTGACTCGTAAGCATAAGCTTGATGCACCCACGGGGGTTCGGGGACGGAATTCTTCTAATCGATTAATTCGAGATACTCTCGGCTGGGATTACAAGATGTCGCTAGCTCAAGGTTTACAACAGACTTTTGATTGGATTAATACTCAGGTTATGAAAACAACTGAGTTAAGGACTATATGATAGCGGTTACTCAAACTCGAAGATCACGGTGAATAGCCACTATGCAAATTCATGACTCTGCTGACGTCTCATCTACTGCTCGGATTGGACACAATGTTTCAATTTGGCATTTCACGAGAGTCCGAGAGGGTGCCTCAATCGGGAATCAGGTAAATGTAGGGGCCAATGTTTATATAGGACCTAGCGTAATTATTGGCAATCGTTGTAAAATACAAAACGGAGCTCAAATATTTGAGCCTGCAATTCTTGAAGATGGTGTCTTCATAGGTCCCTCTGTGATTCTTACAAATGATCGCAACCCGCGCTCAATCAACTTTGACTTAACATTAAAAACTGACCAGGACTGGGAAAAGGTTGGCGTGGTAGTTTGCCGAGGAGCATCTATAGGCGCAGGCGCAATTTGTGTAGCTCCAATTCGAATTGGATCTTGGTCGATGATCGCGGCAGGTTCGGTTGTGATCTCGGATACCTTGGATTATTCCCTAATGGCAGGGGTGCCTGCAAAACAGATTGGATGGGTTGGCGAATTTGGAGTCTCACTTCAAAATTTAGAGGATGCAAAATGGAGATGCCCTAAAACCGGTTCGCTGTATGAGGTTTCATCTGCAGGCACACTTAAAAAGATAACATGAGAGTGCTCCAGTTTATTCCATCTTTACATAAAGGTGGAGCAGAGAGAATGTTCGTAGATCTCGCAAATAATTTGTTGAAAAATGGTTGTGATGTAGAGATTTTGCTTGCATACCAATCTCCACCACAATTGAACCAATATCGGCTTGATACCACTATTCCGATTTCCATTATCGGGACTCAACGAAAGTCTCGTTTTTTCAGATATGTCTCAATTGCAGCTTGGACATTTATGAATAGAAATAAACTTAAGGACTTTGACATCATTCATACTCACTTGAATGATGGGTTAATAATTGGACTTGTAATTAAAATTCTGTTTTGTTTTACTCCAAGACAAATGAGACCAAGGCTGGTTTTTACTTGCCACATGGTTGGAATGGCGGTTCCTAAGGCATCCCTTTTAGCCAATTCTCTAGGTATTTATTTATTTGATGAGTTCGTGTTAATGGCGGCTGATAATTTCTGGAGAAAGCGTTCGGATAGTAAAGCGCGTTCATGTGTAAGTGTGATTTCAAATGGTATCGATTGGAACGTAAACGAAAATTATCTACAAACAGAACTTGAGCAATTTCAGAAAAACAGCTTGCTTCGAATTGGAACGCTGACTCGACTTGAGCCAGAGAGGGATCCTGTAAAATTCTTGGACTTGTTTTCCTTAGTTCAAAAAAATATGGACCGAGACAATTTTCGATTCATCATAGGTGGGGATGGAAGTCTAAATGAATCTATTCATGCGTATGCCAAATCCTGTGATCTGTTAGAAAATATTGATTTCAAAGGGTTGGTAATTGACTCTAGCGAATTCTTAAGAAATTTAGATATTTACGTCTCGCTGAATATATGTGATCAAACAGGAGTTGCGGCGTTAGAAGCAATTTTCCAAGGAATACCTGTTGTTGGAATTCAAATTGACAAAAAATATACTGCCAAAGATTCAGATTTTATTTGGTCTTCCTCGGATCTAAATTGTGTTTCAGATCGTATTGTGCAGCTGTCTTTCAATGAAAATCTCAGGAAAGAAGTCCATGAGAGCCAATTTAAGACTGCGACAGAGAGGTTTACTGGCCAGGTTATGGCCTTAAACTATTTGGAAAGATACAATAGGGTAGGTTAGTCAACGAAAGTAAAATTCACTTATCACTTAGCCTCATATAGGAGCACCTTAATTGAAAACCATTAAAGTGATTTTGGTGGGTTACGGTTATTGGGGACCAAATCTCGCCAGAAATGTGCTTTTAAATCCAAGTTACGAATTGGTTGGCGTAGTTGAAACAGATCCAGAGCGTAGAAAAAAAGCCCAGGACACACTTAGGGTTCATTGCTTTGAATCGTTTACAGAATTGTCTGAAAAAGAATCCATAGATCTTGTCATTATTGCTACCCGTCCCGCAAGTCACCTCATGATTGCCACGCACTTTATCAATTTGGGTTGTCATCTCATCCTAACAAAACCCTGTTGTATTTCGAAGGCAGAGGCTGAAATACTTTTCAGCCTCGCTAGAAAAGCAGGAGTTAAGGTCTTTATTGACTATACCTATCTTTATTCACCATTGATTCGACACCTTAAGACATCATCAGCCTGTCAAGAAATCATTGAGCAAAGTCGAAACTACATTTCTTATCGAACGTCTCTTGGAATAATCCAGTCAGATGTTGATGTAGTTATTGATTTAGCTGTCCATGATCTTTCTATACTCCTCTACCTAAAAGAAAGTCTTCCTATTCGAGTTCAATGTCTTCCAATCGGTGGATTTTCTCTTTCGAAAGTATTAAACGCTGTAGTTTTACTCGAGTGGAGTGATGGATTTACCGCCTTTATTCACGTGAGTTGGCTGTCACCAATTAAGATAAGAAGTATTACCATTTCAAGCCCTGTGTCTTCAATTTTTATTAATGAGACTAATGCCAAGAATCCAATTGAAGTTTTTGAAATTTCTCCGTCGTTTTCAGATTTGACTCATCTATCTTTGAGCCAAAGTATAAAACGAAATATCTCTTACACAGTTGGAAATTCAATAAGCCCTTTAATAGATCTTTTTGAACCCTTATCAAAGCTTTTGGAGGATGTGGCGGACGCCCTCAGGGGAAAAAATCTAGATTTCAATATTCCCTCTGAAGAATTCACTTTGGGGATTTGGAAGATTGTAGAAAGTTTAGAAAAGTCACTAGAGATCGGGGGACTTGAAGTTGCCATCGAACAATAATGTAGCGGTTCAATTCAACGACCTCACTAGAATCCATGCCCCGCTCCAATCTTCACTTCACGAAAAATTGGATGAGGTGATTAAGTCGTCAAGTTACGTCCTTGGAAATCAAGTATCTGACTTTGAAAAAAGCTTGGCAATGGCAGAGGGGGTTGAATATGCCGTTGGCATAAATAATGGCACGTCAGCCATTCAATTAGCGCTTAGAGCTTTAGGAATAGGGGCAGGCGACGAGGTTTTAACCAGTCCATTTACATTCGTGGCGACAACTTTCGCAATCTTAGAGGTCGGTGCTATACCAGTAATGGTGGATATTGATCCATGCACCGGATTGATTGACTTGGACAAGTTGAAATTTGGGTTATCAAGCAAAACAAAGGCTTTGTTGTTTGTGACAATCCATGGGCGAGCTTCAAACTTAGGACTCTATCGGGAATTCTGCGATGAACATGGGCTGTGTTTCATAATTGATGGGGCGCAATCACACTTAGCTAAAAATGATGGAGTGGCTTTCGCGTCGTTTGCTGATATAGCAACACTTTCGTTTTATCCTGGAAAGAATCTTGGAGCACTTGGTGAAGGTGGTGCTATTTTGACTAATTCCCTAGGTTTAAAAGATGAAATCGCAACAATGCGCGATTGGGGGGCGTCTGAAAAATACAAACATGACGTGTGGGGTGGCAATTTCCGACTCGAGGCTATCCAGGCAGCTTTCCTTAGCGTAAAAATTAAACACTTAGAAGGCTGGACTACAGAGCGCATCGAAATTGCGGCGAAATATAATCAGGGCCTGCCCACTAGTTTGCTTATGGAATCGAGCAGAGAGGGATTCGAACATGTTTATCACATTTATGGTATCAAAGTTCATAACCGAGAATATTTCACTTCACAATTAAAATCTGCCCTCATCGGATATGGTTTTCATTACCCATTGGCTGTACATCAGCAGCCGCACTTCAGTAATAGAGTTAAAAAAGTAATGCCCTTGAATGGTGCTGAGCATCTAGCTTCCGTGACTCTATCCCTACCGATTTTTCCAGGAATGACCCCAGCAGAGATAGAACGCGTAATTTCCGTAATTGGAAGAATTGATGAATAATCACAAAACTACTTTCTCTATTTCGGGATCAGCAAGAGTAATTTTTCCTGGGCATGGCGAAGGTAAGGCGACTGAACTTTTTCGAATCTTACAAGACCATGGCTTTGGGCTTTCAATTGACATGGATGGTGACTATTTTCTTTGCGTAGACCACAATGCGAAAGATTATAAAAAATTTATCCGAAGCGGAGGAGCTCCCGAGCGTGCAGTATTACTACGCCTAGAACCTGAATCAGTTTTCCCCAGTCAATATACTTTTCGTGTTGAACGAAAATATGCCTTGATATTCTCCCCAGGACGCATTGAACAAGAGCCCAACTTTTGGATTGGATGGCCCTATAAATTTGCGGCAAATCCAAACCTGCCCAAGTCGAATGAAGTTCACTTTGACTCATATGTGAAAGATCAGATGGAGTGGGGAGTATTTGAGTACGACAATTGGACAAAAAGAAGTGAGCTGGCAACCATGATTGCAGCCAACAAAGTAAGTCCAATAAGGCAGGAAAACTATTCTATTCGAAGAAAACTGGCTAGAGAAATACCAGCAGAGAAATTACAAGTCTATGGGCTGCTGTGGAACGACCCATTTGTTAAAAGACTTAAACATCGCCTGGCTGTTGCTGTGTTTAATTTGAAGCAATGGACCCTCCCAAATTTGTTCTCAATTTACGGAGGGCTGCTTAACAGATATGACCCAAGTTTTAAAGAAATTGATGACAAACATGTCATTTTAGGACAGTCTAAATTTTCTGTTGTGATTGAGAATTGTAATTCCTATGCAAGTGAGAAACTAATTGATGCATTAATCAATGGTTGCATCCCACTATATATTGGGCCCAAATTGAGAGAATTGCATCTTCCAGAAACTATCGCAATTGAAACATCAGGGGAACCAGTAGAAATTCTTGAATTTATCGAAAATATGAGAAAGGAAGAAGTGCAAAAATATTTGAACTCGAGTGCAACGTTGTTAAAAGATGATCACTTTCTAAATAATTGGACTGAAGGCCCAGTTTACAATAAAGTAGCCAACAGAATGAGAACTATTTTCAACATATAATTCTTTAAGCCTTATTTAGTATCTGATTCTACTAAAGTATCAAAATTGGGAACTAAAGATCTCACTTCGTCAAAGGTTCCTATTGCTAGAATTTTCCCGCCTTCCATATATACGACTTTGTCACATTGCTTTATTGCGCTAAGTCGATGTGCAATTAATACAACAGTGCAGGAGCTTGTCAAATTCCTTAGCATTCCATTGATAGCACCTTCAGTTTCAATATCGAGAGCACTCGTAGCTTCGTCAAGAATCAGTATCATGGGATTTGTGTACAAGGATCTTGCTAACACTAATCTTTGACGTTGGCCCCCACTTAGGGTGTTACCGTTCTCGCCCGTTAATGTTTCATACTTTAATTCGGAATTTACAACATGAGGTAATAGGGCTGCATTCGACAGTAAATTCATAATCTTCTCATCGGTTGCTAAGCTAATGGGATAACCCATACCTATATTCTCGCGAAAAGTGGAATCAAAAATTGAAATCTGCTGAGGCATATAGGAAATGGCCCCGGGCCAGGTTGAAATTGATTCCAATGGCGAATGGTTGGAAATCAACACTTGTCCAGAATTTGGTTCTAAAATTCCAAGTATCACATCGACGAGGGTGCTCTTGCCGGCACCAGATTTCCCTACAATCGCTACGGATGTGTACGGCTTGATTTCTAAGTAAATATTGCGCAGAGTGGGTTCTACATCCCCTGGATAATAAAAGTTCACATCATCAACTTTTATACTTGGGATAAAGTCTGGATATACAAATCCAAAATTATCACTTCTAGGAACTGGGCTATCAATATTTGAGACTTCCTCTATCAACTCTAAAGTTGGGATCGACTTCGCAGAATGTGCCTTTATATCCAATATTCCTTGTTGCACTCTAAGTACAGCAGGTGCAATTCTTGTACCCGCTGCCAAAAAAATAGCCACTGTGCTAATTCCACTTGTAACTGAACTGAAGAAGTATTGAAATGTACCCACGCACAATGCGCCGAGAATAATCGCGGTTTCAATAACATATTTACTTACATATGGTAGGTAGGCCAAACTTGCAGTTGTTTTCGCTAATCCTAATCTAGCAAAATAGAGCTCTTTAGCATAAAACCCAGAACGGTCGCGCACAAATGTTTCGCGCAATGTCATTAATATCTCGGAAATCTTCGAGTTGCTTTTAATTGATGCTTCAGTCACATGTTCCCCGTACTTTTGCACTCGTTTGTAGACCGAAATGTAAAGGAATAAACCAGTCATACCCAAGAAAAAAATAGAGGCTATTGCGATTCCAAAGTCAACAATTAAAAGAGTTATAATTAGTATCAAGAGCAGTGAGATGTCTGAAATTAAAATCATTGATGTACCTAAAACGTAGAGAGTTAAATGTTCTACTCCTGTAGTTAATGCGAAAATACTTTCTTGCAGACTTCTTTTTTGTATTTCAATTACAGGTTTCGATAAAAGTTTAAAAAAGAGTTGTGAGGTAATCCCGGCAGCGCGGCTACTCAAAAAAAGTAGCACTCGCTTTGTCAAATATACGGAAATTATCGTCCGGCTTATAAAAATAGTGCATCCCAGAATAGCGAAAAAAGCAGTTAAACTTTCGGTAGGGAATTGGTTAAGTGAAAGTCTCTCAAATATCGAACTCATGATGGAGGTGCCTGATTTCCTAGACTCACTGCCTAAAGTAGACATCGCCATTAAACCAAAAGCAATAACACCCAATAAGTCCATAAAACTCAAACAAGTCTGGGCAACGACTATAATTCTTAACTTCATTCTGTCTTTCTTCGAGAGTAGACCTGCTATTGAACGCAATGCAGTAAGGTTTGAAGAAGAACTTAGTCTCATATCCTTAATTCCTTTTGATCACTCTGCTATTCAGGTAATTTAACAAGATCCCTCAACTATACAACCTCGTAAAGAGCTCCTATGCATTCCCAACTGTACTTTATCTCTAGTTTACTCCGCATTACTTGAAATCAATAAACTTTTTGCGAATCCGTTCTCTTTTAATCTCTCCAGGGCTTAGAGTGAGAATGGCTCGATACCCACTAATTATAAACGAATACACGAGCTTAGGGAGCAATTTTCTAAGTTGGTTTTTCACAGGCACCTTTTTACCTTTAAATCTTGATTTAAGAATTAGACACACCTCGTTTAGTAAGGCAATTTCATTATGTTCACTCATCCTGGTTTGAGAAGCATGCAAATCCTTTGAACCAGTTCCAACTACTGCGAAGCAACGAGCGATGAATACTTTGTTAAGCCAACGGCCAGTTAGATCAATGCCAAAAGGTCCTGAAGATATTGGTGAGAAATGAAGAGTCGAATTCATTTTGCCACTTTTGTCCTGCCGTAAGAATTTAAGATATCTTCTAGGAGATATGCCTAGGAATTGATTATTAATTTTTCCTGCATCCTCGATTCTAAAATTCATAAATTGTCCTATTCTCATCACCTTATTAAAGATATCCGCAGAATGTAACTCGATTGAAAGGTAATTGGGTATCAACTTCGATGTGATAAGAGAATCAAGTATCAGGCCATCTGCACCTTCGCAGTCAATCTTTATATACTCTAGTACGTCGTCTTTATCGAGAATGGAAAAGATTAAAGAGGATGCAGAAACTGTGTTAACTTGAATCTGCGAGAAGGTCTCGTCTCCTGACCTATCTAAAAATGTGCTCAGTCCGGGATGGGATTTGCTGACAAAAAAAGGAATCGTTTTTTCCTTATTCTCATCGTCAGTTACGAATGCATTCACTACGACCAGTCTATTTCCTATTTCTTTAGAAAATTTTTCGGAAATTACTGTGCAAAATTCTGGAACAGGCTCCACCGCAACAACCAGATCGCTATTTTTGAGAAAGTATTCAATATTTTGGCCCTTATTCGCCCCAAAATCAAAAATTACTTTTTTAGTCATGGGTCAAGTATGTTTGAATTACGGTGTTTCAACGAACGCATATCGCGAGTCCTGGCCACTAAGAACTGGTTTGCCATCAGTTAGTCTCTTTCGAGACCCTTTAAGGTGTAAAAAGCAGCAACTCTTCCCTGGCAGTAATCACGGTCAGTTTTTCTAAAGTCAATGCAGTGTACTTTGCAAGTTATTCAAAGTTTAGAAAAATTGTTGGGACTTAGTAAGTAGGTTTTTTTCAGTATGCCAAGTCATACCACCAATTGATAGAGTGTCTCGAGTTTGATCTAATGATGGGGTTACAATTTTGAATTCTAAGCTTCGAGCCAGGAGATTCTAGTTATGTTATGAGCCAATTCTAAACAAGTGAAACTTTGAACAGAGAAGAGCACTAATAGTGATTTGAAATTCGATTTTGTTATCTCTCTAATTGAATATGTGAAAATCAAACTGACAAGCGAAATTCCACTTAGGAAAATTCCACTAAGATTCTTGAATGGCAAAGAAGATAAGATGACAATTAATGAAAGTACCGCAATTAGTAATCTTGCAAAACGAAAAATAAGCTCTTTTTGAAACTTCCTCACAAATGCATAATTACATGGGAGAAAAAATATTAGAAATGGCTTTGAGATTAGAAAAATTAACAAACTTCTATGGTGCAGATAAGGTATTACCAACTTTTGTGGGAGTTTTGGAAGCATGAAAGGATTCTATTCGGTATAGGATAGAAATATGCAGAATGAGAGTGTCTTTATTCTGGCCCACCCAGGCTTGGGTGATCATATTCTTTGTTCTGGGATATACCGAGAGTATGCCGCTAGATACGGACTGTGTTTGGTTTCTGCCCTTAAGTCAAATTTTGAATCTGTAAAAGATCTGGTGAAGGATGTTGAAAATATTCGCATAGTTCCATACGAATCTGAGATGTGGATGGTTGCTCATCGCAATCTTTTAAACCGAATCGGTTTTAAGACTTTATCTCTCGGACTTTTTGGCACTGATTGGCTAGAAGATAAGAATATTAGATTCGATGCAAATTATTACTTGCAGGCCGGGTTGCCACTGGCTTTGCGTTGGGACTCTTTTAAGTACAGTAGAAATCTCGATAATGAAGAACGTTTGTTTAAGCTTCTTGGCTGTAATGACAATGAGTACATTTTTGTGCACGATGACGCAGGCCGGAACTTTTCTATCAAGGACGAAAAGTTGCCTAGGGGCCTTAAAATTGTTCGTCCTAGTTTGGAGTTAGCAGATAAATTCAGCTTCTTTGATTACTTAAAAGTTATCGAGCACGCAACTCAGATTCATTGTATTGAAAGTTCATTCTGTGCATTGATTGAAAGTTTGGAGCTACAAAAACCTAAATTTGCCCATCGTTATGCCCGACCAGAGGCAAAAAATAACATGCAACTTGAATTTTCTTATCGCTCTAATTGGGAGATAATATTGTAACTTTTCCACTGAAATCCAAATATCTTTGCGTTTTAGGGAGACACTGGATGTAATTTATGCTTTCTTCAAATGAAAGGATGCTTAATCCACTCTCACAACACCACTAGGTGTCATCAAGTGCACTGCAACAATCCCTGACTCACCCTCAGTATCAGCTGGGCTCAACCACATAACCTCAACTTCACTGCCTAGGGCAGTTGCTAGATCATTTCCTAGCCAGTCAGTGATTCTCTTTTCATCTCCTGCGATTTCTACTTTAATAATCTTTGCAATTGCTTTGCCATCTGTGGATGGGTGATCAAGTGATTTCCATTCAATAAAGAAAGGAAGTTGCTTATCTTCAAGAGTTCCTAG
>Ga0209550_10006477_pt1 | contig 10898 bp, 11 predicted proteins | sample LauGreSuBDMM15SN_2_FD_187567 | JGI IMG/M metagenome (GOLD analysis project Ga0209550, IMG submission 187567) | Freshwater lake microbial communities from Lake Michigan, USA - Su13.BD.MM15.SN (SPAdes) (version 5) | ecosystem: Environmental > Aquatic > Freshwater > Lake | place: Lake Michigan... | reverse complement strand
GGCCTTCACCGATGCCGTGATGAAATTCTTGCCCCACTGATCACAATTATTTATACTTCAAACCACCAAAATAAGACAAAAGGAATACACCATGGGACTGCGATTTCTAGAACATGTGCTCATTCTGACGCACGACCCTGAAGCCACTCGCGATTGGTTCTGCGACAACCTGGGGTTCACAAACGGTTACCACCCCGAGTTTGGTTTTCCTGTTTATTGGTTGTACATCGGCGATCAAGATGTGCTTCACATTGGCAAGGCAAGGCATTCTGTGCACCAAGACACATACCTTAAAACGCCGTCGGATGTTGCCGGTGCTGACTATTCAGCAGCGGGTGCTTTGGGTTCTGGCCGTATTGACCATATTTGTCTCAATTGCGAAGGCATGGAGGAGTTTATCGACCGATTGAATCAACGCGGCGTTGAGTTCAGTGAACGCAAAGCCCACAACTCCAATTTGTACCAACTGTTTATGCGTGAACCCATCAATGGCATCAAAGTTGAATTGAACTTTTCTTGGGAAGAAGCTGTTCGCATGGGCCGCGTGGCTCAATATCACGACAACGGTCCAGTGACCGAGACAGCTACCTAATCGCACGTCCCCTCATTCAAGACTCGCAAAGACTGCACCTTTTTATACCGTCAAGGAAAACATGAAAGCCATCCGCATTTACGAAACCGGCAGCCCTGAAGTTCTCAAAATTGAGGACCTGCAACTGCCCGACCCCCAAAAAGGTGAAGTTCGAATTCGCCACACAGCCATTGGCTTTAATTTTCAAGATATCTACACACGTTCTGGACAATACGCTGCGCCTTTACCCACCGGCTTAGGCACTGAGGCAGTGGGCATTGTTGAAGCCATTGGCCCCGATGTCACCGACTTCAAAGTGGGCGACCGTGTTTGCTATGCCAGCGGCCCCGTGCTGGCAGCTTGCGCCACTCACCGCAACTATCCTGCAGCGCGTTTGCTGCATGCGCCCGCGCACATGAAAGATGAAGAAATTGCAGCCTCCTTGCTCAAAGGCATGACGGTTGAGTACCTCATGGAGCGTTGCTATCCTGTTCAAAAAGGCCAATTTGTTTTGATGCATGCAGCGGCTGGCGGTGTTGGATTATTGGCTGGCCAATGGGGCCGTCACTTAGGCGCCCGCATGATTGGTGTGGCTGCTGGAGAAGAGAAAGTCAAGCTGGCCTTGGCCAACGGTTATGAGTACTGTCTTGACCGACTGAAAGACGACATTCCTGCACGGGTAAAGGAAATCACAGGTGGCGTCGGCGTCCCTGTGGTTTACGACTCTGTGGGCAAAAACTCCTTTGACCAATCACTCAACAGCTTGGCGCCACGGGGTTACTTTGTTTCCTTTGGAACCACAACAGGTGCACCCGCTCCGGTGGCCGCCAGTACGCTGCAAAAAATGGGATCTCTGTACTTCACCCGCCCAACTTTGGTGACCTACACAGCTTCTACAGAAGATTTGCGCCATTCAGCTTCTACTGTTTTCAACATGTTTGCCAAAGGCGCACTCAAGATCACCATCAACCAGCGCTACGCTTTGGAAGATGTGGCCAAGGCGCATGCAGATTTGGAAACTGGCAAAACCAGCGGCTCAAGTGTGTTCATTCCCTAAGCCCTGAAATGCTCATGCCTCCAAGGCATGCGTCACATCCCAAAGCGCACTTAACCCGTGCGCTTTTTTTTAGACTGTGAACTCGCCACCTTCAACAATGACGTTTTCGACCACGCCTGCACCTGCCCTGCGATAGGCGGCGGCGGCTTTGTATTCCTCAGACTCAAAACACGCCACTGCTTGGGCATGCGTGGGAAACTCGATGACGACAAAGCGGTGGAAGTCTTGAGGGCCTTCCATGATTTGGTATTTGCCGCCACGGGCCAAAACCTTACCGCCATGTCGAGCCAAAATACCCGGCACTAAATCGGTGTATTTTTTGTACTCAACAGGATCTGTGATGCGTGATCGTGCAAGCCAATAAGCAGCCATGTGAACCTTTCAAAACACCCGATTTATCGGGCGAACTCATTCCCAACAGTGGGCAACCAATTTGCAATTTGCGGGAAGATCACGATCAACAAGATAGTGATGAGCAACACAATCCAGAAAGGGATTGAGCCACTGAAAATTTCGCCAGGGGTTAAATCTTTTTCATCCGTCACCGCCGCTTTCACCGTGAACACCAATATGCCAAATGGCGGTGTCAGCAAGCCCGTTTCGATGGCCAAGATGCCGATAATGGCAAATGCCAGTGGATCAAATCCAAGCGCCATGGCCAAGGGTGCAAACACGGGAACCGTGAGCAAAATGATGGAGATTGAGTCAATGATGCAACCCAAGATAAACCAGACCAGAATCATCAAGCCCAAAATCATGTAAGGCGACAAACCCGATGAAAGGAAAAAGTCCTTGGTCGCGCCTGTGACGCCAGTCATGGCCAAAACACGCGAATACAGCTGAGCGGCCACCAGAAGCAACAACAAAGGCGCAGAGGTGCGGCCGACAGACAAAATAGCGGCCTTCATTTCAGTCAAGGTCATGCCACGCATAACTGCCAAAATCAAAGCCAAGGTGGCACCAACACCCGCACCCTCGGTTGGCGTGAAAAATCCCAACCAGATGCCTCCCAAGACCAACACAATCAATACCAACAAGCCCATGGTACTTCGGAGTATGGCTTTCATGTCCTTTTCTGCAATCAAATCATTGGCATCTCTGGCCTCCTGCTGGGCAGTTGGCAGCACCTTGCCCTCGCCCACTCGCTCAGGGTGGCGAATGGCTACCCAAAGGATGTAACCAATAAAAAGAGCGACAACCAGAAAACCAGGAACAATTCCTGCAATGAACAAACTGCCAATTGACATTTCAGTAATCACGCCCCAAACAATCATCAGAACGGAAGGCGGAATGAGCATGCCAAGGCAAGCGCTACCAGCGATGCAACCTAGAGAGAATTTTCTCTCGTAGCCATGCCGGCGCATTTCTGGGTAGGCAATTTTTGAGAATGCAGCAGCAGCAGCAATTGACACTCCCGTGATGAACGCAAAAACGGCATTGGCCAGCACAGTGGCCACACCCAATCGTCCCGGAATACGCTTGAGCGATCTGTTGATGAGTGCAAACAAGTCAGTTGCCGCGCCAGACTTGGCTAAAAACTCTCCCATGAGCATGAACAAGGGAATGACGGCGAAAATGTAGTCGCGCAAAGCCTCATAGGCCGTGTTGGAGGCAAAACTCAATACTGTATCGACCTGCCCGGTCATGAGATAAATGCCAAGCATGCTGGTGATACCCAGCGAAATAGCGATGTGAACACCACTGAAAACCATGATCAACAAAACGCTGACCAAGGTAATCATTTGAATTGGATCGAACATAAACTTCCTGATCAGTGTTGAGAAGAAGACAAAACAGGCGCCTCGCCCTTGATGACCCGTTGAATGTTTTGCATCATCAAAATCAAGTAACAAATTGCCGCCAAACCTGTACCCAGCACAATGACAAACCTGGTTGGCCAAACAGGAACCCGCATGGCGCCTTCCCCTTCAAACTCGTTGGATGTCCACGCGTGCAAAGCGCCATCCAGCGTTCCGTAGCAAAGAAACGCAAAAAAGAACAACCCAGCAAACGCACCAATGACTGCAAAGACGCTCTGCAATCTGGGCGACAACTTCACGACCACTGTGTCGACATTGAGCATGCCACCCGAACGAATGGCATAACCTGCCTGCAAAAAGCAGATGGTCACAATGGCCAAGGAAATCACCTCGGTAGTCCCTTTAATGGGACTACCGAAGAAAACGCGCCCACTGACATCTCCCACGACCAAAAAGCACAACAAGAAAGCCAAGACGGCTGCTAGAACCATGAGGGTCTTGCTGACCCAGTCAATGAGATTTGTCATTTGGACGACCTATTACTAAATTACTTGATCACGTAACGCACTGGCCACTTGTGACCCATCTTTTCAGCTTCTTCCAGTGTGGTTTTCAAAACCAACGAGCCTGGCATGCCACGAGCGTCCAAATCTGTTGCCATGGTTTGTGGCCAATCTTTCAGAGAGTTGGCCCAATCAAGCTTGACTGAATCAGGGACGGATTTGACATTCACACCCAAGGTTTTGAGCTGAGCAATTTGCTTGGCATAGTTTTCTTGGTTGACTGTGCCCGTTTTGGCTTCAAATTCTTTGGCAACTTCAATGATGATGGCCTGCACGTCTTTGGGCAGTCTGGCCATGCGATTTTTGTTGATGGTCAGGCCGTGCCAAGTGATGGCACCAAAGCCAACTTCTGTGTAGTTTTTGGCCACTTCATAGAACTTGAAGTTAACCCAAGCTGATGGAAACATGATCCAACCAGCGTACACGCCAGTTTGAAGGGCTGTGTAGCCATCGGGCAAGGTAGATTGCACTGGCGTCACGCCGGCATACTCCAACCACTTGAGGTTCAAACCAGCGCCGGCAATTTTCTTGCCCTTGAGGTCGCTGATGTTGTTCCATTCAAAGGTTGTGCCAATGTTGTAGCCGTTGTCAGAAATCAAGGCAATCAACTGCTGGTTGTACTTGTCTTCAAAGACTTTGGACAGTGCGGGTACTTTGTCGTAAACGCTGCGAGCCAACTTGACGCTGGTCTCGGAGTTCATGGTGCCAAAGGGCAGCATGACCTGGAAAGCGTTGAGTGGCAGATTTGATGCTTCGAAGCAGAAGCAATAGCCGCCAATGTCGATCAAACCGGATTGGACGCCTTCAAGCGTATCGGCCACCTTGACCATGGAGCCACCATAACCTTCCACAAACTCAACCTTGTGCTGAGTGCGAGCGGCCACGCGCTTACTAACCTCTGGCACGAAAAAGTTTTGCATCAAGTTGACATACGTGTTGACAGCAGGGTGTCCTGAAGCAATCCGAAGTCTGATGTTTTCAGCGCTGGCAGCAGATGCGCCAAGCAGTCCTAGTAAGGCTACCAGCAGTGCTGGTTTGAATTTTTTCATCATCAAAGTCTCCTGGTTGTTAAAAGCACAGACAATTTAATTCATCAAGCGATCACCGTCAAATACTTCTTTGACACAAAAAATAAAAAATTGGAAATGACAAGGGGATTGAGCTTCAAAGTTGCTTGCGAAATGTGATACTTTCGAGAAGAAAATTTCGATAGCACACTGCAAATTGAAGGGCATTTTCAGAGTGAAAAGTTAGTTTTCAATCGACTTTGAGAAGCCAAATTTTCGTGACCAACATGAAGATTTTGGATGAGGCATTTAAAAGTTCAATCTAGGGAAAGCACTAGGTATGAGCATCCCCAAAAACCCTATCGAAAAAAGACTTTTTAGACTTTACTTTCGAGTATTGGGTCCAAGACCACAGGCTTCATCCATATCCAGATGACCACCGCAAGCCCAGTCACTACCGAGCAGGCCCAAACCAATGAAATGGCTTGCGTCCATGGCAAAGAACCCGCAATCCACGCAACCAGGCCCCCAGTCGTCATGTGGATGGTTCCAATGATGGCTGAGGCAACGCCCGCCTGGAGGGCTCTGCCTTCAAGCACCAGAGAAAACCCTGCGGGAAACACGATGCCCTGCCCCACAGCGTAAACCGTTAGAGCCAAAGACCAGAGCCACAAGTTGGGCCACCACAGCGTGCAGACAAACAACAGCATACTGACACCAATCGAGCACAAGCCTTGGTTGATCAGCCGGTTGCTGGACCACGATGCGTTTCTTCTGACCCAAAAGTTACCCACTGCAAAGCCAAGGTAGGTGATTCCCAAAATGGCAGCAATCACCCCCCCAGAGACACCCGTGGACTGTTTGATTGCGGCAGGCCCAATGGCCGCCACGACAAAAAATGGCGCATTTGCGCATGCAAAAGTGAGACAGGTTCGCAAGATGAGGGCATCACTTGCTACTTCGAACCACACGCCCCACTTTGGCGCCAATGTGCCGGCAGAACGTGTTTCGGGTTGCCATCGCCAAGACACAAAAATGACCAGTAACACGAATGCCACCAAGGCCAACAAAGGCACACGCCATGAAAACCAATAGCCAAGGGCCCAAGCCAAGGGCTGGGTAATCACTGGCATGGCTGCAAAAACGTTTGACAAGGTAGCCATGTTGCGTTGAAGCACTGCCCCTTGATGCAAGTCGCGCAAGCACACACGCGGGACCACCATGCAAGCCGAAAAACCGAAACCCGATATGAAACGAGCCCAAAGCAGTTGGGTATCGCTGTTTGAAAATGCCGCGGCAATGGCCCCCAGCAATCCCAAGAGCAATCCGGCCATCATGGCTGGGCGGCGTCCCCAATGGTCTGCAGCACCTCCCATCAGAGGTTGTCCCAAACCCAGACCCAAAACAAACAAAGCCACCGTGGCCGCTCGGGCGTCGGCGTCCATGAACACGTTGCCTGGAAAAACCGGTGACAAACCAACCGCTAAATTGACCCCAAATGGCGCCAATGCCGCAAGCAACGCAAAAAACCCTGCGCCGTAAACCCAGCCATTGACTCCAACTGAAGCAGACTTCGAGTTTGAGTTCAATGACATTCCGACTTTCAATCGGTCACGCGCGCAACGGACTGTCCGCTTTCGCTCATGAGCTTGACAGCCTCCGGAGACCACTCCACAGCAGGAGAATGACCACTGATGATGGCAAACAAAATGCCTTCTTCTTTACCTTGTGGCACATCGATGCATTCGAAACGGCGTTGAGCGCCGATGGGAACAGCAATGAAATCTAGCGGATTCAAGATCACATGGTCATTGCCCTTGTCGCCCTCCCACTCAATCATCCAGCGTCCTTCGATGGGCATAAAGCACTCTGACGTGTCGTGGTTGTGCATGAGTACGCCGCAGCCAGGGCGAGCCCTCACAAAAGCTGCGCCATAACCCGTCGTTTGACTGGACATACTCGAAGCCACGTGGTTGCCAAAAGGCGAGTGTTGTGTTTCACCTTTGGGCTGCTCAAACCCCAGCACGCTGAGGAATGTGCGCTTGCACTGTTCCAAATGCATGTCTGGCAAACCTGTGGTGACAGGGTCCAATTCGCTGTAACGGGCTACACAACTGAGCACGCTGTTGCGCTCTGGTTTGATCACGGTCATGGTCATGTCTGTCTCCTTGAAAAATTATTTAAAAGGTACTTGTTCGCGGTACCAGTTCGAAATTTGCTCACCTGTTTTGATCACAACGCCAGCCCTAGACTGAATGTGATCTAGCAATTTTTCAAAATACCCAATTCGATGGGGCACACCTGTGATGTAGGGGTGCACACTGATGGACATGACGCGTGGGATTTTTTCGCTTTCCTGCCAAAGGCGTTCGAATTGATCGATGCCTCGCAAGAGCAATTCTTCGGAACGATGATGCTGCAATAACATCATGGGAATGTCATTGATTTCAACGGTGTAAGGCACAGACAAAACGGGTTTGGGCTTTGCTTGAAGCCAGACCGGCTGATCATCCAAGACCCAGTCGGCCACATATTCGATGCCCGCTTGCGACAAGCAATCGAGGGTGTTGTCATCTTCTGTCAAACCAGGGCTCTCCCAGCCAACTGGTGGCTTGCCAGCCATGCGCTGGATGGTCTCCACCGTTGCCATGATGGACTCGGCTTGATTGGGCAATTTGTGCATCGGGCCTTGCACAAAACCATGTCCCATGATTTCCCAATTTTCTTTGAGCGCTGCCTCCACAATGCGCGGGTAGCTGTCACAAACAATGCCATTGGTGGCCATGGTGGGCACAATGCCGCGTTGAGTGAGCGCATCATGAATACGCCAAAACCCCACACGCATGCCGTATTCATGCCATGCCCAATTGGGCAAATCTGGCATCAAGGGTTGGCCCATCGGAGGGCTCAGTACCATGCGTGGCATGGCACGCTCAATGCTCCAATGCTCCACATTGACAATGATCCAAACCAGCAAACGACCTTGGTCAGGCAGTTTCAAAACAGGTCGGTCAACAATCGCCGAATAAGGAGATCGTGCGCTGAGTAAATCGGTCATAGAGAGGCTCCTTCTGAAGAGTGGATTGATCTTAGGCAGTGCGCAAGTGAGTTTCTGACACCTGAGTGACTGAGAAGAAACTTGTTTGAATGCTCGTGAGAAAAAATATCATGCGAGCATCCAAATTTGTTTCAAAAAGCGTTCGCCAACTGAGGACCAAATGAGTTTGAGCGAGATTGCAAACAAGCCAATTTGAACCCAAAGGAAAAAAAGTTTGTCAGGAATTTTCTTGGTCAAAATTGCGCCGGCATACGTTCCCACAATGGCGAAAGGGATCAAATAAACGGCCTCTATGAGATCGCCCCACTGGTAAGGGCGCAAGTCTTGGTACGGCACAATTTTGGCCAGATTGATGGCCGCAAAAACCAAGGTGGCGGTGCCAGCGAAATCGGCTTTAGATAGTTTTTGAGGAAGCACGTACACCTGAAATGGAGGTGCCCCTGCATGGGATATGAAGCTGGTGAAGCCTGTCAAAGATCCCCAGAACAACCCAGGCAATGTCTTAGGTATTTGGGGTTCATCAATGTTGATTTTTCTAAGCCAAGCATTCAAACAAAACGAAACGCCAATCAATCCGATCAAAAAAGTGACCACCACTTCAGAGATCATGGTTGCTGTGAACCAGCCAACAAACACGCCTATGAGGCCGCCTTGAATCAAAACTTTGACGTTGAATGAGCTGAAATTTTTCCGGTAGAGCCATACACCCACCGCATCGGAAATAATGTAGATGGGCAACAACAAGGTGGTGGCATGGATGGGAGAAATAGACAAAGAAAGAATAGGCACAGCCAACATGCCCGTTGCAGGTAAACCGCCTTTTGAAAGGCCTATCAAAACCGAACCCAATGCGGCATAAAAAAAATAGGTGAGTTCAAATTCCATTATTTAACTGTTTTCGCATCTTGACTGAACAACAGATGCCTTGATTGTTCGTTCACATTGGGTTCCGTATTGATCGATCTCGCTAGGGCATACGCACGCTGAGTGGCTGGACGTTCCTGAACACGCTCAAACCACAATTTCAAAGCTGGAAATTCAGCCAAGTTCTGGCGTTGCTTTTCATGCGGCACGATCCAGGGATAAATAGCCATGTCTGCAATGGAATACTCGCCACAAACATAAGGTCCAGTTTGCGAAAGATGTTTATTCAACACACCATACAAGCGTGATGTTTCTCTCACATAACGGTCTATGGCGTAAGGCACAGGTTCGGGCGCATATTGAACGAAGTGATGGTTTTGTCCAGCCATAGGGCCTAAGCCTCCCATTTGCCAAAAAAGCCACTTCAAACACTCAACCCGCCCTTTCAAATCTTGCGGAATGTACTTTCCGGTTTTCTCAGCCAGATACAACAAGATGGCACCAGACTCAAACAGATTGATGTTTTGATCATGGCCTTCAGGGGCAGTGTCAACTAGCGCCGGAATTCTGTTGTTGGGGGAAATCGACAAAAATTCTGGATTGAACTGCTCACCCTTTCGGATGTCGACCAGCTTCATGGCGTAATCGATCCCCGACTCCTCCAAGAACATGGTGATCTTGTGACCATTGGGAGTGGTCCAGTAATAAAGCTCAAGCATTCATTGTCCCTTCATCGGTGTTGTGGCGTTTTGTTGGATCCGCTAGAAATCTTCAACACGATCCTTCAAGGTTGAGGCAAGGAATGCAAAAACTTGATCATGTGATCACTTTAATCAGTGAAGTTGGCTAATTTAAGTGAAGGAGTCAATAAAATCAAGACCTGAAGTTTCAAATCGAATTCTTTAGAATTAATTTTCCTGCGTCTTCTTACAGACAACATGGCCGCTTAAATGGGCAAAATGAAAAAGGGAATTGCAAAGGGAAAAGAATTGTTTCTTAAAATTAACAATGACCTCGACCACACGACCTTCAAGCCACACAGGCACGCCTTTGAATGCCAACACATCCTGCCCCAGTTGTGGCGGGAAATCTGCTCAAATCATTGCCAATCGAGACGGCAAAACCAATGAGCCACTGATCACCATCTCCTGTAGCCATTGCGGTTTAGGCCGAATTGATCCATTGCCCACCGACCAAGAATTGGCCGATTGGTATGCCACCCAGTATCGGCAAGCCTACAAATCTGCGGTGCAACCTGCACTTCGGCACGTCTTGCGGGCAGGCCGCAATGCGCAACAGCGTTGGCAGTGGTTGCGAGAAAACAGCACAGGGCTCGATCCGGCCAAAAGTACCCAACCCAAACAAAGCCTCGACATTGGTTCTAGCAGTGGTGAGTTTGTTTACCTGCTCCAAACCCTTGGCTTCAAGGCCAAAGGCATCGAACCGCACGAAGGCTATGCTGCCTACGCCAGAAGCATGCTGGGCATCGACATCAACAACGGCACATTGCAACATTGTTTGTCAGGCGAAGCCCCGCAGTCTTTGGACCTGATTTCCATGTTTCATGTGCTTGAGCATTTGCCAGAACCCATACCAGCCTTGCGCAGCATTGGTGAAAAACTCAAACCAGAAGGCTTGCTCTACATTGAAGTGCCAAATGCCACGCGCTTGTGTTCGCCGCATTACATGTTCTTCAGGGCGCACACCTTGTACTTCACGGGCACTAGCTTGCGCAACTTGCTAACCCAATCTGGTTTCAAGATCGTGTCACACAATCCAGACAGCTCAGACAACCTGAATGTGGTGGCTCGGTATTTGCCATCGCACATTGCGCCACACCCCAAAGAGGCCAACCACCCATTGGTGTCTGCGCAAAACGCACGCCGCTGGATGCCCTACCTGATGCAGCAATTGAGAGACGGGCAGCCCATGCGCAAATGGCGAGTTCGAAAAGAAGAAAAGCGAACCGCAGCTCAATATCCCAACGGCCACGCGCTCTTGAAAGATTTGTACGAGAA
>Ga0209550_10006476_pt1 | contig 10899 bp, 5 predicted proteins | sample LauGreSuBDMM15SN_2_FD_187567 | JGI IMG/M metagenome (GOLD analysis project Ga0209550, IMG submission 187567) | Freshwater lake microbial communities from Lake Michigan, USA - Su13.BD.MM15.SN (SPAdes) (version 5) | ecosystem: Environmental > Aquatic > Freshwater > Lake | place: Lake Michigan, USA... | reverse complement strand
ATCAACGCGTCGAGCGCAGCCGAGTACTGAGCGTCGTTGCGACACGCGACCGATCGATCGGCGGTGTTTTTCGCCACTGGATCGGATGGACTAGATGCCTCGACAGCTTGATTAACAATGAGCATGAGCTTCTGCAGCTGCAGCTCGCCAATGCGCGTGTTCGTCTCATCGAGGCGCTCCTGGTGGACTGCCATCTCTTCAGTCTTGGCCTTGAGTTGGCGCTTGAGCTCCTCGACACGTGATCTCGGGGTTAGTGGCAGTGCAAGCAACGAGGCGGGTTTGGACATCGCCTCGACCGATACACCACATTTCTCATTTTGCGTTCAAGAACGGCACACTCGGAAGGTTTTGCATTGCATGCATGCGGCCCGATGTTTCAAACACGTATTTGGACTCGGATTATGCCTTCAAACCACGAGTGCTGCCTGCATTTCTGGCATGTACCGGTACGGCGAAGACGATCCACGAGCGGCTAAGCAACATGATGGCAAGCAAGGCGGGAAACTACGAACTAACTGTGCCTGCGCATGAAGAACGGCAAACTCCCGTTTGGTTGACCCGCTGGCGCCGAAACTTGCTTAATAAACTTGCCGCATTTGGCATCAAAATCTCACGGCATCACCGAGTCCGCCGGCGAGGGGACCTTCATGAAGAGCGACCTCCATGAGTCTTTGCTGCGACCGGCTGCACCCGCGACGCCCGGCAGCTGCGTCGCGTGGAAGCTCATCCTCTTCGTCAACGTATTCTTCGCCTGCATCTCCTTCTCAATCGTCATGCCGTCCCTGTTCCTGTACCTTGATGGGATGGGGGCCTCGGCTGAGCTGTATGCTAGTGTGGTCGCTGCCTATTCGGTGGGCGAGGCGCTCGGATCGATGGCGCTCGGAGCGCTGAGTAACTACTTGGGTGCGAAACGTACGATGCAGCTGTGCGCGCTAATCAGCCTGAGCGGCTCAGTTTCCTACGCTCTCGCGGATGCCGTCCACCGAATAGGCAGCGACCTCGGGCCGACGGTCGTGCTACTGGCGCGGCTTCTGCAGGGTGTGGGCTCCGGCGGCCAGCAGGCGGTTGAGCAGTCCTGCTTCGCCATCCTCGCTCCGCCTGAGGAGCGCACCAGCCTCACGTCGCAACTGTCGACGTTCGCCTGCCTCGGCTTCATCTTCGGCCCTGCGCTGGGAGCCGCAGTGACGCAGACGCCCGATTTTGCGGTGGGCGCTCTTCTCTTCAATTCGTTCACCAAGCAGGGCTGGGTCGTCGCCGTACTCAACACGAGCATGTTCCTCTCCACCAGTTTCGGCTTCCCTGAGTTGTCGACGCCCGGGAGTACGAGTACTGTTGCCGCCGAAGACAGCCCGGCTCCGGGCGCGGACACGCTGAGCAGCTCTGCGACGATGGCCGTATGGGCGTGCATCGTCATCTTCTTCGTCCACTTCAACGGCTTTGCAATTCAAGAGACGATCACAACGCCGCTCGTCAAGGTGCATCGAGCCGCTCAACTCCGAACAGCCTCGCGCCGCCTCAGAAGTCCTCACCCTTCTTCGCTCGTCCTCTCCCCGAGTCTGTGCCCCTCGCTCTCTCCTTCTCTCGTGCGCGCACAGGACTGGTTTGGGTGGGATGATATTGAGACCAACTTTCTGTTCACCGCCGCGGGCGTCGCCAACCTGCTCTGCGCCATGCTCATGTCCATCCTCACTCGCGCCCGCGGCCCTTCCGCTCCTCTGGTGGGCGACCGCACGCTGCTCGCGAGCTCGTGCATGCTTGCGGCGGCCGGCTGGTTGCTCATGGTGCCGCCCGATGGCTGGGGGCTCTTGGTGCCGCCCGATGGTTCGGGGCTCTTGGTGCCGCCCGATGGCTCGGGGCTCTTGGTGCCGCCCAATGGCTCGGGACTGACCGGCCCGCCCCGAGCCACGATGGGTTTCGGCCAGTTTGGGCTGAGCTTTGGGCTGGTCACCGTCGCCTTCCCCTTCGGCCGAGGCGTGTGTCTCTCAATGGTAGGCAAGCTGCTTGGTGAGCGGCCTCAGGGCGCGTGGATGGGCATCATGTTTGCCGTGGGCGCGATCGCGCGGATCGTGGGTCCTTTTTGGGCAGTCACCGGCTACGCGAGCCTCGGTGCCGTCTCCGTCTTCGCCTCGAGTGCCTTGCTATTCGTGGTCTCCCTCGTCGCCATCCGCCTCCTCTGGCCGGTGCTTGCTTCGCCCACTGCGACCGAGATGGCCGCTGTTAGCACCTCGCCAACGATCCCCACGTTCATTGTCGGAGGGCACGAGAGACCGCGCACACGGATCGCGGTCGCGATGGAAGAGGTGCGGCGATGGAGGAGCTGAGCCACCAGCAAAAGCGCATGATCTCAAGAGGCTCACGGATCAAGCAGGGTACATCTTCCTGCCGGCGTGACGGTGGGAGCCCAGGAGCCAGCATGTTGAGCACGCCTCCGAGCGCGCCTCACGAGCTCTGCCTCAGCTCTGCCTCAGCCGACCGGTATGAAGGCCACGGGACTCGAGAGTATGCCCTCGCCGCAGAACATGCACGAAGGCGGTCGCCTTTCTAGAAAGGATACGAAGAAGGCACGCCTCGGCACTGTGTGCCCTGCAGCGACGGGCAGTCGCTCAAATTGCGCCCCACATTACCGTCGAACACGGTCCCTCGTGCCTCGAGTTTCACGAGTGTGCAGTGTCCCGGAGTCCAACAATCAGGACTTACAATGTACGTCTGATTCCTCGAAGAAGAAGCGTACAACTGTACATGCAACTCCCATTGCGAAGCGGCGCTGAGAGAGGGAGGGCGGAGAGTGGCCTGAGATAGGATAGCAACCTCGCCTCCACACGTTGCACCAAATACCAAATTCACAGCCAATGTTTGTAATCAACACCCTTCACAGTCAAACAATAGTGTCGCAATCAACACGCAATCAACAACCATGGGGACTTGGATGTTCGCACACGCACATCTGACGCTGTCTTCTCCGTATTGGGCCGCCCCGCGATTGGATCCGCTCCTGCCACACGGTGGCGTGCCATACACTCCTAACGTTTCCGTCAGCCGCATCTTCTTCGCCACGACTGCAAATGGCACTTACAACCACATGCCGATGCTTGACGAGCATCGTGGCACGCTCTTTGCATGGTGGAAGAATTCGCCGGTTGACGAGGACCAACCGGGCCAGCGCATTCTCTACAGTCAATCGAATGATGGTATCTCCTGGTTATCAGCTGAGGAGCTCTTTCCAAACATGTCTTCGGCAGCCCACCATGCGGCATTGTTTGCAGAGCCGATGCTCCATCTGAATGGCAGCGCCTACGTCGCCGCCAGCCCGATCCAATTCAACGTCTACCCGATCAGCGATAAGGCGCCTGGCCTTGGGCGCGAGACGCTCCTGCTGCGGCAGGTCATGCCAGGGCTGCGCCAGTTCGGCCCAACCTTTTGGGCAACTCCCAGCATCCCGCCCGGCTTTGCTGACGCGTCGGCAGCGCACGGTGTGCGCACCCTGGACCAGATGCCCGAGACGGTGCAATCGGACATGGCGCTGCTGTCCAACGCTGCAGTGCGCCCCTGTCCCGATCCGAAGACGACCGGCAATTGGAAATGCGAGGCGTGCACAGACGGCTGCTGGGCGCCATCAAACGCTTCGGACGACTCGAACGAGTTTACACACTATGAGGTGCCTGGCGGGCGCGGCGATGTGATCTTGTACCGTCGCCGCGCTGCACAGCTCAGCAAGCTTAGCCTCGCGGCAAGCGTACGCGAGCCAGGAGGTCACTGGACGCCGCCTGTGCCCATCAACATCTCGGATGACAACTCGAACCTCAACGCCGGCAGACTTCCAGACGGCAGGGTTTACTTGCTCTCGAATGCGATGCCCTTTGCAGTCCGTGATCCTCTGTTCCTCTCAACGTCCGTCGACGGCCAGGCCTTTGGAGCGACAGCTCGCGCCCTCACCTCGTGCCAGCTCGCCGTCTACCAGGGTCCGCACCAGCCTTCTGGCTGTGTGTTTCGTCACAAGGGTGGCTCCAAGCAGGGCGGTGTTCAGTATCCCCAGGGCCTTGCGCTCACGGTGCCCGGGCTCGAAGGCTTCTGGGCAATCTACAGCTTGAACAAGGAGGATGTCTGGGTAGCGCGCGCACCTTTTGGCAGTATTCCGTAAGTGATACCGGTACGTCTGCGAGATCCGTGTGATCCGTGTGATCCGTGTGTCCCGTGTTTATCCCGCCTCCCCTGTGTTTTTGATCGGTGACCACAGCGACCGTTAGATTCGTCAATGTCGTCAAACCGTTGATTGCGACCCTTTCTGCCGATCGGCGCTTCGTCCCACTCGGCCCCCAGTCCATCTACGGCAACTACGGCCGGGCAGAGCCCCTTACGCGCGGTCATGCTCGCACTTCCCATGATGCCTCACCATGCTGCCTCGACCTTTGGAATGCTTCCGTCGGCGTTTAACGCGGCCATACACGACCCCCGCCTTACACGACTGGCCCGCTTCCAGACGGGTGCTGCTTGGATCAGGCCCGTCAAGGTCACGATCGAGGATAACGAATACGCCGCTCGGGTTGCCAAGGCCAAGCCGCTCCTGCGTTCGAAACAACCCGTAGACGTGCCGGAGAAGACAAACGTAGCCCAGAAAATCTCGAAGCCGACGGTCCTCCCAAACATGCCGGCGCGTCTTTGGTCCCCACCGAGCCAGCAACCCTTTGTTCCGATGTCTCAAGCAGCAGCTTCTGCTGCACATGCTGCGCATGTGACGAGCTGCTGCACATGAACGGCGGCCGGTAGCGCAGGACTCGCTGGGCAATCGCATGGCGTTCATGATGGTGCATCCGCCCCTGGAGCCTGGACCTGAAAGATGTAGACAGGAGCGCGCCTCACGGTCGGTGGCCATGTGACCGCATGAGCACGGCCCGCCGGAACGGCTTTTGCATGCGCGTGCTGTGCTGTATCGCACTCAGTCGTACTCTAGTGTGAGCTCCGGATGAGTAGTGTGCGGACCTGGTCGTTGGTCAAGCATGCTGAGTCCCCGCGCAGTGGCGCACTGTCCCTAACCACGCGTATTAACGCACACACACACGAACATCCGTCGCGCGTGCTTCACCGAGCCGTGTAGCTCGGTACTCAGAATTATGGGATAGGCTCGCGTTCAACGTCGAGCGCGTCAGCAACCTGCTCCCTGGCGCATTCGGGGCAGAGCACGGGGTTCCATGCTCGACTCAGTGACCGAATGAGCCCACCCATTGTGGACGAACAGCCCTCGTCGACGCCTCCTTGCGGCTCGGCGAACGCCTCCAACGGCGTCAGCTGCTCCGTCATCACTTGAATCGCGAGCAGGCAGTGCTCACACACGACCCGATGCCCACACGCGGGGAGAGCGGCCGTTCGCATCCCGGAGCTCCAGGTTGCGTGAGAAGCGCAGGTGCTCTGCGAGGGACCCGCCTGGCGACGACGCAGCGGCATCGGAAGCGGCAGGCGCCGCCTCCGCGCCAAGCGCCTCATCGCGCCAGACGCCTGCGGATGTTGTCCCCAACATTGCCGTCGCATCCCCGGCCGCGGCCGCCTCGGCGTCTCCCCTTCCGCCGGCCGGCGGCGGCGCGGGTAGCGGCTCGGTCGCCGCGAGCATCTCATCAAGCATGCGTTGCATGCGCATCGCGCATGCAACCGCCCGCCCTTCAGCGGCGGTCGCGCCGACAGTCGCGCCGACAGTCGCGCCGACAGTCGCGCCCGTAGTCCCGTTGGGCGAAGCGGCGGGTGCGCGCGCCGCGGGCGGCGGCGGCGGCGGCGGCAGCGGTGCCGCTGCGAGTGAGAGCGTGCGCAGTTCAGCATGCAGCTTGGCGTGCTGCCGACGCAAGAGAGGCGCGGCAGCGAGCTGTGCGAGCGTCGGCCGGCGCGCGGGGTCGCGCTGGAGCAGCGACGCGAGTAGCGCGCGCAGCTCGGCCGAGTACGGCAGCGAGGGCGCTGGCGGTGGGTATTGGACCTTGAGGATGCGCAGCGCGAGCGCAGGCAGGTTGTCCGCTTCGAAGGGGCGTCGGAGCGTCATGAGCTCGTAGAGCACGACGCCGAGTGCCCACACGTCGACCTGCAGCCCGTAATGCTCGCCGTTCACGAGCTCCGGCGCGAGATAGTACGGTGTGCCGACCGCCGTCTTCGCGAGACGCGCTGTGCCCTCACCCTCGAGAACCTTGGAGATTCCGAAGTCGCCGACCTTGACGAGGTTGCGTGCGGTGAGGAAGATGTTGCCCGTCTTGAGATCGCGGTGCAGCACCGACCGCGAGTGCATGTATGCGAGCGCGCTCACGATCTGCACTGTCCAGTCCAGAATTCGCTCCTCATCAAAGGGGCAACCGCCACTCGAGCGCTGCGCAGCTACCCGGTCGGCGAGCGAGCCGCCGTCGGCATACTCCATCAGTATGTGCAGGCGGCTGCTCGCACGCCACGCGCCGTAAAGCCGAGTGCAGTTGGGGTGCTGCAGCTTGCAGAGTACCTCGACCTCTGTCACCGCAGAGGACGCAGACGAGGTGCACGGAGAGAGCTCGAGGCGCTTCAGGGCGTAGCGCTCGCCCGTGCCCACGTGCTCGACAAGGACCACCTCACCCTGCGCGCCGCGGCCGAGAGATCGCAGCTCGCGGAATTGCGCGCCCGCCGAAGACTCGGCGGCCGAGACCACGGGCGTTTGAGAGCCCGTAGTGGGCAACATGTCAAAAGCCGGTAAATTCAAACCAAACTTCGATTTCCAAACGAATTCGTCAAAGTTTTGTCAAGACATTCATGGAGTCCGTCGCGCACTTTGCGAAACGCGGAAGTCTTATTCAAACATGATCATGTAACCCCTCAACGCCCGCCAAGTGCAATCCCGATGCGTCCTGACGAGCCGCCTCGCCGCCCTGCAGATCCGGCGCGTGCAATGCGGCACGCAGTGCGATGCTCGGATCCCGAAAAGGTCGCGTCGCTAATCGACTTTTTGCTGAAAAAGGTGCCGCTGCAGTGGCACGAGCAGGCAGGCCCTACTTTTGAGCTGGCGAGCGTCTCCATCATTCGTGCTGCCGCCGACACCGAGGATGACGGCTTCGCCTTCGAACTGAACGAGAAGACTCACGTGATAAACGCCATCCGCCGCGCAGACGAGGTGCCCACGGTTGCCGTCGGAGACCGCGTCGTGCTCGTCGACAACAAGCCACTCGGCGATCGGTCGCTGCAGGAGGCGGTCGCACCCGAATCGGTGTGCGTGCTGGGTGTGTGGAAGCGCCAGGCAATGGCCGCGCTGCGTGCGAAGCTCGCGCGTGACACGCTGCGACGCGCGCTCGTCGAGACAGCGAGGTTCGCCAAACATGAGCCGTCGGCGTGCACGATCACCGCACATCTGCTGCGGGCGCACGCGTCGCCTGCTTACCGAGACGAGCAGCACTTTTCTGCGCTGCATTGGGCTGCGCATCGTGGCCAGGTGCAGCTGTGCGAGCTACTCCTCCAGGCCGGCGCGCCTCTCGAAGGCACCACGGCTGCACCGCACACACCGCTGCAGCTGGCGGTGATGGGGGCGCACGGCACGCTCGTGCGCTCGTTGCTCGCCGCGGCCGCTGACCCGCACGCCGCGTGCGACGACGGGCGGCGATTGCTGCACTTGGCAGCGCTCGCGCCGTGCGCAGACCTTGTAGAGGTCCTCTTGGACCCCTCACCGAGCGGCGGCCGCCAAGACCTCAATGCACACTCTCGTCATGGATGGACAGCCCTCTTCCTCGCAGCTGGCGCCGATAACCTTTCGATGGTCAAGGCTTTGCTGGCGCTCGGCGCGCCGCTGGACGAGAGTTTGAATGGGCGTCCGCTGCTGCACCATGCGGCCGCATGCGGCGCGCCCGCCGTGGTGCACTGGCTCGCGACCGAGTGCCGAGCGCTGCTGTCCATAGACGGGCTAGACGCCAAGGGACGGACGCCGCTTCGCCTCGCTGCATCACACTCGCACCTGCGCACCTGCGAGGTCCTCGTGAGTTTAGGGGCGAACCCGGCGATCGACGCGCAGCTGGCTCTTAAAGATGGCGGCGGCCGCGTTTCGGACGAGGTGAAGGTTTTTGTGGGCACTGCGCTCTCGCATTGGCAGCGGGCGCGCGGCGAGCTGCTGCTCAAAGCGGCCGCGGCCAACAACATGGCTGCCATGCACACGCTGCATCATGCCCAGGGCGCTGACCTTCTGCACACGGACGAGCGCGGGTACACGGCGCTCCATCACGCTGCGTGCGATGGGCGTGTGGAGGCGATCCTGTACCTGTTACAGACTGACAAGGCGGCAGAGCTCTTGGAGGCCTCAACGGCACACGCGGGCGCCGCCTCCGATTGGCGCGCGGAGGACCTCGCGACGGCGCCTAAGGTGGTGCAGATGCTGCGCGACTTCCGCGCAGGCGGCGACGCACGGCGCAAGCTCGTCGCTTTCGCGCGGAGGCGCCTTGAGCAGACGATCAGGCCGGACCTTATCGACCGTCGAATCGATTGGGTCTTTGGCGTTAACGACCTGGACAAGAGCGGCACCATCGAAGTGCGTGAGCTGCGCACGGCGATGAATCAGCTTGGCATCGCTATAGTGGGCGAGGAGATGCAGGCGCTCGTGCAAGAGTACGACAAGGACGGCGACCACGTCATAGATCGGTCCGAGTTCCTTGAGATCGTGCGCGGTCGAGCCTCTCCGGGTGATGTTGACTCATGAGGAAATGTGACTCAGCATGTGACTCAGATGCCGTCCGATGTGCCAAGATTGAAGCCTTCGAGCGGATGCTCGAATGCGATGTGTGCTCGGCGAGCGATCGAGCTATTTTACTGTAAAATCGCGTCCTTTTGGGCCTTTTCGCGCCACGTACGGTACATAGCGGAGGCGTGAAGAACCGCCCCGACCACGCCACCCAGGGACACTCGCGACTAACACGTTTCGCGGTACACGAGCTACAACGTGTTCGCGTTCACCGCCTAGTGCCGAGGAGTGTTGCGACTCATTCACGCGGTCCACAGCGGTCCAAGTAGAGGCAAGTAGAGGTCCAGAGCATGTCAAGCGAATCCACTTCACTTGGTCCCGACCCCTTGGCCTTGCTCGCTCAGCCATCGCTCCGCGTCGAGCGCGGCCATGGCCCCGCTCCCCGCCGAAGTGATCGCCTGTCTATAACTCGGGTCCGCCACATCGCCTGCGGCGAAGATACCTGGGTGCGATGTACGGCTGCTGCGCTCGCTCCACTGCATATCGATGTATCCGTCCGATCGGAGGGCCACGACGCCATCGAGCAAGGCAGTGTTCGGCCGATGGCCGATGGCGACGAACGCGGCCGAGACGGGGAGGCGCGTGGAAGAGGCGTCGGCCGTATCGATGATGCCCTCGGCGTCGGCGGTCGCGAGCCACGCGTGTGTGAGTCGCCCGCTGCTGTCCCCCTCGAAGCGCACCACGCCGCATTGGAGGCGCACGTGGATCTTTGGATGCGCAAGCACACGATCGGCGAGTATGCGGCTCGCGCGCAGCTTGTCGCGCCGGTGGACGAGCGTCACGTGGGAAGAGGTGCGCGCGAGGACGAGCGCCTCCTCCATTGCGCTGTCACCGCCGCCCACGACAAGGACCGGCTGATCGCGGTAGAGGAACCCGTCACACGTGGCGCAGCTAGAGACGCCGCCGCCCCGATACTCCTGTTCCCCCGATACCCCTAGCCACCTTGACGCCGCACCAAGCGCCACAATGAGCGCGCGTGCGTGCAGCGGCGCATCAGTTCCGTTGAGGCGTACCGTGAACGGGCCGCCGGCGGCGGCAGGTGCCTCGAGGCCCACCGCCGCGTCGTGCACGAGCGTTGCGCTGAAGCCAGCCGCCTGCAGCTTCATGAGTCCGACTAGGGATGGTCCACTCGCCCCTAGCACTCCCGGAAAGTTCTCAACCTCGACGCCCTTGCCCTCGAGCTGGCCGCCGCCGATGGGGCCGGCGATGACGACAGGGCGCAGGCCCGCCCGAGCTGCGTAGATGGCCGCGGCGAGCCCCGCGGGCCCAGATCCGAGGACGACGACGTTCGCCGGCTCTTGCACACTCGTCATCGGCGGGACCAGGAGCGCGGCGGCACTCGCCTCTTCGACGGCTGCCAGCTCGCGGTGGCGGAGTGCGGCGCGCAGCTGCTCGACCGAGGCGCTCTCGAGCGCGCCCTCCACGCCGTCGGCCGCGCCGTCGGCGGCCGTCGCTCGCGCCGGCGGCGCCGTCGGCGGCTCAGGCTGTGCGCGCTGCACCTCGCTCGTCGTGGGCGCGACGCCGTACTTTTTGGTCAGGATGCGCACGAGCTTGGCCGTCATGTTCACGTACTTGGCGAGGAGCTCGGGCACTTCGTTCACCTTAGAGGGTTCGTGCTTCGCGTAAAAGGTCTGCAGGTCAGCGAGGCTCACCTCGCGCCCGACGTACGTGCCACTGCGCTCGGCGCGTTGCGCGAGCTCCGATGTCATTACTTGTAGCGAGCGCGAGTCTGCTCCTTGGAAACTCTTGACTAGGCTGCCGTGCAGGTAGAAGTGGAAGGTGGGCATCGCGCGCACGCCAAACTCTGAGCCGATCTCGTACGCCGAGTTGACATCCACCTTAAGCAGCGCCGCGCGACCCTTGAACTCCTCGGCGAGCTTCTTGTACGAGGGCGCGATCATCCGGCATGGACCACAGTACGGCGAATAGAAGTCGACGACGACGGGCAGACCCGTGCCATCGCGGTGAAGTGCGAGTGCCGCCTTGAGAGCGGGCAGGTCGCTCACTTCCGCAACGTGCCCTGTCATGAAAGCCTCTGATGCTGCAACATGCGGGCCATCGCCGCCGCTGACGCCACCACCGCCTCGTTGACCAAAGAAGAAGTAGCAACCGAGCGCAATAAGCGCCCACATCTGCCAACCCCAGGGCTCGCCGCCGTTGCCGTTGCCGTTGCCGTTGCCGTTGCC
>Ga0209550_10006474_pt1 | contig 10902 bp, 8 predicted proteins | sample LauGreSuBDMM15SN_2_FD_187567 | JGI IMG/M metagenome (GOLD analysis project Ga0209550, IMG submission 187567) | Freshwater lake microbial communities from Lake Michigan, USA - Su13.BD.MM15.SN (SPAdes) (version 5) | ecosystem: Environmental > Aquatic > Freshwater > Lake | place: Lake Michigan, USA... | reverse complement strand
AATGCATTCTTCTAAATCACGGTATTCAGCATAAGGCGCTCCATCCGCTGGTACGGCGGGTTCGGTTGCTTCGCAGACGCTTGAGACGGCGGGTACGCAGCGCAGCCGAGCACTTGCACCAGGGACGGATTCAATGCCTTCCGCAATTAACCGAGCCAAATCCCGGGTGGCACCATAGCGGGAGTAAAACAGCACCAATATGTCAGCGATATTCATAAAGCAAACCCCATTATTCTTTTCTCGTTCCGTTCAATCCTGGCCGCATGCCTTTGTAATCTCTTATGATACGGCGATGCAGCTCATTCGTAATCCCCAATTATGGCTTGCTTTGGCCCGTGAGTTAGGTCAGCGCAATCGCCACCTGCTGCTAAATCAAGTGGCGGGCAGCCTTGCCTTTACGACAACCCTGGCCTTGGTACCGATGTTTACGGTCGGATCGATCCTGATTGGCTACGTGCCACAGGTCATCGAGATGAAATACGCCTTGCAAGAATGGATATTGAATACCTATTTGCCTGGTGGCATAAACCAGCCTATTTTGCGGTACATCGATCAGTTTTCTGAAAAAGCCAAGGGCTTAACCTTGTTTGGTTTGGCGGGCTTATTTGTGACGACCGTACTTACGATGGCGGTGATTGAGAAGGCCTTTAATCACATCTGGCAGATTAAAGCCAAGCGACCATTTTTTAAACGGTCAGCCATCTATTTCTCAGCCACGATTCTAGGCCCCTTAGTATTGGGCATTGGCATTTACCTTAGTGGGTGGTTGTTAAGTGCAACCCAGGGATTGACCGGCGCAGTCTCGATTCGTTTCGAGGTGTTTGCCTTACTTATTCCGCTCTTGCTTACCATCAGTTTGTTTACCTTGGTCTACAAAGTTTTGCCATTCACCTTTGTTGCATGGCGCGATGCCCTGATCGGCGCCTTGTTCGCCGCGATCGTATTTGAGTTAATGAAATACGGCTTCGGCTTTTTTGTGACGACAGTGCCGTTTTATAAAACCGTCTACGGCACCTTTGCCATCCTGCCATTGGCGCTCATTTGGATTTACGTGACCTGGTGGGTGACCTTAGCTGGCGCATTGCTGGCGGCTAATATGCCCTTGATTCGTTCTGGCTTGTTGCAGATTCAGCGCTAGAAGTAAGGGAGATCACGACTTGCAAGCATTTGGGCTTAGGGCTATATTGGACTTAGTTTGGCGGCTTCATTTGGCCGCATCGATTAAGGAGCAATCATGAAAGTCAGTGATATTTTGCAGGCGAAGGGCAGCGTGCTTTACACCGTGGCACCGGATACCCCTTTGCAAACCGCCATCGTGGTGATGAGTGAGCACGACATTGGCTCCTTGGTGGTCATGGACCATGAGAAGCTCATTGGGATACTGACTTTCCGTGAGGTGATTAAAACCTTGGCAGTGCATCGCGGTAATGTCGATGGACTTGCGGTCCGTTCAGTAATGAGTGCGGATCCCTTAACCTGCTCGATGGATACCGAGCTCGATGAGGTCCGCCGCATTATGCTCACTCAGCATGCGCGTTATTTGCCGGTAGTGGACCAGCAGGTTTTGATGGGAGTGATTTCCTTTTACGACGTAGCAAAGGCCGTGGTCGAGGCTCAGGACTTTGAAAACACCATGCTCAAGGCTTACATTCGGGATTGGCCTAGCGATGAAACGGAAAAAACCGCAAACTAAGCCCCCAATGCCAGCAATGCCATAATGGTGGTATGTCTGGAAATACCTTAGGCCTCCTGTTTAGCGTGACCACGTTTGGGGAATCCCATGGCCCCGCTATTGGTGCAGTGGTCGATGGTTGCCCACCGGGAATGCCGCTGTGTGAAGCCGATTTACAGCACGATTTGGATCGCCGCAAGCCAGGTACGTCACGCCACGTAACCCAGCGCAAAGAAGAAGACCGAGTAGAAATTCTGTCGGGTGTATTCGAGGGCAAAACAACCGGAACACCGATCGCACTGTTGATCCGCAATACCGATCAACGTAGTCAGGATTACAGCAGCATTTTGCAAACCTTCCGGCCCGGGCATGCCGACTATGCCTATCACCACAAGTATGGCTTCCGAGATCCACGTGGCGGCGGCCGCTCTTCTGCCCGTTTGACGGCTCCGGTAGTAGCAGCCGCAGCGATTGCCAAAAAATGGCTGCATGAACACTACGGCACCCGCATTTACGGTTACATGAGCCAATTGGGTGAACTTGTTGTGCCCTTTGAGGACGTGGAACACATCGAGCGTAATCCATTCTTTGTGGCCAACAACTCCATGTTGACCCAGCTCGAAGACTATATGGATAGCCTCCGCAAGGCCGGTGATTCCTGTGGCGCCAAGATTGAAGTGCGCGCAACGCACGTCCCCATGGGCTTGGGCGAACCTTTATTTGATAAGCTCGATGCCGATATTGCCCACGCCATGATGGGCATCAATGCTGTGAAGGGCGTTGAGATTGGCGCTGGCTTTGCAGCGGTATCGCAGCGTGGCAGTGAGCATGGCGATGAATTGCATCCCGATGGCTTTGCGAGCAATCACTCGGGCGGCACATTGGGCGGCATTAGCACCGGACAGGACTTACGCGTTGCGATTGCGATCAAACCAACCTCGAGCATCATGAGTCCAAAAGAATCAATTGACCTGGATGGCAAGCCGATGACGGTGCAAACCAAAGGGCGGCATGATCCCTGCGTCGGTATTCGGGCAACCCCGATTGCCGAGGCCATGCTGGCATTGGTTTTAATGGACCATGCTTTGCGTCATCGTGCCCAGTGCGCTGATGTTCAGGTCGCTATGACCGCAATACCAGGCGCTCGTCCTGGTGCGCAGTCTTCCTAAAGCAACACTACGCATGACGCTATCGGTACGCTGGGCCTTCGGGTCCTTTTTCTTTTTGTACTTTGCTTATGTCGGACTGATTTCGCCTTTTGCCAGCCTGTATTTTTTAGATAAGGGATTTAGTGCGATTGAGATTGCGGTGCTGATGTCGATGTTACAAGTCACGCGCATCTTGGGGCCTTTTTCGTGGGGCTGGTTATCGGACTACCTGTCGAATCGGATCGGCATTATTCGCTTCTGTGCGGCGCTCGCCAGCCTTGTGTTCTTGTGTATCTTTTTCCTCGAAAGTTACATCGCGTTTTTTGTATGGATGTTTATTTTGCACACGATTTTAAGTAGTCTGACTCCGCTGGGGGAGGCCGCTACCGTGCATGCTTTGTTCAAAGACAATTCTTTTGATAAGCGCTATGGGCGCCTACGCTTATGGGGCTCAATTGGTTTTATTTGCATGGTGCTTTTGGCCGGTGAATTTTTTGATCGCTATGGCATTGCCTGGTTTCCGTGGATTGGAGCCGCAGTACTTTTTATACTGGCAATTGATACCTGGTGCATGCGTGAACCGAAGCTTGATCGTCGACCAATGGTGCGCGGAGAGCTGCGTAGCGTTTTAGTCAACCCGGATGTTCGTTGGTTTTTGGTCTCGGGTTTTTTTATGATCTTTGCGCACGCTGCCTTGTATGTATTTTTCTCCTTGTACCTCGTCAGTCTGGGATACGATAAATGGGAGATCGGTCTCTTTTGGGCCCTAGGCGTTTTTGCTGAAGTGGTTTTCTTCTACTTCCAGAGTAAGGTGCTTAGTAAATTGGATCCTGAAGTCGTTTTGCAAACAACGTTTGGCATGGGGGTTGTGCGCTTCATGCTGATTGCCTTGTATCCGACTACTGCCGTATTGATTCTCGCGCAGGTATTGCACGCCGGCACCTTTGCGGCGCACCACAGTGCTAGCGTCAAGCTGATTCAGCACTGGTTCTCAGGTCCCTTGCAGGCCCGTGGCCAGGCGCTGTTCACCACGCTGTCGTATGGCCTAGGCGGTACGCTTGGCGGCCTTGCTGCCGGCTGGGTGTGGGAGGTATTACAGCCACGGGATGTGTTTGTAATGTCGGCGTTGGCTTGCGGCCTTGCAGGCCTTGCGATTCAAAAACTACGTCCTCGCCGCACTTAGTGTGAAGAAGGCTCCACACAAGGATTTTACAATTACATGGATGAATAGTTTGGACCGCCGCCGCCTTCGGGTGTAATCCAAATAATGTTTTGCATAGGATCCTTGATGTCACAACTCTTGCAGTGCACGCAGTTTTGCGCATTGATTTGCAATTGCGATTCACCATTCTTCTCAACGTATTCGTATACGCCAGCGGGGCAATAGCGTTGCTCTGGACCTGCAAAGGTTTTTAAGTTGACCTGTACCGGTACCGATGCGTCTTTTAGTTTGAGATGGGCGGGTTGATCTTCCGCATGATTGGTGTTGGAGATAAACACCGAAGAGAGGCGATCAAAAGTAATCTTGCCATCGGGCTTAGGGTAATCAATCGGTTGATGCTGCGCGGCTGGCTCAAGGCATTCGTGATCGGCACGCCGATTGTGAATCGTCCATGGCGGATTACCACCCAATAGCTTTTGCTCTAGGCCGACCATGGCCGTACCGAGGTAGAGTCCTTTAGCCATCCATGGCTTAAAGTTTCTGGCTTGATTTAGCTCGGTATGCAGCCAACTGTTTTCAAACGCGCTGGGGTAGGCCGATAAGATGTCGTTGGAGCGATTTTCGGTAATCGCATTCACAGCGGCATCCGCCGCTAACATCCCCGTTTTAATTGCGGCATGGCTACCTTTAATGCGCGATGCATTAAGGTATCCTGCATCGCAACCAATCAGAGCGCCACCGGGGAAAACCGTTTGTGGCAAGCTATTTAATCCGCCTGCAGCAATGGCCCTGGCACCATACTCCAAGCGCTTACCGCCTTCAAAGGTGGGCCGAATAGCGGGGTGCAATTTGTAGCGCTGAAACTCTTCAAATGGACTTAAGTAGGGGTTCTTGTACGACAAGCCAACCACTAGACCAACCGCTACCAAATTAGCCCCAAAGTGATACAGGAATGATCCGCCATAGGTTTGCGCATCCAATGGCCAACCTGCGGTGTGCACCACGAGACCAGGGTGGTGTTGCTCGGGTTTGACTTCCCAGAGTTCCTTAATGCCGAGACCATAGCTCTGTGGATCGCGATCCCGATTTAAATCAAAGCGCTGCATCAGTTGTTTGCCTAAATGGCCTCGCGCTCCCTCGGCAAAGAGGGTGTATTTCGCCAGCAGTTCCATACCAAGCTGAAAGTGATCGCTGTGCTCGCCCGATTTTGTAATGCCCATTGAGCCCGTCGCAACCCCCCTTACAGCGCCGTGTTCGTTGTACAGAATCTCGGCTGCAGCAAAGCCCGGAAACACATCCACGCCGAGCGCCTCTGCTTGCTCGCCCAACCATCGGGTGAGGTGAGCGAGGCTAATGATGTAGTTGCCCTCATTTTTGAAGCACTCCGGCAATATCCAATTGGGGAAGCGGTAGGCTTTTTCTTCGGTTAAAAAGAGAAACTGATCTGCGCTGACGGGTGTGTTTAATGGCGCCCCCCGTTTTTGCCAGTCTGGAAATAAATCGGTGAGGGCTCTGGGGTCCATGACCGCCCCCGACAGAATATGGGCGCCGATTTCAGAGCCTTTTTCCAGAACGCAAACGCTAATCTCGCGATTACGGCTGGCGGCGAGCTGTTTTGCGTGGATTGCGGCCGATAGCCCAGCAGGGCCTCCGCCGACAATCACCAGGTCGTATTCCATTGCCTCGCGGACGGCGCTGTTATTAGTGGCTAGTTCAGTCATGGTATTAGTTTAGTTCCATTCGGCGCTTCTATTTGGGGATCGCACGCCCTTGTCTCCTGAGGTGCTTGGAATGAACCGCCCCCTCGGGAAGGAGGTTGTGCGGTTATTATTATGTTTTTCCACTTTTGCATACATTTTTAGGACAAAAGCCCATGAATAAGACGTACCCATCGGCAATCGAGGCACTGCGCGGTGTATTAAAAGATGGCCAGACCATTGGGGTTGGCGGCTTCGGTCTCTGCGGTATTCCCGAGGCATTGATCGCTGCAGTCCGTGAGCTGGGCGTTCAAAACCTTTCGGCCATTTCCAACAATGCAGGTGTTGATGGATTTGGCCTTGGCTTGTTATTAGAATCGCGTCAGGTTAAAAAAATGATCGCATCCTATGTGGGCGAGAACAAAGAATTTGAGCGCCAGTTTTTGGCAGGTGAATTGGAATTGGAATTTACACCCCAAGGCACCCTTGCTGAAAGGTTGCGTGCAGGGGGCTGCGGCATTCCTGGATTTTTTACTAAGACGGGCGTAGGCACGTTGGTTGCCGAAGGCAAGGACGTGCGCTCGTTTGACGGTGAAGATTACATATTAGAGCGCGCATTGATTCCGGATGTGTCCCTTGTTAAGGCGTGGAAGGCCGATCGCGCGGGTAACTTGGTATACCGCTACACCGCACGGAACTTCAATCCAGTGGTTGCGATGGCTGGAAAAGTAACGATTGCGGAAGTGGAAGAGATTGTAGAAAACGGCGAGCTCGATCCAGACCAAATTCATACTCCCAGTATTTACGTGACTCGCCTCGTGCTCAATGCCAATCCCGAAAAGCGGATTGAGCAACGCACCTTGACACAAGCTGCTTAAAGGAAAAGAAGATGCCGTGGAATAGAGATGAGATGGCAGCGCGCGCTGCTAAAGAATTGCAAGATGGTTTTTACGTCAACCTCGGCATTGGTATGCCGACCTTGGTCGCCAATCACGTCCCCAAAGACATGGAAGTTTGGTTGCAATCGGAAAATGGTTTATTGGGCATTGGCCCATTTCCGACTGAAGCAGAGGTGGACGCGGATGTGATTAATGCGGGCAAGCAAACCATTACCTTGATACCGGGCTCCGCTATTTTTTCTTCGGCGGACTCCTTTGGAATGATTCGCGGTGGAAAGATCAACATTGCTATTTTGGGTGCGATGCAAGTGAGCGAGCACGGCGATTTAGCCAACTGGATGATCCCGGGCAAGATGGTCAAAGGCATGGGTGGCGCCATGGATTTAGTAGCCGGTGTTAAGCATGTGGTGGTCTTGATGGAGCACGTTGCCAAGAAAAAAGACGGTACGGAAGAGATCAAGATTTTGCCTAAATGCACATTGCCCCTAACCGGATTGGGTGTAATTAATCGCATCATCACCGATTTAGGTGTGCTGGACATCACTCCGAAGGGTTTAAAGCTCATGGAGTTAGCCCCCGGAGTAACAAAAGAAGAGATCATTGCTAAAACAGGCGCCCCAGTAGACGTTACGGCGTGTTGATTTAATGAAATAATGGGATCAACCATGGTTGATCCTCGCTCTTCCCCTCCACCAGCAGCAGAAGCAAGCGACGCTGATCAGTACAGTCTGTTGCACATCCATAAGCGCGGCGATGCCGCGCATTCCCACCGCCGCGAGACTTCCAATGCATCCCTGCTCGGAATAGCGCTAGCGATTACCTTTTCCTTTGCGATTGTTGAAGCGATTGCGGGCTACCTAGCCGGATCGCTTGCTTTGCTATCCGATGCGGCGCACATGGTGACCGATGCTGCTGCGCTTGGCCTTGCCCTGTTTGCGCAAATTATTTCACGCCGCCCCCCATCGGCGCGCCATTCATTTGGCTTTGGTCGGGCTGAGGCATTAGCGGCGTTTGTAAATGCGATTGCAATGCTTGTGCTGGTCGCTTGGATTTTTGGCGAGGCGATTACCCGTTTTTATACGCCGCACATCGTCGATGGAATGACGGTGACTATTGTTGCTGCAATTGGCCTCGTGATGAATGTGATCGTGGCGGTGATATTGTCGCGTGATAAAAAAAGCGTCAATACACGCGCAGCTTTGGTACACGTTATGGGCGATCTATTGGGATCGATTGCTGCTCTGGTATCCGGTGTTGTGATTTATTTTTCCGGTTGGATGGAAATCGATGCGTGGCTCTCGATCTTGGTAGCATTGTTGATTCTGAAATCAACCTTTGCGATTCTGAAAGAGTCTTATCACTTTTTGATGGAAGGGGTGCCACTGAGCATTGACTACATTGCGGTTGGCAAAGACCTCCATGCCGTAAAAGGCGTGCGTGCAGTCCATGATTTGCATGTGTGGGAGATGTCGCCCAATCAGCCTGCCTTAATTGGGCACATTGAAGTCGATTCACTGCGCCAATGGCCGGCGCTGATGCGGCGCATAAATGCAATGCTGTTGGAGCGGCATGGCATTGATCACGTGACCTTGCAGCCCGAACTGGTATCCGATCTACAGGATGACGAAAATACCGTCAGTAATTCTCCAGCAGCGGCAGCGCCAAAACCAATGCATCACGGTGAGCGATTTTATGTTGAGTGCGCCAGTAGCAATGCCAGCGGCTTACATCGCATGGCGTATCACGCGTGGGGTGATCCCTCCAATCCCCGGGTATTGATCTGCGTGCACGGACTGACGCGCCGGGGTAGTGACTTTAGAACCTTGGCTGAGGTGATGTTTAAGGACTATTACGTCGTGTGTCCAGATGTGGTGGGGCGGGGCGATTCGGATTTTTTAGAAAACCCCATGCTCTACGGTATTCCCCAATACGTTGCCGACATGACCACCTTAGTGGCGCGATTAAATGTCACTTCGGTCGACTGGTTTGGCACCTCGATGGGCGGCCTGATTGGCATGGTCTACGCCGGTATGCCAGATTCACCCATACGCCGCATTTTAATTAATGACGTCGGCCCGCGAATTGAGCCTGAATCACTCAAGCGTTTAAGTTCCTATGTGGGCCAACCTTTTGCTTATTCCAATCGCGCTGAGGCCCTAACGGTTTTAAATCGGATTTGCGCGAGCTTTGGTTCTCACACGCCAGAAGAGTGGGAGCGCTTAAATGGCCCTCTCTTGCAAGAGGAGCAGGGTGTTTGGTCACTGCATTACGACCCCAAGATCGTGATTCCATTTGCGGCAGTGAATCCCGTCTTGGCGAAAGCCGGAGAGATGGCATTGTGGAATCACTTCGATGCGATTACGGCACCCATCTTGATTGTGCGCGGCGGCGATTCGGATTTATTGTCGAGCGCTACGGTCGACGAGATGCTGAAGCGCAATCCGCACGCGCGTAGCATCACGATTCCCGGGGTTGGTCATGCACCTGCCTTTTTAAAACCCGAGCAAATTGCCCTTGCTGCTGAATTCTTTTCATGAGCACAAAGAAGGACCTGCCTGCTGCTGAGGTTCAAACACCGTTGGCTTTAGTGGATTCATGGCAAGGCGAGCCGCCGGAGCAGCATCAATCGGGCGTTCTGAATATCTTGCAATTGCTGCACTTGGATGAGCCTAGCTTGCTGGCTGCAGGTCATCTTGATAGTGCATTGGGCAAAGAAGCGCTCACTAAAAAACTGGGCGATGAGTCGGCGCGCTTGCTGAGTGGTTATCGCAGCTTGCGTCAGTCCCAAGCGAAAATAGTTAAAGCCGATGGCGGTATTAGTGTGGCTGGTCAAGAGGAAGTGCTGCGCAAAATGCTCTTGGCCTTTGGTGATGATTTAAGGGTCGTACTCATTTATCTCGCTTCGCGTTTGCAAACCTTGCGCTGGATTAATCAGGAAAAAATTCCGATGCAGGCGGCCTGGGCACAAGCCTTTTTGGATATTGATGCGAGCTTGGCTAATCGCCTTGGTATCTGGCAAATGAAATGGGAAATGGAGGATTTGGCCTTTCGAGTTTTGGCGCCGCCGGTTTACCGCGAGATAGCGACGATGTTGGACGCCAAGCGCGCCGAGCGCGAGGGCTTTATCGTCCGCATCATTGAAGAGCTCAAGCAGGTATTAGGAGAGGCAAGTGTCTCTGCCGATGTGCAAGGAAGACCGAAACACATTTACAGCATTTGGAAAAAAATGCAGGGCAAGTCATTGGACTTCGCTAATTTGTATGATGTGCGGGCATTTCGTATTTTGGTGGAGGACGTTAAGGCTTGCTATGCTGCGCTCGGTTTGGCGCATAACGTGTGGCAACCGATTCCGCGGGAGTTTGATGACTACATTGCAAGACCCAAGCCCAACGGATACCAATCCCTGCATACCGTTGTGATGGATGCCGATGGCATTGCTTTTGAAATTCAGATTCGTACGCATGCGATGCACCAACAGGCGGAGTATGGTTTAGCGGCGCACTGGCGTTATAAAGAGGGCGCTGCGCCTGCGCCCAAAAATGCGGGGGGCACCCACAGCGCAGCAGTAGCCTATGAGCGCCAAATTGCTTGGGCTAGGCAGTTAATTTCCTGGAAAGAAGACGCCTGGGAACAACTCAAGCACCATGCGATTGATGATCACATTTATGTTCTGACACCGCTAGGCAAAGTGATTGCCTTGGAAAAGGGATCCTCGCCGATTGATTTTGCGTATGCGGTACATACCGATTTAGGTCACCGTTGCCGAGGAGCGCGGGTAGATGGGTCGATGGTGCCCCTAGACACGAGCCTGGCTAACGGGCAAACGGTCGAGATCATTGCGGTCAAGCATGGCGGACCATCGCGCGATTGGATTAGTCCCGATCGGGGCTACTTGCGCTCCCAGCGAGCTCGAACCCGGGTACGGGCTTGGTTTAATGTACTTGACGATGAAGAGGCGGGCGCAAGTGCCACAACGAAATCAAGCGCCGAGTCCAAGGTAATTGCAAAGGATAGCAAGCCTGCTCTAGAGCCGCAAGCAGTGGTATTGCACCAACGCACCCGCTCTACGAAGCCGTCCAGCGATGTGCTGGTAGTCGGGGTCGATTCCTTATTAACGCAGTTGGCGCGCTGCTGTCGCCCGGTGCCACCCGATGCGATTGCTGGGTTCGTAACGCAAGGGCGGGGCGTATCGATCCATCGGCGCTCATGCAGCACCTTCCGAGGTTTGCTGGAGCGCGCGCCTGAGCGCGTAATTCAAACGGCATGGAATGCCTTCGATGAAGCTGAAGCCGGAGGAGGGGCGGCAAAGCACGGTACGCAAAAC
>Ga0209550_10006472_pt1 | contig 10903 bp, 9 predicted proteins | sample LauGreSuBDMM15SN_2_FD_187567 | JGI IMG/M metagenome (GOLD analysis project Ga0209550, IMG submission 187567) | Freshwater lake microbial communities from Lake Michigan, USA - Su13.BD.MM15.SN (SPAdes) (version 5) | ecosystem: Environmental > Aquatic > Freshwater > Lake | place: Lake Michigan, USA... | reverse complement strand
TGCGTCCCCAACGGGATTTGAACCCGTGTTAACGCCGTGAAAGGGCGACGTCCTAGGCCACTAGACGATGGGGACTAGAGAGGTAAGGGTATCGGTCAACTTCTTCTAATCAAAACTAATTTAAATGGGATGATTTAGGGATGAAAATCTTCAAAGATTGCACAGAAGGTCAAGTTACTCAGGCGGCCCAAGCATTAAGAGATGGCCATCTTGTGGCATTTCCGACTGAAACTGTTTATGGGCTTGGGGCTGATGCATCTAATGCCTCAGCTGTTTCACGTGTTTATGAAGTTAAAGGTAGGCCAAAAGATCACCCTTTGATTGTCCATATTTCGTCAGAAAACCAAATGTCTAAATGGGCAAGTGACATTCCAGATTACGCATTTGAACTTGCAAGAATTTTTTGGCCAGGACCGATGACTTTGATATTACCCCGAACAAATCTTGCAGAGGATTTTTTGACTGGAGGGCAAACTAATGTTGGACTACGCGTCCCGTCACATCCAATCTCACTTAGACTTTTAGGAAAATTTGAAAGTTTAGGTGGAAATGGGATTGCAGCGCCAAGTGCAAATAGATTTGGTGCAGTATCTCCTACCACGATGAATGCAGTGATTCAAGAGCTGGGCACATATTTGAGTGAAAGCGATTTCGTTTTAGATGGAGAACAATCTACGGTTGGAATTGAATCTTCTATAATTGATTGTACAAAAACTATTCCGCGCATCTTAAGGCCAGGAGCGATAACTTCGGATATGATTGAAGGTGCAATCAACATAAATGTATCCCAAATTAGCAGTGATGAACACTTACGGACCTCTGGCATGCATGTCACTCACTACGCACCGAAAGCCAAAGTGGTGATTGATGAACTACTTCAACCAGGTGATGGCTTGATAGCGCTTTCAGCAGTTCCAACGCCTACCGGAGTTACTAGGCTTGCATCTCCCGAAAATGTAGAGGCGTTTGCTAAGGATTTATATCATGCATTAAGAAAAGCTGATTTATCTGGCTTAGCAAGAGTATGTATCATTTTACCAAAGGGCGATGGCTTGGAAATAGCTATTCGAGATAGAGTTATAAGAGCAGCAGCAAGTTTGAGACATTGAGAAATACCATTACACTAAATAACTCTTGGTAGATTAAACAACAATGGGGCCTTTAGCTCAGTCGGTAGAGCAACGGACTTTTAATCCGTGGGTCGTCGGTTCGATCCCGACAGGGCCCACATTCCAATTATGGATTATAAGGATAGAGCAATTAATAATTAGTGAAAAATGAAGAAATTTCATCCGCAAGGTTCATGGTCAATTTCTTGATAATTAGTTCTCATCAGAGCTTATTTAACTCAAATGCAGCTAGGTTGCTGCATTACTCTTGCAATCAAATGATTGGTTGATGAATTTATTAATTACAGATTTCATGAATTAATTCAGGCATTAAAAAACCAAAAGTGCAGTAGTCAAGCAAGAATCTTAAAGGCGTAAAAATCTCTTACTTTGGTAGCAATTTCAAGAGTTAAGCAAAATATTTGAAATTGAAAATACCCTGACTAAACTATTGTCTTGCGATTTTTCAATGGATCTTAACAACTCAATTCTATATATAATCCTAGAATTACAAGTGTCTTTAAACTAAACGCATTTAATTAAATTAATGTAATGTCATATAGAATTTAAACAACACTTAATGTTTCAATCTATTGCTTGTGAAATTACCAAAAAGGCATTCGAAATTTGAATGAAACTTACTTTGGTAGACATGGGAAAGATGAAATATTGATGATAATATATCCTGATGCGTCAAAAAAATAAATCTCTGGAAATACAAGACAAGTTAATTTCGATACAATTCTTAAGAGGTATCGCAGTTATTTTGGTGATTTTTTATCATTATGGGTTTATGGACTTTGGATTTATTGGAGTTGACTTGTTTTTTGCGATTTCAGGTTATGTAATAATTAATTCTATATATAAGAATCAGTTGTTCTTAAGTGATGAACATAGGTCCAATGACGCCAGAGTTTTTTTTAAAAATCGATTTAATAGGATTTATCCCCCACTACTTTTGTTAATAGCTTTAACAAGCACATACTCCTTATTTCAATTAAGCTTGATTAATAATACTTTTGTAAATTTTTCCAAAAATATCTTTTTGTCTTCCATAAGTCTCAGTAATTTATATGCATACCAGAATTCAACCGATTATTTTGATGCTAATAATTTTCATAAGCCACTACTACATCTATGGTCAGTATCAGCTGAATTCCAAATCTATTTTGTCTTTGCCGTCTTGTTGTACCTACTAGTCAAGAAGACAAGAACACGATTTTTTCAGACAATTGCAATCTATTTATTGACTCTAATTTCTTTATGGATAACTACATCAGTCGGCAATAGTTTTTTTAGCAGATACGGACTTGATTATTTTGAATCATTTTTGTTTTATTCGCCTTTGGGAAGGCTATGGGAGTTTGGTTTTGGATGCATAGTGTTTATCTGTTCGCGTCAATTGACTGGTGGTACTTTATCTAAACCATTAATTCTTAGTCCAATTTTGATAATATTGTTTTTGGCTTTAGTTTTCGGTGTTGATTTAAAAGTTCTTGCTGTTTTATCTTTGCTACCTTTATTGGTATTTGGTATTAAACAAGCAATTTTTAAAAATATGTATTTAAAAATCATTTCATCCATAGGAAACAGATCGTATTCGCTGTATTTGTATCATATGCCAATAATATACTTTTTTTATTACTCAAGAGAAAATGTTCCAAACTTGATTATATCGATGTTGTTATGTGTCGCCTTGAGCGAGATCAGTTATAGGAGAATTGAAACCCTGAAAACTGTTTTTCCAAATCGCTATTTTAGACTTTACAATTTAATTCTACTTTCATTAATCATTTTCATGGCTTTATCTATGCGCTTAGGATTTCCAGTTGACGTCGCAAATCGTCTAAACTCCAATTCATCATTGAATAATTCCCATGTTTCTGAGGCTGGCTGGGAATTACCTTTTGGAAATTGTGCTGGTAATGAGATTTTAAACAATATTTGTGAGTCACCTGAAAGTAAACCAACATCAACTATTATAGGTGACTCGCACGCTGGAAGTTTTGTACAGGTACAAGTTGCAGACTCCCTATCTTTAAAGTTTAATCAATCTTTAATTGCCGCAGGATGTTCATTATTTGTGCCGGGGTTAAGTGATAATCCAGACTGTAATCAATTTAACGTAAAATTCAAGGAAACTCTGAACAATTCAAGTAGTTTTGAGTATTATCTGTCAGAAGATTTTGCTCTTTATGGGTCTTTATATACTACAAAGATACTGAGAAAAGAATGTACTGCATTTGATTCTTGCGCTTATTCTGGGTTTGTGGATTCTGATTATTTATCAAAGTTTGAAATATTCTTAAACGAGTTTTTATCGGGTAACACTAGAAAGATGACAATTATTGGCGCCTCACCACGATTGGTTGGGTGGCCCAATCAATTTAACTTTTGGAACAACGTTGTATTAACCAGAAGTTCCATTGATGTAAAATCTGAATCCATCACTGCTAAAAAAATAAATAGAAAGCTTTCACAATTGGTTAATCGGCTTAATTTAGAGCATAGTAATAGAATTGATTTTATAAACACAACAGATTTTGTATGCACAGATTATGAGGATCGATGCAAAGTTTATGACGGCAAATCTGGTGCCATTTACTGGGATGCTGATCATTTTAGTGCGGTTGGTGCCCAACTTTTGATGGATAAGGATTCAGGCTAAAATGCAATTTCATTTTTTTACGAAATACGTAGAGTATTTAACTCATAAAAAAGTGCACCCTGGGACACTTTCAACTTTAATTTTTAAAATGCGTTCCAGTTTTGATGCTAACTGGAGGTATGTTTTTGACTACAAGAGATTTTTACTGATAAACAGGCTGCCAAACCAACCATTAGAACCAATATCAAGTCAAATACCTTCAATTGAAATGTTGTTAGTTACTAAGTCCAAAGATATCGAATTATTGGAACTGGTAGTTTCAAATGCCTTACAAAACTCTCTAAATCCAATTTCACTTATAAAAATAATCGTACCCGAGAGTGACGTTGAAAGCGCTAAGCAGATTAACTGGAGCTTTAGAGATAACTATCAAGTCTTAATCCTTAATGAAAATTCAGTTATTCCTGAATCAGTTCGGAATAAACTAAAGGTTGAGTTTGGGGCATTGTATGGTTGGGTACTGGCGCAATACCTAAAAATTTGGTCAGTAGCGAATAGCGATAGTGCAGGAGTTTTGGTGCTGGATGCAGACACAATTTTACTCTCTCCTCGCGTATTTTTAGACGCAGAGGGAAAACAAATTTTGATGCCGTCTGTGGAGTATCACAAACCTTACTATGATTTTTTAGATAACGCTCAACCTTTTTTTGGTAAAATGAATAATTCATTCATTTCTCATCATATGCTCATGCAACCATATTTAGCTAGAAGAGCATTAAGTTTCTGCAAAAATTCATTAGATGAGCTAACCAATTTTGTTCTCAAATTTTATGAGAAAAATGAAAAAAGCCCTTTTTGTCTATGTTTTGAAATCTATGCGCAATACGTTGTCACCCACGAGAATAACAAATATGAACTTGCAAAGTGGAGTAACTTGAGTGTAAAACGCGATAAAATAATTAGCAATCAAAAAGTACTTAGCAGCTATGCAGAAAATTTCAATTCGATTAGCTTACATAGTTGGTTATAATCTCATCTTGCATAAATCTATTCAGTTTTCTGCATATACCTTTGATATCTTTTTGCCGTAAACCAACGTATGTTGGAAGGTTAATTCCAAGAGATGATAATTTATTGCTAGTCTCATTTGGATTTGCATTGTATTTTTGAAATGCAGGCAACATTGATAAGATTTTATAAAAAGGCCTAGTTTCGACTCCGTTTTTTCTCAGAAAATCTATGCACAAATTTCGAGTTTGAAAATCTTTCACTTTTAGAATCAGCGGGAATAACCATGGAGAAATAAACTCATTTTCATATGCTGTCTGAAATTCGTAAAATTCATATTTTTCTAATTCTTGTCTATAACTTTGATAAATCTCATTTCTTGCGCTTATTAGATCCCCGGAACGCTTGATCTGACCACACAACAAAGCTGCTGCCAAGTTATTCATTCTATAGTTATAACCTATTTCCGGGAAGTCAAAGTAATTTTCATTACTGGATTTTAATGATTGGTTCTTAAGAAAATTTACCCTATCAATTAAATTCTTGTCATTTGAGCAAACAGCACCACCTTCTCCGGTAGTCAAAACTTTATTCGCAAAGAAAGAAAAAGTTGCGATATCGCCAAAAGTCCCTGATACGAATCCGTTTTTAGATCCAAAATGTGATTGAGAAGCATCTTCTATAATTTTAATATCGTTCCTACGCATCTCAGAAAGTATGGTTCTAATTTTAGGATAGTCAGCAATTCGTCCATAAGAGTTAACTACAATAATAGCTTTTGTTTTAGGTGAAATTTTGATTCTTATTTCTGCTGGATCCAAATTCCAAGATTGCGAATCAACATTACAGAATATCGGCCTTGCATTACAGTACCGAACCGCATTTGCAACCGCTACATAAGTAAAATTTGGAATGATAACTTCATCGCCATCCTGTACATTCAATGACAGTAGAGCTAGATGTAGGGCTGTAGTTCCATTGCTAACTAGAGCCACATTTTCTGTACCACACACTTGTTTGAAATCTTCTGTTGCCCTATCAATAAAAAGTCCCTTGGAACCAATCCATGTACTTTTAACAGCCTTTGCAACATTTCGCCGTTCATGCCATGACAGACTTGGTCTTGCGAGTGGAATCATGCAAGAAGTGTACTCCAAGTCAATAAAAAATAGATATGATTTGCTCCATGGGTTTAAAATTTTGCATTAATATAAAAACCTTACTAAATCTAAAAAGCGAATTACTTAAAAGTTTTAAGTGGTATTACATTTGGAGACTTAACCGAAGACTTAACTTAAATACAAACCCTTTAATCACTGAAAAATTTGGTACTTTTTCACAGAACGAAGAAGATGTTATTCTCCAAAATATCATAATTAAAATTCCAGAAATCCCAAAAACATTTATTGAATTTGGAGTAGGAGACGGTTGGGAGAATAATACAGTAAATCTGATTCCGAAGTTCACAGGTTTTTGGATAGGAAATGAAGATATTAAACTGAACTCTATTTATGCAAAATTTGTTACCTATTTTGCTAGGCAAGTTGATCTTGATAATTTACCTCATATTCTAAATGACGTCATATCTCTGTCACAAGAAAGAATAGGTATAATTTCAATTGATATAGATGGCAACGATTACTATGTGACGGAGCAAATTCTAAAAGAAAAAAAATTGCATCCGATCATTTTTATAGTTGAGTACAACTCAAATCATGAAGATTTTTATGTTATGAATTATAACTCAAATCACAAATGGAACGGATCAAACAAATACGGCGCTTCTTATAAGAGTTATTTGAAGCTGTTTAGTGAAAATAACTTTAGCCCTGTTGCTACGAATTTAACGGGAGTGAACGCTTTTTTTGTATCAAACGAGTATATACATTTATTTAAACATGCTCAAGAATTCCCGAATCAGTTATGTAACCCAAAATTTAAGTATTACACTAATTATCGTCCCACAATTGACAAAGCCTCTATCTTTCTTTCCAGAGTTAATAAATGGAACTCAGAAACTTAAGAAGTATCACTAATGTCTAGTCGGCTCTGGATAGATGAAGGTGCCTAGAATCATTTCGTTAAATTGTTGATTTGGAAAATCTAAATTTGTTGGGAAGACTGGAATTTCCGTTGAGAATATGCCTGAATATCTTTTGTTAAGTAATGTAATCTCTAATACCTTCGGCAAACAAATTCCATAAACATTAATCCATGGCTCAAAACTGTTTGGGTGAAGGTGGATCACATTGAAATCTCTTAAAATTTTACTAATCACATCGAGCATTTTTCCGTTAGCGACATTAAGTTCTGATATGTCATGCAGTTCAATTATGATTTGATCAAAACGATTATACAGATGAGATTCAACCTCATTTAAAGTTTCATATTCAGCACCGTCAATGTCTATTTTTAGGATCGAAATATCGGAGAATTGTACTGAATGGTCAATTATTGTTCGAAGCGTCAATAGCTGCTTGCTAGGGTTGTCTGAATCACCAATACCAATTGAATGAAATGTGAAATTAGGTGGCAGCTTTCTGACTGGGCGATCGGTATGGTCGTATAACTCAATATGTACCTTGCCCAAAGTATGTTGTGAAAAATCCTCCTCAAAAGATGTATCTTTGGCAATTCCAATTGAAATCAATTTTGAAATTTTCTCCAAATTATTATAAAGAACATACCCACCTTCACCTTTTGGGCCGATCCTGATCATGAACTCTGACCCAATTTTTTTGGGGCGCAGTAAAAATAAAATTTCAAGCAATGTATTGAGGTTAACTGACCTTGCTTTAACACTTTCTAATTCCGCAGATTTGTATACTATATCGTTTTGGAACTTTATTTGATTAATCGAATTAGAATAAAGGGTAATTTGAACCCAAAGAGAACGGATTAAGTTAACAACACTTGGGAAACATATAATTATCTTAGCCAAAAATCGGAGCCTAGACATACGTCTCATGCTACCATGAAGGTTGAGTTACAAGTCTTATTTTAACTTTTTAAAAACTATAGTAATGAAATAGTTGAAAGGATAGAATCCTTGATCAAAATACGCTTTAGAAATTTCCAAAACGATGTTGATGATCTGGGTCGGCTATGGTTTAAAGAACTAATTGAGATAAGTACTGCCGAAAAAGTACAAATTATTGAAAGTGTAGAGCAGATGGTGGATTTAGAAATCACTGGACCGTACAATTCTGATTCCGATGATTTCAAAACTCCGTTTATAAAACGATTAAAACGTCTAGCGTACATAACAATATCAAACGGCCATCATCTTGCTTATAAAGATTTAGCAGCCGGAATTCAGCCATTAAGGACGGCAAAGAAAAATATTTGGTTTACAGGAGAAAATGCAAGGCCACCGCAAGGAAACTGGGATTTATACCTTAGCTTTGATTCTAACTTAAGTGAGCGTGTAGCGTATCTGCCACTTTGGATGATGACCTGCACTAACTTACTAGAGTCATCGAAAAGAACTCATTGGAACCAAAAAATTCCTGATATTGAATCTTTAATGCAACCAAGAACTTTGCTGAAGATAAATAGAAAATTCTGCTGTTCTTTTATCGGAAAAACTTACCCTTTTAGATTACATGCAATAGAAGAGTTATCAAGAATTAATGCAATCGATGTTTTTGGAGCATCGGTACGAAATACAAAGAAATTTCCTGGTAAAATCGCTGGTAATTATAAATTTTGCCTTTGTTTTGAAAATGACGTTTACCCTGGATACGTAACGGAAAAACCTTTTGTTTCCTATTTCTCAGGTACGATTCCGTTGTATTACGGATTGGACAGGGAGAAATTTCTAAATCCAAAAGCTGTCATCAATCTTTTTGATTTTAAAACCCTTAGGTCTTATAGAGATTATGTAAACGAAGTGAATTCTGATTATGATTTATACAAGTATCATTATGAACAGCCTTTACTATTAAAAAAACCGAACTTAGAATCAATAGTATCTAAAATTTCAGAATTGCTTAGATGAAGGCTTACTTTTCCAATCAATCTATGGGCAAAGTCTTTATCTGGACAGAAGCGTTTAATTGCGGAGAGATATTAACGCCCATGTTAAGTTCTTACATAAAGCATAATCCGTATCGAATTTACGTTTTCGGCACAAAGTTTGACCTAGAAAAAGTAGAGATAAAATCGCCCCAAATCGTACTTGCTTCAATTGATGAATTGAATACAGGCGGAAATACTAACTTTGAAAAAGAAATACTAAAGTCATATGAAAAAGGCCATAAAGGTACTTCTAAATTGTGGTCGTATTTGATTAAATTTCGCCCAGAACAATATTTCTTACATATCGATGCCGACACGATTTTTCTCGGAGACACAACATCGGTTTTAGTCGAAGCAGTAGCCAGCGGAAAATTTGCATTGGCAGGATCGAGACGGCCATATTTCAATAGGCCGTATAGAAAATCTGGAATGGATGGATGGTTGCTCGACAAATTACCAGATACCGTAAATACAGATTGTTTTGCATTTGATAAAACCTATATAAATACTTTTCCAGCCTGGAATTTAAATCGAAAAATACTGGGTAAAAGGCCCGTACGAAATCCAGTTATTGATTTCTTTGATCCCATAACTTTTGAAATAATTAGAAAAAACGGAAAAGTTTTATATGTTGATAGTCCAGATCAAGGAAACAGGGGTACTGTAAATTGGGAAAGTGATTTTCATATAAATAGAATTTCGTTCGCAGCGGTTGGCTCGGGAGTTAACTTCTTTAAAAACCCACAAATTAAAGTACCCATAGGGTATAAAAATTTCGCGCTGTCATCGTACTCTCTTTACTCCCACTATGTGTTGCAAAAAGATATTGGTTTGCACATGCACAATGATGAGAATATGATACGAAAACTTTCGCGTTTGAATACAGAGACTTGGTCTTTAGATTAATGCATACAATATTGATTGCTATTTTGTATACAGAAAAAGAGCCTTGGAAGAGTATTTGGGAAAACGGACAGAATAAAACATGGAATTCTTTGAATTGTGAAAATATAGAAGTGATCAGATATACCTCATCTTACACTCCAAGAATTATTGAACTTTATGATAAGTTCCATGAGTCTTTTAGGTATAAAAAACTTATTGGAAATATTCAAAGTCGATTTGATGTAATTCAAACCAAATTCATAAATAGAAAAATACCGCAATATCGGTATAATATAGTTGAAAAGAACTTGTTAATTGATTGTTGGTCAACTTATCAGCTATTTGGTAGGAGAAACTTAGCACTGTTTGATTTTTTCATGCAAAAAACTCAATTTGATTTCTTGTATGCAACAAATGTTTCAAGCTACATTAACAAGCAGAAGTTATTTGAAACGGTACAGAGTTTTAATCCAAATGAGAATGTTTATGCGGGCTCATTAGTTCTCAAGGACAGTCCTAATGAGTTTGTCTCAGGAGCCGGAAAACTTTTTTCACGAAAATTAATAGGAAATTTTCTCTCGAATTTAACTATTTATCCGCACGATACGCAAGAGGACTTTGCTACTGGAAAAATTGCAAGAAAACTAGGAGTAAAGGCATTAGAATTGCCTATGGTGTTTCTACCCACACCTGAATCCGCTCTGAATGCTTCAGATGAGTCTCTGAAATCAAGTTTTCACTTTAGGTGCAAGGGCACCGCACTCCCCCGACTCGATGCTGAGATTATGCACATACTGCACGAAAAGGTACAAAATGGACAGTAGATGTGCTCATTGGCCCTGTAGTCTTAAGTTAAGTTGGCGTATCTGCGGGCGCAATGTTGGATTATGCGCTGCACGGGCTCAGATTCAGAGGACAAAAGGATTCAAGCTTGGTTACCAGTTTCCGCTGAAAAGTCTTGAAATTTAGACAACATTTACCCCCTTTTGGTGTCTTACTAAGTAGAGGGGTCAAGACGTTGGCTCAACTGAAAGCGGGAAATCAAAGTGTCACTTCGTAAGAACACTCAGGCCCCAGCGACTGTTGCTGCGTGGTCTGTTTCTGATTTATCCGCTCTTTATACTCAAAATCGCTCATCACTTATCGCTCAAGCCCGCAGAATTCTTCGAAGCGATGCTGATGCAGCAGAGGTTGTCCAAGATGCCTTCCTTAAATTTATCTTGGCAGCCCCAGAGCTAGATACAGCAGATCGTGCAATGGCATATCTGCGCAC
>Ga0209550_10006470_pt1 | contig 10905 bp, 4 predicted proteins | sample LauGreSuBDMM15SN_2_FD_187567 | JGI IMG/M metagenome (GOLD analysis project Ga0209550, IMG submission 187567) | Freshwater lake microbial communities from Lake Michigan, USA - Su13.BD.MM15.SN (SPAdes) (version 5) | ecosystem: Environmental > Aquatic > Freshwater > Lake | place: Lake Michigan, USA... | reverse complement strand
CAGCTCGGCAGCAGGCTCGGCGGAGCATGTGCTGGAGCTCGCCGTCTTGGAAGCACGCGACGATGCCGAGTGCGTGCGCATCGACGACAGCTCGGCAGCTGGCTGCAGGTCTGCACTTGCATCTAAGCTAGCGGCTAACCTCGGCGATGGCATCCAGGTCGGTGTCGCGTCGGGCTGCATCAGGTCACCCTCCTCACTCCGCATCTGGTGACCCTCTTCACTCCGCATGTGCTCGAGATCATCGAAGAGATCATCTCCGCGGGAGAACTCACTGCGGAAGATCTTCATGAGGAAGTAGAGGAAGTCGGACTGCTGCATCAAGCCACTGAGCGGCACCTGCGGAGGCGCCGTGCCCGCCTTCCGCGCTTCTTCTTCAATGAGACGATCCGTGCCCTGAAGCACAGCGAGCGTCACATTCCAGATGAGGCGGTTGACCCGAACGACGTCAGATTTGAAGTCGGCATCCGGCCATGGTGTCTTGCCAAAGACCGGATCGACCTGCGCCCGGCCGATGTCCTCCAAGGGGTTGTGCAGAAAGGCACCCTGGAGAGGGTCATCCACGTGTTGGTCACTTCGGAACCCAGGCCATGTAGACCGCGATCGACGACTGTGAGGAGGCGGGCTTCTGGCCATCCGGATCGTGGCGTTCATGGCAGCACGCCTCGCCTCGCTAAAGCCAGGAATGTCTTTCACAATCAGCAGCCCGTATGATGCATCGCCGGCATATGCCAGTCGAATCGCTGCAGCAGCCGCTGGTCCGTCTGCAACAAGTTCATCGTGCGAGAGCACAGCGATGCCGGGAGGAGGCGAGACCTCGGAAGAGGCCCTAGCGAGCGCAAGCATGAGCAAGGTCCGCCGCATAGCCGCCGTCGAGGACTAGGACGAGCTACACAGAGTCCGCTCCGCGATGAAGACGTCGCCACCCTGAAAAAAGTCCTCAAACGCGAATCTTTAATTTCACAGTGCCCGCCTCGGCGCGTTGCTTGCCGCGCGGCGGGGGCGACCTGGGCATGCCCTTGCGCGGCGGGGGCGACCCGGGCATGCACTATTGGTGGGATGTTCATCCAATTCCTGTGAAAAGGCGACGTGTCGCGCCCGACGGACGGCTCGATCTTGGCCCGCGCGGCCTTCACGGGTCGACGGGCGACGCGACATTGGCCGATGCCTACGCGCTTTGATCATATCGCGGCCGTCTCCCTCCACGATGTCGTCGTCTTGGTGCCTGCGCCACTCTATCTGCCATCTGAAGCGGCTGCGTGGCCCGTGCGATTTGTTGCAGCCGAACGACCGCCTGCTGATGTGCAGCTCATTGTGCTGTGTGGCACAATATCAGCAGTCACAGAATGGTTGAAACGCGTGCCAGGCCCATTGTACGTGGTGACAGACAGTCCTGGGCCGACCGTCAGCGGGCGGCTGAATGTGCACGTCAGCTGCCTGGCCGATGGTGAGCAGCTCGTGGATTGGGAGCCGGTTGTTGCCGCGATCTGCTCGAGGCACATCCGCGGTGTCGCACGGCTCATTGTGGACCACGCGCACCTTAGACCCGATGCCGAGGCCGTATGCGATGCGCACAGCTCCGTCACATACGCCGAGCTATGCTCGATGGCGTGCGCAGTCGGGGAGGAGCTCGCTGCTCGTGTGCCCGCATGCGCTGCAATGCATACCCGCGCGGCTGGACGCGATGGTGACGTGTTCGTTGGTGTCCAGCTGGCACCGTCCATTCTAAGCTGTGCGACGTTGCTTGGTCTTGCCCTGCGGCGGATGACGGCATGCGACATCGCAGAGCAGCCTGCCAAACGGCAGTACATGCTCCTGAGCACCGGATGCGTCGCGCTCCTCGTTGACAAATCCATCGATGGCGTCGACGACGGTGAAGCATTGGATGGTGTGCAAGTGGTGCGCGTAGACAAGCTGACGCTTAGGCGCACGATCCCGCTCTCACGCGTGCCATTGCCGCCGGGCGCGTCCCTCGGCGACGCGCATATCATCGGGTGGACGAGCGGAAGTACCGGCATGCCCAAAGCGATGGCAGTGACGAACTTTCGCATCGCTCACTGGTCTCGCTGGCGAACGTACCACATGCCGGCGCCCGTCTTCGGGACGCGTGCGGCGATGAACTTGTTTTGGATCTGGTACTGGCATGTGCCTCTCACCATGGGGCGCACGCTCGTGATCACACCCACTGAGTGCAACGTGGACGTCGTTGGTCTGGTACGATACCTCATGGAGACGCGCGCCACGTACATCGACTGCCTGACCCCGAGCCAGATGCAGCTGATGACCGACCTGTGCGACACACTACCACTGTCGCTCGCGCATGTCTTTTCCTCGGGCGAGGCGCTCCCGCTCGCTACCGCGCGAGCCTTCTTGCGCAAGTTTCCCCACATCCGATTACATAACATCCTGTCGACCACCGAGACTTCCGCCGACATCTGCATGCGCAAAGAGTAGGCTGCTCGCCCGCAGAGATGGCCGCCGAGATTGATGCTTGCCCGCCGCGAGCTCGCCGCCGAGATTGATTCTCGCCCGCCGCGATCTTGCCGCCGAGATTGATGCTCGTCCGCCGCGAGCTCGCCCGCCTGTACTGTACAAACATGCCAACCGTCGGGCCAAGATTCGCGAGCCCGCCCGGCTGATGCCTCATGGACCTCTGCTCTGACACCCTCATGCCTGAGTGCTTTCTCTCCCCCTTGTACTGCACCCAGTGTGACGCTGACTACCGTCGACTCGCTTCTGAGCTCGGGGATCACACACGCGCCCATCGTTGACAGCAGCGGTGAGATGGGCACCATGATGGGGATCGTGTGGGAAAACACCATCTCGCTCGAGGCTCAGACTGGCCGGCTCGTCGTTCGAGGATGGAACCAGGAGCGTGGCTACATGATCGGGGGTGACCCGACAGCATTTGAGAGCCCAGACAGCGTCGCCCTCTCCGAGACGAGTGTCACGTGCAATGCCTTCACGAGCAACGATCGCGCAGTGTGGCATGGCTCGCTGCTGATGATTGTGGGGCGCACGGACGCTGTCGTCAAGGTGCGTGGCCATCGCGTCGATCTGTCGGGCATGGAAGCGCTCCTCCTAGAGTGCGAACAGCTTGTTGAAGGGGTGGTCCTCGTGCATGAAGATGCGATATGGGCGCTTGTTGTGACCGCAGACGTGGATGCCGTCCGGGTATTCGTCGGGCGCACATTTGAGGCGTCCATACGTCCAACCGTCGTGCGGATCGAAGCCGTTCCAAAGACCCTCACCGGTAAGCAGGATCGGAACGCATTGAAATCCTCCATGGCGCAACTCCTAGCGGTACGCCACACATCATCGTCGACCGTTGTCGCTGCTCCCAGACCGGATGGCCCGGGAAGCCTTGAGGATCGTGCAAGCGCCGAGTCTCACCTTGATGCGGTCCTTGAGGCTGTGCAGATCGCTTTGGGCTTTCGCTTACAGCGCGGCGAGAACCTCTTCGAGAACGGTTGCACTTCCATCAAGGCGATGCGCCTCGCCGCTTCGTTAAAGATCCCAATCGCCTCCATCTTCGCCCATCCAACACCAGAGGGCATCGCAACTCTCGTTGCCACACGAAAAGAGCTTGTGAGTGTGGGGGGAACGCCCGTGGCCGCTGCCCACCACGTGGAGCACGTATCGCTTGCTCCAGCTGCTGTGCAGTCCACTGTGTCCAAGCTGGCTGCTTCCTCATTCACCTCTTTCGCGTCGAGCGATGCGATCTCGATCGCCGGGATGGCTGTACACCTCCCGGGTGGCATCGACAGCCTCGGCAAGCTTTGGAAGCAGCTCTACGCCGCAACCGACCTGACAGAAGAGCTTCCCACGGCATACGGCGACGCGTACATCACGCGCAAGGGCGTCGTCAACCTCGCGGGACTGCCGTCAGCGGCCACACTCTCTGTGCTGCAGATGCCAGCAGAAGTGGCCCGTCGGATGGGGCCCGAACAGCGAGTGGCTCTCGAGCTGGCCGTTGCGGCGCTGCGTGATGCAGGCATTGATCCAGCTGACGCTGGGGGGCACCGTATTGGTGTCTTCGTGTCGAGTTCATCTCTCTACCATCCCACACGCGACTTGGATGAGATGCGTACCGAACAGCCGGACGCCTATTTCGCGGAGGAGATCGCCCACGACAAGGACTACGTCGCGTCCACAATCTCATACTACCTCGGCTTGACAGGGCCTGCCGAGGTGATTCAGACCGCGTGCTCCTCATCCCTCGTCGCTGTCGTGCGTGCTGTGCATGCCATCCGGCTTGGGCAGTGCGACGTCGCAATCTGCGGCGGCGTCTCGCTCTCACCCAACAAACCCCTCCGTAAGGTCGAGGGCATGATCTGGTCTCCGGATGGTGTGTGCCGCCCGTTTGCGGATGATGCGAGTGGAACGGTCCCGGCCGATGGTGGGGCGCTGATTGTCATCACAGCTGGGGCGTGCGCGCGACAGTGCTATGCGAAGATCAAGGGAGTCGCCGTGAATAACGACGGCAAGCGCAAGTCAGCTTTCTCACAGCCATCCCACCTGGGCCAGGTAGAGGTCATTCGCACTGCTCTCATCGACGGCGGCATCGAGCCTGCTCAGGTCGACTACATCGAATGCCATGGCACTGGCACGCGTGTCGGCGACCCGATCGAGCTCCATGCGCTCGCCGCAGTCCATGCAGACCGGCCGGTAACGCAACGCCCGCTGCTCGTTGGATCGATCAAGGGCAATCTAGGGCACATGAACACCGCCGCCGGCATCGGTTCGCTGGTCAAGGCGGCGCTGTGCACGTACCATGGCGAGGTGCCACCCAACCCGTACTCTGAGAGGCCGAATGAGCTCGTGCCGTGGTCCGACTTGCCGCTGCGCGTGGCCCAGACCGCTCATACCGACATTAGAACGGTGGGAGTCTCCTCGTTTGGCATCGGCGGTACCAATGCCCATCTTATCCTCACGAGGGCCTCTCAAGCTGCCTCGCCGACCGCCATCACCAAACTGACTTCCGACTCGCCGCGGACGCAATCCGCGGCTCAGACATCAGTGTCGCGGCCTGCCGCCCAACCGAGTGCCACTCAAATTAGGCAGGGCACCCAGATTAGCTCCACGCCGTCGGCACATGCCATCCTGACAGAAGACGCTGCGTGCGGGTTTCTATACGAAGCTGTCTTTGACCCCATCGAGGTCGCGCAGGCTCACGTGCCAACACTCCCCATCGTGTTACTGGACGCCGAGTTGTGTGGTGGCAGCGCTAGCCTCTTAGCTTCCCTGGAGCTCAGCTCGTGCTATCACGTCATCAGCTTTGAGGACGCGCCAGCGGCTGCAGCGCGGCATGGGGCACTCGGCCTCGTCGGTGGCGCACACTGTGATGAGGGCATCGACAAGCTTCTCTTCCTCATGCTTCGGCTCCTCGTTGACGTTGGCCGAGCAGCCACGTCATGCGACCTTTTCGCCTTCTTTGCGGACGTTCCCCGTTATGCTGGCTGCAGGGCCTTGCTGCGCACGGCTCGCAAGGAGCTGCCTACTCTCGCAGTGCGCAACCTCACCATGACTCGTGGGCCATCCCCGTTGCCCGCGCTGCACATCGACGCGCGCGTGGACGCCGGCAAGGTGTACGAGCGTCGGCTGCGTCGGCTGACGCCACAAGCGTTGTCTCCACCTTCGGTGGCGCGTGTGGGATCGCGGGGAGCTGGGGTCGAAGTGGCCATCGTCACCGGGGGCATTCGAGGGGTCGGACTGCGCGTGGGCGAGTTCTTGCTCGATGACCGCCGGGCTCGGCGAGTGGTGCTTCTTGGCCGCTCTGCCCCGCGAGCATCAGATCGCACACGAATTGCTTCTCTGGTGGAGCGAGGCGCCGAAGTGCGGCTGTGCGACGTCGGCGAGTGGAGCGCAGTCGAGGGTCTGCCGGACGCTGAGCTTGTCATCCACTGTGCGGGCTCCATCGACGACCAGCTGATGCAAAATGTGACGGCGGTGCGATGCTCGGCCGTGCTGCGCCCGAAGATTGACGGCGTTCGCCATCTGAGGCGGCGGTTCGGAGGCACTGCGAGGCTTGTCGCATTCTCGTCCTCATCCGCGCTCTTTGGCGTAGCTGGGCAGGCCACGTACGCAGCGGCCAATGCATACCTTGACGAGCTGCTCGGTGGAGATGCAATCCAATGGGGTGGGTGGGGCGAGGTCGGCATGGCGGTCGACTACTCGATCGAGCCCAAGGCAGGCGAGCGCTTCTTGCCTCTTGCAACCGGGCTGCAGCTGCTGGGGAAGCTCCTTGATGCTGCGCCACGGGCCGGGCCGGCGGCCGTAGTCGACGTCGACTGGGACAAATACACAGCGCATACGTCCATCTTCGCCGTCGACGAGGCGCCACTATACTCGCCTCTCGTAGAGACTCCATCCACGGCCGCCCCTGCAGCCGCCGAACCACTGCCCAAGAGCTCGCCGCTCATCGGAGAGCACACGGTAGTCGGGGCCATGCACGCCTTCACCCTCACCCTAGGCTTGTGCGAAGGGCCATGGCAGCTGCTACGGCAGCACGTGGTTGGGGGTGTTGCCATTGTGCCCGCGAGCGCATACGTCGCGTGGGTTGTTGCGGCGCTGCATGGGCTGCGAGGGGGCGATCTCGCAGGGGGAGATCTCTCGGCCATCCAGCTGCACGACTGTCGCTTTCTCAAGATGCTCGATCTTGGGGGTCGGAGATCGTGCACCCTGACTCTCTCGCCAGCGGCGGACGGCGCCAGCGTCCTGGGCCGAGGTGTGGCGGTAGTCAGCTACCAGGGCGTCGTGCATGCCACCATGGAATACCAGGTGGGCAGCACAAGTTTCCTCGGTCGTGCAGCGTCCACCAACACCACCAAGGACAACTGCACCAAGGCCGCTAGCTGCGAGGCAGCGCGCAGCGTGCCGCATCCGTACACTGCGATGCTCGCTGACGGCTATTCCTATGGGCCTGCGTTTGCCCAGATGGCACAGCTCTGCGTGCAAAGCCAGCGCGCGAGCGCACTGCTAGTCTCCGATTCGTCGACGACTCTCTCTGCCCGCGGCCCCGTGCCGTGTTGCCCGGCGACCCTCGATGCCGCCCTTCAGCTCGCCTCGTTCCTCGACGCGTACGCTGGCACGGGCACTCCGATCGCCATCGCGACGCTCGAGTGGCGGGTGGGCGCAGAGCTCGCAAGGACAGTCGCGACCGAGGGAGCTGACGGTGCTGGGGCAGACGTGGAGATGTTCGATGCCTCCAACGCGCGCGTGGGCATGGCGCGAGGCCTGCAGATGGCACCGGCTGTTACGTCGCTCGCGCGCCTCGCGTTCTCAACGCTGAGCACTACCCGACGCGTTGGCGATGGGTCCAAGAGCGTTGGCACAGTCGTCGAGGTGGCCATCGGCGAGGCAAGCACGGCGGCTGGAGCGTTGCGTGCCTTGCGAGCACAGGTGGTGAGTGCCCCGGCGCTCGCACGCGCTGCGTCTGACACGGTTCTTGAGCTCACAGCCGCGGCGGCGCACGACGCCGGTGCCTGGGCGATCGACTCGATCGGCGTGCCGCTTGTGCACACGCTGACGGCGTTTGAGCCGGCGCTCGCGGACGAGTCTATCGCATCCGCAGACGAGCCTTACGTTGCTCGCACCGACGCGGGGGCGGGTCGTGTCTTCTTCGAACGTATCGCCCTCGTCGACGAGCTGGCTCCTACAGACATCGAGGTGCACACGTCCATGTGGGCTCTCAACTTTCGCGACGTGCTCGTCGCCAAGGGGGCGATCTCCTCTGTCGTTGCGGGACGCTCCCTTGGACTCGGCGGCGAATGCTACGGAGTCGTCCGCCGCGTCGGTGCCGCCGTGCGTACCATCTCGCCGGGAGACCGAGTCGTCGCCCTCCCACCCGATGGGATGGGGTCGTTCTTGATCACCGATGCTCGATGGGTCTTCCATGCCGAGCCGAGCCTTGACGCTGCTGCGGCCGTCTCGGGCACGATGGCGTACGCCACGGCCTGGCTCGCCCTGCACACGCAGGCGCGCGTGCGGGCGGGGGATGACGTGCTCATCCATTCGGCTGCTGGCGGCGTTGGGCTGGCGGCCGTCGCGCTCTGCGTCGCTGCGGGCTGCCGCGTCTTCGCGACGGCGTCGACGGATCAGAAGCGGCAGCTACTTCTCTCTCGAGGCGTCGCCGCCGTCTTCAACTCGCGATCCCACAGCGACTTTGGCGCGGGGGTGCGAGAGGCGACGGGTGGTGCGGGTGTGGACGTCGTTCTCAACTCGCTCACCGGCGAAGCTCTGACGGCGTCCATCGAGCTGCTCAAGCCCTTTGGGAGGCTTGTTGAGCTTGGGAAGCGCGATGCGTACGAAGGGCGAGGGATCTCCCTCACACCCTTCTTGAAGGGCATCACCATCTCTGCGGCGCACATCGATGTCCTGATGCTCGAGCAGCCCGACACGGCGCGTCGGCTCTTTGATGAAGTGCGCGCAAAGATGCCGACGCTGCCGGCCCTTCCGTATGTCACCTACCCGATGGACTCTGTGGACGAGGCACTCCGGTTCATGGGCGCTGGCACGCATGTGGGTAAGATCCTGATTGCGACCTCCGCGGTGCCCGCAGCGCCGCGGCTCCCATGGGCAGACTGCACGCATGCGCCCGGAGATAGCCTGGCACGTTCAGTGGCGAGCGCCCTCGGAACGCGTCCGCTTATGAGCTCCTCGCTTCGCGGGCGGTGTGTCGTTCTTCCCGAGCCGCCCGGTGGGGTGGACGACGATGCCGCGCTCGACGCCGCGTTACGCGGCGCGGAGGTCGTGATCACGCGATCTCGTCTCGTCGGCTGGTATGCGACGCAGCGCGCGGGTGTGCCCCTCGCAATTGAGATGCGATCTGCATGGACATCGCTCGCCCCGTCACTCGTGCGACAGCTCGTGGCTCTGCGTATTCAGGGGCATCTCGTTGCACGCCCAGCCTCGGCCGACGCGAGCGACACAAATGCCGACTGGGTGCCCATCCTCGTCTCCGAGCTGCTCACCTCTGACCACATCGACCCTGACGCGCCGCTTGAATCGTACGGAGTCGACTCCCTCATGCTCATCACCCTCGCGAGCCGCATGAGCGCACGACTCGGGCGTAGGATCACCTCTGAAGAGCTTGAGAAGCTCGGTACCATGCGCGCCCTCCAAGACGCGGTTCGCGCCGGCGACCAGAGCGCCTCGACAGCCACGGCATCCGCCGAGGTGCGCTCAGCGCACGGCGCGACAGGTGCAAGTGCATTCCTGTCGCGCCGTCCTCGCATCCTCTGCATCCATGGCTACCGGTCGAGTGCCGAAATCATGGAGCTGCAGATGCATCCGTACGTGAGCGCGCTGGGCGACGAGGTGGACTTTGTCTTTGCTCAGGCCCCCACACGATCCACTGGCCCACCGGACCCCACGATCCCCGATGAGCTGCCCACGTTTGAATGGTATGGCGTCGTCGGTGGCAGCTACGATGAGGGCTGGCTACATGAGCCACAGCCGCAGGTGCTCGACGAAGGCCTTCGCGCCATCGCCGCTCAGACCCCATACGAGGGCGTGATTGGCTTCAGCCAAGGCGGCGCCGTCGCGAGCATGGTCGACGCGCACTGGGCAGTCTTCTTCTCGACGATCACGCCGCCGCCTGGGCGCGTGCGCAAGTGGGGGCGGCCCACTCTACACGTCTTCGACAGGGCCGAAGAGTATGTCCCGCTGTGCGAGGAGATGGCTGCGCAAGCCTCAGACGCGTCCCCGGAGGCCACCGAGGTGATCCACCACAAGGCTGGCCATCATGTTCCACAAGATGCCGCCTCGGTGGACGCTGTCGTCCGCTTTTGTCGCGTGCAGCTCGACGCAAGACGAGAGCAAGTCTGAGCAAAAGGATCGTGGATCGCTGTCGGACGCGGAGGCGGCCACGTGTGAGCTGAGCTCGCAGCGCTTCCGAGTCGCACTCGAGTGTGCCTTCCGCAAGGTTCACAATACACTAAAGGTTCACAGCACGTCGTAACCGTGATGTAGCTGTCTTAGGTTCTTACGCCCGCAAGTTTCGCTGCAACTGTCGTTTTACAAAATATCGACTCTCAAAAGGCGAACTGACGGCGGGGCGGTCGCGTAAAGTAAAGTAAAGTAAAACATGCCAACAGGCAGCGCACACGTGGCGAGGGGGACACCCCCAGGCATACTAAGCGTGCATCCTCCCCCGTACACGCTCTGTGCATCGCATGCATCCTCCCCCGTGCATCCTCCCCCGTGTCATGCCTAAAAGTGACACTCCGCACCGCGCGTCGACTCACGACAGCCCGTCGCCAAAGCGAAGCGCCACAGCACACGCCACAGCGCCCCCCTCGATTCCGACACAAGGCCAACTACCTACGCCACGCGACGTAGGCACGCAGGACAAACTGGCGCACGCGATCCGCCCACGCGCGGCCCTTTGTGCGGCAAAGCCTCCGCCCATGCATCCCCCAAAGCGAACTCCGCGCTCACTTGTCGCGCTGTCTCAGTGCATGAAGTGCCCTCGTTGCCGTCATTAGAATTGCAATCCTCTACTGCGAGGACCGGCACGCCTCCCTTCCCGTACCAGAAGGGGTGAACAGCGACGTGTTGTGTTCCCATGTAGTGTCCCCGCGCAGCAGTACGTCCCGTTCCAAACGTAACCCCGGCCCCCTCCTTGGCCAAAAGCGGAGCCCGGCGCGTCGCTTGCGAGAGCAGGAGCAGCGGCGTTGCTTGCAGGGAGCACCTTGGCCTTACTTGGCCTTACTTGGCCTTACTTGGCCTTACTTGGCCTGCGCCTGCCGCGGCTCGGGGCAGTCGCGCGCCATGTGGCCCGTCTGGCCGCAGTTGAAGCATACCGGGCCGGCGCCTTTGGCCTTTGTTGGCTCGGGACAGTCGCGTGCCAGGTGGCCCGACTTGCCGCAGTTGTAGCAGTCGAAGGTCCCGCCCTTGCCCGCCATC
>Ga0209550_10006469_pt1 | contig 10906 bp, 6 predicted proteins | sample LauGreSuBDMM15SN_2_FD_187567 | JGI IMG/M metagenome (GOLD analysis project Ga0209550, IMG submission 187567) | Freshwater lake microbial communities from Lake Michigan, USA - Su13.BD.MM15.SN (SPAdes) (version 5) | ecosystem: Environmental > Aquatic > Freshwater > Lake | place: Lake Michigan, USA... | reverse complement strand
CTCCAGCCTCATCTGGGGTACGCACGTCCCTGGCATCGTCAATTGGCCCGGCCAGCTGGCCTCGGGCAAGGTCAGCGCCGACATGATTGAGGCCGCCGATATGCTCCCGACGATTTGCGAAGCAGCCCAAGTACCCATCCCCGCCGAACTCAAGATCGATGGACGCAGTTTCCTCCCCCAGCTCCGCGGCGAAAAGGGCAACCCCAAGGACGCCCTCTATGTCTGGTATAATCCTTCGGGCGGGACGAAGGCCCAGTATGAATTTGCGCATGACGCCCACTACAAGCTCTACACCGACGGACGGTTCTTCGACACCGTCACCGACGACCGCGAGAAGACTCCGCTGAAGGACGCCGACCTTTCCGCCGAAGCCAAGGCCGTTCGGACAAAACTCCAGACCTTGCTCGACGCCCATCAAGGGCCGCGCGAAGACTATTTCCTCAAGCAGTCCGAGTCTTTCAATGACTACCGCGAAAAGCTGGACTCCGCTTCCAGCGCCAAGAAAGGCAAGGCCGCCAAGAAAGCTGATTCCTCCACGCCTAAGGCCGAAACCGATCCGAGGAGCGCCCGCTTCAAGGAGCGCGACGCCAATCAGGACGGCAAGATCACCTACGACGAGTTTCAGGCCAGCATGACTGATAAGAAGATCGCCAAAGAACGCTTCGAATCCCGCGACCTGAACAAGGACGGAGGCCTGAGCCTCGAGGAGTTCTTAGCCACACTCCCAGCAGCAAAGTAAAGAAACCCCCTTAAACCTATCAGGATGAAGCCCACCCTCTCCGCCTCCTGGCTTCTCTCCGTGAGTCTGGTTCTCATGGCATGCTTCTCAGCGAACGCTGCTGAACCACCCGGCGTCAGGCTCTCGTCCGGCGAGTTTTTCATCAACCAATCGTGGTCGCAGGAGCAGGACTTCTCGCGCCCATACCACGTGAGCGTGCCCATGGGACCTGATAGTCAGAAGTGGCCGGTTTTCATCCATCTGCACGGCAACGGTGGCGACGCCCAGAATTCGATGAAAGGGTTCTTGGATCGGCACCCGACGATGGCGTCGAGCTACGTCATGGTGTTTCCGCAGGGCTATCGGAAGAGTTGGAACATCTCCGCCGAACAATCTAAGGCGGATGATCGTAAGTTCATCGAAGCAATCGTCAAAAGGCTCTCCGTATGCGATAACGTCCAGCGAGATCACTTCAGTATCATGGGCGTATCGAATGGCGCGGCCTTGGTGAATCATCTGGCCATCGAGTGCCAGCTACCGAACATCCGACACTACGTGAGCGCCGTCAGCCCACTTAACAGCCTGCAACACGACGGACGAAACTTCAAAGCCAAGGGCGATGACAACCGCTACCAGGCCGTAGTCACACCCCGGAAAGGCATCCGCTTGATGAACATCTCCGGTACCGAGGATCGTTTGGTTCCGTATCGCGGAGGGCCATCACCGGTCATTCCCGCCCAAAACGGTAAACTCGGCTTCGTCGATGCGGAGGAGTCCGTTTTTCTTTGGGCTAAAGCCATGGGATACCAAGGGGAGAAGTTAAAGAAACCGAGCGCGGTCGTCGGAAAGCTGGAAATCTTCAGTTACCTCGAAGGAGCCGTCGTCCACTACAAGGTCCTCGGCGAAGGTCATGGCGCGGCCTCGGCAATTCATGAATCGAACCTCCTTAGCTTTTTGGAGGATAAGCGGTGAGCAAATCAACCCCACGAGGATTGGTTCGGCACTACTGATCACTTCTTGTCCTTCTTACGCTCCCTGGGGCTCTCACTCTTCTCTGGCTTATCCGCCTTGGGGGGCTTCGGCGCCTTATCGAACACCTTGAAATCGGTCGGGGGCAGCATCGCCGGCTTTTCCAACTTGCCCCGATGAACCTCGATGAGGCTGAAGATATCGTCGGCGGCATCCGTGTTCACGAGGGCGAAATCCGATCCCTTGGCACCACCCTGGCGCAGCACCGCGTCCGCTACCGTGACGGTCGTATGGTGCCACTGCTTGTCACCCTTGCCCGTCACCGTCAGCGCCGTCTTCATGGATGACTTACCCGCATCGTAATCCAGTTTCCAGGACGAGCCTGCCTTCGCATCATACCAGACGACGGTCACCGTCATGACCTTCGCGGCAGAGCCTTGGGAGAAGCCGTCGTGCAGCTTGAAATACAGAGCGTTCTTGCCGGTGGCATGCTCGAAGCCGCGAGCGAACCGAGAATAGATGGGAGACTTGTTGGTGATCGGGCCGCCCACGCGCCAGAGCGGAATCGAGGTGGCATCCGCATCGACCTGATAAAGGAATCTACCGTAGTTGTCCGGCCAGATGTCCCAGCCTACGTCGTTCAATCCGGTCTGCGTATCGCGTTGCCGTACCTGTCCCAAGGTCAGCCCGTTCTTATCATCTACGGCCGCGCCATACTTGGCATAGGTGGCGACGATCTTCTCCATGCGCTCGATGTTTTTGTGCGACGCGTTACCGTATTTCGCCTCGGGATAGGCCTTGGTATCGGCGGCATCCAACCCCTTGTGTAGGGCGCAAAAGGCGCCCGTGGCCGTCCGGGGATCAATCTGGCCGGCGTAGCGGTTGAAGAAATAAAAGGAGTAGTCGAACCCCATCTCCTTGCAGGACTCAAGCGCCCCGGAGGTGATATCCCAGACGCTCTGTCCGTTCTGCAGGCCGGTCAGGGCGCCCCAGTAGAAGCTCATCGGTAGATTCTTGGCGAACATGGCACGCTGCCAGGTCTGGTCCATTTCCGAACGGGCGAACAAAGGCGCGGCCTCCGACGCGACCAAGCGATGCTGCCACGCTTCGATCATGGTCCGCTCACCGCTCAGGTGATGCCCGCGCGCGCTCCCGGCAAGCTTGATGGCGATACCGCCGGTGACGTTATCCGTCACCCACTTCCACTCTTCATCATATCCTTTGCCACCACTCTCGTCGTCGTCCGAGGTCACGTTATTGAACATGAGGGCGATCCGAGGCTGGTTAGGCACCCCCTGAAAGGTCTTCGTAAACAAGCCGAACTGCCATAAGCGGAACTCCCGCCACGCGGAGGATTTCGTCGGTAAATCGTACTTCTTCTCGGTGGCGTCACCCTTATAAGCGCATTCGTCACCCGTGCACCCGGTCTTGACCTGGATGAACGCGATACGTGCCTGCTTCTCCGGAGAATAGCTGCGGATGCGCTTACCGAATGCGGCGACCAACCTCTCCATGAGAGCCTTATACTCCTTTGACGGATAAAATGGGTAAGCAGGCCAAGAGTCGACCTTCTGGTCTTTGCACACCACGCGCGGAACTCCCTGGCCATAGATCCAATCGGGCGCATCCGGCCCGACACCCAAGGAAAGGTAGATGTACTGGCCCCTCTTGGCCGCCGCATCCATGGCGTCGTCCAAAGCACTCCAATCATAAACACCCGGCCGCTTTTCCACGTCCGCCCATTTCTGATTGAAGGCCAGACCCTTCAGGAAGGGATACTCCTTGGGGTCGAAAGAGGAACCACGGTCCCACACCCCGAAAGCGCCGGGCGGCGGGGCGGCTTGAGCCGAACCCAGGAAGCTGACGCCGACCAGGGCAAGCAGGCAAAGGATTCGGGCATAACCCAAAGGCGAGAACGGCTTCATACGGTTTTGAGTATTTATGATTCTCACGATGAAAGGGGCCGACAATCAAGTTGAGATGCGAACTGACGCTTTATAAGGAATTAGTCGCAACTTTCTCGAAACCCCGGTTACGCATTCGCCTACCCGCCTAAGGGCTTTCACCTAGTCGGCTAATTGGAGGCAAAATATTCGGAACTTCGGTCTTCCGGACTTGTCAGCTTTAAAACTGTCGACACTTTTAAACCATGGCCACCCCCCAAGCCAAGCCCTCCCCTCGTACCCCGCGGAACAATCGCGCGACGGCCGTGCACCTCCGCCTCCGCAAGGAGATCGTCAGCGGCCACTTCCCGCAAGGCTCCGCCCTCGCCGAACCGGTCCTCGCCGAGCATTTCCACACGAGCCGCGCCCCCGTGCGCGAAGCCCTTATTGCCTTGGAACGCGAGGGCCTTGTCGCTTTTGAAAAGACCGGCCGGACCCGCGTACGCACCATCGCGGTGAAGGATCTCCGGGAAATCATGGAAGCCCGGGCCGCCCTCGAAAGCATGGCAGCGCGTCTCGCCAACCGGAACTGGACGACGGCAGACACGGAACTGATCGCAAAGAATATCGACCAACAGGAGAAAGCGCAGTCTCTGGCGGAACTTTCGCGCCTCGACGTCGACCTCCACCATCACGTGATGACCCGCAGCGGCAACACCCGCTTACTGCAGCTCTGGGAGCCCCTCCGCTGGCAATACGAGGCCTATTTGGTCGAAATCTTTAAACGCCGATCCAAGGGCGACTATCGCCCAGAGACGGTAACCGTCCTCGCCCACCGCAAGCTGCTCAAAGCGCTCTCCTCCGGGACGCCGGGCGAAGCCGCGGCAGCGATGATGGAACACATCCTCTGCAACATCACCTGGGCCGACTAAGAGCCATGCCTCGCCTCCGCCCCATCACCGCCCTTCTCCTCGCGCCGCTCGCCCTCCTGGCCGCCGGTGACGATGAGTTGTTCTTCGAGTCAAAGGTGCGCCCGGTGCTGATCAAGCGCTGCTACGATTGCCACTCGACGGAAAAGAAGACCAAAGGCGGCCTCGCACTCGACACACGCGCCGGCTGGCAACACGGCGGCGACAACGGCCCGGCGATCATTCCGGGCGACCTCACGAAGAGCCTCGTCATCAAAGCCGTGCGCTACCTCGACAAGGATTTCGCGATGCCCCCGAAAAGTCGCCTGCCGGCGGACGAAGTCGCCATCCTCGAAGAATGGGTGAAGCGCGGCGCCCCCGATCCGCGCACGGACGATGCGACGAAGGCCGCCAAGCCGAATCGCAGCCTCGACCTCGAAGCCGGACGAAAGTTCTGGGCCTTCCAGCCAGTCAGCCATCCTTCCGCCCCCGCCGTCAAAGACACCGCCTGGCCGAAAGATTCGGTCGACCGCTTCCTCCTCGCAAAAATTGAGGCTAAAGGACTTAAGCCCGCCGGTGACGCCGACCGACATACCTGGCTACGCCGCGTCAGCCTCGATCTCACCGGCCTTCCCGCCTCAGCCGAGGAAGTCGTCGCCTTCGCTCACGATACTTCTGACGACGCCTACGCCAAGGTTGTCGACCGCTTGCTGGCCTCGCCGGCTTACGGTGAACGGTGGGCCCGGCATTGGCTCGATCTCACAGGGTATGCCGATATGATCGGCACTTCCAATGACGTCTTCGCCGAACATGCCTGGCGATACCGCGACTACCTCATCCAGGCCTTCAACGAGGACAAACCTTTCGACTTGTTCATCAAAGAACAGCTCGCCGGCGATCTCCTGCCGTTCGCTTCCGTGGAACAGCGCGCCGAGCAGCTCGTCGCCACGGGCTTCCTGATGGTCGGCGACCTCGAGATTGTGAATCCCGACAAGGCCAAGATGGAGACGGATCACATCGATACCCAACTCATCAAGATTGGTGGAGCTTTCCTCGGCATGACGATGGGCTGCGCCCGCTGCCACGACCATAAGTTCGACCCCGTCGGGCTTGAGGACTACTACGGCATGGCCGGCATGCTACGTAGCTCCCCCTCCTCCGGCAAAATGGTCGGCGTCGGTGTGTGGAGTACCATCCGCAGCGTGACTCTGCCGGAATCCCCGACCCAGCTCGCCGAGCGACAGAAGGCCGAAGCCAATCACGCCGCCAAGATCGTGGCGCTCAAAGCGGACCAGGCCAAGCTGACCGAAGAAAATAAGGCCATCGTCGCTAAACTTGCCGCCCTCGGTAAATCCACCCAAGCAAAACCCTCCGCAACCATCGACAAGTCGGCCCCCGTCGCGACCACACCGACCCCTAAGCCTTCCCCGGAGCATGAGGCGCTGACGAAGCGTCGCGATGAAATCGCCGCGGTACTAAAAACCAAAGGTGGCGAGATTCAACACGCGGAGTTCTTCAAATCGAAGGAGCCCAAGGCCTTCGCCATGCAAGACGACGCGAAGCCGGCCGACATGCCGATCTACGTGCGCGGCAATCCTTACGCCACCGGAGCCATCGTCCCCCGCGGTGCCCTGCGTGTCGCTTCCTGGGATAAATTCCCCGCCATCCCGGCCGGCCAAAGCGGCCGGCTCCAACTGGCTGAATGGATCGCCGACCGCCGCAACCCGTTGACGGCGCGCGTAACGGTAAATCGTCTCTGGCAGAAACTCTTCGGCGAAGGACTCGTCCGCAGCGTCGATTACTTTGGCGAACGCGGCGAGCGCCCCTCCCACCCCGAGCTGCTCGACCACCTGGCGACCCGCTTCATGGCTGATGGCTGGTCGCAGAAGCGTTTCCTCCGCGGTCTCGTGCTTAGCCGCGCCTACCGACTCAGCAGCGTCAACCACAGCGAAGGCCTGATCGTCGACCCAGAGAACCGCCTCTTCTGGCGCATGAATCGCCAACGCCTCGAAGCGGAAGCCATCCGCGACTCCTTGCTCAAGGTCAGCGGCGAACTCGCAACGAAGTCGGGTGGCCCTTCGCTGGCCCTCGAGATCATCGAGAACACCGGCGGCCTCGTAGCTGCGGGCGTCAATCCACCCAGCTACAATCATCGCAAATCCCGCCCCTCGCAAGAATTCGAACGGACGGTCTACCTCCCCGTGATGCGCAACGGACCGTCCTCCGCGGACAAGATTCGCAGCTTCTTCGACTTCGTTGACCCCGCCAGCATAACCGGTCAGCGCAACCAGACCGTCATGCCCACGCAGTCACTCTTCCTGCTGAACAACGACCTGGTCCGCAAGCGGGCCGGCTCCATGGCAAAACAACTCATCGCCGCCCATGCGGATGAAAACGCCCGCCTCGAGTCGCTCTGGCTCCGCGCCTGGAATCGCCCGATCACCGCCGAGGAGCGCACGAACGCCCTAGCTTTCCTGCAGGAGATCGCCCCGCTGCTCAAGAAGCCGCGGGCGCCCGCCGCCCTCGAAGCCGCCCGCTGGCAGGAACTCTGCCACAGCCTGCTCGCCTCCAACGCCTTCATCTACCGCCTTTAACACCCCACCCCCATGCTCCCTCCTATTAGCCGACGTCAGATGCTGCAGCGCACCGCCTGCGGCTTCGGTGCCCTCGCCTTCCACGACCTCCTCCAAGCGGCCAGCGCTCCCACCGCGCCCCACTCCAACGGCGTCACGCCCAAGGCCAAGCGGGTCATCTTTCTCTTCATGGCGGGCGGCCCGTCCCAAATCGACCTCTTCGACCCGAAGGCCTTCATCAACGACCGCCACGGTAAGAGTATCGATTCGCCTCTGCGCAAGGAGACCACCCAGGTGGGCACGAAGAAGTTTCTCGCCTTCGGCACCCAGGCGCCCGTCCGCCCCCGCGGAAAAAGCGGCATGATGATTTCCGACCTACTCCCGCACCTCGCGACCGTGGCGGACGATATCTGCCTGCTCCGCGGCATGAACGCGGACAACCCCCAACACGCCGGTGCCACCCAGCAATTCCACACGGGTACCTTCACAGAAGTCCGTCCATCGATGGGCTCGTGGATCAGCTACGGACTCGGCACGGAAAACCAGAATCTTCCGAGCTTCGTCACCATCCACCCCGGAGGCATCCGCACCTACGACAACTCCTTCCTGCCGGCCACCCACCAAGGCACCAGTCTGACCGTCCCCGCCAGCGCCCAAAGCCTCCCCATCGAAAACCTCGGCAACGCCTCCGAAAGCGCGGCGATCCAGCGCAAGCGCCTCGATCTCATCCAGAGGATGAATCGCCAACTGAAGAGCGATGTCGTCGGCGATGAAAGCATGGAAGGCATGATCAAGAGTATGGAACTGGCCTTCCGTATGCAGACGACCACCCCAGAGATCGTCGACCTCTCCAAGGAATCCAAAGCGACCCTCGACCTCTACGGCGTGGGAGGCAAGGACACCGATAAGTTCGGCCGTGCCTGCCTCCTCGCCCGCAAGCTCAGCGAATCCGGCGTCCGCTTCGTGCAGGTGAGCATCGGCGGATGGGATCACCACGGCGATATCCGCGGTAACCTGCCTAAACTCTGTGCGCAAACCGACCAACCGGTCGCCGCGCTCATCAAGGATCTGAAGTCCCGCGGCCTCCTCGAGGACACGCTCGTAATCTGGAGCGGAGAATTCGGCCGCACGCCGTGGAGCCAGGATCTCAGCGGCAAAACCCCTATCGACAAGCACGGCCGCGAACACCAACCCGAGAGCTTCTGCTCCTGGATGGCGGGCGGCGGCATCAAGTCCGGCCTCACCTACGGCGAAAGCGACGAGATGGGTTACCGCACCGTCGCCGGCAAGGTCCACGTCCATGACCTCCATGCCACCATCCTGCACTTGCTCGGTGTCGACCATTTGAAGCTCACCGCCCGCCACCTCGGCCGCGACTTCCGCCTCACCGACGTTTACGGCGAAGTGGTGAAGGAAATCCTCGCCTAAACCGCCCTTCATGAAAAAAAACTGGGGTAAATGGGAAATAAACCGAGCGAAGGGAATGTGGAATTTCATCCTGACCTATGGACTCTTGGGATGGGGCCTCACGTCCGGCCTCCTTTTTGGGATATGCTTAGCTCTGTACATGATGTTATGCGGATCGGAATTTCATCTTCTGCTTTCTGCGTTCTTACTTACCGTTAGTTTGATCCTCTTTCCCATCGGCGGAATCGTCTGGGGTTATTGCATGTGGATATTTGTGGAGAAGGCTTACTGGGAAAACAAAGCTTCAGCGTTAGCGCTCGAACGGGATCGAAGCAGAAATGCAAATTAACCGCTGACCGAACCGGTTAACCCTAGCCGACCCGCCTGTCCAATCATCATCACAAGCGTCCACCCCGAACGCCCCACCCTTTTTTCCTCCATGCCCTCCCTGGGACATCTCTCCAGCGCCTTCGCGCTATTCACCCTCAGCCTAAGCCTGACCGGCCTCGTCCGTGCGGCGGAGCCTTACGAAGCCTTCATCCAGAAGCATTGCGCCCGCTGTCACGGCCCCGAGAAGGAAAAAGGAGACCTGCGCTTCGACAAGCTCTCGCGCGATTTCAAACTCGGCGCCGACACCCATCATTGGGCCGAGGCGATGGAGAACGTGAACTCCGGCGAAATGCCTCCAAAGAAGGATAAGGAACCCAAGCCGACGCAGGCGGAGATCGCCGCCTTCGTGTCGAGCCTCGACGGCGCCCTGAAGGCAGGCCGCGCCTCGCGTCAGGCGGCACGGCCGGTGGTGGCCCACTATCGCCTTAGCCGGCAGGAGTATCAGAACACCGTCTATGACTTGCTCGGCGTGCGCTATGATCCCGCCAAGCAAGGGGAGCTGAACGAAGACACCCGCTGGCACGGCTTCGAGCGCATCGGGTCGGAGCTTTCGCTTTCGCCGTCGCACGTGGACCGCTATTACCGTGCGGCGGGCGTCGTGCTCGATCGCGCCTTCACCACGGCGGGCGTCGAGACGCGCAAAGTACGCAAGACCGCAAAGGAGCTGCTTCCCGATGGCGGAAAGTGGCAACAGGAGGCCCTGGACCGCTTCGGCATCAAGCGCCCCCTGCGCAGCTTCATCTACCCTGGCGCTTACACGGGCAACGGACCTGTGGCCCTCTCCACCGGGTGGCTCGGAAAAGGCGTCGGTCCGGAACAAAGCGGTCTCTATAAAGTCCGCATCAAGGCCAGCGGCATCCGCCCTCCCGGCGGCCAGCCGGCGCACCTGACCATCGGCATCCCGGCAGAGGGTGAAAGCGGGCCAGCCAAGCGGCTGCTCGGACTGGATATCACCGCCCCGGAAGACCACCCCGAGGTCTATGAATCGCAGTTGTATCTCGATCTGCCGGCAGGCCTGCGCTTCAGCCTGGAAGCCAGCCACCAGATCAGCGGGACTCACTTCCACCGGCTGCGCCCGAGCACGATCTTCACCCACAGCAGCGAGACCATGCTGACGGCTCCGGCTTTCCCGCAGCTGTTCGACGACAAAGGCAACGGACTTTACTCGCTGGTGCTCCTCGACTGGATCGAGTGGGAAGGCCCCATCCTGACGGAGGCCGAAAAAGCCCGGCGCAAGGGACTGACCCCGCCCGATGACGCGACACACGAGGTGGTGGCGGAGTATCTGCAACGCTTCGCGGAACGCGCCTGGCGCCGGCCAGTGAAGGCGGAAGAGCTAGAGCAGTATCTTCAATCCTACCAGGCCGAGCGAAAGGTGGGCGAGAAGCTGGCCGACGCCTATCGGGTCGCCTTGCGCGGTGTGCTCACCTCCCGGCACTTCATCTACCTCGTCGAGGGCGACAAGCCGACCCGCGAACGGCTCACCCAGTCCGAACTCGCCTCACGCCTCTCCTACTTCCTCTGGAGCTCCATGCCCGACGAGGACCTCTTCGCTGCGGCCAACGAAGGCAAACTCAGTGGCGACGGCCTCCCCAAAGAAGTGGACCGGATGCTCACGGACGGCAAAGCCGATCGTTTCGTCGACGATTTCGCCCGGCAGTGGCTGCAACTGCACCGCGTCGGCATGTTCCCGCCCGACAAGAAACTCTATCCAGCTTACGAGCATTGGCTGGAGACCAGCCTGAAAGCCGAGCCGGTGGAGTTCTTCCGCGAAGTCTTCGCCAAGAACCTGTCCCTAGACGCCTTCATCGACTCCGACTGGACCATGGCTAACGCGCGGCTCAGCGAATTCTACGGACTACCCGAACCGAAGACGGCCGGGTTCCAACGCGTCTCGCTCAAGCCGGAGGATCGTCGCGGCGGCCTGCTGACGATGGGCGCGGTCCTAGGCCTGACCTCCGACGGCACCCGCCATCGCCCGATCCACCGCGGCGTCTGGCTCAGTGAGACCATCTTCGGCAAGACGCCCCCGCCCCCGCCCGCCAATGTGCCGTCGAT
>Ga0209550_10006467_pt1 | contig 10906 bp, 12 predicted proteins | sample LauGreSuBDMM15SN_2_FD_187567 | JGI IMG/M metagenome (GOLD analysis project Ga0209550, IMG submission 187567) | Freshwater lake microbial communities from Lake Michigan, USA - Su13.BD.MM15.SN (SPAdes) (version 5) | ecosystem: Environmental > Aquatic > Freshwater > Lake | place: Lake Michigan... | reverse complement strand
CGCCTGACCATGCACATCATCTCCACTACGCCCGCTCCCGCGGCGGCTGCTTCTGCCGCCGCGCCCACCGCTACTCGCACGACCAAGCAATCGATGACCCAGCAGGATTTTTTGAAGCTGCTCACCATGCAGTTAAAAAATCAGGACCCGATGAAGCCGATGGATGACAACTCGTTTGTCACCACCATGGCCCAATTCACCGGCCTCGAGCAATCCAGCCAGATGATCACGTCCTTGAAGGGCATGGGTGACGCCAATAAGATGATGGCGGCCAGCAGCATGATCGGCCGTGAAGTCACCGTGAGGGATTATACTGGTGCAGAAACCACAGGCATTGTTGATGCCGTGGAGAATTCATCCACCGGGCTACAGTTGCGCATGGGCGCGTCGCTGTTCTCGCTTGATTCCGTCACCCGCGTCGCCCCCACCTCAGCCAAAGCTCTTCCTGCCAACGTTCGCGCCTAAACTTCATTTTTAGACTCAACCTCAAAACCTAACACTTATGCCTGTCTCAAACTCAATCTATACCGGCGTCACTGCCATGAAGGCCTTCTCCAAAGGTGTCGAAACCATCAGCGCCAACATCGCCAACGCCAACACCACCGGCTACAAATCCGCGACCGTTTCATTTTCGGCGTTGATGGACGATTCGCTTAAAACGGCTCAAGGCTCGCTTTCAATTACCGGCGTAAAGACCGATCTCGCCGTTTCGGGCGAGGGTTTTTTCCGTTTAGTGAAGACCGATGACAACGCCGAGTTCGCCACGCGTGCCGGTGATTTCCACCTAGATGAAAGCGGTTATTTGGTTAACAGCAGTGGCTATCAGGTGCAGGGTTTGACCGGTGGTACCGCTGCGGCTGCGCCCGCGGCCATCGGCAGTATTCGCGTCAGCCAGACCCCGCCCGCCGGTACGGAATTGCTCAGCTTCGCTTTTGATAAGAGAGGTAATTTCACGGAAACGTACTCGAATGGGACCACCGCCGTGACCAACCGCGTCCTCCTGCAGCGCTTCTCGAATCCGACCGCGCTCAAACTGGACGGGGCCAACATGTACACCAATCTTAAAAATGCCGCGCCCGTCGGCGGTGTGGCGCTCACCGCCACAGGCAACCTCCCGGGTGGCGTGGGCAACGGCACGATCGAACCGGAGACGCTCGAACTCTCCAACGTGGACCTGACCGGCGAATTCGCGTCCCTCATCAATGCCCAACGCAGTCTTCAGGCTTCCTCTCGCATCGTAACCGTGTCCGACTCAATGGTCGAAGACACCGTCAATCTTAAGCGCTAAGATTTAAATTTTCCTCTCCCATGTCTGACTCCGCTCCCGATAAATCAGCCGAAAAACCGGCATCTGCCGCGGGCAAATCTGCCGGTGGCATGCTCCCGACGATTATCGCGGTGGTGCTCGCCCCCGTGCTTTCATGGGTGGTGGTTAGTTTTGTGGTCATCCCTAAGCTCACTCAAGATATCAAGAGTGAGCTCACGAGCATCATGGCCCAAGCCAGCAAACGTGATGGCACGGAAGCCGCCCAGGAGCCTGAAGCCGGTGCCGGTGCCCAGGCCGCACCGAAGGGCGAAGCGGGCGGTAAAGAAAAACCAGAAGTGCGCCCCAAATTCGAAAATCTCACCGTTAATATCGCTGGTACGCAGGGTACCCGCTACCTGAAGGTCACCTTTAATGTCGTCGGCAAAAACGACGCAGCTAATAAAAAAATCGACGCAAAACACGCCGAGTTGGTCGATACCACGCTGACGATTCTCTCGAGCCTCTCGATGCCTGAGCTTAATGAGCCCAGCGGTAAGGCGGTGGTACGTGGCCGTCTTGTGGCTGCATTCAACGATCTGCTCAAAGCGCCTCTGGTGGAGCAGGTCTTTTTCTCTGACTTTGTGGTGCAGTAATGACGGCCGAAACCCAGACTGAGCCGGCGGGGCCTGCGATCCATCTCGATCCCCTCGGTAATCGCGTCGCCGCTGAGGCTTTCCCGGCGGTGCGCGCCTATGATTTCCGAAACCCCGTCATGTTGACGGCGGGGCAACTGGCGCAGCTGCGCGAGTTACAAGCCCAGTTCGCCCGCCAACTGGCGACGCGCTTATCCTTAGTTTTGAAGCTCGAGTGCGTCCTTGGAAAAGTCGGCTTTTCCGAGACCACCTTCGCCGAATTTCGCGGTCAAATTTCCGAACGTTCTTACAATTGCACCTTTAAGGCCGAGCCCCTGCGCGGCTTGGGGCAGATGACGTTACCCGCCTCTTTGGCCTCGACCGTGGTGGACCGTCTTTTAGGTGGTCCCGGTGTGGCCCAGACCGTCGAGCGTGAACTTACCGAAATTGAGTGTGCTTTGCTCGACGACATGATGATCCAAGTCCTCGAAGAATGGTTCAACCAGTGGGGCTATGAACAAGCTCTCCAACCTGCCATCCTCGGTGGTCAGCGCTTTTCGGGCTTTATGCAGAGCTCCTCCAGGACTGCGTCCTTTGTGCATCTCAGCATTGAGATGACTCTCGGTGGCGCTACGGGACCGCTCTCCTTGTGTGTGCCCGAAGTCATGGTCGAGCCGCTCCTGCGCTCCTTCCAATTTCGCCAGGAAAAAATGCAGCCCGACAAACCCGTCGCGCGTGAACCCCACTGGCATCCCGCTTTTGAAGATGTGTTGGTGCCGATCACCGCTCATTGGGACGCCTTCACCCTCACGGTCGCGGAACTTGCCAATCTCGAGATCGGCGCTGTCTTGCCGCTGCCCATGAGTATCTTGGAGCAGACTGCGATCGTTGTCGGCTCCGAAGAAAAATTTATCGGCACTATTGGCATTGAGGGTGAACGTATCGCCGTCTCCATTACCGCGGCCACTCGCTAACTGTTCACCTTACCCACCATGGAAAACAAATCTCTCGACCTCGTTTTAGACATCAAGGTGAACGTCACCGTGCAGCTAGGCTCCTGCGAACTGCCCATGCGCGAGGTGCTCGCTCTCGCGCCCGGCACCATTTTGCAGTTGGCGCAAAAAGCCAATGAGCCCGTGTCGCTGCACGTGAATCAAAAACTCGTCGCTCGGGGCGAAGTCGTACTCGTCGGCGATAGTTTTGGTATTCGTGTCACCGAATTCGTGGGCCGCGCCAAATGAGCCGCCCCACGCTCACCGCGTCGATTCAACGTCCGCGTCGCCTGGCCCTTTGGGCTCTGGGCCTAGTCTTTTCTGGCGGCTTACTGTGGGGGGCGGCTCCGACCGCGCCTCGGTCCGCCGATACGGTCATTTATCCGCAACCGATCGAGCAAAGCGCTGCGCGTCCTGAGGGTTCACCTTCGACCGGTTACATCGTGTTTGTCGTCCTCTGCCTCGGTGGCGGTGCTTGGCTCTGGTTTCGCGCCAAAGGCAACGGCCGGTCGCTTAAAAACCAAGGCGCAGAAATTTCGATCGAAGAAACGCGGCCCCTTGGTAACCGGCAATACCTAGTGCTGACTTCCTGTCGTGGTCGGTCGTTTCTCATCGGCGTCAGCCAAGGTCGCATCGATCTGGTCTCGGAAGTGCCACCCTCGGAACCTACGCCATGAATCTGATTTGGCTCCGGCGCCTGCGATTACCGATTTTATTTTTGTTCACGACCTTGGTGTTTACCCAAGGTTTGCTGCATGCCCAGACGCCACCCGCGGCTCCGGGCAATGGCGCGCCCGCGGCGACGCCGGCTCCGTGGAAATTGGCGGTGAATCTCGAAGGCGCAGAAAAACCCGGCGAGATCAGCGTGGGTTTGCAAATCGTCGTCGTGATGACGCTGCTTTCACTGGCGCCCACGCTCGTGATGTTGATGACAAGTTTCACGCGTATTGTCATCGTACTGGGGTTTCTCCGTACGGCCATAGGGCTCCCGAATGCGCCTTCGAATCAAATTATTACCGGTCTCGCGCTGTTTCTCACCTTATTCGTCATGGGCCCGACCTTGGAACGGGTGAATACGGAGGCCTTGCAGCCTTATTTGTCGGGTAATTTGGCTTCCGGGGCCGCCTTGGAAGCAGCCGGTGAACCGATCAAAGGTTTCATGCTGAAGCAGACGCGCACGCGTGATATCGAATTTTTCCTCAAGCTTGGACGGTTTGCGCCGACGAAGGTTCAAGATTTGCCGCTGCGCGTCATCGTGCCTGCGTTTGTGATTAGCGAATTACAGACCGCCTTCCAAATGGGTTTTTTCCTCTTCTTGCCGTTTCTCGTGATCGATCTGCTGGTCTCGACGATCTTAATGTCGCTCGGCATGATGATGATGCCACCTGCCGTGGTGGCGCTGCCGTTTAAATTGCTGCTCTTTGTCTTAGTGGATGGCTGGCAACTGGTGGTGAAGAGCTTGGTGGAGAGCTTTAATGTTTAAACGCCCATGACTCCCGAAGCAGCGATCGATATTTTGAAGGAAGTGATCATCTTCTCGTTGCTCGTGTGCAGTCCGTTTTTAATCGCGATGTTGGTGGTCGGCTTGATCACGAGTATTTTTCAATCGGCGACGAGTATCCAGGAGCAGACCTTGACGTTTGGGCCTAAGCTGGTCGCGGGCGGACTGCTGTTTGTGCTGTTGGCGCCGTGGTTGGTCCGAGTGCTGGGAGAATTTACGATAAGCTGTTTTGGGCGCATGGCTAGTTTAGGCAATTAAAGCGGCGGGATGAAGCCATGCTCCTCTGGTTGATTGCCTGGGTTTTGATTGGCTTGCGCTCGTTGGGCGTGATTGCCGCGTTGCCCACGCCGGGAGGAGGCACGTTGCCCGTGCGTATTCGGGTGGCGCTCAGTATGATGTTGGCGGTTTTGCTCGTCGGGGTGGTGCCGTTGCCTGTGGCGTTAAGCGATGCGGACTGGATCCGGTTGGCGATGGCGGCGGTGAGTGAAGTGTTGCTGGGTTTTGCGATGGGGTTGGTGGTACGAGCAGCGCTTTCGATCACGGCGCTGGCGGGGCGATTGATTGCTAATGAAATCGGATTGAACTCACCGCCGGGTTTCGATGTGCCCGTGCCGGCGCAGGAGCCCTTGCCGGCTTTGATCACCGCGTTTGCGGGCGTATTGTTTTTTGGGATGGGTGTGCACCAGGATATGTTGGCGGCATTTGCCCGTAGTTTTGAGTTTTCGCCGTTGGGCACGTACACCGTCACCGCGGTGGCGTTGGAACGGTTGATCAAAGTGACGGCTGATATTTTGGCGGTGGGGCTGCGGATTGCTGCTCCGTTTATTGCGTTAAGTTTTATCATCAATTTAGGATTTAGTATTTTGGGCAAAGCGGTTCCGCGGATGAACGTATTCATTGCCAGTGTTTCGGTCCGGCTGTGGGCGGGATTGTTGCTGCTTTCGGGCTTTGGCGCGCTGTTGTTGCGCAATTTGGATCCGTTGTGGCAGGCGCTGCCTTGGGATATGCTGGAAGTCAGTCTGCGTTCGGCCGGGCCTTGAGTTTTAGGAAAAAAATGCCGCTTCAGAACGGCTAAAAACCGAGGTAGTTTTGAATTAAGAATCCTATAAATATATGTAAATGATGTATTTATAATATTAGTTTCTGGCTGGCGTCTAACTTGCTTAATGGGTGGTATTGAGCGCTGAAGATCAAGATTCAAAAACCGAGGCACCCTCCGCGAAGCGGCTTTCCGAAGCCCATTCGAAGGGGCAGTTTGCGCGTGCGCCGGAGTTGACCTTGGTGTTCACGTTGGGGGCGGCGTTATTTACCTTCGGTTTGGCGGCCCGCGAGGCGTCCGATAAGATGATGCGGTTGGCCGTGGTGATTTTTGGCCGTTTGGGCGAGTTGCGGGTGCAGGGCGACGAGGTCCCAGCGGTGGCGGAATTGGCAATGACGACATTTGTCTGGATTGCGTTGCCGGTGGTCTTGGCCACGGCCTTGGCGGCGATTTTGGCCGGCGGAGTTCAAAGCGGTTTTCAACTCACCCCGGAAGCGATGCAGCCCAATTTCGAACGTTTTAATCCGATTGCCGGCCTGGGTCGCATTTTCGGGAAAAAAATCTGGGTCACTGCGGCGCTTGATCTATTAAAAGTGATTGCGGTGTTCGCGTGCCTGGCGGCGGCGACAAGCAAGATTTTCAGCGATGTGATTTTTTCCGCCCCCGTGGAGCTTTTGTACCTCGCGAATTTTCTGCACACCAGCGCGATGTCGCTAATGTGGAGATTTCTGGGCGCAATCGCCGTGATCGCAGCCATCAGTTACGCGTACGAACTTTATCAATCGAACCAGGAGCTGATGATGTCGCGGCAGGAGGTCAAAGACGAGCACAAGCAATCGGATGGCAATCCGCTGGTGAAAGCAGCGATGCGCCGATTCGCGCGTCGACTCTTGCAGAAGCAGATGATGGACGCGGTCCCGACCGCGGATGTGATTGTGGCTAATCCGACGCACTTTGCGGTGGCGCTGCGCTACGAGCGGGGAACGGATGCGGCGCCGGTGATCGTGGCGAAGGGCGAGAATCGTCACGCGCTGCGAATCAAGGAATTGGGCGCGCTACACGGGGTGCCGATCGTGGAAAACCGTCCAGTCGCACGCCTGCTGTATGCGACGGGGAAGGTCGGGGAGCCGATTCCGCAGGATATGTTTGAGGCGGTGGCCGAGATCCTCGCGTTCGTTTACCGGACTTACCGTTACTATTATTTCACCCTGCCTAGCCGGCGTGCGGCGGCGCTTTCTAGCTAATTTTCATGGCTGCTGTTGTTCCCGTTTCCGCAACGACGTTTTCCCGCCAACTTTTAGGCCGGGCCGATCTTATATTCACGGCCGGGTTGTTTGGCACGATCATGCTCTTGGTGCTGCCGGTGCCGTTCGTGGTGATGGATATGCTGCTGGCGCTCAGCATCGCTTCGTCGTTGTTGATCATGCTGGTGGTGATTTACGTGCGCCAACCGGTAGAATTTTCGGCGTTTCCGACCGTGTTGTTGGGCCTGACGCTTTTCCGCTTGGCTCTGAACATCTGTTCGACGCGCTTGGTGCTGACGCGGGGTGAAGCTGGCCACATCATCGATGCGTTCGGCAAGATCGTGATTCAGGGTAATTACGTGGTCGGCTTCGTGGTATTCGTGATTTTGGTCGTGATTAACTTTGTCGTCATTACCAAGGGCGCGGGCCGGATCGCAGAAGTGTCGGCGCGGTTTACTTTGGATGCGTTGCCGGGTAAACAGATGGCGATCGATGCAGAGCTGAACGCGGGGACGATCGATGAGTCTACGGCCACGGCTCGGCGGCTCAAAGTGCAACGGGAAGCGGACTTTTACGGCGCGATGGACGGTTCGTCGAAGTTTGTGCGCGGTGAAGCGATCGCGGGTATTTTGATCACCTTGGTGAATATTTTGGGTGGCTTCATGATCGGTGTGTTGCAGATGGATTTGTCGCTGATGGAGTCGCTGCAAAAATTCACGTTGCTGTCGATCGGTGATGGTCTGGTGACGCAAATTCCAGCGCTGGTGATTTCGGTGGCTGCGGGTTTGCTGGTCACACGTGCGGCGGATAACGGCGACCTGGGTCAACAAGTCGGCGGCCAATTGGTGCGCTATCCAGTCGCGTTGAAGATGGTCGGCGCGGTGATGTTGCTGATGGGCTTCATGCCGGGGTTGCCCCTCTTGCCGCTCGGTTTGATGGGGGGATTTTTTCTCTATATCGGCTATAAACTTCCGGAGGTCGCGCCTGAGGCTGAACCGGTCGCCAAGACCGCCGCTGAGAAGGCCAAGGATAAAGAAGCCGCGCCGCCCAAGAGTGGCTCGGTGGAGGAAGTGCGTCGCTTGATCGACGTCGATGTGTTTGCGGTGGAAGTGGGCTTCGGCCTAGTGGGTCTAGCGGATCAGAAGCAAGGTGGCGACTTACCCGCGCGCATCACCGGCGTGCGCAAAACCTTGGCCCGCGAATTGGGTATCATTGTGCCGCAGGTGGCGGTGCGCGACAATCTAGAGCTTGCGAGTGGCGAGTACCGTTTTCTTTTGCGTGGCCGGATCGTGGGGCGTGGTTCGCTCATGATGGGTCGCTGGATGGCGATGAATGTATCGGGCAGTCGCGTACAATTGCGGGGTGTCGCGTGTCAGGAGCCGGTCTTCGGGCTGGCGGCGGTCTGGATTGAAGAAGCCGAAAAGAAGAATGCGGAAATCAACGGTTACTCGGTGGTGGATTGCGCCTCGATCATCGTCACGCATCTCTCCGAAATTTTGAAGTCGAACGCCCATGTCTTACTCGGCCGGCAAGATGTGCAGTCGTTGATCGATCATGTGAAGCAATCGCATCCGGCGCTCGTCAGCGAGTTGTTGCCGGACTTGGTCAATCTCGGTATCATCCAGCGCGTGTTGCAAAATTTGCTCCGCGAAAATGTACCGATTCTCAATCTGCCGTTGATCTTGGAAGGGATCGCCGATTACGCGGCCTTGACGAAGAATCCTGACGATTTGAGCGAGTTGGTGCGCCGCCGGCTGGGGCCTTATTTTGTGCCGTTGTTGGAGTCGGCACCGGGCACGGTGCGGGCATTGACGCTCGATTTGCGCCTCGAAAAAGAGCTGGTCGCCAAAATCCATCGCACGGCGGCTGACTACGGTCTGGCACTCGATCCGGCGTTGAGCGCGCATTTACTCCAAGGGATCAATGCCAAGCAGACAGAATTCGCCGCTGGCGGCAGCGCGCCGTGCATCGCGGTGGGCGCCGAGTTGCGGTTGGCGTTGCGGCGTTTTCTGGAGCCGACGTTCCCGCGGCTCTCGGTCGTGTCTTTCCAAGAAATACCGGGGACTTACCAGATCGAGAATGCCGGTATAATCTCGGCGCCGGTTGAAACGGCCCGTGCGGCGGCTTAATCCCATGGCTTCGTCTGCTCTCAAATCTCCAACGCCGGGCACCTACCGGTTCATCGTGCGCTCCGTAAACGAGGCGCTTGCGGTGCTCAAATCGCAGTTGGGGCCCGAGGCGCGCGTGCTCTCGGTGCGGCCCCTGCGTCAGAGCTTTCTTCAACGTATTTTCAGCGGAGCTAAACTGGAAGTCATCGCTGAGCTCGCGGCGCCCGAATCGGCGAGTGAGGTGGCGCTAGCGCCTCCGGTGCCGGGGGTGTTGAGTTCGACGTATGCGGCTGGGTTGGCTCGAGGGAGCCGGCCCGTGGATTTGCGGGCTGCGCTGAAGGCGGCGGGATTTTCCGAAGCGCTGCTGTGGCGCGTCGAAACGGAGCGGCGTTGGTCGATCTCCGTCGAGAAGCCTTTGGGTGATGCGCTGGCGGAATTTGTGCGCGAATTACGGCAATTGGTGGGAGCGTTTCGAGCGGCGCCGCTCAGTCAGCGGGTGGTTTTTATCGGTAGTTCGCAGGCTGACAAATCGTTGGCGCTCGGGCAATGGCTGACGTGGGAAGTGTTTCAGCAGGGTACCAAGTGCCGCGTGTGCCATGTGGAATTTAGCCGGCCCAATCCCTGTCTCGAGTTGGAAGTATTTTGCGATGCGGTGGGTGTGGGGCTGACTCACTATACGCCGGGTCTGCGGGTGAGTGAGGAGGACGCGCGCGTTTACTGGGATGTGCCTTGCTTCGGCGCGGCCGCGGGCGACGAAATGCCTCTGTTGGTTGATTTGTTGAGGCAACAAGCGATCGAGACGCGGGTGCTCGTGTTGAATGCCGCGTATGAAATAGAAAGCCTGCGTGCTGGTTTGAGATCGGGGCGTTCGCTCGGGGCTACACACGTGGTGCTCACGCACCTGGACGAGGCTAAAGATGTGGGTAAACTCTGGGAAATTTTGCTCGAGGGAGAAATGCGTCCCCTTTTCTTCTCGCATGACGGCAACTTGCTTGGCCCCATTGGAGTCGATCCGCTCGATTTCCTCGCCAAAAAAACCTTGGGCAAGAGCTGATTCGTATGCGCTACATATTTTTGGTGTTCGGTTTTGTTTTCTTCACGATGGTCTTTTTGGCCGGCCTTTGGGCTGATCGGACTATCGCGTTGGTCGTGCGGGATGCTTGTATCGCCGCCGTGGTGGGCGGACTCGCGGGTCATTGGTTTTGGAATCACGTTTTGGGTGCGATGCGGATCACCGTCGCCGTGAAACGCGCGGCGGCCGAAGCCGCCTCCAAGGCCAATCGTCAAAAAAAAGGTGAAACTGTGGTCGCCAAAGCTAAGAAATGAACGTGTTGATTAACCGAGGCTAAAACCATGGAACCTCCTCTTTCATCCGATACGCCTCCGCCACCGATTTCGCCGATGGCGTACAAGGCTTACCAACAGACGACCGGCGCTTCGATGGCCTTAATCGAGGAGCACCTGCCATTGGTGCGTCAGGTCGTCGGTCGGATCAAGATGAGCCTGCCCCCGCATATTGATGCTGATGACCTCCACTCGATGGGGGTGATGGGTTTGATCGCGGCGTCGCAGCGGTATGTCCCGCAAGAGGGCCGGACCTTCGCCGGGTATGCGTACACTAGAATCCGCGGAGCGATTCTTGATGAACTGAGGCGCTTGGATTGGTGTCCCCGTCGGACCCGGGCCAAGGCGCGTAAATTAAAGGATGCGATCGCTGAGTTGGAGCAGAAGCACCAACGCGCGGCGACGGCAGAGGAGATCCAGCGTCAATTACAGCTGACGCCCGCTGAGTACGAAGCGTGGCTCCTGGAATCGAGCCCGGTCACCTTTATCAACATCGATGCGTCGGCGTATGAAGACGGGGACGGATTCAAGCTGCACGAGACGATCGCCGACGAAAACCTGGAACCGGCCTCTGCGGGCTTAGAGCGGGCTGAATTGTGGCGTTTAGTGGCCGACCGCATCGAGGTGTTGCCCGAGACGCAGCGAAAAGTGCTGGCGTTGTACCACTTTGAAGGACTGCGGCTCGCTGAAATAGCCGAGGCGATGGATTTGACGGAAGCCCGGATCAGTCAGATCCACACCCAAGCGATCTTGGCGCTCCGGAGCTTTATTGAACGGAATCAAAATAAATAGGATATTAT
>Ga0209550_10006466_pt1 | contig 10907 bp, 6 predicted proteins | sample LauGreSuBDMM15SN_2_FD_187567 | JGI IMG/M metagenome (GOLD analysis project Ga0209550, IMG submission 187567) | Freshwater lake microbial communities from Lake Michigan, USA - Su13.BD.MM15.SN (SPAdes) (version 5) | ecosystem: Environmental > Aquatic > Freshwater > Lake | place: Lake Michigan, USA... | reverse complement strand
GACTCGCTCAGAAGCTGAAGGTGAGCGTCACGCGGCTGTTGAGGCCGGGTTGGGTGAAGCGCGGGAGGTCGGCGCGGGTGCTGCTGAGCTCGCGCACGTCTTGCCAGTGCCAGTATTGGCGGTCCGTGAGATTATAAAGCCCGGCGCTCAGACGGAGGCGTTTGGTGAAGTTCACATAGCCGGTCAGATCAAAAATCGTCGTGCCGCTGGGGACGAATTGCACGGGTGCGGGCGGACGGCCGTCCCAGAGCGCGAGGATCGCGGAGGTATCGACGCGGTCTTGGCGCGCGTGGGTCGTGCCGGTGAGGCGCAGGCCCCACGAATCTTTGGCCGCGTAGCTGAGCGCGCTGACCCACTTCGGCGGCTCGATGGAGTTGAGGGGTTTGCTGTCTTGGCGGTTGTCACCGCGGGACCAGGCGTAGGAGTTGGACCACGTGGCTCCGTCCAGGACTTTGGCGTAGTGGCCGAGGTTGAGCTCAACGGTGGCCTCGGCGCCGTAGATGCGGGCGCGGGAGAGATTTTTCGACTGGTAGACGACGGGATCGCCGGGGGAGCTGGGGAGCTGCGGGTTGCGCGTCGGGCTGAAGGTCTCGATGAAATCCGAGTAGTCGTTGTAGAAAACGCTCACGACGTAGGTGGCGCCGGGGCGCCGGGCCCTCATGCCGAAGTCGAAGCTGTCGCTAGTCTCGGCTTTCAGCGCGGGATTCGGGGTGGTGCGATAGAAAACCGGCGGGGTGGTGAGGTTCACGATCGAGCCGTTGAGGTCCTCGTTGGTCGGATTGCGGAAGCCGCGGTGATAGCGGATGAAGAACGACTCTTGGGCGCTGACGCGCCAGAGCAGGCCGAGTTTGGGTGCAACGGACCATTGCTCGAAGCCGACGGGCGCGGTGCCCTTGGCGAGGTTTTGGTAAAGGGCGTCGTTCTCCACGGAGAGTTCGTAGTGGTCGAAACGGAGGCCCCAGGTGGCGATCCACTTCTGGGCGACATCGAGGTTGAACTCATCTTGGAGGAAGAACGCATAGCGGCCGATGTCGCCGTCGGGAATACGCTTCAGCGGGAAGTTTTCGCCGACGAAGATTTTGTTGAGAAACGCGCCGGTGTTGCCGTCGAACTGGGTGAAATCTTCGTTGCGGGTCTGCTGGGTGACGGAGCCGTCGACGCCCCAGAGAATGCGGTGGGAGCCGCCGGCGATCTGCGCCGAGCTCTCGACTTGGACGGAACCGGACCAGCCGCGGTTGCGGAAATTGGAGTCACGCACCCGGAGGCGCGGGACGAACACCTGCGGGGCTGGCGGTGGCGCGCCGGCGGGGATGGACTGCCGGGTGACGTAGGCCTCGCGGACTTTGGCATCTTGCCACGAGACGCGGGTCTGGACGTTGCGGAAGTAGCCCGAGGCGCTGGTGAAGTCGTGGCCGAGGCTGAGGCGGTCGCGGGTGATGCGTTGGCGGCCGGTCTGGCCGGCGAAGGTGCTCGTGATGAGGCTGGGGAAGGAGGCCTCGGTGGTCTTGGTGAAGGTCTCGCCGGTGAGGAAAAGCGTGCTGCCGGCGGCGGGCGTGTAGTCGGCGCGGAAGAGCGCGGCATCGACCGTGAATTCGGAAGGGTCGGCGGGATAGGAGCCGTTGGGCTCGGTCTCATGGCCTTCGCGGCGGGTGGCGGTGGCGACGGCGGCGAATTTGCCCTTGCGGCCGGCTGCACTGGCGGTGCCGGTCCACTCGTCGTTGGCCGAAGCGTAGGTGACGGAGGTACCGGCGAGTACGTCGCGCTTGGCGTCGGCGAGGAGTGCGCCGGGCGCGGGGCTCAGGAAGGAGAGCACGCCGCCGACGGCATCGGAGCCGTAGAGTGCCGAGGCGGAGCCCTTCAGGATTTCGGCGGTGCGATAGAGCGACGGCTCGAAGTAGTCGCGGCCGATGAGCTGGGCGTTGCCGAAGGTGAATTGCTCGGGTTGGCGCACGCCGTCGACTTGGATGAGGACGCGGTTACCGTCGATGCCCCGGATATTGAAGGAGCGCGTGGTGGGGAAATTACGCGGGGCGTTGCCGGTCGCGCCGAAGGCCGCGGGAGCCGAGACGCCAGGCTCGCGGCGGGCGAGGTCGGCGAGGGAAGCGACGGGATTGAGCAAGTCGTTGAGCCGGATGACGGAGACGCTGGCCGGCACATCGGAGACGGGTTGGGCGATGCGCGTGGCGGTGACGGTGATCTCGTCGAGCGCGAGCGTGGGATCGGGCGCAAACTGGGCCAGGGCCGTAGCCCAGCTGGTGAGCGCAAGGGCGATGATCGTCGTTAGTCGGGCTTGGGTGTTTTGCATAGAACGTTTGAAACGGGTGCCGACCATCCTGAAGCCAAACGGACAGCGCAACGCAGCATATCGGCCTGCGGCGATCAGCAGGGGACTACGCGTTGGCCATTAAAGATGCTTAAGTATAAACTCGCTTCGCATTAGGCGAGGTTTTGGTTGGCCGCGTGGGCGGTTGCCCATGGGCCGGGTGGCGTGGGGGCCGGGTCCTAAGGCCAAGGCCGTGATTTGACTCGGACTGCGAGGCGAGAAATGCTGGCCTCGTTCCCTTCGCTGCCACGTCGCCTCCCCAACTCGATCAAAAACTCCCATGCACCGCCGCCTATTTGCCCGCTCCTTCCTCCTCGCTGTCACGCTCGCGCTTCCGGCGATCGGGCTCGCCGCCGACCCAAAAACGAAAAGTCCGAAGCCGCTGCGCGTCGCGTTTGGCCAAGAGATCGACTTGGCGGATTATGTTTTGCCGGGGAAGACGACGGTTTTCGATTTCACGAGCAAGTATTGCCCGCCGTGCGTCGCCATCGCGCCGGACCTCGAAAAGCTCCATGCCACGCGGGACGACATCGTCGTGGTCTTCGTGGACATCAATCGGCCGGAGACCAAAGGCATCGACTGGAAATCACCGGTCGCCGTGCAACACGGCATGCGCTCGATCCCGCATTTCAAAATTTTCGGGCCCGACGGCAAATTGATCGCCGAAGATACGCCAAAAGATGCGAAAGCCCGGCAGATGGTGACGAAGTGGTTCAAGTGAAGCGTGGTCGATCGACCGGGGTGGAGCGGCCCCTCGACGGCGCCCGTTGAATTTGGCCGGAGGCGGTGCTTGACGACGACCAGGAGCGCGACCCGGCCGCTTGACTCCGCGAAACGGGGCGCTTCGGAGTAGGCTATGTCGTTTTCATTTTCATCTTCGCTTTCACGGACGGTTCGCGGCGCCTTTACTGTGCTGCTGGTGGCAGGTCTGGCCGCCACGCTCGCGGGTTGCGGCGGTTCGCCGGGCGGTAATCCCAAGGTGCCGGCGGGCGCGAAAAGTTCCGGCGGGACCAAGGCCGCGCTCGAGACCGCGCAGGGCGTGATCGAGATCGAGTTTTTGTCGAAGGATGCGCCCAAGGCCGTGGAAAACTTCCGACTGCTCGCCGAGCACGGTTATTACGACGGCGTCACGTTTCACCGCATCGTGAAGGGCTTCATGCTCCAAGGCGGTGATCCCGAAGGCACGGGCCGTGGTGGCATGAGCGCGTGGGGCGGGAAGTTTGAAGACGAGATCAAGGCTGACTCCCCGTTGTATCGGGCTGGTTACAAACGCGGGATTCTGGCGATGGCCAATTCCGGACCGAACACCAACGGCAGCCAGTTCTTCATCATGCACGCGGACTATCCGCTGTCGCCGAACTACGTGATTTTTGCGCAGGTGACGAAGGGCCTCGAAATCGTCGACGCGATCGCCGGGGTAGCGACCACCCGCGGGATGGACGGGGCGATGAGCCAGCCGACCACGCCGGTGGTGATAAAAAAAATCACGGTGCGGCCTTGAGGGGAATCCGGCCGATTTAACCGAGGATTTCGCGGAGGCTGTCGAGGTCGAGGACGCTGGCGAGGGACTCCTCTTGGACGACGGCGTTGGCGAGAGCGGCTTTGTCTTTCTGCATCGCGAGGATTTTTTGCTCCACCGTATCGGCGGCGACGAGGCGATAGGCGACCACGGGCTGGGTCTGGCCGATGCGGTGCGTGCGGTCGATCGCCTGCGCTTCCACGGCGGGATTCCACCATGGGTCGCAGAGGATGACGTAGCTCGCGGCGGTGAGATTCAGCCCGGAGCCGGCGGCTTTCAGCGAGAGCAGGAAGACAGTTTTGGTTTTGTCGGACTGGAATTGGTCGACGAGCTCGCCGCGATTCTCCGTGGCGCCGGTCAGCATGAGGTAGCCGATGTCGGCGGCGCGCAGGCGCGGTTCGATGAGCTCCAGCAGGGAAACAAACTGGCTGAAGACGAGGACCTGTTGGCCCTCGTCGCGGAGTTCTTCGAGGCGTTCGAGCAGCGCGTCGAGTTTGGCGCTGGGCATCTCGCTGTGGGCGCCGGAGACGAGGGCGGGATGGCAGCAGATCTGGCGGAGGCGGAGGAGGCTCGCGAGGACGTTGAACCGCACGGCGTCGAGCGCGCGGGCGGTTTCGATGCCGAGCAGTTGGGCGCGGGCACGTTTCAGCTCGGCGTCGTAGAGGGCGCGTTGTTCACCGTCGAGGTCGACGAGGATGATGTCTTCGGTGCGCGGCGGGAGCTCGGGGGCGACCTGGGCCTTGGTGCGGCGCAACATGAAGTGACGGACGCGGCGGCGGAGGCGGGCGGGCGCGGTGGGGTCCTCGACCGGATATTGGCGCCGGAAACCGGCTTGGCTACCGAGGAGGCCGGGCTGCGCGAAGGCGAACAGACTCCAGAGGTCGAGGAGGCGGTTCTCGATCGGCGTGCCGGTGAGGGCGACGCGGTGCGCCGCGGGGATGGCGCGGGCGATGGCGGCGGTCTGACTCGTGGGGTTTTTGATGAACTGGGCCTCGTCGAGGATGACGGCGTCCCACGCGTGCCGTTGGAACCAATCGGTGTTGAGACGAAGTTGCGCGTAATTGACGACGAGGATCGCGCCGCGATCGGCGGGGCCGGGCATCCGCGTGGCGAGGGACAGCAACGGGGTAAACGCTTCGGCGGCGAGCTCGGGGGCGAAACGCTCGGTCTCGGTGAGCCAGCCGTGCATCACGCTCTTGGGGCAGATGACGAGGGCGCGGAAGGGCTTGGTTGCGCCGGTCGCCGTGTGGGCGTGCGATTGGTGGAGGAGCCAGGCGAGGGCCTGCACGGTTTTGCCGAGGCCCATGTCGTCGGCGAGGATGCCGCCGAAGCCGCGGGCGGCCAAGTGGGTGAGAAAATGAAACCCTTCTTCTTGGTAGGGGCGCAACGTGGCGCGCAAGCCGGTCGGAAGCTCCGGCGTCGGCAGGGCGATGAGGGCAGCGGCGCGCTCGCGCAGCGTGTCGGCGAGAGCGGTGTCGGCGGCGGCAAATGTATCGGCCTCCGATACGAGTTGCAGCGCGTGGAGGCGGTGCTTGGCCGGTTTACCGGTGGTGAGCATGTCCTCGGCGCGAAGCCCGAGGCGATCGAGGGCGGCTTCGGCGTTGTGATTGGGATTGTCGGCGACCTCGAGGCGCCGCCAGCCGTGCGTGGCGAGGCGCACCCATTTGCCGCGGGCCTTCAACAGGAGGGCGAGCTCGTCGGGTTTGAGGCGGGTGTCTTCGACCTTAAGTTGCACGGTGAGGTCGAACCAATCGCGGCCTTCGGCGGCGGGGGCGGCCTCGGTGGTGAATTCGACGTGAGCTCGGAGCGCGGGGCCGAGGAGGCCTTCGAGCATGGGCGAGGCCTCGATCTCGAGATCGGGCGGGAGGGTCTCGCGCCAAGCGAGGAACTCCTCGGGAAACGTCTTGGCCATCGAGCGCGACCAGACGTTGACCCAACGGTTCCAAGTGAGGCGAAACTCGGTGAAGGCGGCGGCGATGGCGTTGGCTCCGTTGAGATCGAACTCCAGCAGACGCTCTTCGCCGGCGCGGGGAGCCGGGGCTTTGCCGGCGGCCCATTGCCAGCCGCGTTCGCCGTCCCAGACCTGCTCGCACGCCGGATTGCCCGAGCGGGCGAAGAGTTGGGCTTGGAAGTATTCGGACGCGTCGGGCTCGGTGTCGGCGGTGCTCCAGCACTTGATGACCGGACGCAGCGGCACGCGGCGCACGCGCCCCTCGAGGGCGGCGGGCAGACGCAGACCGGACGCGCGGAGGCGGGACATGAGCCCGGCGTCGGCCAACACCGCGGCGGGAATGTGCCGAGCGGGCAGCGGCGGCGGTCCGCGGAACACGCGTCCGCCAAAAAGATAAAGCGCCGTGGGTTTCTTGACGATAATCCGCGCCTCGTCGGCGGGCTGACCGTCGGACGTGAGGAGGCGGAGTTCGAGGCGGTCGCGTTGAACGGTGGAGACGGCGGCTTCGGGCACGAGCGGTTCGGGCTCGATCACAAACGGGGTCTCGTCGGTGCGAAAAATGGCGTCGCGGGCCGCGGTGGTGGCCAGCAGCGCGGCGGCGGCGTCGGCCGAAAGGGCGAGGCGATGGGTGTATTGCCAGCCGTAGCCGCGGCTCTCGGAGATGAGCAGAGCCGCCAACGCGGCTTCGGCGGGCGGACGGTCGGCGAAATCGGCGGGGCGCGAGGCGGCGAGCGCGGTGAACCAACGTTGCGTGGGCGGACGCCACGGCTTGTCCACGGCGGGTTTCACCTCGACGAGAAAACGGCCAAGGGGATTCAGGCGCGCGCGAAGCCCGGCGATGTCGGTGGCGATGTTGTCGGCGTGAGCGGTGCCGGTGGTCTCGGGCGCGGCAAAGGCCGTGCGCCACACGGCGAGTTCGTCCTGCACGAGTTGTTCGTCGACGGCGGCGTGGACGGCGGTGGTATCGGTGAGAGGCTGCAGGAAGGCCGGGATTTCGCGCCCGCTCTGCTCGTAGTGGTAGGCGATATATTGCCAAAGTGCCCACGGATCGCGGGGCGGGTTGTCGCTATTCCACCAACCCTGGAAAATCGGCGAGTGCAGCTCGTGGCCGGGCGGCGGCACGAACTCGAGGCCGTGGGTGCGGAGTTGGCTGGCGTGGAGCTTGCCGGAGCCCCGGGCGAAGTCGGCGAAGAGCGCGGCGAGATTGCCGAGTTGGCGAGTCTCGCCCTCGGTCAGGGCACGGCCGAGTTTTTCGACCAACACGGGCGACCATTGCACCCGGAAGGTGTGCTTGTTGACGGGCGCGGCGGGCGCGGCCGCGGCGACGACGGGCGCGGCTTTTTTCGCGGTGAGCAGGGCACCGGGATCGGCGGGGGGCGCCCCGGAATTCGCCTCGGCGAGCCACGTGAGACCGGCGGCATAGATGTGGCGGCAGTTGTGGCGCTGGTCGCAGGCGCATTTTGCCGTCCACTGGCCCCGCGTGAGAAAGAACGTGAGCGGGAATTTTTCCTCTTCGTCGGTGACGACCGTCTCGATGTAGTGGTCGGCGTTGGCGACGATTTTCTTGACCTGGCTGGTAGCCGAGAGGGCTTCGCCGAGCTTGCGGGCGCGGGATTCAAACGTGTCGAGCCACGTGCGCAGCGCGGCGAGCGCGTCTGGAGTCTGGACGCTGCGAATGACGGGAGGACGGGCTTTGGCGCACATAGCGAAGAGGGAAGGGGCCGGCGGTGAGCCGGCAGGCGGAGAAAACGGACAATGCGCCGGCGGGCAGCCGGCGCGGAATCGGCTCAGTAAACGTGTTCCTCTAGCAAGGCGAAGAGTTCGGCCTCGGTGACGCGGCGTTGTTGCATCGAGTCGCGTTCGCGGAGGGTGAAGGTGTCGCCGGGCTTTTCGATCGTGTCGAAATCGATAGTCACGCACCAAGGCGTGCCGATCTCATCCTGCCGACGGTAGCGGCGGCCGATGGCGGCGGTCTCGTCGTAGAAAACGGCATAGCGTTTCTGGAGTTTTTTGTAGAGCGCCTGCGCGCGGGCCACGAGGACCTCTTTGTTTTTGAGGAGCGGCAGCACGGCGACCTTCACCGGCGCGAGGCGCGGGGAGAGGCGCAGCACGGTGCGCGTCTCGGTGTTGCCCTTCTCGTCGGTGACGGCCTCTTCGGCGTAACCGGCGCAGAGCACCGCCAAGAAAATGCGGTCGACGCCCACGGCGGGCTCGATGACGTGCGGGACGAATTTCTTTTTCGTGGCCTCGTCGAAGATTTCTTGCGGCTTGCCGGAAGCGTTGGCGTGCTGCGTGAGATCGTAGCTACCCCGGGCGGCGATGCCCCAGAGCTCCTGCACACCGAACGGATACTCGAACATGATGTCGGTCGTGCCGCGCGAGTAGAACGCGAGTTTCTCTTTCTTGTGCTCGTAGAGCGAGAGCTTCGCTGCGGGCAGGCCGACGGAGAGCAGCCACTGCCGGCACCACTCGATCCACTCCTGGTGACATTTCGACCAGTCGGCGTCCTCGTGGATGAAATATTCCATCTCCATCTGTTCGAATTCACGGGAGCGGAAGATGAAGTTGCGCGGCGTGATCTCGTTGCGAAACGATTTGCCGATCTGAGCGATCCCGAAGGGCAACTTCACGCGGCCGGTGTCCACGACGTTCTTGAAATCGACGAACATACCCTGCGCGGTCTCGGGGCGCAGGTAGGCGACGGACGAGCCGTCGGTCATGGCGCCGACGTTCGTCTGGAACATCATGTTGAACGCGCGCGGGGCGGTGAGGCTGCCGGGCTCGCCGGTGGCGGGCGAAGGAATGAGCGCGATCTCGTCTTCGCGGGCTTCGGTGAGGTCTTTGGCGACGACGGGCGTGAGCGTGCCTTGGATGGCTTTCTTGCGCTTGAAGGTCTCGGCGGCCGATTGGAGCTCGCCGGCGGTATTTTCGCTTTCGAGGGCGGAGACGTAGCCGACGGTTTGGGCAACGCCGTCGGCGCCGGTGACGATGATCGGGGAGAAGAACAACTGATCCGCGCGGTAGCGTTGTTTGCTTACCTTGCAGTCCACCAGCGGATCGGAAAATCCGGCGACGTGGCCCGAGGCCTCCCAGACCTTGGGGTGCATGATGATCGAAGTTTCGATGCCGACGACATCGTCGCGGCGGCGCACCATGTCGGCCCACCAGCAGTCGCGGATGTTTTTCTTCAACTCGGCGCCGAGCGGGCCGTAGTCGAAGAAGCCGTTGAAGCCGCCGTAAATCTCGGAGGACTGGAAGATAAACCCGCGGCGCTTGGCGAGCGCGACGAGGTTTTCCATCGAAACGGGAGCCGGAGCCGGCGTGGCGGAAGAGGGAGCGTCTGGCATAGCCGGCGAGCAATGCCCCAACGCACGCCCGGGGTCAAGGTTCAGGGACGGAAATTGCGGGGGTCGCGGAAGTTTTCAGTTTTTGGGGCGGAACCTCGGGCCAATGGAACCTCGCGCGCTGGACAAAGTCGAAGGGGCGATTCCCTTTCCCTTCTATCCAGTCATGAAACTCCGCACGCTTCGCTCCACCTCTCTCACCCTGCTCGCTTCGGTCGCCTTGCTCGCCGTCGCGCCTTTCGCGCTCCAAGCTCAGGAAAAAGCTAATTCCAAGACCCCCGAGCGCCCGCCGCTCGTCCTCAAGTCCGACGCCAAAGCCGTCAACCGTGAGGCCGCCGACCGCGTCAGCTACTCGGCCGTGGTCAAGAAAACGGCTCCGAGCGTGGTCAATGTGTTCTCCTCGAAAAAAGTCCGCGCGCAACGCGAGATGTCGCCGTTTTTCAACGATCCGCAGTTCCGCCGTTACTTCGGCGTGCCCGAACAAGATGACCGCGGCGGCCGTGGCCCCACCCAAGAAGGCCAAGGCTCGGGCGTCATCATTTCGACGGACGGCTACATTCTCACCAACAACCACGTGGTCGAGGACGCCGACGAGGTGAAAGTCGCGTTCGGCGAGCCGCGCCGCGAATTCAAAGCCACGATTGTCGGTCGCGATCCGAAAGCGGACATCGCGGTGATCAAGATCGATGCCACGGGCCTGACCGCGGCGACGCTCGGTGACAGCGACCAACTTGAAGTCGGCGATGTGGTCCTTGCGATCGGCAACCCCTTTGGCGTCGGCCAATCGGTGAGCAGCGGCATCGTGAGCGCGCTCAGCCGCGGGGCGATGCGGCTCACGACCTACGAAGATTTCATCCAGACCGACGCCGCGATCAATCCCGGCAACTCCGGCGGCGCGCTGCTCGACAGCGACGGTCGCCTGATCGGCATCAACACCGCGATCCTCAGCCGCAGCGGCGGGTTCAACGGCGTGGGTTTCGCCATCCCGATCAACCAAGCGCGCGCCATCGCCGAGCAACTGGTGAAAACCGGCCGTGTGGACCGCGCCTATCTCGGCGTGCAGACGCAGCCGCTTGATGCGGAACTCTCCCAAATGTTCGACGTCACCCAGGGCGCTTTAGTGGTCGAAGTGCAGGCCGACACGCCGGCCGAAAAAGCGGGCCTGAAAAACGGCGACATTATCACGAAGATCGACGGCACCGCCATCCGGGACCAGCGACATCTTCAGTTGATGGTCACGCGCCTGATCCCCGGGGTGGAAGCGGCGGTGGAGTATCTGCGCGAGGGTAAACCCAAGACCGTAAAAGTAAAACTAGCCTCGCTCCCCGGCCAAGACGGGGCCGTGGCGGGAATCGGCGGCAACGACATCGGCGTACTCAACGGGGTGGGCGTGGCCGACATCGGTGCCGAGCAACGGGCCGAGCTGAATCTGCCGCGCCGCATCGAAGGCGCGATCATCACGGCGGTCGAACCCGACAGCGCCTCGGCGCGCGCCGGCCTGCGCGAAGGCGACATCATTTTGGAACTCGACCGGAAGGTCGTGCGCAACTCCGACGAAGCTGTGAAGCGGAGCGAAGAAATCAAGGGCCCGAAAGTCCTCGTGCGGCTCTGGCGCGCCGGCGTGATCCGCTTCCTCGTGGTGGACGAGACGAAGTAAGCCCCGGCGGGCGCCGCCACCCGTTTTTTCCGCACGGCTCGGTTCGATGTGGGAGCGAGCTTGCTCGCGATTTGTCCTGTTCGATGTGGGAGCGAGCTTGCTCGCGATGCATC
>Ga0209550_10006463_pt1 | contig 10908 bp, 6 predicted proteins | sample LauGreSuBDMM15SN_2_FD_187567 | JGI IMG/M metagenome (GOLD analysis project Ga0209550, IMG submission 187567) | Freshwater lake microbial communities from Lake Michigan, USA - Su13.BD.MM15.SN (SPAdes) (version 5) | ecosystem: Environmental > Aquatic > Freshwater > Lake | place: Lake Michigan, USA... | reverse complement strand
ACACGCCTTAGCTCTTCGTGGCGTTTTTCTTCGCGTTCTTCCTGGCGGCGGCGGGCTCGGGCTTGGCGTTGGGGTCGTAGTTGGGGTTGGGCGTGGGCATCACGGCGCCGACTTCGGTGCGCCAGGCGATGAGTTTGGCGCGGAGGGCGGCGACTTTGTCGGGGTGCTGGGCGGCGAGGTTCGTCTTTTCGGAGATGTCCTGCGGGATATTGTAGAGTTCGACGGCGCCGTCTTCGAACCACTCGATGAACTTCCAGTCGCCGTCGCGGATGGCGCCGTGGGGCGCGCCGCCTTGGTTGCCGTAGTGCGGATAGTGCCAGTAGAGCGGTTGACCACGCGAGGTGCGCTCGCCTTTCAGCTGCGGCAGGAGACTCACGCCATCGCGGTGTTGCGCGGGCTTCGCGGGGAGGCCGGCGAGTTGGAGGAGGGTCGGATAATAGTCGGTGCTGATGACGGGCGTGTCGCAGGTCGTGCCGGGTTTCGTGATACCGGGCGCGGAGACGAGCCACGCGACGCGCGTGCCGCCTTCGTAGGGCCAGCCTTTGCCGGCGCGGAGAGGAAGGTTGGAGGTGGGGTGGCCTTCGCTGGTGGAGAGACCGCCGTTGTCGGACATGAAGACGACGATGGTGCGCTCGGTGAGGCGGTTTTTCTCGAGGGCGGCGAAGACGCGGCCGAGGGCGGTGTCGAATTGCTCGAGCATCGCGGCGTAGCCGGCGTGATTCTGGACGAGGCGCACATCGCGTTCGCGCTCGCGGCCCCAAGCGTCGGGGGGAGCAGAGCGTTTTTTCGTTTCGTATTTCGCAACGAGATCGGCGCGGGCGCCGATGGGTGTGTGGACGGCGAGGAAGGGCAGATAGGCGAAGAAGGGCTTGTCCGGGTGTGCATTGATGAACGCAACGGCGTCGCTGACGATGCGGTCGGTGGTTTTGGGGTCGTCTTTGGGGTTGGGAGGTGGCGTGGCGGATTTAGGATAAAAAAACTGCCCGGTGCCCGCGAGTTCGGAGGGAAAACCTTGGGCACCGGGAAAAAATTCACCGGCACCGAGGTGCCACTTGCCGGCGAAGAACGTCGCGTAACCGCCATCGCGCAACGCCTCGGCGAGCGTGGTCTCGGCGAGCGGGAGGTGGGTGGCGTTGGGAGCGGAGAGGAGTTTCCCCGGGCGCATGCCGGGGATGAAATCCGTGATACCGAAGCGCGGCGGATATTTTCCGGTCATGATGCTGCCGCGCGTGGGCGAGCAGACGCAGCAGGCGGAGTAACCCTGAGTGAACCGCATGCCGCGTTTGGCGAGCGCGTCGATGTTCGGTGTCTCGTAGAACGTGTGCGGGTTATTCGCGCCGATGTCCATGTAGCCGAGGTCGTCGGCGAGGATGAAGACGATGTTCGGGCGCGCGGGTGCGGCGGCGTGGGTGAAGGCCGCGGAGACGGAGAGAAGGAGAGAAAGAGAGAGGGGGAAAAGGAGACGGATGGGGGGCATGGGAGGGGTAGGGCCAAGAAAGGGCGGACGGCAAAACCCGGAGCGATGCGGCGGGCCGCTCCGGGGGAAATTGGGAGCCTGAGCTTACTTCAGCTCTTTGATCCGGATATTCCGATACCACACGGGCGCTTGGGCTTTGCCGTGGAGGCCCTGCAGGCCGAGGGGGCCGTTGCGGCTGAAATCTTTCAGAGCTTTGGCGAACTTGTTGGGCGTGCCGTCGGGGTTTTTCTTCGGCTCCTGCCAGTTGTTGAGGTCGACGTTCCAGACCTCTTCTCCGTTGAAGACGAGTGAGACGCGGCTGTCCTGACAGGTGATGGTAAAACGGTTCCACTCGCCGACCGGTTTGGCCATGGGCTTGGTGGGAGGCTGGGCGTTGTAGATGGCGCCGACCATGCCGTAGTGCGCGCTGTCCTGATTTTCGTGGACCTGAATTTCGAGGGCGGCGAGGACGCTCTTGGTGTCGCCCGAGCGCAAAAACACGCCGCTGTTGGATTCCTTCGCGACCTTGAATTCGAGATCGAGGATGAAGTTCGCGTAGGATTTTTTCGTCCAAACCGTCTCTTTATTTTTAGCGACGAGCATGCCGTTTTCGACGGTCCAGTCGCCGGGCTTAGTGACGGCGTCCGAAAAATCGGCGGCGAACAACGAGGGCCAGCCGGTGGTGTCCGGGTGGGCTTTCGGTGCGGCGGAGAGGGCTGAAACAAAAGCCCCGCCGAGGGCGGCGAGGCAGAGTGCGAGTGAACGCAGGCGGATGAGGAATTGTGGCGAGTGCATGGGGAGTTGGATTTCGAGACTCGGAAAAAGAAAGGGGGAATGCGGGGCGCGGCAATCTGAACGTGTTCCGGGTCATCGAACCGGGAGCACGGAAAGATTTGTGCGGAACACCGGAGGCGGACTGCGGCTGCTTTGCCCGGGGCTCGAGGAGGCAGAGCATTTCGGCCGCCATAGAGAAGTCCCATGGTGGGGCGGCAGGCCGACGAAGCCGTTTCTGATGGTGTGGAATGAGCGGGTCAGGGCGGCGGTGCGAGGTCGAGGGCGCGGTGCAGCGTTGGGGTGACGATGCGGCGCCAGCCTTCGACGTTGGGGTGCACGCCGTCAGGTAGGAGTTTTTTGACGGCAGCCTCACCCTCGGCCGCGAGGAGGTGGTTCCACGCCACGGAGTGATCGACGAGGAGAAGGCCGCGGCGTTTCGCGGCGTCGCGGTAGATTTGCTGATACGCGTCTTGATTACGCCGGTGGGCGGACTCGCCCTCGGCTTTGCCGAAGGCGGGGTTCATGATTTGGAGAATCACTTCGCTGGAGGGGAGGCCGGCGGCGATCCGGTCGAGGAGGGTGTCGACGTTGCGGCGGATGGTGTCGAGCGAGAGGTCGAAGCGCGTGACGGCGTCGTTGATCGCGAATTCGATGAAGACGACGTCGGGTTTGAGGGCGACGACGGCGGAGTCGACGTGGGTAGCGCCCCAGCCGGAGTGTTGGCCGCCGCGGGCGCTGTTGGTGAGGGTGACGAGACCGGGGAAGCGGGCGTCGAAGGTGGCCTGGAGTTGCGGGACCCACGCGCCGCCTTTGCTGAGGCTGGTGCCGTAAATGAGGACGTGTTGCGGCGTGCCGGCGCGGAGTGCGGTGATGAAACGCGGCGTGGCGGACGCGGGTGGAAGTGGGTTGGGCGTTGCGGTGGCGGGGGCGAGCAGCACCGCGCTAGCGAGACAGAGAAAAAGGGAGAGGAGACGCATCGGGTTGGTTCAGAAACTCACGGTGTAGGTCGTACTGAATTCGCGACCGCGGCCGAGTTTGTTGTGATGACGCCGCGCTAAAATGTCCCCTTCACACCCGCCGTCCACGTTGTGCCGTAGAGTTCGTAGGTGCGCCAGATCGCGGGGCTCGGGGCGAAGCGGTCCATCGTCACGTAGCGTGAGTTTGTCAGGTTGCGCGCGCTCACGAATAACGTGGTCCGGCCGCGCAGGCGCAGGCTCGCGCCGGCGTCGAGAGAGGCGCGGTGGCGGCGGTAGGAGGTGTTGGCGGTGTTGAGCGGTGAGTCGTCCTCCCAGAGGCCGTTGAGGTTGGCGCTCCAGCGGCCGAGCGCGTAGCTGAGGCCGGCGCTGACTTTGTGCGCGGCGAGGCCGGGCACGACGGTGCTCGCCGTGTTGCGCGACCACGCGGCGCGCACGCCGAGGCCCTTGAGCGCGCCCGGCAGGAACGTGAGGCTTTGGAAATACTCGAGCTCCACGCCGCGGAGCTTCGTGCGGTCGGGGCTGTTGACCGTCGTGTTGAAGGCGTAGGCGGAGTAGTCCTCGGGGCCGGCGTAGCCATACTGGGCGGCGGTGAGGGAATTCGTGATCATGAGATCGCGCACATCGTTTTGAAACGCGTTCAACGCGAAGACGCCGACGGGCTCGAAATACCACGCGAGGCGCACGGAGACGTTGTCGGAGAATTCGGGTCGCAGACCGATGTTGGGTGTGGCGACGGTGCGGGTCTGCTCGTTGGCGTCGAACAGGCCGGCGACATCCTTGAACGCGGGGCGGCGGATGGTCTTGTTGTAGCCAGCGTGGAAATCGAGCTGGCGGGAGAACGCGTATTTGAACGAGCCGCTCGGAAAAAGGTGGTCGTAGCTCGAGCGGCGATGGGCGCGCGGGAGCGAGAAGAACTGGTATTCGAGGCCGGAGATGGTGGTGGCGCGGCCGTTGACACCGACGGCGAAGCCCGCGGCGCGCACCTCGCCGGCGGACCGCGCGGCGAGCTCGGTGGCGTCGCCGCCGGTGTCCTCCCAGCGCAGGCCGACGCGCGTGCTGGCGCGGCCGAGCTTCGCGGTGCCCATGAGAAATGCGGCGTCGATCGTCTCCTCGTAGCGGCGGGGGGTGGTGATGTGGGAGGTGATGAAGTTCGCCGCCGTGAGCGCGGGCTGGAAATCACCCGGCCGCTCCGCGAAGCGCCGCCCGATCGCCAAGAGATCGGGCATGAAGACGCCGCCGCCGGAGAGCGACGTGACGCTCATGCCGGTGAGCTGCTGCGCGTGCGGCAGCACGGAGCGGAAGCCGTTCCAGTTGGTCGCGACACCGCCCGGCGCGAACGCGAATTGGTTCATCGCTTGGAGATTTGCGAAGTTGTAGAACTCGTAGTTGGTCTTGAGCCCGGTCTTCCACACGACGGGCAGGCCGGCCGCGGTGGCGAGCGTGGCGGTGAGCTCACCGCCGTAGCTGTTGCGCCGCGAGGAGCGGAAATCGTTCACGGAGGCGGCGGGCGCGTTGGTGTAGCCGAGCGACCAGTCGGGGCCGGCGGTCTGCGTGATTTTCCAGTCGTAGGCGTTGACGGAGACGCGCTCGCCGCGCCACGTGACGCCGGCGGTGGAGGGAGCACCGAGGTTCACGATCGAGGTCTGGCGGTTCATCGGGTCATACCATGCGTAGGAGCGCGAGAGCGCGGCCTTGCCCTCAATCGCGAGGCGGCCGGCCTTGTATTCAAACTTTGGGAGCAGCGTGGTCGTCTGCCCGAGTTTCGCGATGTTGGTCGGCCGGCCGGCGGCGAGCACGGTGGCGGCGTTGGTTGTGAAGCTCACGAGCGGATCCGCGCCGACGACGGTGGCGCGCGGGCCGGTCGTGAGGACGATGTTGCGCTGCGGGTTCCACAGCTCGGACCAATTGTAGATTGCGCCGAAGGAGAGCACGAGGCGGTCGGTGGCCTTGAAGTCCGCGGTGATCGTGGTGGCGAAGCGCTCGTTGAAACGCAGTGCTTGGTTGAGCGTGAACTGCGTGATGACCTCGGGCCGGCGATCGGCGGCGGTGGGCGTGCGGTCGAACGAGAGCGTGACGACGTTGGCCTCCTGGTAGAGGTTCGATTCGCTCACGCTGAGTACGATGCCAAGGCGGCGGTTGAAAAACACATCCGACCATTCGAGTAGCCCGCCGGGGCAGAGTTTGTACGTGCGCCGTTCGTCGGGTCCGAGCGTGCGCCGCAGATGCAGCGCGGTGGAGTGGCCGGCGAGATTGGCCTGCCAAGAGATCCGGCGACCCGTGCGTTCGAACGCGCGCTTCGTACGCAGATTGATCCTGCCGGCGGGGGCGTTAGCGTCCATGTCGGCGCTCACGGTCTTCGAGACCTCGATGGCCTCCATGCTGCCGAGGGAAACGTTCTCAAAGGTGAATGCACGCGAGTTCACCGCGCCCTGGAGCGTGGGATCGGCGCTGCTGAACGCGAGGCCGTCGACGGTGACGGCGGTGTATTCCGAACCGAGGCCGCGCAGCCCGACGGTACGCACTTCGCCGAACGCCGTGGAGACATCGACCCCAGGCATGTGCTTGAGGAACTCGCCGAGATTGCCCTCCGCGTTGTCGCCGAAGATGTCGGCCGCGACGGAGTTGGTAATGTTCATCGACTGCCGCTGGTCCATGATCGCCTTGGCGTTGCCCTCGCGCTCGCCGGGGACGACGAAGGCTGTGAGCTTCACCGCCGCGCCGTCGGCGGCAGGTGCGGTCTCCTGCCACAGGCTCACGAGTTCGAAATCGCGTGTCACCGTCGCACCCGGCGCGATCTCGAGCGTCGCGGTCGCGGGACGGTAGCCGGTAAACGTGACGGTGAGCGTGCGCCGACCGGGCGCGACGGGCCAGAGGCGAAACTTACCGCCGTCCTCCGATACGACGGTCTGGCCGGTTTCCTCGATGCGGATTTGCGCGTTGCGCCGATATTCGCCGGTGGCGGGATTAAAAACGCGGCCGGTGATGGTGCCGGGCGCGGCGCCGGCCGCGCGCGTCGGCACGACGACCGGGCCGAGGGTGCAGCCGATCAGAAATAACAAACGCACGAATAGGGATTTCATCGTTTCGGTGGGGTGGGGGTGGTCTGGCTTGCGGGCGCGGGGACGGGGAGGAACTGCACGGCATCGACGATCACGTATTTGCCCTCGGTGCCGGCGGTGTTGATGCGCACGAAACCCTCGCGGCCGGCCGCGAAGCGGAACACGCCGAGCGTGCGCCAGAGCCGCGCGTGCGGCGGCTCCTGCTGCTGGTTAATCCGGAGCGTGGTCTCGCCGTCGGCGTGGCGGATGGTGACGGGCGTGTTGGTGGCGCGACGGACGTTGTAGCAATGCGCGAGGCGCACTTCATACCAGCCGGCGCGCGGGAGCGCGGGCGTGAGGGTGGCGGATTTGGCGCCCTTGTCTTGGGATTGATCGTGCAGGTAACCGAGGCCGACGTAGGGCGGCGTGTGCGTGGAGTAGTGCCACGCGCCGACGAGCGTCGCGGCCGTTTCATCGACGACGATGCCGGGCAGTGACGCGGGATCGGCGACGATGAAAGGGACGAGTTCGGGGCGATCCACTTCGCCGGGCGCGTGGGTGTTGGACAACGCGGCGGGGTGAGGCGCGAGCCTGGGCGGCGGCGCGGCGGCGACTGCGCACGTGACAGCGCAGAGGAAGGTGAGGACGGGTCGCGTGGGGTGGCGCGCAGGGTTCATCGTCAATCACCGAGCCAGAGCCAGCGCACGGTGTCGATCTGCACATGCCCGTCGACGCCCGTGTTGGTGAAAATGACGGACGCGGGTTCGCCGGCTTTGAACCGGTAGTCGCCGACGGGTGTGAACGCGAAGGGCGAGTCTTTTTTGCGTTGGTTGATCTTAACGGTGGTCGTTCCATCGGCGTGCTTGATTTGCACCGGGACGTTGGTGGCGCGGCTGGCGACGGTGGCGTAGGCGGCGGCGATGCGGTAGCGGCCGGTCTTGGGCAACGTGGTGGTGAACTCGGCGCGCGCCTGGCCGTCGCGTTTGTTTTCGTCGAGCAGGCCCACGCGAAAACGATATTCAATCTCCGGCCCGCGCGATCGAATCCAGCGGCCGACGGTGGTGGCGTGCGTGTAGTGGACCTCGCGATTGAGCGCGTCGCCGCCCTCCACCGTGAGATCGAGGATCGCGGGCAGGGCAAAGTTTTTCCCGCCCTCCCACGCGAGGAGCATGACCGAGTATTTACCGGGGTGAGGGAACGTGAAGCGCGCCTTGTTGGCCGTGCCTTGGACGGCGCCGCTGCCGTCGAACGACCACGCGAAACGGGTGAGTGGGGCGCGCACGTCGCGTTCCACGACCTCGAAGTCGATGGGAGTGCCCGGGCGGTAGGGGCCGTTTTGAACGGCGCGGATTTCGACCCACGGGCGATAGGGGGCTTTCAGCGGCATACCGGCCGAGGTGAGGCCGGCCTGGAGTTTCGCGATGGAGATGTCCTGCACGGAGGTCTTGGCGGTGAGGGCGAGGTGCGCGGCGAGACCGCCCGCGTGGCCGAGCATCATGAAGACGGGCTCCATGCGTACGCTGGAGTAGGCGACGTGGGAGGCCGAGATCGCGGCGACGACGAGGAGGTTTTTCACGCCGTAGGGGGTGAGGCTGCGATACGGAATTTCGTAGGCGTCGGCGGCGCCGTTGAAGTCGCCTTCGAGTTTCAGGCCGGCGTCGGTTTGGATCATTTGGATGCCGTGGCAATCGGTGCCGTAGCTGCCCATACAAATGGTGTCGGGTTTGAAGCGGTCGCGGTGCACGTCGTGCTGCGTGAGAAAATAGCGCCCCTGCATCCGGCGTGCGACGCGCACGTAAATCTGGGGAGTGACGTGATTGCTCTCGAGATATTCGTCCTTCGGAAGGCCGTAGCGGCGCGCGTCCGCCTTGAAGTCCTCCGGCAGTGCCGGATCGTTTTGGAGCATATACCAGTGGCTGAGCCAGTAGTCTTGGACCCTCGCCGTGATGCGGGCGCGTTGCTCGTAGTCGCCCTCGCTGTAACCGAGATTCGTGCCGATGAAGTCGGCCTTGTTCGGATCCAGCTTGCCGTTGATCTCGGCCCAACGGTCGCGGTCGGGATAAAGTTCGACGAGGCGTTTTAATCCGTGGGCGTTCACGGTCGCGATGAGGTGCGCGTGGGCGTCGCGGAAATAGTGCTTGGGCTTCGGAATCGGCACGCGGTTGTTCGGGTCCACGCTGATCGTGCTGCGGACGTTGTAGGATTGGACGCGGTGGTCGCCCGTGCCGAGATACTCGGCGGGGCCTTCGGTGAGGCCGGCATACGACTCCTGGTATTCGGCGCGCGCCTCGCGCCCCACGCGGTAGAGCACACCTGCCTGCGCCATGAGGTCGCCCTCGTAGGAGCCATCGATGAAGACGGTGCCGGTGAAACGCGTCTCGGCGCCCGTCTCGTAGTGGCGCGTCACGAGGCTGCGGATCAGGCCCGCGACGGCGTCGACCGACTGCAATTGCTCCTTGGTGCGCACGGTGACGCCTGCTTCGGCGAGCATTTCGCGGAAAATCTGGAGAGCGATTTTTGGCTCGAAATAGTAACCGCCGCGCGTCTTCGGGTCCTGGGTGTAGTCGAGGGCTTTGACCTGCGGTGAGCTGGCGCCGTACGTGGTGGTGTAGAAAGCCATCACCCGTTTAAAAAACTCGGCCGAAAGTCCGCCGATCGTATCACGTTTGCCGATATCCGTTTTGTGGAGTCCCCCGCTCATCAGGCCGCCGATGAGATAGCTAGGTTCGATGAGGACGACTTTGGTGCCGTGGCGACCGGCGGCGACGGCGGACATGATGCCAGCGGGCGTGCCGCCAAAAACAATGAGGTCGGATTTCACCTCGGGAACGGTGCCCTCGGCGGCGCGGCCCGCACGGGGTGTAAAGCTCGCGGCGAAGACCAGGCAGAGGCTCAGGAGAACACGGGAGCGAAGGAGTAGGGGGTGGGTGATGGGCATGATGGTGGTTTTGTGAAAACGAATTCGGCGGGTGAACCGATCGGGCGAGATCGGGCGGAACGGGGCGTAAGACGATCCGGCGAGGTAGGCGTTGCGCAGGGCGCGGGATTTGTGCTCGCCGGGGCGGCGCTTTGCCGGCGCCGGGTGGGCGCGCGTGCATGACATCCCGCACCGCAGGGAAACACGGTCGGCGCAGTGCGCATCGCGGTGCCCGACCCATGCCTTTCCCGATCGCGATGGCGGCGCTGGCACTGGGGAAGCATGGATTCGTCGAGAGGCCGCTCACGCACACGGTGCAGGAGGCGCGCACGCTCGCCTGGGTAGCGGCTCCGCCGCGCGGTGTCCTCGGTGCGTCCTGCCGTGGCGCTAGTCAGGTGTGAATTTTCCGGTCGAGGCGGCGGGCCTCGTGGCGCGGGGCGTCAGCGGTAGTCGGCGCCGGTGAGGCTTTCGAGGACGGAGCGCTGCCAGGTTTTCAGGACGGCTGCGAGTTTGTCGGCTTCGGCGGCGTGCGTGGCGATGAGGTTGTTTTTCTCGGCGGGATCGGCGCGGAGATCGAAGAGCTCGCGGCCGCTGCCTTGGGTGCCGTCGACGACGAGTTTGTAGCGATTGCCGACGATGGCGCGCGAGCCGACGTAATCTTGCGGGAGGATTTCGTGGTGGTGGAAATTTTGAAAATTGCGGGTGGCGGTGCCGTCGGGGCCGAGTTTCGCGAGCGGGGTGGTGCCTTTTTGCAGCTCGGGATCGAGGTAGGGTTTCGCGCCGGGATGGCGGGCAATCGGATCGTCCCAGAAACAGATCGGGGCGGAGCGTTCGGTCATCGTGCCCTCGAGGAGTGGCCGCAGCGAAAGGCCATCGAGGGGGCGGCGCGGGAGCGGGCGGCCGACGAGATCGCAGAGCGTGGGGAGCATGTCGCTGGTGACGGCGTTGACGTCGGTCGCGCGTGGGCGGGAGATTTTCGCGGGCCACTCGATCAGGCCGGGGACGCGGATACCGCCCTCGTAGATGGAGCCTTTCTGCGCGCGAAATGGGACGGTGGCGACGGCCTCCTGGGGGGTGCCGTTATCACCGCAATACCAGAGCAAAGTGTTGGCGCGGAGGCCCGTGCTCCCGAGGTGATCGCGGAGCTGGCCGATGGAGCGGTCCATTGCGGTGATTTCGGCGAAGCGCTCACGCAGCACGTCGCGCTGGAGGCGGGTGGTGTTGCGGCCGGTTTCATTGGAGGTGAGCTTGACCTGACGATTGCCGAACGTCGCGGGGAGGTTGTCGTAGAGCGCGAGATCTTTGGGTAGTGCCTGATAGGGCTCGTGGGGGGAACCGAACCACACGACGATGAAGAACGGTTTGCCGGCGCGGCGAGCGGTATCCATAAAACGGATCGCTTCGGCGATGATGATTTCGGAGCTCTCGCCTTTGATCACTTGGGGCGGGCCACCGTTGCGGGAAAAAGACGGATCAAGTTCGAAGAAATTATCGTGAGAGAGCCACGTGTCGAAGCCCATGGCGCCGGGGTTGGTGGGCGAGGAGGATTTGACGGGGCCGAGGTGCCATTTGCCGAAGTGGGCGGTGGCGTAACCGGCGTCGCGCATCAGTTGGGCAACCGTGATCTCCTTCGGGCGGAGCGACCAGCCGGGCGCGAATGTGCCGGACCGGTGGTGGTGGCGGCCGGTCATGACGGTGGCGCGCGTGGGTGTACAACTCGCACCGCCGGAGTAGAAGCGGTCGAGC
>Ga0209550_10006462_pt1 | contig 10909 bp, 13 predicted proteins | sample LauGreSuBDMM15SN_2_FD_187567 | JGI IMG/M metagenome (GOLD analysis project Ga0209550, IMG submission 187567) | Freshwater lake microbial communities from Lake Michigan, USA - Su13.BD.MM15.SN (SPAdes) (version 5) | ecosystem: Environmental > Aquatic > Freshwater > Lake | place: Lake Michigan... | reverse complement strand
GGTTAATGGCACACATAGTGCAATCTCGTTTGTCTACGATGATGCCTTGGATAAAGTAAATGCCACGGTGAATTTATCAGATTACCAGGGAGTGATCAAAGCAGCAGCATTCAACGGCTCTGTAGTTGCCAACGACAGCAGTCTTTTGATAGACGGAAATACAGGAAAATTCAATTTGTCGGGCCGTGTTGGCACTGATATTATACCAGACACAGATGTGGCCTACGATCTAGGCAGTGCTACATATCGATTTAGAGATCTATATCTCAGTGGATCAAGTATTAAACTAGGCGCTGCAACTATCACAGCCACCGGTACAGCAGTAAATCTACCGGCAGGATCTACGATTGGCGGATCAGCGATCGGAATGTCCGGCGGTGATTTGAATGTTAATATCGTGGCTAACGACAGCACAGTTATTGTGAATACCACCACAGAAGTTGTAACTGCACAGGGCGGATTTGTAGGTAACGTCACAGGCAACGTCAACGGTGTCATTACTGGTACAGCTGGATCATCATTAGTAGGTAATGTAACTGGTAACTTAACAGGTAACGTCACAGGCAACGTCAACGGTGTCATTACTGGTACAGCTGGATCATCATTAGTAGGTAATGTAACTGGTAACTTAACAGGTAACGTAACTGGTGACCTAACTGGTAACGTAACAAGTACAGGTACAAGTACATTCACTACAGTTGACATCAACGGTGGTGCTATTGACGGTACAACTATTGGTGCAACAACTGCATCAACAGTAAGAGGTACAACAATTACAGCTACAACTAGCTTAACAGCTCCTATATTTATCGGTAACTTAACTGGTAATATAATCGGTAATGTTACTGGAAATGTCACTGGAAATGTCACTGGTAACTCAAATGGCTTTCATACAGGGGATGTTAAAGGTTCGGTATTTGCAGATGATTCTTCCTTGATAATCGACAGTGTAAGCAATCGAGTTATCGCAACCAGGTTTAGTTCATCGGGGGTAGAATTTGCTGGCTCAGGCAATGTCTTAACATTCGGAACCACCGCACAAGCAGTACAAGTATCTATGATAGGAGACACTGCTGGATATCCGTTACAGATAATAGCTGTTTCAGATTCAGCAGGCGGCAGTGCCATAATTAATCTTGCACACATCGGCGGAACACAAGCCAGTCCAACCACAGTTGTGAATGGCAGAGTAACGGGAGGCCTAGAATGGACTGCTTATAACGGCGCAACATTTGTTCCTTCGTCTATAATGATTACTGAGATTACCGATGCAGGTATAACAACAGCCAGTACTCAAGTAAAAAGTAAAGTTTATATTGGAAATACCAGTGAGATTGGAGTTGGGACCAGCGGCAAGTATCTATCAGTGGATTCCAGCGGTGTTGTAGCAGCGGCTGTGTTCCAATTATTATCTTATGCGAACGATGCCGCTAGAACTGCGGCTATACCAACACCTGCCGCAGGAATGATGGTATTCATGGCTGCCGGTACAAGTCCGTCGGTAACTAATAAAGCTGTTATCTACAATGGCACGGCGTGGGCATTGCTACCAGGTTAATATTCAAAATAATTTATATCACGCTCGTAAATTTTAGCAATTGCTTTAATACTAGCATTGTTAAAATAATTTTGAAATTCCCAGTGGTCATACCCACTGATATCAGGTAAAGGAGTATTGCAATTCAGATACTTCTTTACTTTTTCAAAGTCCTGTTCTAAATTTTCTGCTTTGCAAATAAAATCAACCCACTCGTCGTTGACTTTTACAAAATCTATTTGATTTGTAAACCGTGTGAACCAGCGAGGAAAATTAAATTCAATTTCTGGATTACAGTAATCTGCAACCCATTCGTTAATAGGTTTCAAATCTAATAAAGTTTGGTTATTCCAATCAAGCCAATATCCTTCTGTACTAACTTTTTGATATAAACTAAAAACACGTTGCCACGGATTACGAACAACACTCATAGTTTTAGCATAAGGGTAATAGTCTTTGACCATACCCAAGTGGGGGTGATCAATCATCCAGTTATCAGTATCTGTTACTTTAAAATTCGGTTTGATCCAATCGCTTATGATTTTTTTCATAGCCATGCCTGTTCTTGGAACATGCACATAGGCCAATTCTGGACGGTGTATATAAAAAGTTCCCATTATTTTTTTTTGATTAGTTTAATGATACTTCCCATCAAATCCCATTCCCACCAACGTTCTCCAGAATGATAGCGAATACCGTGAGCATGGTGATTGTTATGCCACCCGTCTCCCAAACTTACAATATTTGCAATCCAACTGTTTGTGCTCCGATCCGGAGTATCATAATTGCGATACCCGTGCCCGTGACCTAACACGTTGACTACACCAATTAAATGCACAGTCATACTTGCTGGGACCACATAGATAAACAACCATAATACAGGATCAATCAAGCATAGCAACAGAGAAAACAAAAATATAATTTTAAAATAATTATTAAAAATAAACTTGTGTGTTTGATTACGCATTAAATCTTTAACATAGGTAATTGGTATATTAGGAATATGCCATTCATATCCTAACCAGACTTTGATTGCCTGTATAAAATTAAATTTACCGTTGACCCATGGCGAGTGCGGATCTCCCTCTCTATCAGATGTTGCATGATGTTGCCTGTGCAATGCTACCCAGCTGATAGTTGGGCCAACTGTCGATATCACACTAACATAACTTAAAATAGTCTCAAGCCATATGTAAGTTTTAAAACTACGATGTGTAAGCAATCTATGCAAAGTTATGACACTGCTAATAGGTCCAATGACTAGCCAAGAAGCCAACGTCACAACAAAGAGATAATATTGTTGAGTGTAAATTGCATAAGCAATTGCTGGAATAGTTGCCACATGATTAAATGCTTGTAGCAATCTTATTTTAGTATCTAATCTCATTTGCCTTCATCCAAGTGTATCCATTGATCATATGTAAACGTAGTTGGGTTCCATTCTGCAAAAGAACCTGCTGTCGTTTCTAAATAAACAAAATTCTGCCAACATTTTTGTACAGGCCATGGACATGTTTGAATATACCCGTTACCTAATTTCCATTTACCGTTACTTGCAATGTCCATATGTTTTACCCAAACATCCCACCAACGATTTCCTCCTCGCTTTCGGTTTTGCATTGTTATTAAATAGCAGTCATAATTGTTAACTTTTATTAATGCATCTATTAGACTACATGTAACACGAAACCCGTCAGTCATATCTGTGTGTTTCATTCGAAATTCTGGGAACGTATACAACCTATTGATCATCTTAGCTACATTTTTAGGATACCTATCATCTCTAAAGATGCCGCCCATGACCATGGGCTTACCTGTACTAGTTTGATAAACTACTCCATATCCAGTATGTTGCTCTATTACTAGATTTTCTTCAGTATAGTTGTGTTTTAACCAATTATCTTCTTGTAAACAAATGTCGCGAACACGCTCAAACTCAGGTGTTGAATTATAATAAATTTCTATGTGTGTATTGGTTAAGTCATATCTATTTTGCATAGAACAATATTTACTTAAATAGTCAAGAGAAGAAAAATAATGCTAGACACCGCAGTCACAAAACTTAATTTTACTATAAAATTAGACAGTTTAAAAGAGTACTATCAAACACTATCGACTGATTACGATCACCTGTGTTGGAAGTGGGATAGGTACGGACATGAGATCACCGATGAATGGTATAACAGAATTATCAGCAACGGGCCGGGATGCATATTACCCTACGGTTGGGCAATACAAAGCAACCTAGTAGATTTAACAATTCCTTGCCCGCCTTACAATATTAGTACACATGAACGCTGTGAATATCGGGATACAGAATTAGCCTTTGGTCTAGTTACTAAACTGCAGAAACTCATACCATATGCGTATCGCTGGAGTTTGGTAGTACAACCGCCCACTGGTAAAGTTTCAAGACACGTAGATCAAGGCGACGAGTACACAGCACACATTCCAATTTACGATACGCCCGAAGCTATTTTTAAATTCTGGGATAACTCAGATAATCGCAAAGATGTTGCAATGGTTGCAGATGGAACTGTGTACTTGGTCGATACCATAATAGAACACGAAACTGAAAATTATAGCGATACAGATCGCATAGGATTAGTATTCCGTTTTAAAAGAGATGACTTACCGAAGTTGTTAGAACTCACGGGCGAGATTGAATGACTGTAATTTACACCCCTATAGATATAGAGTTTGAGATGCCTGATGAGCAAGAAGTCATTGATTGGTTCCATGCTAACAAGATTACAGATACTGATTACTGGGAATACGAAGAAGGCAGACACGAGTGGTGTTATGTATCATTGCGTGAAGAACCTAAAGACTGGCACACATACGATGCATGGCTAAACTGGTCTAAAGAACGCAAGCCTATAGACCATGCTGGATTAGTATTTCATCCAGGATTTGAAGAAGCGTTTCCTGGACTGGCAAAGTGTGTGCGTGAGTTGCCCTTTGATCAAATCGGCACCAGCGGATTTATTATGCAAATAGGAACCATCCCACCGCATCAAGATGCTGAATATGATATGACTGAACCAAGACGTTATATTATATATGTAACTGATCCTGCGTACAATACGTTTCACTTTGTACATAACGGTAAAAAGATCTGGCCACAAATAGATCCCAAGTATCGCTGCTTTGCGTTTAACAATACTGCTGTGGAACATGCTGCTGACCCTACTAATAGAACTAAAATACTGTTAAGCACAGTTGGCATAATGAATAAAGAAAAACACAACGTACTACTAGAACGTAGCATAGAAAAATTTGCAGACAAAGTTATTAGGATATGAAATTAGTAGAACTATTTAAAAAATATTGGGCTATCTATAATCACAGATTTTTACGGATGGCAAGAAAGTGGAAAGATCACGGAGTTGATCAAGATGCTAACGATGCTATTTGGTTCTTTGGATGCAGTCATGTAGAAGGAGTTTCTCTATCTCCAGAAGAAACTGCTCCTAAAATCTTAAGTGTGCTTACAAATACTAATGTTATAAACTATGGAGTTTCGGGATCGGGACCTGTGATGGTAGAATGGCAGTTGGATCAATTATTAAAGAAATATAAGCCCAAAGCTATTGTAATTGCTTGGCCATCATTTTTAAGATGGCAGACACACAGTAATCAGCTTTTTCCGATACTATGGATACCTGCATGTTTAGACGGAAAAACTTTTCATTTCCATAATGATCATTTTGGTTGTAAACGACTCTGGCCTGAACAATGGTCAGACTATGTAAAAACAGTGACTTCGGGAGAACTAGAAAAAATGAATTATAAAATAGTAGAACAAGTTAGAGAAAAAATTAAAGGAATCCCAGTCGTTGAATTTGAATATTCACCAGATTGTACTCTTGAAAAATTTCCTGTGCCGTGTTTTCCTTGGATAGATTTAGCACCTGACAACATTCATCCCGGGCCAAAGACTCAAAAACTAATTGCAGAATGGGTGGCGGAGCAGTTACATGAAATTTAATTATTATTATAATCAAGTTCCGGGTCACGGCCAACAACGGAATAATTTAATCTATACAAGCCTAATGTCAGAGGACAAAAAAACATTTGTACAATGGTATTATAATGATACCGAATATCACCAAGGACATAACGAAGTAGTGGATCCTAGCAAGATGGAAGAAAAGTGGTTACGTGAGGTAAACTATATTACACAAATGCGAAACAAATATCCGAATCTAATTCCTAAAATTATTAATATTGATTTTTCTTCTAGAAAACTGTACTTGGAAGTAGATGGCGTAGACTTTTGGAACCGCGCAGACTGTGATGTTGCCAACTATGATAAAGTTGTACCAGACTGGCAAGAACAAATGCTTGACATTATACAAACGTACAAAGATCTAGGATGGTACAAATACAGTATGCATCCTAGCAGTTATTTTATTGTAGACGGAAAACTTAAAAGTATTAATTATTTTTTCACATACAGAGAAAACGAAGGACCTATTAGTATTGCAGATCATGCCAGTCATATATACAGTACTAGACAAGATATCATGCGTAGGCAAATAGAACAAATGGGACTGAGTTGGGATAAACCAGAATCATTAAAGACATTGCAGATACTGTGCTTTGAAAGTTTTAGAACTAACTACCCAACAGACTTTATTGAGAAGGCAAAAGCAATTTATGATTAAAGGAATTAATAACCAACCTTACTTAGACATGACTCCGTACTTAGATATGGAAAGCTTTGATAAATTGTTGCCTGAAATTTATAGAGGGTTTGCCGATGCACGAGATTATGCCAAAGAAGGCACGTGGATGAAACCTGCTTTTAAAATGGAGGAGATGAGTTATGTTCCTAACTGGAAGCCTATATACAAAGCCATTGAAGAGTTCTTAGCACTGCCAGACGAGGATCCTATTAAACAAGGCGGCATAGACTTGTATAGAGACTTTCAAGACTTTCGTATACGCAATAGATTTACCCGATACATCAAAATGGCCATGGGTGCTTATGATCCTTACATTTATTACTTTCTGTGGGAACAAGGTTCTTGGGATGACAGAACAGCACCACGTAAACTAACACCTGAAGCAGAACATTTTCCTAATGTAGTCAAGTGGGTTGAAAGTTTAGTAGGTACAGTGTTCGAAGACATCGGCCGTGTTATATTCTTTCATTGCGAAGCAGATGGTATTCCCTTTGAACACAGAGATTTAGACGGTAGCAAAGGTATACAGGACTACACTCCTCATCGTAATGAGTTTATACACCTACGTCCCAATTTACGCAAACCATTTTATTTGTGGGATCCTGAAGCACAGGGTCGTACATATATCAACAGCCGAGCAGCTTGGTGGAATGATCAAGACTGGCACGGTGGCGACAAGCTAATGCAACAAAGTTGGGGATTACGCATTGATGGTAGTTTTACAGAAGATTTCCGCAAACGGTTAGGCGTCGACCATTTAGATAGTTATTGATAACCAGTTAAGGTCAATAACATTTTAGGAACTAGTCCTATATTAGTTCCGGCATGCCAGGAGTGTATGTCTGCATACTTATAGATAGCACCTTGATCTTCGTTGTAATATGCATCATCATCAGTGACAAAAATATGACCAGGTGAAGGTGGCGTTACAAACATAAAGTACCTTACTATTTTTCCTAGTTTCTTGTGCTCATTCTCCCAAGGATTAATATCCCAATGCCACGGAGTACATTTTCCGGGACGTATCTCACTAACCCAACACATAAGGGGGGTGCAATTTGTAATAGTGCCTAACAGGTGTTGATACTTGATATTGAAGTGTGTGCCTGCTTGATAGTGACGGTATTCTACAGAGTGATCATCGTATCCTGCATTACGCAATATTTCGGTTTGATTAACGCTCTCTTGATAAAAAGGATTAATAGGATCTAAGTTCATGTGTCCGTGGCACGTAGGAACATCATGCTGTTTTATTTCTGCAATTAGATCGCTGCAATCAAATTGATTTGAACAATTGCCTACATATGTCTTCATGCTATTTTAAATTCCGTTGGAAGTATCAGCATTAAATCTGCGACTAGCGAACTGTCTAAAGTAAACGATACAACATTATTTTTAAACATAAAATTATCTAACAGTTCTTTTTTGTTTACTTGATTTAACCATTTACTCATAACATCGTCAAAAATAAATCTTGCATCATCTGATTCAGTGCCTGCCGATGCAACCAGTTTGAAATTTTTAGGATCTTTTAATTTACCTCTAGTTAACAATTTTCTAATAACTAGTTGGTATCTCGGTCTGTTACTAAAATTAGCAGCGGTGTGTGCTAACCCAGCATTCATATCATACCATACACCGTCTGTAGAAATAGTATGCATTTCGAGATTATCTAGATCAATCAAGAAGCTTTTAATACCCGATAAATTTAAATGATATCGATCGTCGATATCAGCATGGCTAAAATAACTTTCATTTCCTGCTAACTTTATTATTCGAGCTTCGCCTTTGTTATGCACAGACAATGAGTTGTATAATTCTTCCCAAATTGTTCCTTGTAATTCAGTTTTTATTTTCCATGGATCATAAAAAAAATCTCCAGTTGGTTCATTAATCGTAAAAACATCATGATCATTGACTTGATCAACTGCTTTATTAATTAATTCAATCTGGACAGAGAACTGAGTTTGGGATATCATGAAAATATTTATGTGCTATTATTATATGGTTAAATATTTCATGGATATAATAGCCGAAGCAACTGAGATACTTAGAAAGCCTATCGGTTGGATAGAATTAGATCTAACATTCGATTTGTCAAAGTGGAAAGAAGAAGCTAAACTAGCAGAATCGTTTTTAGTTCCCCATAGAGAAGGTGGTGGTCACAACGGCTGGCGCAGCTGTTGTATACATGGGCAGAGTGTTGAACATACTGGAACTGATTTAAACGCATCATTAGAATCCTATCACTGGACAGAGCTATCAATGCTAACTCCTACGATTACTAACTTTTGGAAATCTATACCAACTGAAAGATTTGCTCGATTAAGGTTTATGGAACTAGCATCCGGCGGTCATATTGCCCCGCACAACGATTCACCGAACGGTGTTAGAAATACTGATTTTGACATGATGGATCATATAATTCCAATTAATGTTGCTATTGTACATCCTGACGATTGCTACATGACATTAGACGGGCATGGCACAGTTCCGTTCTCCGAAGGCAAGGCAATTATAGTTAATATCACTAATACACATTCGGTTGTTAATAACAGTCCGAGTCCTCGCATGCATATGATTGCTCATTGTGTCATTGGCAATAAAAAGAAAGAGTTTGCAGAATTAGTAGTAAGAAGTTATAATAAACAATATGAATGTGGTAAAATTTCAACAATTTAAAAACCCAATTGTTTTCTGTTTTGTAGACAATACACATACCTATTCTAGTTCATGGGCTAGTGAACTTGTCAAAAATATTTCCGATTTTACAATATCAAATACATTTTCCAAGGGCTACGACATTATTCAAGGTCAGGATGAAAATGTATTGTTACGAGCAGCGGTAGATTACGGGTATAAATCAGCCGTGGTATTTTCAACCGGAACAGAATTTATAAACGGACAGGCATTTTATAACGCGGTGGAAGAGCTATCAAAAACTGGTACATTTTTAGCAGGACATATCTTAGATAGGGGAGATGCATATTATGAACTTCACCATCAATGTTATTTTGTAAATTTAAATATATTTAAAAAATTAAATTATCCGGCAGTGGGCAAACAGGAATTAGGATCCGGCCATCAACAACATGCTCCTCGTCGTAGTAAAGAAAATATACATGACAATTATACTCCTATATGGGTTAGTAGTGGCACAGACCTTGTAACTTATAATCATAAATGCCACGGTTGGAACTTGTTAAAAGAATCGTTTAATAATCAATTATCTGTAACCATTTTTGATAATGCTGTTAGAGAAAATAAAAAACATTACTATCCAGAAAATCAAAGAGAATTTTTAAATCATGTTCAATGGGCGTATACCCGATTTAATTTTTGTTCCAACCAGTTTATTCATACAGCTAATACAGAAAAGATGAATTTCGATCAAGGGGAATTTGAACAATGTATTGTACCGGCCAGCGGGGATTGGTGGGTTAACGTGATAAGCAAAACCAAACCAGTTAAGGTAGTAATGTATGACTACAATCAACCAGCATTAGACTATTGGAAGTTGCATGTTCCGTTGCTTGATAATGTCACCTACGATTTTATCAAGATAGACCTGTTGACTGAAGAATACCATTTTGATAATTTAAATTTTACATTGCCGACTTTGATAAATTTGTCCAATATATATGCCTATGAAGGAACCAGCTTTTTCTATAGTTTAGATCATCGGTTGTATAAAGAAAATGAAATGATCAAAAATATTAAGAATAAATTTTCAGATGCGGTGATAAATTTTTCATTGCGGGCCTGCACTGGATTTGCAAACACACCCTTATACAATGATGTGACTTCTGTAGAGATTAACACGCTACAAAAACCAACATGGCATTCTAGAGATTGGTTATGAGTTATAATTTACATGTTATCGATGGAGTTACATTACCGTTTGATAAAGACTGGGATAGCATTGCTATTGGACTAAGTGGAGGAGCAGACAGTGCCTTGCTGGCATATTTGCTTTGCAGTCATGCACATGCTAAAATGACCATCCGCATAATTAGCCATACTAGGATGTGGAAAACTCGACCATGGCAAAGTCATGACAGTGCAAGAGTATTTGATTGGTTGACTAAAAAATTTCCCAATCTTAAACTTGTTAGACACACAAATTTTATAGCACCGGATGTTGAATATGGAAATATGGGTCCTAGTATAACAGACGAATACGGAAAAAAAGTTAGCGGAGATAACGCACAACAACGTGCCTACGCAGAATTTGTCTGCCATACTCATGAGGTAAAAGCATACTACAATGCAGTAACTAGGAATCCAAGAACTGATGCATTCACAGGCATGGTCGAAAGAGATCTCGAACCCACAGACAAAAACAAGCATTTGGAATTAATGACTCACATGGATGTGTTAGTAAGCCATCCTTTTAGATTTGTAGAAAAGAAATGGGTTGTTAAACAATATCAGCGTTTAAATATACAAGAGTTGTTTGAAATAACTCGCAGTTGTGAAGGCGAGTTTGAAAACATCAATTATAAAACATACACACCAGGACAACATGTGCCAGTATGCGGCAACTGTTTCTGGTGTAAAGAACGAGAGTGGGCCATTGAACAATCAAAGTAAAACATTTTGCATGCACCCTTTTACAGGGTTAGCAACTAGAGAAGACGGAGCCGTTAAAGTCTGCTGTCGAAGTCATCCTGTTGGTTAC
>Ga0209550_10006461_pt1 | contig 10910 bp, 8 predicted proteins | sample LauGreSuBDMM15SN_2_FD_187567 | JGI IMG/M metagenome (GOLD analysis project Ga0209550, IMG submission 187567) | Freshwater lake microbial communities from Lake Michigan, USA - Su13.BD.MM15.SN (SPAdes) (version 5) | ecosystem: Environmental > Aquatic > Freshwater > Lake | place: Lake Michigan, USA... | reverse complement strand
TTGCTTCCACATGGCCTGCTCGCCCGTGGCCGCCATGGCAGCCAGGCGCAGGGTGATGGCTTGCTGGGGCTGCAATCGCAGGCGCAAGCTGTCTTGCATGAACTGACGGGCCGCAGGGTTGGCAGCCGCCTGCGCGGCGGCCCGCACAAGCGGGTCCTCACTGTCTGCGCCGGCGATGGCCAAAGCGGCGGCATCGGCGGCAAGCGGTGCAGCCGCGCCTGTGGCCTGGCGGGACAGACGCACACCGGGCAGCGCCAAGTGCACGGGTGCGGCTTCGGTCAACTCTGCGGCCATCACCGCCTGTTCGTCCGCAGGCAGGGTGACGGCCGAGGCCAGGACCTGGCTGGCGGCCGAACTGGCGCCGGCCAACTTCAAAGCCTCGTGGGCCAGCTGGCGCGCAGCCAGCATGGCACTGGGGTTGGCGTTGGCCAAAGAGGCCGGGACCAGCTCAGCACCTGGCCGCAAGCCCTGAGGCAGGTTGGTCAGCGAGACCACCTGCATGGCCACCGGCTGCAGCGCCATTTGCTCGGACATGCTCAGCACTTCTTCTTGCAGCAGCCCTGGGGCCACCAAGGCAGTGGGTATGGCCGTGGTCACAGCCGTGGTCACAGCCGTGGTCACAGCCGTGGTCACAGCCGTGGTCACAGCCGTGGTCACAGCCGTGGTCACAGCCAGCGCTTGCGCCTGCTCACTTATAGGAAGCGCCGGGGTCTGGGTCAGGGCCGCTTCGGCTTGCAAGCTGGCACCGGCCGGTGCAAACAATGCGCCCAGGGTGTTGTCGTCCAGGCCCTGGCTGCGGGCAAAAGCCAGCAAGCTGGCGTTGTCGGGCAAGGGGCCATCGACCGTGATGAGGTTCAAGTGGGGGCTCAAGGCCAGGGACTGAAGGCCAGGCTCGTCGGTGGCGGCAAGCTCTTGCCGCCCGGCGGGGTCCATCAAGTGCTTGAACAAGTTGGCAAAGTCTGCGCCCCGCACCGGCTCGCCGCCAGAAGCGGGCAATACCGGTGTGCCGTTGGGCGCAGTGATGGGGCTGGCAATCAGAGAAATAGAAGGTGTATCCATAGGTAGGTCAGCAGGTGGCGTGGTTCTCACAAAGGAATAAAGCTTCTGCACAGTCCGGCGCATTCAAGCGCTGGGCAGTGAACTTACGAAGTGCTTCTTCAGTAATTAGCAAAAACCGTGACCGGTCGACTCTTGCCACCACCTGGGTGCTGGCTGGCCTGTCGGTTATGCATGGCACGGACTTTGCAGACTTCCCTTTCATTCCAGGTCTTTAAACGCCTGATCCGACGCCAGACACCAATTTTTACAGATAAACCCGCCATGAGCAGCTTGACCCTGTCAAACCTTCGACAGAACCTCAGTCAGTTCAGCTTCAGCACGCTTGGGATTCCTGCGCTGGTGCTGCTGATCGTGGCCATGTTGGTGTTGCCGCTGCCAGCGTGGCTGCTGGACATCTTGTTCACCTTCAACATCGCCATCAGCCTGATGGTGGTGCTGATTGCCATCAACACCCGCAAGCCCCTGGAGTTTTCGTCTTTCCCGTCGGTGCTGCTGTTTGCCACCATGCTGCGCTTGGCGCTGAACGTGGCGTCGACCCGGGTGATCTTGGTCAATGGCCATGAGGGCGAAGAAGCTGCAGGCCAAGTGATTGCGGCTTTTGGCCACTTTGTGATTGGCGGCAACTACCTGGTCGGTTTTGTGATTTTTGTGATTTTGATGATCATCAACTTCATTGTGGTGACCAAGGGCGCGGGCCGGGTCTCTGAGGTCAATGCACGTTTTACCTTGGACGCCATGCCTGGCAAGCAAATGTCGATTGACGCCGACCTCAACGCCGGCGTGATTGACCAAGAAACCGCCAAAAAACGGCGCGAAGAGCTGTCGCAAGAGTCTGACTTTTTCGGCTCCATGGACGGTGCCTCCAAGTTCGTCAGCGGTGACGCGATTGCCGGCATCTTGATTTTGGTCATCAACTTGATTGGCGGCTTGATCGTGGGCATGGTCCAGCACGACATGCCCGCGGCTGAAGCCGGCCGCGTGTACACCCTGCTGACCATTGGTGACGGCCTGGTGGCCCAGATTCCTGGCCTGTTCTTGTCGCTGGCGACTGCCATCATCGTGACCCGGGTGACCACCTCGGAGACCATGACCGAGCAAACCAGCTCGCAACTGGCCAACCCCACAGCCCTCTTTATTTCAGCCAGCTTTTTGGCCATCTTGGGTGTGGTGCCCGGCATGCCGCATTTGGTGTTTTTGAGCTTGGCTGCAGCGTCTGCGGCCATTGGTTTCATGGTGCTCAAGCGCCAGTCAGAACCCGCCAAACCCGCCCCCGGCAGCCCCGAGGCCAATGCCGCGCCCGAGGCGCCCAAAGAGCTGGACTGGGACGACGTGGACCAGGTGGACCTGATTGGTCTAGAAATTGGTTACGGCCTGATTCCCTTGGTCAACCCCGACACCGGCGGCCAGCTGATGGCGCGCGTCAAAGGTGTGCGCAAAAAACTCTCTGCAGAGCTGGGCTTTTTGATCCAGCCGGTGCGCATCCGCGACGCGCTCAACATCGACCCAGACAGCTACCACATTGTGCTCAAGGGCGTGGTGCGTGGCAAAGGCGAGGTCAAGGTCGGCCGCGAAATGGCCATCAACCCTGGCCAGGTCTACGGCACGCTCGAAGGCGTGGCCTGCCGCGAGCCCGCCTTTGGCCTAGAAGCCGTGTGGATTGACCCCTCCCAGCGCGACCATGCCCGCACCTTGGGCTTTACAGTGGTGGACGCCGCCACTGCCGTGGCCACGCACCTGAACAAGGTGCTGCGCGACAACGCCTCTGACCTGCTCAGCCACGACGAGGTGCAGCAGTTGCTGGACAAACTGGCCGCACGCTCGCCCAAGCTGGTGGAAGACCTGGTCCCCGGCAAACTCCCCCTGGGCGTGATCACCCGCACCCTGCAAAACGTGTTGGCCGAGGGCGTGCCACTGCGCGACATGCGCAGCATCACCGAGGCGCTGACCGAGTCGGCCAGCCGCACCCAAGACCCCGAGCTCTTGACCGCCATGATCCGCCCCAAGCTGGGCCGCATGATCGTGCAAGGCCTGCAAGACGACAAAGGCAGCCTGTCGGTGATCACCCTGGACCCGAATTTGGAGCAGCTGCTGCACAACGTGCTGCAGCAAACCCCGCAAGGCCAGGCCATGGTGCTTGAGCCCGGTTTGGCCGAGCGCCTGTTTGCCGCCATGCGCCAAGGCGCCCGCGCCGTGGAAGAGCAAGGCCACCCAGCCGTGCTGGTGGTCTCGCCAGCCATCCGCTCGTGGGTCTCCAAGGCCTCGCGTTTCAGGGTGAGCGACCTGACCATTCTTTCTTACAACGAGATCCCCGAAGACCAAATGGTCAAGGTGGTCCACACCGTGCATGCCGATCCGGCTCAGTGAGCCTGACCCCTGCCCACCCTACCCTGCCCCGTAACCCGCACCAGCGATACGCCCCATGGAACTCAAACGCATTCTTGCCCGCGACACCCGCAGCGCCACCGAGCAGGCCATTGCCTTGTACGGCCCAGACGTGCTGGTGATTTCCAACCATCAAGTGGACGGCCAGACCGAGCTGGTGGTGGCCTTGGACGTGCAGCCCGAGCCCGCCCCTGCGGCCGTGGTGGCGCCTGCGGCACCGGCTTTTCAGCGCAGCTATGTAGAGGCGCAACAGATGACCGCGCCTATCGCCCCCATGGTGCTTGAGCCTGCGGCAGAAAAAACCATGGACACCCCCCAGGAGGCGCCCTTGGTGCGGATGTCTTCTATCACGCCCAACTTCGCCTCAGCTCCCCTGCCTGCAGCGGCCATTCCTGCTGCCCCCGCAGTGCCTGTGGCGCTGCTGAACCCGCTGCAAGTGAACGCCACAACCGGCTTGGCCTCGCCAGTCCCGGCCGAGCTGGTGGCGACTGCGGCCTTGCCCGCCGCACAAGCCTTTGCAGTAGCCAGGTCCTTTGGCTCTGCTTCAATGATAGAGAGCGCAGCAGCTGCGACTGCTGATGGCATGCCCACGCACCAGTTCAACGCCGAGGTGCAAGCCATGTCCAGCACACAGCCCACCACCGCCGAGTTGCAAGCCCAGGCCCAGGCCCGCGACCTGCAACGCAGCCATGAGTTGGTAGATATGGTGCGCGGTGAAATTGCAGCCCTGCGCCGTGAGTTTCGGATCAGCCAGCAAAGCTCGGCCTGGCAAAGCGGCTTGCAGCTGCACCCCAGCCTGGGCGTGTTGGTCAATGCCCTCAATGAAGCGCAAGTGCCCATGGCGCTGCGCGCCTTGCTGATGGACGCACTCCAGGGCCAAAACGACCCCCACCAAGCCCTGGCGGTGTGGCGCAGCCAGCTCGAGCACAGCCTGGTCCGGCCCCAACAAGCCATGCCCAGCCAGGGTCTGCACGTGCTGGCCGGCCCCTCAGGCAGCGGCAAAACCATGATGTGCGCCCGCCTGGCCCACCACGCCAGTGCCTTGCACGGCAGCGAGCGGCTGGCCCTGATCAGCTACCGCGACCACCGCGCCGGTGCCTGGAGCCAAATTCAAATGCTAGGCGCCCAGCTGGGCATAGACTGCTTTCGCGCCAACGACGAAGACGCGCTGCGCCTGCTGGTCGGCGAGCTTGGCCCCCGCAGCTTGGTGCTGATCGACACCCCCGGCGTACAAATGAGCGAGCGCCTGGCTGAAATCAAGGCCGTGGCCCCGCAAGCGGCCCTGCATGCCGTGGTCAGCGCCGACGCATCGGGCGCGGCCCTGCGCCGGGTGCTGGTAGACGCGTGCGTCGACTGGCACAGCGTGATGCTCAGCAAGCTCGACGAGACCGAGTCGCCTTGGGCTTTGTTACAAATCTTCAGTGATAATGATTTGAAACTATCTTGTGCCAGCGGCGGAAGCCGGATGACTGACTTGATGAGCACATTCAATTTACCGCAACTGATTGATCTCGCCCTGGCCCCCCTGTTGACTCAGGCAGTTGCCCCCGTGGCCTCTGCCGCCGTGGCCTCTGCCGCCGTGCTGGTGCCCGGCTTGGTGGTGCCGGTGGTGCTGCAAACCGAGGGCCCTGCCCCAGTGGCTGCAGCCACGGTCATCCAAGCAGTGGCGCATGAAGCTGAGAGCGATCAAGCCGTGGTCGCCCCCGCCAAAACTGTCAAAGCCCGTTCGCCACGCAAGGCAGCTACCCCCGCTGTTGCCCGCACCACCCTGAAAAACCAAGCCGCCCCCACCCGAGCATGAGTCTGACTAAACAACCCACCCAGGTCATAGGCATCGCCAGCGGCAAAGGCGGCGTCGGCAAGACCACTGTGTCGGTCAACCTTGCCGTGGCACTGCAAGCCCAGGGCGAGCGCGTCATGCTGCTCGACGCCGACTTAGGGCTGGCCAACGCGCAAATCGCACTTGGCACGCCCTGCCCTTACAACCTCAGCCACTTTCTGGCCGGGCAAAAAACGCTGCAAGAGATCATGGTCACCACCCGCCACGGCGTGCGGCTGATCCCTGGGGCCTCGGGCCTGCACGAGATGGCTGGCATCAGCGGCGTGCAGGCGGCCGGCATCGTGCAAGCCTTTAGCGTTTTTGAAGACGAGCTCGACTACCTCATTGTGGACATGGCGGCCGGCATTTCGCCGCCGGTGATGTCCTTTATGCAGGCCTGCCCTCGCCGCTTTATTGTGGTGCGCGACGATCCCTCCTCCATTGCCGACGCTTACGGCACCATCAAGGTCTTGATCCAAGACTTTGGGGTCGACGAGATTTACCTGATCCCCAACGGCATGGCCAACCAGCAAGACGGGCAGTTGCTGTACGAGCGCATCAACCAAGTGTGCGCGCGCTTTTTGGGCCGCAGCATCCACTACCTGAGCACCATAGAGCACGACGAGCTGGTGCTGTCTGCCTTGCGCAAGCACCAACCCGTGTTGGAATTTGCCCCCGGCAGCACAGGCGCGCGGGACTTTCGCCGGCTCGCCGAGTCGGTGCGCCAAATGGCCCCCATCACCGAGGCCACAGGCGGCCTGCAGTTCTTTGTTGAGCGCCTGGTCGGGCGCGGCACCTGAAGCGAGAACACCCCATGTCCGCCAGCACCCGTTTGTATTCACAGGTTCAAAGCAACCACGAAAGCCAAAACGCCGAGGAGGCGCTGGTGATGGCCCACCTGGGCCTGGTCAAGCGCGTGGCCATGCACCTGAAGGTGCGCATCCCGCCCTTCATGGAGCTCGACGAGCTGATCCAGCTGGGCATGATTGGCCTCTTGGAAGCGGCCCGCGCCTACGACCCCACCAAGGGCATTGAATTCGAAAACTTTGCCCACACGCGGGTGCGCGGCGCCATGCTCGACGAGGTGCGCCGCATGTCGTTTTTACCCCGCTCGGCGGTGGCGTTCAACAAATCCCACGGCAAAGCCACCGACGAGTTGGCCTCCGAACTCGGCCGCGCGCCCACCCAGGCTGAAATGGCGGAACACCTGGGCATGGACGTGGACAGCTTTGAAAAAGAGCGCGGCCAGGCCAAGCGCTTTGAAACCTACTCCATGGAAGTGGTGACCGAAGAGGTCATGGCCCTGGCCGACGACAGCAGTCAGCAGCCCGAAGTGATTGTGGAGAACGCCCAGTTCATGGGCGCGGTGGTCTCGGCCATTGGCGACTTGCCCGAGCGCGACCAGTTGCTGATGAACCTCTACTACGTGGAAGAGCTCAACCTCAAAGAAATCGGCGAAGTACTGGGCGTGACCGAGTCGCGCGTGAGCCAGCTCATCAGCGCCGTGGTCAAGAAACTGCGCGTCACCCTCAAGGTCGAACCCGTGGGCCGGGCCAAAGCCAAGGCCTGAGATCGTCCCCGCATTCCTCCCTCCCTCTCTGGGGGAGGGTCGGGGTGGGGGCAGCGCGTGGCACCACACTGGCCTCACACGCGTGCCCCCCTCCCCAGCCCTCCCCCCAAAGGGTGGAGGGAGCCAAGCCAAAGTCCCCGTTTTACTCATTCCTGGGCGATGGAGCAGGCATTGACTTCTTACTCCCTCCCCCTCTGGGGGAGGGTTGGGGTGGGGGCAGCGCGTGGCACCACTGATGCCTCACGCGTGCCCCCCTCCCCAGCCCTCCCCCCAAAGGGTGGAGGGAGCAAAACCCAAGTCTGCGCATTCCTGCCTCCCCAAAAAACCCAGGCCGCCAGCGGCAAGCTTTAGCCGCTTTTGTAAAGATCCGATCAAAGCCTTGGTTTGCCTCAAGTTTGCAAGCAGATCGTCGATTCATGCAGTGTCACGAATTGATCAGGAGCCTTCCCAAATGCGAGTCCACTTCAAAGCCCTCGAGAGCTACGGCTCCGGCAGCACCACCAGCCAAGCCGGCGTGGCCAACAGAGTCGAGTTGATCCAAATGCTGTTCGACGGGCTGATCGACAGCCTGAGCACGGCGCGCGGTCACATTGAGCGCCAGTCCATTGAAGAAAAAAGCAAGAGCTTGACCCGCGCCAGCCGCATTTTGGTGGGCCTGCAAGGTGCGCTGGACTTTGAACAAGGGGGCGACCTCGCCAGCAACTTGCACGAGTTGTACGCCTATGCCATCCGCCGCCTGTTGCATGTCAACATCCACAACGACCTGGACGCGCTCAAAGAAGTCCAAGGCCTGATGACCGAGGTGCGTGAGGCCTGGCGTGCCGTGCCTGCCCTGGTGCCCGCCAGCGCACTGGGCTCCGCACACTGAGCCTGGACGAGCGTTCCCCAACTCAGGCGTTGAACGCACAACCGCGTTCAACGCCTGTCGCTTTTTCGACAATCAAAACCAGGCAAGACAATTGCTTTCAGTTGACACATAGGCCGAGCTGCTCGCATGAGGGCTTTTGCAGCCATCGGCCGCAAGCACTGCGGTAGAGTAGCGCCCTATAGTAAACTTTTAGCAACAATTGGAGCGTCGTCAGGCGAAGAATCCATGTTCAGCATTGTCGGAATCGTCGTTCTTTTTGTCTGTGTGTTTGGCGGCTACATCATGGCCGGGGGCAAGATGGCCCCCATCATCAAGGCCGCGCCCATTGAGACCTTCATCATTGCCGGGGCGGCCATTGCCGCCATGTTGACCGGCAACAGCCTGGACATCTTCAAAGGCGCGTTTGCCGGCATTGGCAAATGCTTCAAAGGCCCCAAGTACAAAAAAGACGACTACCTGCAGACCATTTTCTTGGTCTCCAAGCTCATGAAAGTGCTCAAGTCTGAGGGTGCGGTGGCCTTGGAGGCACACATTGAGAACCCAGACTCCAGCGCCATATTTGCCGAATACCCGCCCATTCTCAAAGACCACGACCTGCAGCACTTGATCACCGACACCATCCGCTTGCTGGTGGTCTCTTCAGGCAACCTCAGCCCCTATGCGGTCGAAGAGGTGATGGACCAGGCCATCAAAACACACCACCACGGCGCGCTCAAGCCCGCTGAGGCCCTGGCCAGTATGGCTGGCGCCTTGCCTGCTCTGGGTATTGTGGCTTGCGTGTTGGGCGTGGTGAAAACCATGGGTGCGATTGACCAGCCCCCGGCCGTGCTGGGCGCCTTGATCGGCAGCGCTTTGGTAGGAACGCTCTTGGGGGTGTTTTTTGCCTACGGTTTGGTCGAGCCTTTGGCCAACCGGCTCAAGCAAATCATTGACGACGAAGGCGAGATCTACAAAGTGGTCAAGCAAATTATCATTGGCACCATGCACGGCCACCCACCGCCGCTGATTATTGAAGGTGCGCGCGTGAGCATCAGCCACCACAATCAACCTTCGTTTGGCGAGGTCTTTGACGGCCTGCGCGGCAAGTAAGCATGGCCACCGCCGCAGCTGTAGCCGCCCCAGAAGCCGCCGCAGCCCCACCTGAGGCTGAGCCAGCAGCAGCGCCCGCAACTGATGCGCCCGCTGCGGCCGTTGCGGCAGAACCCGCCGCAGACGCCGCCGCCCCGGTGGCGCCTGTCATTGTCATTAAAAAAGTCATGGACGACGGCCATGGCGGTGCCCATGGCGGCGCCTGGAAAATTGCCCTGGCCGACATGATGACGGCCATGATGGCCTTTTTCTTGTTGATGTGGCTGCTCGGCTCCACCTCGGAAGCCCAGCGCAAAAGCATTGCCGACTACTTCAAGCCCACCTCGCAAAGCAATGTGACCATGGGCAAGCTGGCGGGCTCTAACGGCATTTTGGGCGGCTCCTCCATTGTCGACACCGACGGTTTTCCCTTCAGCGCCAAGCAAACAGCGGCCATGGAGCGGCTGACGCCGAAGTCCGAGGGCGGGCCCACCGAGAACGACCCCAGCCCCAACAGCACCGAGCGCTCAGACCCCTCAGACCCCTCCAAAATGAGCGAGGAAGACCGCAAAAAAGTCGCGGAACAGCAAGACCAAGCGGCATTTGAAAAGCTGGAAAAAGAAATTCGCGAAAAAATTGAGCAAAACCCGCGTTTGGCCAACCTCAAAGACCAGGTGAACTTCACCCGCGAAAAAGAAGGCCTGCGCATTGACATCATCGACAAGGCCGACTTCGCCATGTTCAGCCTGGGTGGCACGCAAATGGGACCGCGCGCACAACAGTTGGTGGACGAGGTGGCCAAGTCATTGCAAGGCACACCCAACAAACTGGCCGTGCGCGGACACACCGACAGCGTGCCTTTTGCCAACCTGGATGGGCGCAACAACTGGTCACTCTCGGCCGAGCGCGCCGAAGCAACCCGGGCGCAAATGGAAAAACGCGGCATTGAAGGCGGGCGCTTTGCGCGCATTGAAGGCGTGGCCGACACCGCCCACTTCAACCCCAACGACCCCAAAGACCCGCGCAACCGACGCATGAGCGTGACGGTGTTGCACAGGGATTGATGCAGGGCCTGCGCTGCAGGCCGGCCGCGCCTCAAGGCATGTAGGTGCCGCCGTTGATGTGCAAGGTCTGCCCAGTCATGTAGGCCGAGGCCGGGCTGAGCAAAAACAAAATGGGTTGCACCACATCAAGGGGCTGGGCGATGCGGCCCAGCGGCACCACTCGGCCATAGGTGGCCGGGTCCACGCGGGGCTGGCCCTGCTCGTCAGAGCGGCCTGTGCCGCCCCGCAAAAAGGCTGTGTCCACTGCCCCAGGCGCCACCGCATTGACGCGCACCTTGGGCGCGTTTTCCAGGGCCAGCTCCTTCATCAGCAGCAGCAAACCGGCCTTGGCCGGCCCGTATGCCCCCACCATGGGCCGCGCCCAGGCGCCCAAGCCAGACGAGACATGCACCAAGCTGGCCTGCGGCGATTCATGCAAATGCGGCAACACCGCTTTGGAGATGTAAAAGGCCGAGTCCAGGTTGCCGCGCATCACGTCGTCCCAGACCTCCACCTCGGTTTTCACCAAGCTTTGATCGGCTGACATGTAGCCCACGAGATTCACGCACGCATCGAGCCCGCCCAGGGCTTGCGCGGCCTGGGTCACGGCGTTTTGAACTGAAGCTGCACTTTTGCCATCCATGGCAAAGCAGGTCACACCGCTCAGACCGTGCTTGGCAATCGAGGCCGGCAAATCGGTGACCACCACCCGCATGCCCAAGGCCTGGCACTGGGCCACCAACTCACGCCCAATACCGCCCAAACCGCCGGTGATCAGCACGCGTTGGCCAGTGAACAGGCCGGGGGCCCAGAGTGTGTGTGGCTGAAACATGTGGCCGCCTTTCAAATTAAAAAAACCAATTTCCCCTATGCACTCCCACCCCTCTGTGGGAGGGCCGGGGTGGGGGCATCGCCGAATTAACTCCCTCCCCCTCTGGGGGAGGGCCGGGGTGGGGGCATCGCGTGCCACTTAAGTTTCCTCACGCTTGCCCCTCTCCCCAACCCTCTCCCCAACCCTCTCCCCAAAGGGGCGAGGGAGCAAAACAAGGCCCCCGCGGTCACTCCCTCACCCGTCTGAGGAAGGGCCAGTGCACATCCCCG
>Ga0209550_10006460_pt1 | contig 10910 bp, 12 predicted proteins | sample LauGreSuBDMM15SN_2_FD_187567 | JGI IMG/M metagenome (GOLD analysis project Ga0209550, IMG submission 187567) | Freshwater lake microbial communities from Lake Michigan, USA - Su13.BD.MM15.SN (SPAdes) (version 5) | ecosystem: Environmental > Aquatic > Freshwater > Lake | place: Lake Michigan... | reverse complement strand
GGTCCTGGAGTCGGTATTGTGGTAAGCATTCGAGGAGGTTTTTCAGTTGGCCAGGAAACACTTAGCCGAACATTTACTGCACACACACTCGCTCTCCCAGCTGGAGTGAGCATCCTTTCCTTGTGTCACTTCCTCTTGATCCGGAAGCAAGGTGTCTCTGGCCCGCTTTAAGACCCAATGAGCCCAAAACCAGCCAACATCTGCTTTAAAGTCGAATCTGCTTCCTCTCCAGATCGCTTCGGCTGGTAGTGTGCAGAGCACGGCTTGGTCTCAGCGACAGCATGCTAAAAGTAGCGAAAGGCTGTGGGCACAACCACTTTGGGGAACCTGCTTGGCCCAACGAGATCTTCTATGTTTTTCCTGTGGTGATAGCTGGTGTCTCGAAGTCCACCGCTGGTTCCGGAAGCTCCGAGCCTTCCCACGGGCTTTTCCTGGCCAATCCATTCCAGACGCCTCTGGAGATCGTGCCAGAGTGGTACTTTGTGCCAACTTTTAATGTTTTGAGAACCCTGGAAGACAAATCAGTTGGTGTGCTCAGCTTAGTGACACTGCCTCTCGGCTTGATCCTCACGCCACCTCTTGAAAATTCTCTGCCTTGGCAAAACCCATTTCGGCGTGTAGTGGCGATGAGCAACACTTTGTCCTTTCTGGGTCATGTTCCGATGGCGGCCATTGGGGCTGCTGGCTCGACTCATGCAGCCTTTCCTTCCTCCTGAGTTACAAAGGCACCGATAGCAGTTGAAGTTGCAACACTGAGCCCATTTCATCTCAGGATGCATCCTTCAAGGAGCTCCTGCAAGCCCACATACCAACGAAATTGTGCTTTGCTGGCAAAAGGTTCATTTCAGCCATAAGGCACCATTTCTGATAACCCGAAGTTTGAAAAAGCTTCCGTGCTATGGCTTCATTTCCAGAGGACCTTGCTGCGATCGGTGCACCAACAAGGATCGCAGCATCCATCAAGCCGAGAGCTCCTTGAAATCTCACTGAGCCCATTTCATTCGAGAGGCCATGATGGACCATCGATAGCAACGATGGATAGGTCAGTAAGCTTTCGAGGGTCATAGCACACTTTTGTAATTATCGGTGCTTGGAGCAAACTGTTTACAAAAGGCCAGTTAAATGGGTGTGATCAGCCATCCTTTCTGCAGCATCGATAGCAACGATGGACCAGTATGGACCCTTGTGAGGATCTCCATAGCCCTCTTTTGTTGCTATCGGGGTACCAACTGGCCTGCTGGATGCATCTTTCGCTTTTCCTGGCCAGCCAGCTCTGGGACATCTTGCACAGCTGTGAGCCAACACCTCCGAGTCACCAAGACACAGAAATGAAGGGTCCATAGCACACTTTTGTTGACATGTGGGCTGGAAGGACCCTGAAGGGAAACTGTCCACTGCATGAGCAAGACTCGATTGAAGGTCAACGACCCACAAGCCATTAGCAGATTCCATGGCTCTCCGCTGGTTGAAAGTCAGTCGCTTTTGTAACTACAGGGGCGCAAACTGCAAGCTTTGCGTCGATGAAGGGTAAATCACATTTCATTCGTTCATGCTTGTTCTCCGTTGTGTAATCTCTCATGCAATTTTAAGCAGCGCAAGCCTTTTCAACCACATGATTTCAAGGGTTTCTTGCCTCGCCTAAAAAGAGCCAGGTATCCATTGTGTGGTCAGTTTGCTTCCTCTTCCCTGTGTGTCTATTCTCCATCATGGTCTTCATTCTGTTGTGCCGATCCGAGCCTAAAAAGAGATTTGCTTGTCTTTGTTGGCATTCAGCGGTGTGAATTGCTGGCGATTCAGCGATGCAAGCCACACTTAATTTTGTTGCCTTTGGATCTTTCTGATGCAATGTGTACTTTAGGAAACTTCATTTCCTTTTGAATCGTGGACAGTGAGTGCATTTTTAATCTTCTCGGTTGGTGCCTTCGAGGTGGGTTTGAAAGTCACTTTCCTTTTACAAGTGTGTAAAAACTTTTGCGATTCGACCCTTAGTGCTGATTTTGCAGGCAAGATGAACTGAGCTGACGTGGTGGAAATGTGGTGCAAAAGTGCACACTCGGCTTAACCGATAGCACTTGCTGGGTTCATTTCTACACAAGACGGCCTTTTCAGCTTCCTTGGGCATCTTTGGGTCTCTTAGAAATGGCTAACTGTGCGCCAACAGCAACGGGAAGACATTGATTTTGCATGCTTGACGCCGCGTTTGGTTGTCGACCTTGCGGGTTCCGCTACATTCTTAAGCAGCGAGCTGTCCTTGTGATCAGGCATCCTTTTCGCTCTTTGCAAAAATGCGCAGCAAAAGATTCTTCTTCGTTTTGCGTCGAACTTGAATCATCCATTTTTGGTGAATCTGCTTTCATGGTCTCGGAACGGTGCCAAAGTGAGACTTGGCTGCGCACCTGAGTTGCTCAAGAGCTTCAAAGTGCATGAAAAACTTGCGTGAAAAGGTTTTAGGCACACATGTGAAAGAAGACTCCGAGCCGTTCTTGGGTTCATTGCTTTTTGCTTGTTGAAGAAAGTGTCGCAGACCAAAGATGCCAACAGGTGTCAAGGCTTCATCCTGAGACTTCATGATTTAGCTTTTTTGCACTTTCGGCGATTTGGGCAGGTTGGTTACTTGGTCACGGTTCAGACTTGGCAGCGCACCAAAAGTTGGCGGGCTTCATGTCATTTCGCAATTTTCCCGTCGCTGGTCAACTTTGATTTTTGCTTCATTTTGTCTTTGAACCGAGCTTTTTTAATGTTTTCTAAGATGGCGATAGAGTCGAGCGACCCTGAAAGATCGCATCCACAGCCATCGGCTAGTTTTGGTTGATACTTTGGCGTCGCGGGAAATTTTAGAAAAATTAGACACTTTTGTCACTTCGGCTTGAACCTCTGCTAGGGGTTTTCACTTCAGTGTAGGCACAAATTTTCAGTGTCACAGCGAACTTTGTTGGGTGGTTGACCGCAATCAAGCTGGTGGCCAGATCAGCACAGTGAAACATTTGACTTCATTCGATGTTGTGCGCCACATGTGTCTTTTCACTTTCGGGGGATTGAAAAATTTGACACAACTCACCAGAAGGTAGCGCATGGTTAGCATTTTTTGTGTTTTGTCGGTTTTCACTGCCTCTTGGAAATGTGCTTTACCGTTTTTCCAGATCAGCATGCCTTAATTTCCTAGGCAATCCGGCTTTTACAGTTTCTGTCGCCACTTTGGTCCTCATCGACCTGGCTACGCACATCTGTCATTTCCGCGAAGCAAAACTGGAATTTTGTAGGAATCGTCAGTAAATTTTGACTTGCAAGATCCTGCCGAAGCCATCACCTAGTGCGCATTATTGCCCGTCAAGCGGCTTTGAATTTCGGAAGAACTGCCCTCTTGCACAGCAAGAGGATGCATTTGTGTTCATAGCCAAGTTGTCAAGTCGACACAAAGTTTTGACATATGAATGCTTTGAAGGAGCCAACTCATAGCGGGACTGACTTTTCTCTCGCACTTTCAATTTGTGTGTGCCAGTACGTGACGCATGCTTTTCACGGTGCGCAGCACTTCTTTGGCATTTTGTCCCCGGTGTCATTGGCTCCAACTTAGCTTGATTTTGGCGTTAAGTCAGCCACCAAGACGATAGCAGACGCATTGGTTCCGAAATGGCAAGTGTGAATATTTTGAGATGAGTGAACAAAGGCAGTGGTTTGTGCTTCACGTGCTCCATACCAGACATTGCATCGAAAAGCAGCGAATGCGCATCATCTTGAATTCCAACTTCATGGAAAAAGGTTCAAGCCCACAATCCCTCGACATTTCCCACCAACCTGAGCTCACAGTGAATTACCTCTCGGGAACACTTCTTCCGGAAACTGATACTTCTCGTGTGTCTGGTCTTGAACAGCCATCCAAAGTCGAATCCCGTCGTTGAGCAAAATGTTTTTCGTGTAAAAGCTTTCAAACTCCGGGTCCTCAGAAGCTTTGAGCTCCTGTGAGACAAAGTCGTATGATCGCACATTGAAGGCCAAACCAACCATCCCAAAGGCACTTGTAAGCATTCCAGCCAAAGGGACAATGAGCAAGAAGAAATGAAGCCATCGCTTGTTTGAAAAAGCAACTCCGAAGAGTTGAGACCAAAACCTGTTTGCGGTAACCATTGAGTAGCTTTCCTCGGGCTGCAAAGGGGAAAAAGCTCGAAAAGTGCTGGCGCCAATTCCGTCAAGGTAAAGCGTGTTGACTACTGTGGCGCCATGAATGGCTGACAGCAATGCGCCACCAAGAATCCCAGCAACGCCCATCATGTGGAATGGGTTCAGTGTCCAATTATGAAAGCCTTGTAAGAAGAGCAAAAACCTAAAAATGGCTGCCACTCCGTAGGAAGGGCCAAAGAACCACGACGACTGCCCTGCAGGGTAAATCAGGAAGCAAGCTGAAAACACTATCAGTGGTCCGAGGAAAGCGAGCGCATTATATGGGCGAATTCGTACCAACCTAGCTATCTCGAGTTGTCGAAGGGAAAAGAAGATTGCACCGAAGGCACCATGAGCACTCATGAAGATCCAGAGACCACCTATAGCCACCCAAGATGCAAGTGAACCATGTGCTTCACGACCCCAGAGGAATAGCAATGAGTGGCCCATGCAATTTGCTGGAGTAGACACAGCTGCGGTGAGAACATTGCACCCTTCGATGTAGCTGCTCGCTAAGCCGTGCGTGAACCAAGATGACACAAAGCTTGTTCCGGTAAACCAGCCTCCCAGGCTCAGATAAGCACATGGAAAGAGCATGAGACCTGACCAACCAAGAAAGACAAAGCGATCTCGCTTCAGCCAGTCATCCATGAAGCGAACTCTGCAGGGGCCGAAAGTTGAAGAGAAAGTTGATGTGGACAGCACCTCATTTGGACCTAACTCGAGACCAAGCACATGAAAACGCATGCATCTTTCACAGCGCCTAGCGACTTTCACATGCCCAGACTAGCTTGGGCAAACGTGTTCCTTTCGTACTCGGGTCAAGCATGCTTGCCCTAGGAAATGATAAAAGATACAGACCAAACTGATGTACATCGTTCTGAACCCAACTCATGTAAAAAGTGGAAGGATGGACACTCCCGAGACGGATGCCCGCTGCGACATCAGCGCCACTTGAGTCGACATCGAGGTGCCAAGTTGGCTATGGATGATGTGGCCTCAACACATCTTAAGCCTGTTAACCCTTCGGTAATTTTGATCAAGCTGGCTAAAAGTAGGCTCATGGCACCAAGCACACTCCCCGAAGGGTTCCTGAAGCTCTCGGCTATGCTGAGAGGCATTGGATCACAAAGTACCTTTTGTAAGCAGATCGCCCCAACTAAAGGCACTGCATTACTGCCACGATCTACTCATGGGCACAGCGAAGCAACCGAAACCCACAAAGCCCGATCAGCGAACCATGCCGCCAGTCCATCAAACTTAAAGGGTCTTTTTGTCCCACTACGGATCGTCATCCTCTTCAAAAACGTAGCGAATTCAGAAAAGGCAGGAAGGGACACAGATATCAAACCATTCAGTTTCTCATGCAGGATGCAAATTGCGCATCAAGGAAATTCGCTACCTTTGGACCGTTACAGTTTCAGCCAACGTACAAAACGGAACGGTCTCGCTGGTTACACTTCGGTAATGTCGAGAGAAAACTTATATCTACCACTCGAATCTTTGTGAAAAAGTTCCTTGATACATCTCCATAGCCACCCAAGATCCACACAAAATAAAATGCCAAGGTCGCCAATCACCAATCAGATAACAGCGGAAGTACAGTCAAGTACAACCTGCGTCACAAACGGATCAATGTTCGATGCCACCTAGCCAGCTCGAGACAGAGGCACCGAACCGTGAAAGTTAAAAGATGACTTTGATTTAGCTTGCAAAACTAAGGCGAACACCAGATAAGGAACCAGCTTATGCCAAATCGAGTGGGAAATTGTGAGCATTTCGCTCATGCAAGACTTCCATGCCGAGATCGGCTCGGTTCAAAATATCTTGCCAACCATTGACTATATGACCACTAGGGTCCAACATGCTTTGATTGAAGCTCAAGCCATTTAAGTTAAAGGCCATTGTGCTAACACCTAAAGCAGTAAGCCAAATGCCTACAACTGGCCACACTGCTAAGAAGAAGTGGAGTGCACGGGAATTGTTAAAGGAGGCAAACTGGAAGATCAAGCGACCAAAATAGCCGTGCGCAGCGGAAATGCTGTATGTCTCGTCTTCCTGACCGAACACATAGCCAACATTGAGGCTTGCATCACCAGCTGTCTCAGAAAAGAGGGATGAAGTGACGAGTGAGCCATGCATTGCACTAAACAAGCTGCCACCAAAGACACCTGCGACACCTGCAAAGTGGAATGGGTGCATCAAAATGTTGTGTTCGGCTTGAAACACAAGCATGAAGTTGAAGGTCCCACAAATCCCAAGTGGCATGCCGTCAGAAAAGCTCCCTTGACCAATTGGATAGACAATGAAAACAGCAGCAGATGCCGCCACTGGCGCTGAAAAAGCTACAAAAATCCAAGGGCGCATGCCAAGGCGATAGGAGAATTCCCATTCTCGACCCATCCAGGCACAGACACCAATGAAAAAGTGCAATACAGTGAATTGGTATGAGCCACCATTGTATAGCCACTCATCCAAAGAGAGCGACTCCCAAAATGGGATGAAATGGACACCGATAGCATTTGATGAAGGGATCAAGGCACCGGACACAATGTTGTTGCCGCAGAGCAAGCTACCAGCAACAGGTTCACGAATACCGTCAATATCGACGGGTGGAGCAGCCACAAAAGACAGCAGAAAGCCGACAAGTGCAACCAGCAGAACTGGGAACATGAACAGTCCAAAGACCCCAAGATACAACCGGCTTGTGCTGGCCGCCAAGAAAGAAAAGGAAGTGGAATGCCAAAGGACAGCTGCGTTTGAGAGAATCTGGCGAACCAATCCATTTTCCCTTTACAGCTGTCCAAAGAAGACCGCTGCATAGACAGTTGACAGAATGGTGAACAAGAAACCAAGGCACAGCAAGGCAGCCAAAAGGCGGATGAGCCCAACATGCTTCAGCTGCCAAGGCAAGGGTTCAGAACCTGTTGTTGAGTATCTCGTTGGTAGCGTGTGAGATACCCTGAAGGGTAACTGCAGATAGACCAGCCAAGACCGAAGTGAATCTTGCTGGAAAAAGAGACGGGACAGTGAGTAAGTGGATGAGCCAATAGCGACGGTCTGCAATTGTGTCCACTAATGGTCTCTCACCTGTGCTCTTAGCCAAGTTGTTCACATTTTCCATACTCTACAGCATCACTTGAGGAGCGGAGGACACCAAGCCAAAGATCACGAAACAAAGATCGCGAAGCATGCCAGATGTGCCCGACAAGAGGCAAAAAGGTGAAAAGCGAATGAGCCAATGTAAACCAACCTCTGATCGATGTCCGAAAGACACCGTCACCGACAGCACCAAATGTAAAGACTTGACCAAGTTGAGCCTTTCGAGCAAGACACTTGACCAGTGAGGCTCTTTGGAAGGACTGCTTGCCTAAAATGCCGCCGCCGAGAGATGCAGAAATGCACCTTGCTTCTATGCTGAACCGTGCATCAGCTCGACGAAAGGCAATGTCTGCACGGACTTCTCCGGCCTCGTCCACAAGAAGGACTGGAAAGGTCTCGAAAAATGCTGGCATACGTCGAACAACAAGGATGGTGCCTCCGGGACCAAGAAAAGCAACATGCCCAAGCCAGTTTTGTGCGATGCCATCGCTGTAAAGCATTGGTCCCGATCTAAAAAGCCCACCTTTGGCTGGATCGGAACCAATGGAGTCATGGAGCAAAAGTTGGTCCGGACTTGACTGCCAAAAATGAGAGACGGAGGATCTCGAGGCCAGTTCCTGAGAGAAGACTGCGGAATCCCAACCAAACCTAGCTGGCCCAAAGAGCTGAGTCGCACTAGATGAGGCACCGTACCATGCTGTTGCTGAAACAATGGTCGCAGCCAAAAGCACCGGAGATAAGGATGAAGCCAAGGCACTTTCAATGCTTGAGGCACTGAAGATCGCAGCCAGGGTGGGACTTGGTCTGGCTCCGATGTGCCAGAAGCCAGCGAAGCAACCTAAGCAGCCTGCAAGAAGATGGTGCGCAGCTAAAGAGCCATAGCTGTAAGGTGACAAGGCAGGAACTGAAAAGGATGGCTTTAACCCTCGAGCTCGACCAACTAGACCAAAGGCATCTGTTGTCCAGAACCCGGGACCAATTGATGCAGTTAAATGGGTGTGACCAAAGAAGAAGCATGGAGTGGACGCCAGAACCAAATGAAGACCAAAGACCCTCAAGAGATCTAGAGCTAATGTCCTGCCCGTGGTGAAGATATCCAAGTCCCAGAAAACCCAGTGCCAGATGCTCGCAAGGTGCATAAGTCCACAAAGGGTGGTATGAGATGTGATGCCAGGATCCATGGGCACAAGCCCTAATCTAGTGCAGAATGCGGTCACGAACAAGCCTTGTCGCCAAAGCGGACTAAATATCAAGTCAGAGTCATCAGTTACAATCGCTTCAAAGAACAACATCAGTCCTGCCCAGCCAGAAGTCAAGGCGGTGTGAGCACAATGGACACTAAGAAGACGGCCAGGATCGTTCAATACAACGCCGTGCACCCTAAACCAAGGCAGAGACACACAGCGGAAGCAAGGTTCGGCAGCCTGTCGAGAAGTGTCAGCTTTGGGAAACTGCTGTCGCCAAGGACCCACGCAATGAGACTAAGTGCACATGCCTAGAGTTGGCCCAAAGGCAACTCGAGAGGCCAAGGGAGAAGGTGAGTGCAGAAGGAAGAGAGCTGGCAGGGGAGAAAAGCAAACCGGAGGTCGCCACTTGAAGCAAACTCAGGCACCAAGTTGAGGTTCCCGGAGCTCCGGGAACCAAGGCGGTGGCTTGAACTCCACCCAGGAAAAGCGAAACTACAGCTGCCACATCAGTACGGATCCAGCGAAGCAAGGCCAAAGTGAAGACTTCAATGTCCACCCAAGTCGTGCAGATATGGCAGTGCAGTCTTAAGATGCCACCAAGCAAAGGCACCCAACACCTACCCCTGAGTTGGTGAAGAGCACAGGAACAAGCTAAAATGAGCAGCACTGAGCCCGTTGGATGCCTGGCCAAGTCCAACCTTGACAAAGCCAAGCCAGCAGAGCAAGAGGTTTTGGGCACAACAGGGTCATCCGTCAACAGAGTCAACCAGCAGAGCCACTCGAAGGCAGCTTGGAGAAAACAGTCTCGAGCCGGCAGACTGAAGGCAAGGCGATCTTTGGAGAAGGCTCGATGAATGTAAATGCCCTGCAAATCAGGTGCCAAAGGCACGGAGCTATCGGAGCTGTCGAGGGAAGTGAGCTATGGAAGCGCATTCTCAAGACCCTTCAAGCAGACAGCAAAAAGGCAGCAAAGGTCCCGACCAACCCAAGAGTGAAATGGCCTAGACCCACACATCGTGCTTGCAGAATTGACAGTGCTACTGGTGTCAACCCAGCAGTCCACAGCGATACAACCATCGGGCTTTTGAGGTGGAGAAAGAGCAAGCACTCCAGAAGCTCCTGCCAATAGCCACGCCAGCTGACTAAAAGCATGAAGGAAGTTGCCCAGATAAGGTGCCCTAAAAGGAAACTCCAAGCCAAGACCGCCAGCTCATTCGAGCCGGACCATGAACACCCATTCACCAGATTGCCTGAGTTCAGCCAAAGGTAGTCTCTAAACCAACCACACAGTGTGCAGCCAGTTGAGCCAAAGGCATCGAATGAAGCAAGCGATCGCCAATGATGGTAAAAAGATAGCCACCCGAGAGTGTTCGAGAGCCAAAATGCACCCAGATACACTGCATCCCATCCAGAGATGTCACAAGTTCCTCCTCTCCCTGGCCCATCACAAGCAAAGCCAAAGCCATGCTGTCGTTTTTCGATGTGCAGCAGCGACCCAGGTGTGTCCAAAGCGCCTTTCACCAAGATGAGCACAGATGTGTGCAGACCGAGAGCTAAGGCATGATGCACTAGGAAGTCTGCTGGGCACAGCATGTACAGCCATTCACATTTGCCGACACAGCTTTGGATACTTTGGGCCAGGATGGGCTGGATGATGCTTAAGCGATCGCTTAAACCGAAGGCAAAGAGAAGGTCGTTGTGGGAAAAAGTGGCCAAAGTGTGAAAACCCAAAAAGAGTGTTACCCAGCTGAGGTGTGAAACCACACTGGCTTTTGGTGTTGGTGCCTTGCTGGCACCGTTACAGCCACGGCTGGAACTATGCAGACTGAAGTGGACAAAGGCTCCAACCAAGAAAGCCGACGCAAGCCAAAGGTGGTGGGCGAGGAGCGCACTGCAAGGTGACAGTGAAGAGTGAAGGAAACCAGCCGAAGGCAGCCAGAAGATGTGATGGGCAACGACAAAGACTATAGATGCCAAGCCGAAACAAGCAAGAGCAAGCTGGCGATGAAGCGAAGCACGACTGAATGTGTTGGGTCTAGCGAAGCTGCCAGTACCAAAAGGCACCCAACACCAAGTGAGTGTGGCGAGAGCTAAGTGGTGATGGATGCTATCGGTCAGCAGTACTGAGCGAGAAGTTGCTGACTCATGGCCCACAAAGGAGAGGAGAGCCAGCGGGCTTAAGAGCTGGGAATGTGCATGCACTGCCCAACCAAGATGGCCTGACCAAAGAAGAGAACCATGTGCCAGCAGGGGAAAAGGGAGATTTGGGAGCCGATCGGTTGCCTGGAAGGCAACGGCAACTCCAACCCCAGCACACAAGCACCTAAAGGCTGTCACCTCTAGCGCCGACCCAAAGGTAAGGAGTTGCAAAGCAGAGACAAAGCCAACTGTCCTCGACCAGAAGTAAAAGCATGCCGAACCTGGCCAAAAGGCACTCCTGGGTCCAATTTGCTGTATGCTAAA
>Ga0209550_10006458_pt1 | contig 10911 bp, 8 predicted proteins | sample LauGreSuBDMM15SN_2_FD_187567 | JGI IMG/M metagenome (GOLD analysis project Ga0209550, IMG submission 187567) | Freshwater lake microbial communities from Lake Michigan, USA - Su13.BD.MM15.SN (SPAdes) (version 5) | ecosystem: Environmental > Aquatic > Freshwater > Lake | place: Lake Michigan, USA... | reverse complement strand
TTCGACGACTCGTTTGAACACGAAGTTTGGAACGAGGGCAGCGAGCCGCGCCTCGTCTTCATCTTCGACGTCTGGCACCCGCAGCTGAGTACAGACGAGGCGCGGCTTGAGGCTCTGCGCGGCGACCGCATCGGCACCGAACGCTACGTGATGACCCGCAGCGCTCTGCGTGCTGGGGCGCATCTGCCCTCCGAGACCGACTTGCTCAAGGATCGAAGGACGCGCACGATCTACTGAAGCTTGTGCGAACAAGGACGCATGCACACGCGAGGGAAACCTACGAAGTCAGACGATGCCTAGCGCGATGGAACCTGACGACCGGGCGAGGACGCAGATAGGCGTCTGGGCGCTCCGCGCAAGCGTGCTGAGCTCCTCGGACCTGGCGGGCTTGGGCTCTGAGCTCGTGGCGGCCGCGATCGCACGTGTGCTGAGCCGTGAGAGTGAATGCCTACTATCTTTTGCTTGTCCCACCGGCCGGGCAGCCGAGCCCAGAGACCTTTTGCTGCACAAATTGTGAATTCGCGCGACGTACCGACGTACGGGCATGTACGGTAGCACCGGTCGCGCTCGCGGTTTACGCTATACCCCGACCGGTCTGATTCCGTTCGATGATTCACCGTATACGATACGGCGAATGCGGACCAGTTTAGATACGACCATGTAGTAAGACTAGATTAGTCAACGAACCGAACCACTTTTTTAATGAACAACATTGCAAACATCATTGGATTCGTCACACGAGGTTCTCGCACGATTCCGGGGGGACCATGGGGGGTTCGTTGCGGAGGACACAGAGATCGCGGTATGGTCCGCAGGGACAGGCAAAGGCGCGACACGCGCTGACCTGCCCGACCCCGCACGCTTCGCCTTTGGCCTCGACGCGAGGTCGTCCTGTGGTGAAGTCACCGCGTATGGGGACGCGCGTCCGCCCAGAGCGTTTCGGAGCTGCTCCTGCTCCTGCGCCGCCCGCTCTACCGCGGCCGCGGCCTCGGGATCATGGTACTCGACCGCCTCGGGGTCCGGATGCTGGTCCAGGTACTGGACCGCAGCATCTGCTTTCTGGTTTTGGCGAGCCTGGAGGACTTCGTGGCGCTGGGCGTGTGCGAGCCGGCGCTGCACGAGGAGCTGCCCGACCGCCGCTCGCAGCCCGGGCAGCACTTGCAGCCGCAGCCACACGTACGAGAGGGCGAGAACTGCGCCGAGGATCCCCAGGGCGAGTAGTGCGCATCCCAGCTCGGCCGGCTCGTCGAGGGACACGCGGGAGAGGTCGCTCATGAACAAGATCGCGGCGGCTGTGCACACGCCAATGCGCAGCAGCAGATAGGAGAGCACGAGACACACGCCGTTGGCAGTGCCGAGCGGGCCGTCGTTACTCCAGCCCAATGTCTCGGCGCAAGCGCGCGGGATAAAGAACCAATTGCTGAACTCCATGCACACGAACGCGACGGCGCCGTAAAAGGCGGCGACATTGGTGACCACGTAGAGCAGTGCCGCGGCTAGCACGAACAGGTGGTGCACGAAGATGCCCAATGGCACCACGTTCACCTCGTGCATCACGAAGCGCTGCCACACGTTCCACGGCACCGACAGGCTGAAATAGGCCAGCGTGACGCACATAGCCGAGTAGCCGATGGCATTGTAGTGCTGCTGGACCCGTGAGCTCCACAACATCGGATCGCTCGCCAGCGCCCAGCAGAGCAGAATGACTATGCTGTACGTGTGCACCAAGCTGTTGCAGTTGGCGCGGAGGCAAGATTGCTCCAGCGGTGAGAGCTTCGCGTAGACATGCACCATGTAGCGCAGCAGCCGATCCCACACGAAGAAGTAAGCAGCATAAAAGAAGGCGGCGGTACCGGGCAGAACTGTGTACAGCGGCCAGTGCGCCTCGATGCGCATGGCGTCCCTTGTGCAGTGTGCCGGTCGACGCTACTTGACACCGTCCAGTTCACCGTCCCACCCAGGGCCAGGGACCTCTGGACGTTTGTTTGCGGGACGGGTCGGGAAAGGCGAGGGGTTGCGTTGTGACGCGCCGTACTGGTACCGTGACGGAGTCATCATGTCAAGTCAAGTCAAGTACAGTGATCACTGTACCGGCCACACTGACTCCCAGTGTCTTTTTACAGGTGATATCGAAAGTTTCAAGGCGAGAGCGAAGATTTCTTCTTAACCGTACTCCACCCTTGTCCCACGGATCATCTCTGCGACCTCAGCACGGACCCGCTTCTCCAACCCGCGGCTCCAGCCGCCCGCGCGTCGAGACTCGCGCTGGAGCTGCTCACGAAACACAGCGGCGTGCAGGACGTCGAGCTCTTGCGTCGTGCTCGAACGTAAACACTCGGGCAGCGAGTCGAGAGCTAGCGCCGTCGAGAGATCTCGCGCCGCTTCTGCGGGGCGCCCGAGGGTCTTGAGGGCGTGGGCGCGGCAGAGGCGCGCCGTCGCGTGCTCCGGTGCATGCCGAAGCGCCGCATCGAAGGAGTGGGTGCCACGCGTGTACCACAGGCTCACCGCTGCGTTCAGGCCACGCAGTGCCTCGCCCATCTGCCGCTCACCAGTAGTCGCCTTCTTCACGGCTGGCCCTCCTGGCTCAGAAATGGCGGCTCCTGGCTCGGAGATGACTGCGTGCGCCCACAAGGCAGGGATGAAGAGAGACTGCCCTTGGTGGAGCGAGCAACGGATCGAAGCGCTCGCTAGCGCAAGACTCGGTGGGATGGAGAAGCTGCGAGTGCTGCTGCTGCTGCTGCTGCTGCTGCGATTGCGATTGCGAGTGCTGCTGCTGCTGCTGCTGCTGCTGCTGCTGCTGCTGCTGCTGCTGCTGCTGCTGCTGGGCGTCGACGCCTCGCCGCTGGTGATCCGGCCACCGCCCTCTACCATCCATGCTTGCAGCGGTGTCGCATCCTCAATAGACGTCGCGAAGACGGCGAGCGGGGAGTGGTTGACCACTGGGCTGCGCCCCGAGGGTTGCGACCCGTCGATTACGCGGCGGCCGCTCTGCCTGTCATGCTGAATGGTGAAGCGATGCTCGGCGCGCTCGGAAAAGCCCATCTGAGCATGCACTGCCGGAGAGAAGAGCATCACGTGCTTTGAGCCATGCAGCTGGATCAATAAGTTGTCGTGGTCGTCGTAGTGGACAGCTGTGGCGAGCTGGCCATCGTTCATCCATATGCTGGCGTGCATGTCCACGGTGTTCAGCCGGTGCCGCACGTACGTCAACAACGGTTCGACAGCAGCAGCGAGTGAGGGAAGCGATTTGAGCGGCTGCTGCCGAAGCGCTGATCCGGTCAGCGCTCGCTCTTGTCGCAACAGTTCAAGAGCTTCAGAAAAGGCCATGGAGCTCTCGGCCGGCGCAACGAGAATGTCATTTGGCCACGCCATCGGCTGATATGGCAGCCAGCTCTCTGAAATGTTGATGCGGCGGTTTCCGTCTTCAGCAATGCCTGCGGCCATTGCACTCGCCAGTTGTGTGTGCATCAACGCGGACAGGGCATCTCTGATCAACGCGGGATGCCCGATGTCCAATGTACCACCGTCAAGGAAACCGAGTGGGCACGGCAGCGCGAGCTCAGAGAGGATTGTTACGAACTTTGCCATCGATTTTGATCTTTCATGACGGGACTCTCCGACTCTGTGAAGGTTCGAAACACACTTGAAGATTGTAGTAGACCGTACAAGACATGGGGGCACGATTCCGCAGTGCCGTCTGAGGATATGCGGCTCTCGAGATGCTAGCACAAACATTCCAGCGGCTGGTTCCTTCGCTGCAGCACGCACATGCCCTCAAGCGATGGCGAGGGCGCGGGCGGCGGCGGGTCGGGCGAGCATCTTCGCCTCTGCGGGGGTGAGCGTCGCCGGCTTGGTCGATGGCACCTTGGAGACCGGTGCTCCAAAAGGCTGCGGCTCAATGCGTGCTCGGCCGCGCGTCTCGTCCATGCTCGCGACCATGCTTACGTTCATGTTCTCGAAAGCCTCCACCTCCGCGGCTGCCTGCTTTGCGAGGGATGAGTGGAGCTCAAGCTTCGGCAATACGTGCTGCTCAACAATCTGGAGCGCGAGCTCCGAGCGGAGCTCGAGCGGCTGGGCGAGGAGATCGAGCTCGAGGGCGATGCCGCGGGCGAGCTCGGACTGGAGGATGGGCTCGACGGGGATGGGCGGGGTTCGGGTGCCGGATACTACGCGAACGGCATTGGCTGCTGCTCCACCAGCGCCGGAGATCACCCCCTCCTCGTCCACGTCGTCGTCTGGCGTGCGAGAGTTGCGGGGGGTTATCTCCTGCCGCTCCCAGACCGCGGTTTCGTCGACGTCGGTCGACACCGCCGGCGGGCGTGCCTCCTTGCTGGGCATGTCGGGCGGCATCACGCGCCCAAAGGCGAACTCGTTGTACTCCTCGGCGCCCTCGTAGGAGAGCTTCCGCTTCTTGACCGTTGCAGAACTGTTCGCCAGGACGAGCTTCCTCCGTTCCGCCTGGAACGACTCGCGGAGGTCGAACAAACCACTCGGTGCCGCCTCTGCTTGGGGTTTGGCGGCCACCGGCGCTGTGCAGTCGGCTGCGGGCGCGAACAGTGAGAACACCGACCGAGCGACGCCGACGAGGGCCTCCATGTCGCAAATGAGTGCGAGGCCGGTCGGTCGGTCGGTCGGTCGCTCGCTCGTCGAGGGAAGATCGTCTCGCCTATTTAGTTCCGTCAATCTCGATGTAAGAGATTGGAGGGCCAGGATCATGTAGTCTTTGTTGCTACAAGTATCTGTCCCATTCCTTGGTTACAACAAACTCCTTTCAAACTCGAAGTGCGCCACTCGGTGGTTTTAGAAGTGTCGTCGGCGTCTCGGCAAATCGATCCTGATTACATTTACCGGTACATGTACATGCAATTCCAATGCACCAGATTTTCTTCTTTATGTCGTGTTCAGTTCCGTCAATCTCGAGGTTCCGAATTTCAATGAAAAGTATCTGTGTATCTCAACTACAACATGTAGAACGGGTGCTCTCATGTCCGTCATCTTGTGCTCTTAGAACGAGTCACCGGCAATTGGTCAACGGACCACCGACTACTTCAAAGCTCCGCACACCCTTCGACATTTATTCCGTGAAAAGTAAATCAAGGTTTCATCCGAAAAAAACGCTTCGGGAATTTCCATTTTCGGGAAAATGGTTCGGTGCTTTCTCAAATGAGGCGTCTCGCAATGCGACGTCTCGTCGCCAACTCGGCGACACGCAAGGCAAAAACCGCTGGACCGATGTCCGGAGAAGGAGGTGCACGACGATGGCAGGGCCGGATAGGCACGTGGGTGTGGGATTCGGGGGACGATCTCAACGCGGGAGACGATGCCACCTTGTTCCGCGTCGGTCCGCTCTCTTCGGATCTTATGGAGAAGGTGGAGAGTGGTGAGGTGAGCCTTGCGATGCGGTTTGGCGTCTTTCGTTACGCTTCCTTGCGTGACGCCTACGCGCGCTACCAGATTCCCTTCATCCAGCGGCGTGCTGCTGGTATCCTTATCTTCTACGCGCTGTGGCGGACGGCGTGGACCATTCACTTTGCCCTGTCTCGAGGCTCCAAGCGGAACATGTTCTTCTTCCATGGTGCTGATTGGCGCAACGGCATGGGTGTGCTGTATCTTTACTTGAGTTTTGCGCTTGTCGCTTCCTTGCCCATGATCGCGCGTCAGCAAGAGCGCGCCACCTCTTGCACCGCGCGCACGATCACGCGTCTCGCGGCCAGCCCTCGCACTCCAGACGTGGTAATGGCTCTGGTCGTGGCGGGGTATCTGCTCCTGATCCCGCGGGTGTGGAATGACAACGACCCGTTCGATCTCCTCCATGCCGACTACACGGCTCTTGACACGCAGACGCTCTTCTCGGTGGTGGCCGTCTTCCTTGCCATCGCGGTACGTCAAGGGGACCAACCCCCATAGGACTATATGGACCCTGATGAGGCCACAGGCACTGTGCTCATGCTATGCGCCACAGCTCCTAGTGAGCTCCCTCTGGTCCCCATGACGTTCTTGGCCTGCGCGTCCCTTTTCATGAGTCGCTCGCCGTGCGCTTCACCTCGTGCGCTATGTGCGTGCGTGGGACCCCTCGTCCATGTGCCTCACAGGCGGGAGGCGTGTTTTTCTCGCCGCTCTTCGCCTTCGCCTCGTCCGTCACCTTCCTGATGACCTGGATTCATGCCTATCACAGCCTTGTCGACCATCCGTTCTACCTCGACCGTCAGAATGCAAGCACCTCGCAAGCCTCGACAGAGGGCAACCAAGGCAGGGATCAGAGCGACCTCGAGCTGGGCGGACTCCGAATCGTCTACTGGCAGACGTGGCCGTTGCTGGTCACCGTAGCCGTCATCAACTTTCATCGTGAGGTGTCGGCTGCGCGCCAGTTCCGGCTCGCCTGCGTGATGCAGCGGCTCGCGTCGCGTCGTATCGAGCAGCTGCGAGGGGAGAAGCAGAGGCTCAACTACGAGAGGGCGATAGAGGAGCACCGTGCCGTGCGAGTTGGCTCGGACTGCGGGAGCAGCTACGGCACGGAGATCGAGCTGTTTCAGACGTGGAAGAGATACGGCACGGAGACCGAGCTGTTGCAGATGCATCGGCCGGTGCAATTGCCGCAGTCGCCGCAGTCGCCGCAGTCGGCGCAGTCGGCGCAGTCGGAGCAGTCGGAGCAGTCACCGTTTCTGCCACTGACGCCGCAGTCGCTCGCGCGGGTGGAAGCCCTTACGCGGACGCTGCGAAAATGCGGCCTCGAGCTTGATCGTGAGGGTGAGGAGGCTCCCCTACCGTTACCTCAGGCGCAGGAGCCTCCGGCCTTTGCAGCAGCCCAGGCTGAAGCAATGATGGCAGACGGTGCTCTGCAGATCGCCGTGCACCGTGTGAACGAATATCTTCTCGGCACACACGAACTCGCCCCCGCTGAGGTCCCGCGCCGCAACAACGTATCCGCCACGCACAGGATTCTCTCGCAGCAGCATCGGCCAGCCCTCGATGGGCTTGCCCTGACGGCATGCAATCCCAAGCGCGATGGCGGAGCTAACGACGGAGCGGCCTCCCCATGGCCTCCTCATGGCAGCCTGCCACGTGACCTGGCGGGGAGGCCTTCCCATGGCCTGCCACGTGGCTTGGCGGAACGCGCGCGCCTCATGGCCCTCCCCTGGGGTTCGACCATCGGGGCACAGGGCAGCTGGGCACGGACTGGGCGACCTCCGACGCTACGGGATGCTCTGAGCGGTCTCGAGGCTCGTTCATTGCCGTCCGATGCTTCCGATGATGCGGTGGCTGCACGAGCCGACGAGCTCATCGCTGGGATCTTTTGAGCTCCTGACAAAAATAACTCAACTGACCTTTTCTCAAAGTTGAGGAGACGCTCCTTCGTGTCTCCTTATATTATTGGCACTGAAGGTCTTCTCACCCGCCCGACGTGCTCGACGAGGCCTTCCGATCAGATTCGTATCGGCATGGCGCGCCGTCGTCTCGGCGCCACCTCCTTTACGATCCCGGATCTAGACAAGCAGGAGGTCGAGAAAGAAATCCTTGGCGAGCAGCATGAGGTCAACGCGGGCGTGCGGGCAACCTTTGGCGCGGTGCACTCCACGCTGAATTCGCAGGGCGCCGCCATCCGCGGCCTGGAGGAAGTGATCAAGAAAGTGCTTCCCGAGTTGGATCGGCTGACCGATCTGGTGAAGGACGCTGTTCCTAGCTCTGATGTGGCACGCATCGCCGAAAACCTGAGCAAGGTCGCCGAGGACGCCAATTTCTTGGCGGCGAACGCCAAGGAGATCAAGGTGAATCTGGACGCGAAGTTCGACGCGCAGCTCGGGCAGCGGGCGCTCGAGGCTCTTGCGCGGCAGCAGGCCCAGGCGGAGCACGAGGCTGCCGCGCGCGAGGCGGTCGGCGGCGAGGTGGTCCGGCTTGTCGCCTCGACGGCGTCGTTCACCCAGGTCGTGGAGTCGGTGCGCGTGGATTGCAAGAAGCTCGAGCCGCGTGTGGACGGGCTCGAGCGGCGGACTCAGGCGGATGAGGAGGCGCTCGAGGCGTACCGCAGAGACACGGATCGGCGACTGACCCTCAAGGCTGATGGCATCTCGCTCGAGGCTCTCGCACGCACTGTGGGCGAGGATGCGGCGGAGGCGCAGCGCCGGTGGACGAAGCTCGAGGCGGAGGCGAAGAAGCAGCACACGGAGGCGCTCAAGGTGGCCAACGAGAAGATGCCCCGTCGCGAGGCGCAGCAGGCGCTCGATGCGCTCGCTGAGGCCATCGCCCGCCAAGCGCATGAGCACGCGCAGGCGGGCGCGCGTCTCGCGGACGCCATGGCTGCGCGCCTTGAGCGCTCCGAGGCGGACGCGGCGCAGACGCTGTCCCAGCTGCAGGCTGAGGAAGCCGACTGGCGCGCCGAGGCGCAGTCGCAGCTCTCGGCTCTCCAGCAAGCCATCGACGCTGCGACAGGCCGAGCTGAGCGCGAGCTTCGCGCGCACCGAATGAGCGCCGAGCGCGAGGCGGCCGAGCTGCGCTCAACGGGGAGCTCGCATGCCGATCGGCTGGACGAGCAGTCGGCTCTGCTCTCGGAGCTGCGCGCGGACGCGGCAGGCACCGCCCGGGAGGCAGCCGCGCTCACCAGCGCCAGCGCACGCGCGGCTGGGGTGATCGAGCAGTTACGTGCTCACGGCGTCGAGCTCGAGGAGACCGTCGATCGCTTAGGCGCGCGGCACAAGGCGCTGGGGCAGACGGTCGAACGGGAGCTCGGGCTGTGCTCGGAGCGCGTCGAGGGGCTCGAGGGGCACTGCGCCGAGCTGCACGCCGCACTGAGCACCCTCACCGCCAACGGGCAGCCCCTAACAGCGAGTGATCTGGCCAATCTCGAGCATCGAGTCGGCTCGCTCGAGGGGGCTCTCACGAGCACGCTCGAGGAGCTGCGTCGGCGAGAGCTCGCGCGCGACACGGGGCACGTGGTGCAGCGCACGACGGACGCGATGCGCTTGCGCCTCGAGCAGCTCGAACAGAAGGTGAGCGACGAGGCCGAGGCGGCCGAGGCCTGGCAGGAGGAGGCGCGCAGGGCCGGGGCCGCCGCCGCGGCGGCCGAGCTTGCGGCACAGACCGCCGCGGCCAGCGCGCAGGCTGCCGCGACCGCTGCCGCGACCGCCGTGGGGCCTGGGAGCGCCGCCGCCACTCCGATGAGATTGCTGCCGCCTCCGCCACCAGTACAGGAACTGGGGCTGCGCGCCACGCCGCAGCGGCGCCAAATGGACGATGTGGCGGCAGCGGCGGCGAGCGCGGCGGCAGATAGCGCGGCCGCGGCGGCGAAGGCGTCGGCGGCGGACGCGGCGATGACGGCGCGTCTGGTCGAGATGCTCCAGCGCCAGGTGGAGGCCTTGCACGCGCAACTCGGCCAACTGAACGAAGAAGCTGTCTCCGCCCTGCGCGATCGCGATGAGGAGCGCAGGGCGGAACAGCAGCGGCGGCAGGCGACGGACGAGGCGCTGCGGGCGCTGCGCCGGGACATGGCAGTGGTGCAGGAAGAGGCGGCCGCCACGCGGGCGGAGCTCCATGCCCTCAGGTCTCGCGCCACACCAGCGCCGCCCGTGACCGCGACCGCGACCGCGACTGCGCCGCCGACGCCCTCGCGGCCAACGCTCGCCCCCTCGCCCATGCCCACGCCCGCTGCACCGCTCGTGGGGGGTTCCGGCATCGGTTCGAGCATGGAGCTCGTGTTCACGGGGAGGCTCACGGCGCTTGAGGCGGCCCATCGCGCCATCGAGGCGGCTCAGCGCGATCTGGAGGGCACGATGGCGAGTTGGACTGCCGAGCACGCGCGCAAGCTGGAGCTGCTAGCGTCGCAAGCGCTCTCGGGCAAGTGGATTGGGCTTGTGGGCATGGGCGGCAGCGCAGTGGGCGGCGCGGTGGGGAGTGTGGTGGGCAGCGGTGCGACGGCGGGCGCGGGCGTGCTCGTGTGCTGGCATGAGCAAGCGGCGAACACTTACGAGGGTGGCTTCGGTTGGACACCTCGCACTCACGAGGTCAACTGCGCTGCAGCCGGCGTGTACGAGGTGGCCGTGGGTCTGTGGCCAGCTTCGCCTGGGCTGCTCGCCGAGCTGCGTGTCAATGGTGCGACCGCGATGCTCCTGACTGAGCCGCCCGCCGCGCTGGCGCACCTGGGCGCCGAGGCGGGGGGGCTCTGCGCTGTCTCGCTCCTCTCCCTCCCCGCGGGCGCCGCCGTGAGCCTCGCAGCCGAGCACGCGACACGGCGCACAAAGGCATACCTCGGGCTGCGAAAACTTTGAGCCGAAAAGATAGTCGATGTCGACGTGACACCGGGTCGGCGCCGGCAGGGTCGGTGCGGTGGTGTGGCGTGGACTCCTGCGAATCGCCAATGATCCATAAATGATCCACAGAGCGATCGAGTCGGAGGGACCAAAGTTTGATCTTCAACTTCCGATCCGCGAGAAGTGTATGAAAGCGCGATTGAGCCGTGCCGGGCTGCCGGCGGCCGCGCGGGCAGACCACGGATGCGTTCAGGCTAGTTTCTTGGGACTGCGTGGGTTGCTTGACCTTTCATTAGCGAATACACTCCCCACACACCGCTACCCCGTCTTTGACTCTGACGCCATCTCTACGGTACAGCTGGACACTCAGGTGTCCCTCGTCCCGAGCTGTGCTCGCTCGCCCTTGATCCTTCAGAAGATGCACAAGTAATACCACTTCTTGTAGCCCAACCCGATGCTGGAGCAAACGCGCCTGTGGTGACGCGAGTCGAAGGGTGTCTGTTAGGTTCGTTCTGCGCGTGTGTCAAGTTTGTGTGCATTTGGCGCACGTCGAGCTGACTGCTGCCATCCAACTAATAATCTTGGCCTTGGTGCTCGAGTCGGCGGCCTCATTCTTCACAAGCTTGACGAGCCCCGACACGTTGGACTTGATGAATGTGCGCACCTCCTC
>Ga0209550_10006456_pt1 | contig 10911 bp, 10 predicted proteins | sample LauGreSuBDMM15SN_2_FD_187567 | JGI IMG/M metagenome (GOLD analysis project Ga0209550, IMG submission 187567) | Freshwater lake microbial communities from Lake Michigan, USA - Su13.BD.MM15.SN (SPAdes) (version 5) | ecosystem: Environmental > Aquatic > Freshwater > Lake | place: Lake Michigan... | reverse complement strand
CCGGATAAATCTCGAACACTTTCGGTCGTTCCGACCTCCCGCGTTCTCGCTATATCCTTCCATGATAAATCTCGAACACTTTCGGTCGTTCCGACCTCCCGCGTTCTCGCTGTCTTGTTTCTCCGGAGAATCTTACTCTCGCGCGCGATTTGATATATCTATGCGTGCGAAAAAACGAGACGATGATGGTGGATATGATATGCCATTGAAATCTATATCGCCCGTATATTCGCCCAAAACGTCCAATCAGAAAACATATGTGCAATATTTGGGAGAACCCGATACCAAAATTGTATTGGGTGTCGGCGCTGCCGGCAGTGGAAAAACATTGTTTGCGTGTTATACGGCGATTCAAGAACTTCGTCGGGGGACCATCTCGAAAATCATTATGACACGTCCAATTGTTCCGGTGGAAGAAGAAGAAATCGGGTTTCTACCGGGTTCTCTGATTAATAAAATGGACCCGTGGACACGGCCGATATTTGATATTTTATTGGAGTTTTATACACAGAAAGATATAGATGCAATGTTGCAGGGGGGTGTAATAGAAATCTCGCCATTGGCTTACATGAGAGGACGTACATTTAAGCGCGCCTTTATTATAGCGGATGAAATGCAGAATAGTTCTCCGAATCAAATGCTCATGTTAACCACGCGTTTAGGCGAAGGTTCGAAAATGGTTATTACGGGGGATTTAAAACAGAGCGACCGGGGTAGCAATAATGGATTGTCGGATTTATTGCAAAAAATAAAGGCATATAATAATTATCGCGCGTTGTTTAGCGGGATGGGGAACTCGTCTGCGAGTGCGACTGTAGTTGGTTCTCTGGTTAGTATTAAATATGTTGAATTATCTACCCACGATGTGCAACGGAGTGCAATCGTATCGCAAATAATAGATATTTATGAGAACCATGCCACGGGGGTCTCTAATACGGCTACCAAGGTTGTGAAAACACCGAAGCTAGGGACGACCGTTGAGTGTCAAAAAGCGAGAACGCCGGAGGTCCGAACGACCGAAAGTGTTCGAGATTTATCCGGAGATGGTTTATCATCGAAGAATAAAGGTGTATCAACTGATAGTTCGAATAATGATGCGGCATTGATTCCTATACAACATATTAGGAAAACGCCGGAGCGAGGTTTATCCGGAGATGGCGATGACTTTGCAGGATAATAGTTCTCGTAAAATTGATATAAATCAATATATTTTATAAGTATAATAACTATAAATATATTATTAGTATGGCGTCATCAATATTAGGAAAACGAAAATATCAAGTCGCGTTCCATTGTGATGATGATGATGATGATGATGATGAATTGTATGTGGATAAACTCCCAGATATACCCAAGTTCTCGAAAGAATTGTTTGAAACGGCGGATGGATTGCAACAAATATTATTGTGGTTTGAAGAATATAATAAATGTATATTACGACAACAACTGAGCTCGGCACGAGCGCAGGGAGTTTCATATGGATAATAGGAGGGTACGACTATTATCCGGAGATGGTTTATCATCGCAATTATCCGGAGATGGTTTATCATAGCAGGATAATAGAGAGATTGCGAGAACCGGTATTGTATTAACCCTTTCCTGACCGCATTCTTTATCCTTCGATGATAAATCATCTCCGGATAAATCTCGAACACTTCCGGTCGTTCCGACCTCCGGCGTTCTCGTTAAAGTTTATATATTGATAAGATTATGTTGGAAAATAATTTTTATAGAGAGAACGCCAGAGCTCGGAACGAGCGTAGGTGTTCGAGGTTTATCCGGAGATGGTTTATCATCGAAGGATAAAGAGAGATTAGATTATGTCGAGGGGATGGGTGTGGGATGGGAGCGCCATGTGAGAATTATTTGTTCGAAGTGTGGAAAAAAACATAAAGTATGTTTTATTTAGGTAGTAATTATTATGTGGATTACAAGTCATATAATAATGTATGTTGCATAATGTATGTTGTTCATGATTATGTGATTGTATGATGGTCATTTTTATTTATAACAGAGAACTCGCCATAAAGATATTGTTTAATGGATTATCGTTCTCCATTTCTTCTGGTGCTATTTTTGCGTCGTTTTGTATTTCTTCTTCGGAGTCATAGTCGTCCATCGTGGCTCTCATGTATAGCGATACTGTATGGGGTATGACTGGATTTTCGGTTTCGCCAAGAATCCACGCCTTCATTGTCGACATCAAGCTCCAGTAAGTGCCGGAACGACCGCGAATATTATTGCATTCCAGCACCATTTCGGCGGGGGATTCTTCCGTATGTATATGCGATACGTATAATTGAATGCACAATTCGACGTCTTCTTCGTCGGCATATCTTGCAGGTATTGTCGCAATCCATCCAAACCAGCATGTTGGGCGTTTTTCGATGCGATAATGGTCCCATGAATCGCGAGGTCCAATAGGAAACGAATAGTTGTTGTCAGATACGGATATATTGTTATTGGTAAACAATATCTCCATCTTTTCGCGAATAATGTCGGGGGTTATAGTTGCGGTTTGGGTCGCGCGCAATACCTCTCGGTAGGGCAAGAGTGGAGTTCCATATGCCCGGCGCGGATATCGTTTGGAAACCCAGGTTTTTTGGTTTGGTATATTTGTATCGAATTCGTCTTCGCGAACCGGGTCCATGTCTTCTTGATTATCGCAAATATCTGGACCAGTTGGCGGAAGCCCGCCGGGTAGACAAACGTCGTCAATATTTTCAGTATATCCGAGTGTGGTTATATCGACACCTTTCAAATAGCTGTCGGCTGTTGATTTATGGAATCGATTACTATATTCGTCAATTTCATCGGTATCATGGTCAAAACTTATGCCGGGATATTTGGATGACATGACATACGTCCAGTCGTATATTTTGGGTTCCTGTTCTTTTCCATTATCTATATAACCATAGCCACGGTCGTAGTTATAGCTATGTAATGCGCAGTATGCGCAATATCCAAGAAAGACGCCTCGATAGGAGCCGAACCGATTGCACGTATAACAATGGTATGGGCCGGTTCCTGGTCCGCAAATAGTGGTATGTATGACACCATCAGCACCTAGGGCTGTGTCTATAAAGGGGTTTAATGCCCATTGTACCGGGAATTGCGATGGGTATGCGACATTTTTTATAACATATACATAGGCACCGGTTGACGTTATTTGCTTGATATCGGCAGTAATGCGTTCGGCGGGTCCATGTATCTTCGCCAACTCTTTTTGAGAATATTCGTAAAATCCGTATTCGCAATAATCGGATTTATACTTGAAGTCATTCTCAATATAGCGCTGGATAAAATCTTTTTTGCCAAAGTCTCGCAATTGGTAGCATTTGTTTGGTGTTGGAAATTTCTCCGGAGAACAGCTCGCGGAACGAGATTCGGAGTTCGGAAGGGGCGTAGGAATTAGCGATAACACCGGAGGTCGGAACGACCGGAAGTGTTCGAGATTTATCCGGAGATGATTTATCATCGAAGGATAAACACCCGTGTGCGACGGAACTTCGCAGAATATACTATTACCATATTTAGTGAATATCACATAGCCGATATATCGGGATTTTGACCATAGCATTTTATCGACATTGGTAGGGATTGATTTATTTGAGTTCATTTTCTTCGAAGTTTGTCTGATTGGTTTTTTGAGTATTTGGGATGGAGTATAATAACGGTGGTGAGTTATATGTTATTGCTACAATAAAAAAAATATTTCAATTTTCTATTATCCTGCGATGATATATCATCTCCGGATAAACCTCGATATCCTGCGATGATAACCCATCTACGGATAAATCTCGAACACTTTCGGTCGTTCCGACCTCCTGCGTTCTTGCTATATCCTACATATAAAATTATAAAGCGTTCCAAAAAGGATGTACATCAAACATGGCGATAAGTTTATTGATGTATTCTTCTTTTAGTATTTGATTGCGGGTTTTCGGAATATCGGTTTTTATGATGCCGTGTATGGCGATTGTTTTAGGGAGTTTTTTTTGTTGTGAAATATGTTTTTTCATGTTTTTTGTTATCTGTTTTTCTGATATGGCGAATGTGTTATAGAACTCATATTGAGCATTTGGTTCATCATATACATGCAATATATGACGCGCTTGTTCGCGGTCCGCATCGGAAATATGGAGTTGATTCAAAATCCATTCGCCAAATACCAACAATTTTGTATACTTTGCTGGCAGTTCGTCCAGATGTGTTATATCAATATTGGTGTTCTCATCGATATTAATACGAGAACAACTATCCGGATACATTTTATCATCTTGCAATTGTGTATATAATTGCATTTTTATTAGAGAGGGTTTTAATGGTTGTTGTTGCTGTTATTATAGGATTTTTGAGTTATAGGGGAACTAAGAATATATAAATATTATTGAGGGTTGTATACAAATCATTAAAATGGAAAAGCTATTTCAATTTTCTCGTGAACCGGTGGACTAGTGGGCAGGATGTATAATCTACGTCGCATTTTCAATGTTTTTCGTCAATATATAAAATAGAATCCATATGGTTTTTTCTATGACTCGGCGCAGTGAAGACATGTCGACAATATGGTCTAATCGTTGTATTTTTGTGGTTGTTTGCGATTCTCTTTTTATGTTATCTGCTAATATATATAATAATATGGCGGTGGATGTCATATCGAATAGTATACTGTTTATACAATGAATATTGTGATTTGTGGTTAGTGCCGGAATGAGAACGTCAATATCTACTAGTTCTCTTCGGACGGTTTCAGCTATAGTATTCCCTATGATTTTATAGGAAATCATATTTCGCAAACTTAGTATTCCGGTTTTTAGCATTAAATCGCGCATTGTGATTTTTTGTGGTCTTTTGGGTGGAGTGGGGGGGTGGGGGTAATAATATTAGTATTTGATATGTATTTATATAATTATAGATACGATTCAATCAATTTTATGGGGGGGTCATAAAATTGAAATGCTGAACCGGTAGGTATAATGTAATCATATCATATATAATTATCAAATCATGCAAGCTCCTATCCAAATATCCGGCGGATTATCTCATCTCATCGATTCCAATCTCGACCAATTGGCCGATAATCTACCCAGTTGCAATATATGGCGCACAAAAGATATAGATGCATTTGTGAAAAAATCCGTCCATAGTTCCGTATTATGCCGACAAACGAACGCTATATCCAATATATATATAGCGAATCCGGATGACATTGCGGTTCAGTATTTAGGTGAAAAAGCATTGCACCAATTCATATATGCAGACGAATATCTCCAGAAATTACAGGCATCTCTGTCTACCGCTATAGAAATGAGTAGAGCAACGATTCGGGCTAAACGTGCGAAAGTGGAGAACATTATCGACCGGCGGGCGGATACTGGTAGGGTGGCCCGGATTGACCGGCGGGAAACGGCGAACGAAAAGGAAGTTCTCAAGCGAATCGACCGATTGCCTGAAGTGTTGGTGGAACTTATACAGGGATATATACCACATGCAGTTATTGTTTGTGTATATCGCATTCCTCAAGAAATAATACAACCCCATCTAGCGCCTCTCAAATTGAAAAACTTGAAAGGTATCTATGATTATATAAAAAAATTACCGGAATCATACTTGCGGTCGCAGTTATGGGAACTAGCCTATCATGAAGTCATACGGTCTAGCGATTATTCCGTGTTATGGTTCCGGCGATATAAGTCGACCTCCAAAAAGGAATTGATATCCGGGATTCATGCCGTTTGTTATTGCTATAACCTTATATTGAATATCGTCTCGAAAGCTTCGGCGGAAAAACATAAGACGCAACTGATTCAGTTATGTGAAGGCGTTCGCAAAGCACTGGTTGCCGAACTGGTGTATATTTATAAACTCATGAACTTTGCGGCTCGACCTTGTTTCAATGGTCGAATCCGAAAACCCCGGGTGTTGGCGGATGTTGCATAAAATGTGTATATGATTAATTGAATATTGTGATTGTGATTGTGATTGGGGATAATAAATGTGTTTGCAAAAGTAAAAAACAATAACGTTTTTATTTAAGGTTTACAAGGGTTTGGACATATAATATAAGTTGGGCATATATTCATAGATTTTCGGTGTATTCTTCGTCATCTTCGTCGTCAGATACGATAGCAACAGGGCGGGTTGGGCGGGTTGGGCGGGTTTCTTCTTCGTCGGATTCGATTGAGTAAACCTCATCATATACGTTGTAAATATTCAGCTCGTTCATTAGTCCACAGGTCATATAATGACACCATGAGTGGTCAGCATGAGAATAGTCGTCGGCTTCGTCATCGTCGGAAACCGTGGTCAACTCAGATAAACTCATTGGAAGGTCAGTTCTCGGTAGACCCGACTCCATAGCCAGGAGTTCATCATCGGTTGCTTTATCCTGCGATGATAACTCATCTCCGGATAAACCTCGAACACCTGTGCTCGTTCCTCGCACTGTTCCTCGCACTGTTCCTCGCACTGTTCCGATCTCCGGCGTTCTCACTAAAAGAACATCGGATACCGGAACGAGCACAGATAGTTCATCATCGCAGGATAATTCTTCTAGACACATTGGTTCCTGCTCTCCGGAGAACCTTCCAATCGTGCCATAGGCCGGCAGTCGAAAATCTACGCTCGTTCCGAGCACCGGATTTGCCACTTCGTGTGGTTGCTCTTGCAAATCAATGATATGAGTTGCCCATTTGGTATTTATCTCGCTTGACCGTTCATAATATACATTATTTATACGTTCCAATTCTTGCATAATTTGAGACCGACGAGTGTTATACCAACGTTCTAGCGAGCGTATTTCGGCCTTGGCGGATTCTTGCGCGGTTCTGATTTCTTCGGTTATAGTGGTTTTTGGAAAGTGAGACATTTTTCGGTTTGTTTGAGCGGGGATTGGGTTATTATAATATGATTGTTATTTGTGATATAATAATTATCACAAATGTATTTCAATTTTCTGATTGTTTTGGGAGAACCGATATGTGATTATTATGAATATCCCAGGTTCTCGATATTGCATATGTTTTTACACTTTTCCCATTTCAAATGCCAATTCTTTTGGCATAATAAGAATATAAGAATACAAATATAATATATGGAATGCAGTGTCAACATTGTAGAGCAAATTTAGATGAAGGTGATATATTAGAACATTTCTTATTACAATCTGGAGACTACATAAAAGCAAGAGAAATTGCTGGATGGTATGGATGGACGGAAACAAATAAAATACGTTTTAATCGGTCTATTATTATGCAACCTAAAAAGGGTTCTCAATATACTATATGTCCTGATTGTGAAAAAACAGACCCTTTACCGCAAAAGATAACAAAATAGCGAGAACGCAGGAGGTCGAAACGACCGAAAGTGTTCGAGATTTATCCGGAGATGGTTTATCATCGAAGGATAAAGGCGTTTCAAATCGAGAACGCGGGGGGTCGGAACGACCGAGAGTGTTCAAGATTTATCATCGAAGGATATTGTGTAATAAATATATATAATAAATATAAACGCAAATGGATATATATGCATACTAATAGATATCAATGGGCTTTATAAATCGAAAACATCTTTTATCCGTATTTCAATTCAGTAAACACCAGGTTCTCCAATATATAAAAAGAGCTATAGAAATAAAGCGTGATGGTCCTACGTATATGTTTCCATCCAAGACTGTTATATCTATGTTTTTCGAACCGTCTACTCGAACGGCGTGTTCCTTTCAAGCCGCCGCGATTCGGTTGGGTTGTCGGACGATTGCTATAACGGATAAAATATCGAGTGCCGAGAAGGGTGAATCGTTGGAAGATACGGTGAAAACTTTGCAGTATTATGGAGACGCTATTATTTTGCGACATCCGGCGAAAGGTTCTTCCCGAAAAGCGGCGGACGTTTCTGCTATACCTATTATTAACGCGGGGGATGGGAATGGGGAGCATCCTACACAGGCGTTGCTTGATATATTTACTATATATGAGGAATTGCGGAAACGGAATATAGATTTAATGGATGGAAATAGAGAACATATTACGGTTGCGATGGTGGGGGATTTGAAAAATAGCCGGACGGTGCATTCGTTGGTGCATTTTATGGCGATGTTTCCGAAAATACGGATTCTTTATATAGCTCCTCCTTCTTTGGAGATTCCCGAAGAAATCATGGGTGGAGTGGGTTTAGAAATACCGCAGATAACGGGACGTTCATTGATGGAGTCGATTGATGGTATTGATATATTATATATGACACGAATACAAAAGGAGAGATTCGAGAACCTGCGCGATTATTATGATATTACATTAAGTCATGGATTTATAAATTATTGTATAACACCGGAAGTGTTGGAACGCGCTAAGGGGTCGATGATTATTATGCATCCATTGCCCAGGTCTACGGAATTGCCTCCGTGGGTAGACGCGGACCCTCGTGCGGTATATTTTAATCAGGTGGAGAATGGGGTGTATATGCGTATGGCGATATTGGAAGGGGTTTTTTCGGAGGAATAGGGTGCGATATGGTGCGCGACCTTGCGGGGATATGGTGCGCGACCTTGCGGGGATATGGTGTGCGACCTTGCGGGGATATGGTGCGCGACCTTGCGGGGATATGGTGTGCGACCTTGCGGGGATATGGTGTGCGACCTTGCGGGGATATGGTGCGCGACCTGGTGCGGATAGAGAGCTATATGTTATAGAGTGGACACGCGACACAGAGAGTGGACACGCGACACAGAGAGTGGACACGCGACACAGAGAGTGGACACGCGACACAGAGAGTGGACACGCGACACAGAGAGAGAGTGGACACGCGACACAGAGAGAGAGTGGACAGAGAGAGAGCTATATTGGATGTCCTGTGCCACTGGGTATCCCCTACCATATAATCCCTATATATCCCATGTGCGCCATACATTGTTAATATTCTGTGCGTAGGGGTATATATACTTATCGAGAAATGAGTGGGATATCAATAATTGAGTAGGATATTGAGAAATGAGTTTTTTGAATAAAAAAAGACGTTGAATGTCTTTTTTTATATTATAAAGAAGAAAATGGTTAGATTCATACAATATGAGTTAAAGGTTTACATGTAGCATGTGATATGATGTAGCATATGATGTGAAAGGTTGTTATAGAGGTTCGATTTCCCCGGTTTCTTGGTTATATACGCCGATATGGTCATGTGGCGCATCAACTGTGTATATGTTGAGTTCATTATCGATGAGATAATCTTTATCGCCTATGGTAGCGATACGCGTTTGTATCTCTTGTTCTTCCTCTTCGACTGGTGGTGGCGTGGGGTTCTTGGTTTTCTTGGCTTTTGTCTCTTTTTGTGGTTTTTCCTTGGTGGCTTTTGGGTCTTTTGGGGTCTTTTCCTTGGTGTCTTTTGGGTCTTTTGGGGTCTTTTCCTTGGTTGCTTTGGTGGCTTTTTTATTATTTTCAGGCGCAGCTACTACCGGCACAGGTTCTTCGATGACCTCGGGTGCGACCTCGGGTGCGACCTCGGGTGCGACCACGGGTGCGACCTCGGGTGCGACCTCGGGTGCGACCTCGGGTGCGACCTCGGGTGCGACCTCGGGTGCGACCTCGGGTTCTGGTGCAATAATAGCAGCAGGTTGTTTGCCTTTCTTCTTGCCTTCCTTAGCGGCGAGTTTCTCGGCTTCCTTGGCGTCGAGAAGCGCTTGTTTAGCGGCGGCTTTCTCGGCTTCCTTGGCTAGTTTAGCGACTTGTTTCTCGGCTTCTTTGGCGGCAAGAATCTCTTCTTTCGTGGGTTTTGGTTGGGCTTTTTTGGCCTCTTTGGCCTCTTTTTCTGCGTGTTTTTGTGCTTGTTTTTGTGCTTTTTCTGCTTCCTTGGCGTCGATAATCGCTTGTTTAGCGGCTTGTTTCTCGGCTTCTTTGGCGAGTTTCTCGGCTTCCTTGGCTAGTTTAGCGGCTAGTTTCTCGGCTTCTTTGGCGACAAGAAGCTCTTCTTTCGTGGGTTTTGGAAGAGCAATCTCGGCGTTTGCATCGGTGATAAGTTGTGCAATAAGCTCATCTTGATGCACGACGGCCTTGCTCTTGCGAGTGGCCTTGGTGGGCTTAGGAGGCTTATGGTAGTCAGCGATAAGCTTTTTAAGAGCTTTTGCGGTTGCTTTTTCCTCTTCAAAGAAGCGCTCGAAGACGGCAGTTTGTTCTGCGACGGAGCCATAGAATTGTAGTAGCTTGTATATCTCTTCTTTCATATCGGATGATTCGATGAGGGAAGCAAGCCAGAAGCCAAAGGTTAGGAACTTGGTGTATTTACCAGACAGAACTGGTTTTTTTTCTTTCATGTTCTCGACAATAGCGATAGGAGATACGTTTTGAGCGGACATTTTTCGGTTTGAGTGTGTGTTTGAGAGCGGGGGTTAGTAATAATATGATTGGAAAATACCATAACACAAATATAAAAAATGTATTTCAATTTTCTGTTTTTCACAAGGGTATATAATAAGTATTTGAATATATGTGTATGAGGTTCGTTGGGCGCTACGCGCCCGGGGCGGGCTCCGCCCGCCCACCCCTAGACCTATGTAGTAGATATTCTATAAAAATGATTGCTATGTTCTCCTTCATACATGATTTATATTGTGTTATAGTATGTATTGGAGAACCCGATGTAAAGACTTATCGAGAAATGAGTAGGATATTGATTTATCGGTTTTCCTGAAAACTATTTCTATGGAAACCCCTGCAACTATTTTCCTAAATGTTTCTTTCTATGTTTTTGAAATGAATAGTTATAGATATCTTTGGCCGTATACTTTCCTAAATCTATTTCTATGAAAATGGAGAACCTGGAAACTATGTTCTCTAAAACCCCAAAAACAAAACCCCGCAACTATTTTCCTAAATGTTCCATGCATGTTTCTACGACGGATAGTTATAGATATCT
>Ga0209550_10006453_pt1 | contig 10914 bp, 1 predicted proteins | sample LauGreSuBDMM15SN_2_FD_187567 | JGI IMG/M metagenome (GOLD analysis project Ga0209550, IMG submission 187567) | Freshwater lake microbial communities from Lake Michigan, USA - Su13.BD.MM15.SN (SPAdes) (version 5) | ecosystem: Environmental > Aquatic > Freshwater > Lake | place: Lake Michigan, USA... | reverse complement strand
AGGCAGAGCAGAATGTCACTGGATAGCCGAGATTCCAATCGGGACTAACTTCAATCCAGCTGACAATCACACCTTCTGGCGCACACAGGTCCTAGAAGGCATCGGATCTCATGTGCCCCCGTTGCTAGGTCTCCAGACACTCTTAAGACGCAAAGCCAAATTCGACTTCAGTAACCCATCATATCTCTTTGTCGAGCTTGATGAGTGGGACGGTTCCAGAGAAAAATATGAGCTCTTCTTGTGCAACGGGCATCTCATTCTACCTTGCGATAAATTCAGTCATCAGCATGGTTCACCATTGCCTGACAAAGCCGCGTTCGTGGCAGATCCGTTAGGCATCTCATCATGGCCCGCCATGCAAGAATCTCCACTGTCACAGCCTTCAAATGACACTACTGACTCAAAGCAACTCTCTTCCAATTCAAAAGGTTGCTCCGTCTCATTTGCCGATCGGTCGATCCATGTTAGTGCACATGATTCCGAGGAAGACTACCTGACCAATAGTCTTGCGCAACCTCCAGGCCTAAATTCACCTGGACCTTCAACCACTTTGCTTGCGACGGTTCATGAGAACCCAGACTCCCACGTGAAAACGTTAGGAGCCCCAGCAAAGTCCACTGTCACATCCACATCAAACATCACACCACATTCCAACAGCACTTCTTCACAACCAAACCGCACAAACAAGACATCCACATCACATCACACTTCTCCACCTTCAGGACTTGGGGGGTATACATCAAATTTCGACGAAATCTTCATGACAAGCCCCTCAGGTGGAAAGCACTCAATTTCCCTTCAACGACTTGCTAACCACGTAGCAAAGATGACCAGGGAAACCCGACTAGCAAGACTTCAACACAACGCAACTTGGCGCAGAAAGTATAGAGGACTCAAACCTGACACTCCACCTCCTCCCATTGTCAATTCCACTGAAAGGTGGGATTTCTGGGAATTCTGGTCAGGCACGGGCAAGCTCACAAGACAATGTCAGAAGCTCAAGCTTCGGTGTGGACCACCTATTAGCTTAGAGACTGGATGGGACTTGAAACTCCCATCGCATCAGAAAGCTCTTCGTGCAGCGTTTCTCCAGCACAAACCGTCCATCATCTTCGGCGCACCCACGTGCGGACCATATTCTCAGAGTAACACCACAATGCCTCTTGAGATTAAACTGATGGTCAGGGCAGAAGAAGAAATCGCACTTGCTTTCTGGCATGAGCTATGTCAACTTCAGAATGATGCAGGTCGCCTTCACTTGCTTGAAAATCCAGGCAGCAGTGAACTGCTAAAACTGCCAGCACAGCTTGAACTCAAAGATGCTAGCAAAAGCACAGACTACAAGACATGCATGTGCATGCATGGTCTGAAAGACCCAGAGAATGGGAAGCTAATCAAAAAGGTCACGACACTCAGAGGGACAACCCCTCTCACTAACCGAACAGTGAAATGGTGTTCAGGTGACCATAAGCACCAACATCTCCAGGGATGCTTCTCAGATGGAACTCTACGCTCATCCTGGGGTCAAGCCTACTCTCCAGGCTTCGTCAACAATCTAGCCAAGGACTTTCGCACCATCATCAATCAGAGCAAGGCCGGGAACCTCAGCAACCAGCTGTTCCCAGTCATAGATGATGATGATGATTCCAAGCTTGTCCCAAGACTAGAAGCAAACTCCGAAGCCGAAGCCAGCAGAAAGGCAGATGAGATGATAGCTGAGCAATCACTACAACGTAAGGCGAAAGCACCTTCTGAACAACCAGCCACTCCACAACCTCTATACAATCCACCCAAGTCGAAGTCTAGGCCAGCTGAAAAACAACTTCCTCCATCCTGGTCTCCTTCAACTCCAACAGGCTTTCCTAATCCAGGAACACCACCGTTTCCACCTCCTGACGCTCCATTGGAGCCACTTGGAGAGGATCTCCAGACTCCAGGAAAGAGCCAACCAAGTCGACCAGCTGGCAACGTGAAGGAATCAGATCCCGAAGCCGCGTTAGCGGCCTCAGGGGATAAATCTGACGAGAAAGCACTTGTCAAAGCTCCTCCAGAACCTCTTGCTTTGAAACCTAAAACTCTCAACTATGACCTCACACTAGTAGTCGATGAACTTCGTAAGCTCATAGAGAGTCGCATAGCATCTGGAGGAGAAGTCACAATTCAGACCGGAGTACGCCTCAAGGTTCTTCAGGAACACTTTGGAACACCGCACAATGTAGTTGTACTTGCAGCCAAGTGGGCAATGAAGCCAAGCATGACTCCTCTTCCTCAACCTCTGCTCACCCGTGAAGCAGCACCACTTGTGCTCGAACTCGTGTTGCAGAAACAGAAGGACAGCAGCTGGCATTTGACCCCTTGGCGAAGCGAAAACCCAGTGACCCGATTCAGTCGGAAGCCGTTTCTCCTTCTTGCCCTCTTCGGCAGAGAAAGGATGGCAGAAGACCTTGCATCTCAACTCAAAGAGAACCCGTGGCATCAACTCGCCCAGGCAAGCAGCGACAGTGAGCTACCTCTGAACAACTTCCCCAAGTTCATGGAAACACTTCAAAATGGCTCACAGGAAAGCAAGATCCAGCTGATCCTTGCTCTCCATCGACGCTTGTACCATCGCTCTAGCGAGGAGATGAGGTCTATCTTGGCTAAAACTGGTGTACCGCTTTCCAGCTTAGCACTAGTATCAACAGCAGTGGACCAATGCGAAACGTGCCGAAACTGGCGATCCGCCAAGGCGAAGCCCGTGGTGAACATTATCACGGCTCCTCGTTTCAACCACCACGTCCTGATAGACTTGGTCTTTTTCAATAATGTGACGCTGTTCATTGCAGTAGACCAGTTTATCCGCTATATGATACTAGCAGTGGCTCACAGCAAGGAATTCGAGGAACTCCACAAGGTTTTCAGACGCAACTGGCTGCGGCACTTCGGGCCGCCCAAAGTCATATATTGCGATCGTGAGAGCTCCTTTGCCCATGAATCCTTTGCCGTCTTTTGTGAGCTGCACGGAATCGAACGGCGTCTTGTGAAGTCTGACATTTCACATAGCTTCTTTGGCGTGCTTGACAGGAGAATTCAGCTTGTGCGTGCCATGTATCCTCGCCTTTCAGAAACACTGAACAACGATTTCCTGAACATTGAAGCAGAGGACGTTGCATCCGAATGCGAGATCGCTGTCAATTGTGGTCTCAGTTATGGAGGCTTCACTCCATACCAGTGTTTGTTCGGGACATCACCGACTCCGTTGTTCAATGACGAATCAGAGTTCTTGTCGCAATCAACTCAGGAAGGCTACGGCTTCTATGAGGCCCAATGGATCAGGATGCATGCCACTCGTTGTTTTCAACAGGCCCTCATGAAGGTAAACCTCCAGAAAACCATGCATGCTCGGCCACGCACCTCTCTCACTCCTGATTTCAAGCCCGGCATGTGGGTCGACATTTTCCGTCGACCGCAGCAAAAAGGACTCCAAGCCTGGAGAGGACCTGCTGTGGTGATCTCCGCAGTTGGCCAGGGGTTCCTGTGCTGCCGATGGCAAGGAAACTACTATGATGTTCCAATTCATCATGTGAGACATCATTACACGAGGACACAACATGCTTCGTTAGAAACCTCAGGACCTCCCGTTCCAGCCATCGCAGACGCAGCCCCCGCTGACTCCTCAGAACCATCAGCACCCTCGGCCAGTCCTGAAGCCCTTGCACTTGCCGACAAAGCCCAGTCAGCCATGATTCTGTTTGAGGACACGTTTCATGTAGAAGCAGATGATTCTCAGTCTGGAGAAAGCTCATCTCTCAGCACTCTGATGTCCATTGTCATGAACATGCCTCTTAGCACATGTGCTGTCCATGCCATCGTAGAAGAAGGAGACAAGCTGAAACCAACCTCTGCTGCTTCCAGAGATCAGTTTGTTCTCTACAACCTTGGCAAGGACATTGCTCGTGACATGAAAGTCCAATGCTATCAAGGCATAACCATCGGCACAGGACGCAGGTACATTTCCAGCCTTCAGCGTGCACAGCGCCTTCATGCCTTGTTCTGGCTTGGCGATCATTTTGATCAGAGAACGCTTCATGTTTTCCCGTCTGTCCATGTTATAGATTGGGTGAGTTTTGGCATTGCTATGAAAGATTTGTCGCAGCTTCATTTCATTGTTGTCCATGAAAATCAGAGACAATTCACAGAAGAAGCGCTGAAATCTCTCTTGACAAAAGATGAAGAGCCAGAAACTCAGTTTGAAAGCTCAAGTCGTCTTCGCATCGATGAGAGCACACTCAGAGGAGAAGACGAAGCTCGCGTTAGCGAGGAACACGATCTTCTCTCTGAAAGCTCCAGGAACATCCACGACTTCGACACTCCTTCAGAACGCTCTGAAGAAACTGAAAGCTTCCTTGCTCATCTTCAATGCCAAAGTCTCGTGAAACGAACGTTCAATCTCGGCGCTAAACTGAGAAGAGATGAGTCATCTAGCCGCGTTAGCGGCACCCTTGATTCTTCCACTTCTCAACCATGGCCAGGAACAGATGAGTTTTGTCTTGGTAACTCCTCATCGTCCAGCAACCCAGATGAATTCTGGATTTGTTTTGATCAGCATTCAGGCAACATCTTCCCTGTGAATCGCCAGGCTCGCCCTCTGACTGCAGAGGACCAGATCAAGTTCCGGACTCAAATCCATGAAGCAAAACTAAAGGAACTGAAATCTTGGGTCGACAAGACAACCATTGCTCCTCGCAAGCGAGCAGAATGGCTAGCACAGGAGAAGACAAAGCCACTCACCGCAAGGTGGGTAGAAGTTTTCAAGGTGAAGGGGGGAAACATAGTTGTCAAGGAACGTATGTGCATACGTGGCTTCCTAGAGCCGCAGAGGGACACAGAGCAATCAGCCTCGCCTACTGCTCAACGCATTTCCCACCGGCTAGTCATGCTCGAAGCCGTCATGCACAAATGGGACATTGTTTCATATGACGTGTCCACGGCGTTCCTCCAAGGCTTTTCATTCAAAGAAATCAACAATGAACTTACAACCCTTGGAATCGACCAGCCATCTTTGTCCTTTGATCCTCCCCGAGACACCTGGCAACTTCTCGCTGAAATTTCCCCGGAGACATATTCCGAATGTGCAAAGAATCCAGCAGAATGGACTCTGCAATTGCTCAAGTCCGCATATGGCTTGCGATCAGCTCCATTATTATGGCACTTGAAAGCGCGTGCAGTGATGCATCGACTCAAGTGGAAGGCAAGCCACCATGATAGCTGCTGCTTTCTTTATTTGTCATCCACAGGTGCCCTTGCAGGCATATGCACTTTGCACGTGGACGATTTGTTGTTCGCCGCCGAGCCTCAAGTCCGAGCAGACCTGAAGAAAGGCCTCGAGCAAGAATTCGGCCCTCTCACAGAGGAGAGCGGCTCTTTCGCACATTTCGGAACAGTGATAACACAGAACAAAGCCGACAACACTATTGTGTGCAGTCAGGAAAGCTATGTTCTTGCCCTCGCTGAAATTGACATTTCTGCCGTGAAACACAAGCTTGATGATTCCCTTCCACCTTTGTTATGCACTGAATTTCGTGGAATGGTTTCAGCAGTTTCATGGGTTTCCGTAACCTCACCTCTTGCATGTGCCCTTGCCTCCATGCACCAAGGATGTTTGCCAACTCCCACCTTCAGGGATTGCAATGCTCTTAATAATGCTATTCGTCAGTTGAAAAGCAACTATAGCCCTTTGACATTCCGTTTCATCGAGCGCCCTTGGAGAGAAATTGTTATAAGTGATTCCAGCTTTGCAAATGTCACCAGACACAGTCAAGGTGGTCACTTTGTTCTCCTAAGCCATCGAGGAAACAGTCTCAGCGGATTAGTGAACATCATCGACTTCAAGAGCAATAAGAGCAAGCGCATCTGCACATCAACCATGCACAGTGAGGCCGTGGCACATTTGACAGGCCAAGAGAATGGCAGCTTCATCCAAACATATTTGTGCGAACTCGAAAACCCATCAATGTCAGCTATTGAACTTGTCAATGTTGATTCTTCGAAGTTGACGCCTATTGTAGGTTGCACGGACTGTGAAGACCTTCATCAGACCCTCACAGCAGCCGCGCCACCAACTCCGACAAACAAGAGCTTGACGCTCTACCTCGCAGCACTGCGAGAGCTACGTGAGACAGGACGCATCGAAGCATTCGTCTGGCTAGACAATCGCAACATGATAGCGAATCCACTCACTAAGCTCAATCCAGATGGAACCCTCACGCTTGAGGAGATAGGCACTTTTCTCAAAGATGGTGCTTTACGAGTGACACATCCGTTTCGCTGGATGAATCAACTCAGTTTTGACTGAATCTTGTTTTGCGAGAGCCCTCAACCAACCGTTCAACCTTCAACAAGAAACCAAGGCCAGCGCTCAATCTGGCAACGCAAACCAGTTTACTCAGAGTATGTATGTGATGGTCATTGCTAAATTGATTTGCAAGCCATCCCCAGAGATTTCAGAATCTCTCCATGTTTATAGACCTCTTCCTGAGAGCAGAGCTCGCGTTCGCGACAACCTTGCTCCGCCTTCTCAAGAAGCCTTTGCAGAAAATCCTAGGCACTTCATTGTGCTATTCATTGCAGCTTGGGTCCGCTACGCGTTTTTTTTGCGGAAACAACTCTGGCAAGACATCGTTAAACATGCTATGGTCTTGCATCGCGAGTTGTGGTCATTTTCTGTTGCACTGTGGGAATTTTCTGAGCAACGGCTCTGAGTACCTGGCAACATGTTGCAAGTTTGAGCAGCAGTAGCATACTAGTTCATCGTGTTGGTCCGTTAAGACCCTAGAACGGGCAGAATCGACGATGAACATAGACCGTAGCACAATTACAGGTCTCAAGAGATTAGGCCAGTGCGAATATAGCATATTCATGTAATCCCTTGACCCCTGTATGTATTACGTAGTAACCTTAAGACCCGAACCTGCCCTACACGGAAACCATGACACAGCATGTTTTCCATAGGTTAGGCACGTTCACGAACTGACACACGGCCCCGCCGTGTGGCTCAAGGCACCGCCTGCTAGAGAAGTGGGAAAGGAAAATAGCTCCTAGGCCGCGCCTAGGCATGCTCTTCGACCTCTAAGCTAGAGAGTCCCCTAACTGACTTTACGGCCCCTTATAAAGTGTGGCTGCGCTAAAGATCAGCCTCTTTGTACTTGTAACCTCTTTGCTTTGTACGTTGTTTCTTTCAATTCTGGACACTGCAAAACCGGCCCTTTTTCCACAGTAACAAATCCGCATTGGTAGCGGAACTGGTGTTTTGCCAGTTCCAGCCTTTGCTTGAAACAACCACTCAACATTCCACGGCCTCTCGCTGCAGCAATGATTCAACTTGAGTCATGCCAGACTCAGACGCAGACTCAGACTCAGAACGGAGATGGAGGGAGCATGGCTCCAACTCAGCTGCATGGAAATGTTCATGGCTTGTGTGCATCAGCTTCTTCTTTTCAGCCTTCAGCAGGATCCTCGCCTGACCCTGTTTTCCCGAAAGCCGAAACAAAACCGAAGCACAAAGCCAAGCCTGACTTTCAGCCCTCTGTAGCACAGTTGGAACGTGAGCTTCGCAACATGCAGCCAGCTTACATTCCGGTGCCGGCACCTGCTCAGTCTAAGGGAAAAGCATCTTCACAGCCTTTGTTTTCTCATGATGATGATTCTCCCAGACCCGCGCTAGCGGTGCCTAAAATGCCGATGCCATCCTCCCCTCCCTCAAAGCCTTCACAGAGTCACGCTTCTGAGCCTCCCGTCTCTTACGGCGGTCAATACATCGAGCCAGATCCATGGCTACATGCACCACGTCAGTTGCCCATTCCTCCCAAGCCCGCGCTAGCGGTAGCGGTGGATGCTTGGGCGAATTGGCAACCGACCATGCATTCTCAGTTTGTTTCAGAAGAGGTCAGGCAGGCCATGATTGCAAACGGTCAGCTTGACGCTCATCAGCATATAGGGAACCCGATCCAGACAACCTTTGAGCCCAATTCACAACAGCATTCCACGCCAAACATCTTCCAAGGAGTTTTCAGCAGTTTTCCTCGTACAGGACCCTTGCATCATCCATCCTCTTCCACCACCCATTCAGGCCATCCGAGCTCTCCGCCAGGCTTCTTTCAGAGCTCTCCTTCAGGCCGTTTCCCAGGTGGTGCAAGTCAGTACTCTGACAGGCAAGGATCCTCAGATTATCACTCTGCTCATTCAGGACTGTCTCGAGCTCGAGCAAACTTTCAGTCACATGTTTTCGGAACTCCAGAGTTTGGCAACTCCCATCATGACATGTCAGTTGCCCATTCCTCCCAAGCCCGCGCTAGCGGTAGCGTTGGATGCTTGGGCAAATTGGCAACTGAGCATGCAAACACTCAGTTTTTCAACATTGCAACTGATGAGAACAGCATGAATTATGCATCACAGTGGCCAGCAGCATCGCCTCATGGCAACACATTGCACCCTGCAGGCCCTCTGAACTCATATAGGTTTGATCAAACTGCTCATGCGTTTCTTCCACAGCCAGACGGAACGCCATTCCCAGCTCCATGTCCATTCGAGCCTGACACTGTGACATGGCAAGCATCAAGTCAGCAGCCACTCAGTCCTATTCCTGAGTTTCAGACCTATTCATCCTCATCAGCTCCATCATTCCTTCCTCCAGGCTTGCAGACATCCATGTCCATGAACAGCCAAATGCCTCTTCTCTCTCCCCCTGAGCGCAGGGATATCCGCGTTAGCGGACCTCAGGCCCATTCATCACTCCCTGAGGTCACAGCTACTCCTTTCGTCCCGAATCCAATTCAGCACCCAGCTCAGATTCCTGTAGGCTACAGCGAATCATCAGGATTCGGAGGACTCCCAGGTGATGACAATCTCCCATTCAGGAGCAGTGAACCTGGAAGTGCCTACAGACGAACTGATCGTTTCGCACCACCTCCTGTCTCTCAGCATGCACCTTTCAGGCCAACAGATAGACCTGAGAGAATCCCAGGAGGAATGCACGAGCATCATAACCTCGGAGGTTCCATGCGAAACTTCCGTTCAGGCGGGTGGGCAGGAGATGATGATGAGATCATGCCAGATCCATCTTTTTCACATCATCAGCATGTTTCACATCTCAACAGTTCATGTCACGCATGTCCATGCCAGCCTCCAAGGAACTTTCACCAAGGCAATCAGCAACCATGGGAACCGCCAGGTGGTAATCCTCATGGCAATCCACATCAAAATCTTCCCAGGGAGGGTCCGCTACGCGTTCCTCCCGGTGGTTTTCCGCCACCAGGACCTGGCTTCCCAGGAAACTTTCCACCGCCGGGACCTGGCTTCCCAGGTGGCTTTCCTCCACCTCCTCCTCCTGGAGGGCCTCCCGGAGGACCACCGCCTGGTCCAGGAGGACTGATTGCAGGGAAGAAATGGATCGCTCCTCCGAGCTGGACTCCGGGGAGCGGCGGCATTTCCTTCAGACAGTACTTGTGGCAGCTTGGCAACTGGTCTCAGATAACCGGAATGCCATGGGAGGACCGAGGCACGGCAGTAGCGATGTCGCTAGGCGGCAGAGCTCAGCGCATTGCCATGTCCATCGACAGTCGAATCCTCAGTCAACGCACAGGACTTGCTGTATTGATCCAGCAACTTGAATCCGGACTAGGATCAGAGGCACAAGATTTGTGCAGAGCAGCTGGCAAATCATTCAATCAATACAAGCGTCCTCCAGGCCTAAACGCAGCTGAATTCTTGATAACATTCGAGTCTCTTTATTGGGAAGCTGTGACTCACGGCCTTGCCATGAATCAAGTCATGCTGTCTCAGAAATTGCTTGAAGCATTGAACGTCTCAGCCGATGTCGAGTCCAGGCTTCTTGACCAAGTCGGAGGCAACTATTCAAACTATGTCGGCCTTCGACAGGCAATCCGCCGGCATCGCAATCTCGACACACGACATGACAAGGATGCTCTCATGTATCCCACGAATCAGGAGAGTCATGACGGACAACATCACTCCTACTCTTCCCATCATAATCAGCCACAACCTGACCCTTTCCGAGGAAACGGTCTCAACTCAGCTCCAGCTCCCCATCCATCAGACTTTTCTTATCCCACCGAGCCTCTCCAGGAAGACTACTCAAGCTCCTACCCAGTCATTGATGACGAAGGTGATGAAACAGACGACGACTTCCTCTCCGACGGACCCACTGAACAGGATGCAGCAGAAGCAACAGCCTTAGCCACTGCATACATCCTTCATCGGAAGAAGAAGAAGTTTTTCAGGCGCAAAGGTGGGAAACCGAAAGGTCGATCGAAGGGACAGCGTAAACACCATGGAAACACTCCAGGTGTTTGGTACGAAGAAACCAACATGTTTGTGGCAGATCACCTCCGAAACCATTCGGACACAGTCCCAGATGGTTGGGACCCGGCCAAATGGCTCGCTAGGACTCCATGCCCCAAGTGCGGTTCAAGATGGCATAGGGATTGCAAATCCAAAGGAGGAGGAAAAGGCAAATCTGCAGGCAAGAAGGGTGGAAAAGGCTTCAGTGTTTTCACTCTCCTCTCTCTTGCTGCAGCATCAATGTCTTCAACAGCATCGAGTCTTTTCACTCACAGTTCACAGATCATGAATCCATGTGACCACTCCTTTTGCCATCATGACAACAACAGCTCCATTGCCTCGTGCTCAGAGCAAGATTCTGGTGGCATCGTTAGCACGACTATGGCATCGCCCAGTAATCCACAGCACTTCCAAGCATATCATGTCAACTCATCTCAGCACGACATTTGGCAATTGAGCTACAGTGAGTCTCCTTACTTTGTAGGCATCGAGGACAGCGACGCCGACAGCCGCAACAAACGCTTTGCTTTTCTGACTTCCAAAGGCGCAAAGCAGCACTGGGGAATGCTTGTAGAC
>Ga0209550_10006447_pt1 | contig 10920 bp, 8 predicted proteins | sample LauGreSuBDMM15SN_2_FD_187567 | JGI IMG/M metagenome (GOLD analysis project Ga0209550, IMG submission 187567) | Freshwater lake microbial communities from Lake Michigan, USA - Su13.BD.MM15.SN (SPAdes) (version 5) | ecosystem: Environmental > Aquatic > Freshwater > Lake | place: Lake Michigan, USA... | reverse complement strand
TGTTCACCGCGGCGCAACCATTTAAAAGTGCGTATTATCTGGCGATAACACCTCTGTTTTGTCCAAATTAAACCATGCAAATCACGTCCAAACTTCCCGCGGTTGGCACTACGATCTTTACCACCATGAGCAAGATGGCGCTTGACTACAAGGCCATCAATCTCGGCCAGGGATTCCCTGACTTTAATACTGACGAAAAACTACAGGACTTCGTCAGCAAGGCAATGGCTGATGGGTTTAATCAATATCCTGCTATGGCAGGTGTTCCAGCATTACGAGAAGTCATCCACCATAAAGTCAAAACCCTTTACGGCCGCTCTTACGATGTAGACACTGAAATCACCGTCACGAGCGGCGCCACGCAGGCCATCATGGCCGCCGTTCTTGCAAGCGTAGGGGCCGGTGATGAGGTCTTGGTGTTAGAGCCTTGCTATGACTGTTATTTGCCAGCCATACGCTTAGCGGGCGCCAAAGCGATCACTGTTCCAATGTTGTCACCTACCGCTGCCAACCCACTCTTTAGTATTGATTGGGATCGCGTTCAAGCGAACATCACGCCGCGGACACGTTTACTCATTATCAACTCACCACACAATCCAACGGGCGCCGTTCTTCACAAAAATGATCTCGATACGTTAGAGACGCTGGTGAATAACACCAACATTATGATTTTGTCTGACGAAGTGTATGAGCACATTATCTTTGATGGTGCTGCACACTTAAGCTTGGCTTCAAGGCCGTCACTCGCGGAACGCTGTTTTGTTATTTCCTCATTTGGGAAAACAACGCATACAACCGGTTGGAAGATTGGCTACTGTTGCGCACCCAAGAACATGACGACCGAATTGCGCAAAGTACATCAATTTATAGTTTTTACGGTTCCCTCTGTTTTGCAATATGGCCTTGCTGCTTATACCGCTGATCCGAGCACGTACTTAACATTGCCCGCCTTTTATCAACATAAACGAGATCACCTTGCTGCGGGTTTATCTAACACGCGTTTTAAAGTACTCCCCAGCCCCGGGACTTTTTTTATGCTTGCAGACTACAGCGAAATATCCAATGCGACAGAAGCAGATTTTTCTATCTGGTTAACAAAACAGCACGGGGTGACCGTGATACCGGTTTCTGCTTTTTATGAAGATCCGATGGCCTCAACATCGAATCATCGCATCGTACGTTTTTGCTTTGCTAAAAAGGACACCACCCTAGATCAAGCAATCGAACGTTTAACGAAGATTTGATTTAAGCACAGTGTTGTTGGATAAAAGTATTTTTATGCAAAACTGTTTTTGATCTACGAAGTCCTGTTTACTCTATCTGTATTTATTTATTTATATATATAAAAACTAATGGATAAGATACCTTGTGGATAAGTAGAACAACTTAATATTCCACATAGATATCATAAGTTTGAAGGCAAAATTGTCTGAGGGTAAGGTCTGTTTACTTTTGTGAATTGCCATGAACAAGTATTTTTAAAATCAAAAAACGATCGGTTGTTCATTTACTGCACACACGTTATACACACCCCCGATGCCGTAGTTATCCCCATTAAATTATTTTGTGTCGAATTGTAAAACCACTCAGAAAAACAACAATTGAAGATTGAATTGATGTTGAAGATGATTTATTTACCAATACAAAAACGAGAAAAAATCTCGCCTAATAAATCGTCTGGTGTCATTCGACCGGTGATGCTACCGAGCTGATCGTGCGCAAGACGCAGCTCTTCTGCAAACAAATCTAATACGCGATCATTTTGGTCTGCATGCGCTTGCGCACAGCGCAAAGCTTCTTGTGCGGACGTTAAGGCATCAATGTGGCGCTGACGTGCAAGCCAAGGCGACTCTTGCGTCGGCTGCCAGCCGGCCAGTTTTAGCAAGCGTGCACGTAAACTAGCCAAGCCGGTTCCTGTTTTAGCGGAGACAAAAAGCGCCTCATGATGATTGCTTAGAAGAGGGTGTGTGTGGAGATCAATAAGATCGCACTTGTTAAACACCGAAAGAACAACACTCTTCGCTGAGCGATGCGATTCAATTTTGCTGTCTAAGGGACTCGTAGGGTGTTGAACATCTAACAGGTGCAATACAACATCCGCACGTTCGATTTCAGCCCAGCTTCGAGCGATGCCGAGCGCTTCTATTCTGTCATCCGTGTCGCGCAAACCGGCGGTGTCAATAATGGTGATCGGAACCCCATCCAGATATATTACTTGAGACACCTTATCGCGCGTGGTACCTGCTATGTCGGTAACAATCGCCAAGTCTTGGCCTGCTAGTGCATTCAACAAGCTAGATTTACCAACGTTCGGTTCGCCCGCAAGAACAACATGCAGCCCTTCGCGCAACACCATCCCTTGCTGGCTCTGAACCAGCACATCGCCAAGCTCATTCTGAATGCTCATCAGGCGAGATCTTGCTTGGAACTTCTCAAGAAATTCAATTTCTTCTTCAGGAAAATCCAAGGTTGCTTCAACAAGCATGCGTAATTCAACGATCTGGTTTGCGATGTGCTCGACCCGCTTAGAGAAGTCACCGCGATATGAAGCCATTGCGGCACGCGCGGCGGTTTCAGATGAGGCATCAATTAAGTCGGCAACCGCCTCAGCCTGAGCAAGATCTATTTTGTCATTTAAGAACGCCCGTAGCGTGAACTCGCCAGGCGCAGCCATGCGCAGACCATAAGGCTGCCCAACGCGTAAACAACGTTTTAGCAGCGCCTGCATGACGGCGGGCCCGCCATGACCTTGTAACTCAAGAACATCCTCCCCTGTATAAGAATTTGGGGCGGCAAAATAAATAGAAATGCCTTGATCGATGGCCTGACCCACAGCATCAGGAAACAGCCCAAAACTTGCGTGACGGGGTGTTAGCGTGCGGCCAAGCAGGGCAAAAATAAAAGGCCCCAAAGAGGGGCCGGATACTCTGACTATGCCGATGCCACCCCGACCAGGGGCGGTGGCAATGGCGGTAATTGGTTGGCTAGCAGAGTGGGACATGTTTCATGCAAGGGCTACCGATGAGAGGCCGCCGACTGCTTGGCGATCGTGTTGGTGATGTACCACTGCTGCGCAATCGACAAAATGTTGTTGACGCACCAGTACAAGACCAAGCCAGACGGGAAGAAGAACATCATGCCACCAAAAACGAGCGGCATAAACATCATGACCTTCGCCTGTATAGGATCTGGAGGCGCTGGATTGAGTTTCATCTGAATGAACATGGTTACCATCATGATCAAAGGCAAGATGAAGTAAGGATCTTGTACCGACAAGTCTTCAATCCAAAGAACCCAAGGAGCGCCGCGAAGTTCAACGCTCGAGCCCAACACGTAGTAAAGAGAAATAAACACAGGGATTTGAATCACAATGGGCAAACAGCCACCAAGCGGATTAATTTTTTCCGTGCGATACATCTCCATCATTGCAGTATTGAGCTTTTGCCGGTCATCACCAAACTTCTCTCGTAGCGCTTGCAAGCGCGGAGCGACTAGCTTCATCTTTGCCATCGAGCGATAGCTTGCGGCCGACAACGGATAGAACGCAGCTTTAATCAACACTGTCAGGGCAACGATCGTCCAGCCCCAATTGCCGAGCAAGGAAAACAGCCAGGTCATCAAGGTAAAAACGGGCTTCGCAATGATCGTTAATAAACCATAGTCAACGACAAGCTCTAAGCCTGGAGCAACCGCCTCCAGTTCAGATTGGTCTTGGGGGCCGACCCATAATTTCGTGGGGATAGAGACCTTGCTTCCTGGACTAATGGTGCCAGCCGCCTCAATACTTCGTACGGCGAACAAGTTTTTTTCGAGTTCGGTGACTTCGTAATTGCGAGCTTTTCCTTGCGGGGGCACCCATGCGGTGACGAAGTAGTGTTGAACCATTGCAAACCAGCCGTTGTCGGCTTGTTTGATGTACTGGGCTTTGCGCTTTTCGATCTCAGGGAAGGTTATTTTCTGAAACTTTTCCTGCTCTGAATAAACAGCTGGGCCCGTGAAGCTGATGGGGCCTTGCAGGAAGCTAGGCGTATTGTTTTGCCCCATTGGGTCGGAGCCATCGCGCGTAATTTGTAAATAGACCGAAGGCGTAACCGGTTGTGCCGACAGGTTTTCAATTTGATGGTCAACTGCAATGGCGTAACTGCCACGCGTCAGCGTAAAGGTCTTTGTGAGTTTGACGCCGCTAGACTCAGACTCAAACTTAACCACTAACGTGTTCCCGCTTAACTCTTTTGCATCGGTCACCAACTTGTAGTTGGCTAAATGTGTTGGATAAAGTGAGCCTGCAGGCGCGCCAGTCAGGCCAGATTGGACGACATAAGTATGCCCCGCTTCGCGACTCAATAAGACAAAGGGTTGTTTTTTATCGTCTTTGCCAGGGACCATGAGCAAGTCGGCGCGTATAAGCTGAGCGCCTTGAAGGTCGAAGGTGAGTGCTAATACATCCGACTTAACGGTGACGGTTTGTGCTTGAGTGGCAGGTGCTGGGCTTGTGCCAGGGACGGTCGGCGCTGCGCCAGGCGGTGATGCTTGAGCCGGTGCATTTGGCACGCCCGCTTGGCCAGAGGCCGTTCCAGACTCGGCTGGGGGAGCTGTCGCAGCAGGCGCAGCTTTGGGTGGCGGCGCACCAAATAACGGGGGATTCCCTTGATGAACCTGCCAGCTGTTCCACAGCATGAGCAGCGAAAACGAAAAAATCATTAAGAGGATGGTGCGTCGGATATCCATTCTTGCCTAAATAAAGATGCTAACTAAGTGAGGCTCGCAGTTTAGCGTTAATCAGAGAGGCCGCGGGGGCTCAACAGCATTAGAAGAGTTGGTTGACGCAGGAGCTGCCGGGATGTCGGGGCAGACGGGATCATGTCCGCCAGCGGCCCAAGGATGGCATCGGCACAGGCGTTTTGTGGCGAGGTAGGTGCCGCGGATAGCGCCTTGCGTTTCGATCGCTTCGATCGCATAGGAGGAGCAAGTTGGCGTAAATCGACAACTTTGACCCACCCAGGGGCTAAGAAAAAACTTGTACAACCTTATCGGCGCAACCAAAAGTGCCTTAATCATTTTTGTGCCTGCGCAAAGTGGGCGTCGGCTTCCTGGCGTGCCGCTATCTTGAGGGCGGTCAGGGAAATGTTTTCAATGCGGCGATGCAGGCGCACGACATAATCGGCGGCAGGTAACGTCAAGCGTTGAGCACGAAAGGCTTCGCGTACAACCCGCTTAAGGGCATTGCGAGTACTCGCTAACCGCGCATGGCGCTTGGCCATTACAATACCTAGACGCGCTTGTGGTGTGCTGGAGGTGGGTTTTTGCTGATCCGTCGTGACGGCGCGGTGTGCCGTAACAACGAAATACTCCCCACGGGCAACCCGCCGGCCAGACAGGGCGGAAGCATATTCAGTGGGGCGGTGCAGGCGCGCCACCGCGGGAAACGTGGCGCGAGGCATTTCAGAGGTAGCGGTACGCACGGGTAAAAAGGCCGGCGACAGTCGCTACGAGCCGTTTTAGACGGCCAAACGCGTGCGGCCCTTGGCGCGACGAGCGTTGATGACAGCACGGCCACCACGGGTTTTCATGCGGACGCGAAAACCGTGCGTGCGCTTGCGGCGGGTGACGGATGGCTGGTAGGTACGTTTCATGATGTATGGCCCAACAAAGAGCGAAAAAGTTTAGGGTATTCCCGAAAAGCCCTCTATTTCATCAAAAAACGTGAAATAAGTCAAATGTTTACCGTAAAAATACGGAATAGGTCGTCAACAGCCTGTGGATAACCTAGCGTCTGACAGGGTAGAATCAGACTTTACTTAGCGAGTCACATGAACGAGTTCTGGCAGTCCTGCATCGCACATCTGGAGCAGGAGTTTCCCCCTCAGCAAATCAGCGCGTGGATACGTCCACTGGTTCCGCTCGCCTTTGATGAAACCGGGTCGCAACTTCGACTCGCAGCACCGAATCGTTTCAAATTGGATTGGGTGCGCAAAAATTTTTCACATCAAATAGAAACGTTCGCCACAACTTGGTTCAAGAGACCGGTGCATTTGCATCTTGAGCTGGCAGCAAGCCCCGTTGAGCGACCCAAACCCTCCGCTCCGAAAGTTGCAGCATCCAATACAACGCACAGCGCCTCCACGAACCCACAGTCACCGCCTGCGGCTTCGTCAACAGAAGACAAAGCGACCGACGCCACGCTCTCGGGCTTGATCGATAGCCGTTCAAGACTCAACGTAGAGTTGACGTTCGATAACTTTGTGACGGGCAAAGCGAACCAGTTGGCGCGTGCCGCGGCCCTGCAGGTGGCCGAGAACCCTGGCATCTCATATAACCCGCTCTTCTTATATGGTGGGGTCGGACTCGGAAAAACACACTTGATTCATGCAATCGGCAACGCAATGGTCGCCGCCGGCCGTGGCGTGCGCGTGCGTTATGTACACGCGGATCAGTATGTTTCGGATGTTGTCAAAGCCTATCAGCGCAAAGCGTTTGATGACTTCAAGCGCTACTACCATTCGCTAGACCTACTTCTGATCGATGATATCCAGTTTTTCTCTGGAAAGAATCGAACACAGGAAGAGTTCTTTTACGCGTTTGAGGCGATGGTTGCGCAGCGTAAGCAAATCATCATTACCAGTGACACCTATCCAAAAGAGCTAGAAGGCATCGACACACGGCTGATCTCGCGCTTTGACTCTGGTTTGACGGTTGCCATTGAACCTCCAGAGCTGGAGATGCGCGTCGCGATTTTGTTACGCAAAGCGGAACTAGAGGGCATCGCGATGCCCGAAGAAGTGGCGTTTTTTATTGCCAAGCATTTACGCAGCAATGTTCGTGAGCTCGAGGGCGCTTTGAAAAAAGTTGTCGCCTATGCAAGGTTTCACGGACGAGATGTTGCCAACGTCGACACGTGCAAAGATGCGCTAAAAGATTTGTTGTCTGTTTCTAGTGGTCAAGTCACGGTCGAGAACATTCAAAAGACCGTCGCTGACTTTTACAAAATTAAGGTTGCCGATATGTATTCAAAACGGCGACCTGCCAACATTGCAATGCCGCGTCAGGTTGCGATGTATCTTGCTAAAGAACTGACGCAAAAAAGCTTGCCTGACATTGGTGACATGTTTGGTGGGCGTGATCACACCACTGTTTTGCATGCCGTTCGCAAGATTTCGGACTTGCGGGCTAAACAGGCAGACTTGAACCATACGCTGCATGTGCTTGAACAAACTTTAAAGGGATAATCCATGCAACTTGTACAGACCCCGCGCGACGCACTGCTTAAGCCGCTTTCTACCGTAGCCGGTATTGTCGAGCGTCGGCACACCTTGCCGATTCTCGCCAATATTTTGCTGCGTAAAGAAGCCAATCGTGTTTCTTTCATCGCAACGGACCTAGAGGTTCAAATCACCACACACGCCGATTTTGGTGTTGGGGCTGAAACAGAATCCTTAACAGTCGCTGCACGCAAACTGGTTGACATTCTGCGCGCATTGCCCGATACGGGCGACGTCAAGCTCTCAACCGCGAGCGGTAAGCTAGCCGTACAGTCAGGCAAGAGCCGCTTTTCGCTGCAGACGTTGGCGGCCACAGAATTTCCTACGATGACACAGCCAACACGCTGGGATGTATCGCTTACGTTGACACGCAAGACGCTTAAGCATTTGTTTAATATGGCTCACTTCGCCATGGCACAGCAAGATATCCGTTATTACCTGAACGGGATGTTGCTGGTTTTCGAGCCCGGTCTCTTGCGTGTGGTTGCCACAGATGGGCACAGACTTGCGCACAGCTCGACACCCGCTGAAGGAATCAGCGTTAAACATGAAGTCATTGTCCCGCGTAAAACCGTGTTGGAAATGCAGCGACTTCTCGACGATAGCGAGGAGCCCGTTACGATCGAGGTCGCCGCCGGGCAGATTCGCTTTTCGTTTGGACATGTCGAGTTGGTATCGAAACTAGTCGAGGGCAAGTTCCCTGACTTTAATCGCGTGATCCCCACGAACTACACGCGCCATTTTGATGTGTCGCGCGAAGTCCTCCAAGGTTGCTTGCAGCGCGCCGCTATTTTGACAACGGATAAATTTCGTAGCGTTCGTTTGCAGCTCGCGCAGCATGTGTTGAAGATTTCTTCGACAAACGCCGAGCAAGAAGAAGCGCAGGAAGAGATCGATATTGATTATGGCCACGAGGCTTTAGATGTTGGTTTCAACGTCAGCTATTTGCTAGATTTTTTGGCCAACGTCAAAGCCGAAACGATTCGCTGGTCTGTCATGCCAGACGCGAACGCCTCAGCCCTTATTACACTGCCTGACGACGAGTCATTTAAATATGTCGTCATGCCAATGCGGATTTAGACATGTCAGAAAATAAAGAAGTAGCAGGCCAGCACGCACCGGATAACGATGCATATGGCGCCGATTCGATCAAGATGCTCAAGGGCCTCGAGGCGGTTCGCAAGCGCCCCGGGATGTATATCGGTGACACGTCTGATGGCACCGGCCTACACCACATGGTGTTTGAGGTTGTAGACAACGCCATTGACGAAGCGCTTGCCGGACACTGCGATGACATCGTCGTGACGATTCATGGTGATAACTCTATTTCAGTGACGGACAACGGTCGGGGCATTCCGACAGATATTCATAAAGATGATGAGTTCGCGCGTAGCGCAGCTGAAATCGTTTTGACCGAACTCCATGCGGGCGGTAAGTTTGATCAAAACTCATACAAGGTCTCGGGTGGCTTGCACGGCGTTGGTGTGTCGTGTGTGAATGCGCTCTCATCGTGGCTGCGACTGACGATTCGACGTAATGGTCAAGTACATGAGATGGAGTTTCGCAAGGGTGAGCGGGTCGCTCCGTTGGCTGTCACGGGTACAACAGAAAACCGCGGGACGGAGGTTCACTTTCTAGCCGACACCGATATTTTTAATAATGTCGAATACCACTACGAAATTTTGTCTAAGCGCCTGCGCGAACTTTCGTTCTTGAATAACGGTACCAAGATCAGACTAGTCGATCAGCGCCAAGGTAAAGAGGAAAACTTCGCGTATTCTGGCGGCTGCAAAGGCTTCGTTGAATACATCAATCGCAGCAAAACGGTATTGCATCCAAACGTGTTTTCGGTCAGCACAGAATCAAACGCTGGCGGCAGCTTGGTGGGTGTTGATATTGCGATGCAGTGGAACGATGGTTACAACGAACAAGTGCTTTGCTTTACCAACAACATCCCACAACGGGATGGCGGCACGCACTTGACCGGCTTGCGCGCGGCCATGACACGCATCTTGAATAAGTACATCGGTGACAACGAAATGGCCAAGAAGGCCAAGGTTGAGACCACCGGTGATGACATGCGCGAAGGGTTAACGTGCGTCTTGTCAGTGAAAGTGCCTGAGCCGAAATTCAGCAGCCAAACAAAAGACAAATTGGTATCGAGCGAAGTGCGACCAGCCGTTGAAGAGGCGGTTGCGCGCACCCTTGAGACCTGGTTGTTAGAAAACCCAACCGATGCGAAGGCGCTGTGCGCTAAAGTTGTTGAGGCGGCGCGTGCGCGCGAGGCCGCGCGTAAGGCGCGTGAGATGACGCGACGCAAGAGCGTGTTGGAAGGCGCAGGTCTGCCAGGCAAGCTGGCGGATTGCCAAGAGAAAGATCCAGCGTTGTGCGAGCTGTATATCGTCGAGGGAGACTCTGCGGGCGGCTCAGCCAAGCAAGGGCGGGATCGTAAGTTCCAGGCGATTTTGCCGTTACGCGGCAAAGTGCTTAACGTAGAAAAAGCGCGTTTTGATAAATTGATCGCGAGCGAGCAGATCACAACGCTTATCACGGCGCTTGGCACAAGTATTGGACCCGACTTTAACGTTGAAAAATTGCGTTATCACCGGATCATTATCATGACCGATGCTGACGTTGACGGCGCGCACATCCGCACATTGTTGCTGACCCTGCTGTATCGTCAGATGCCTGAGCTTGTCCAGCGCGGTTACATCTATATTGCACAGCCGCCACTTTATAAAGTGAAAGCAGGCAAAGACGAGCGCTATCTTAAAGACGAGGTGGAAGAGTCTAGCTACATGCTACAGCTCTCTCTTAAAGAGGCATCGCTTGTACCGCAGGCAGGTGCAACAGCTATTTCGGGCGACGCGTTAGCAGAGCTGGCAAAGCAATATGTCATGGCGGGCGGAGTGATCGCTCGCCTCGGCCGTTTTATGGATGAGCTTACGCTGTCGGCAATTGTCGGTGGAGCAACCGTTGAACTTGATACACAAGAGCAGGCAGAGGCCTCGGCCAAGCGATTGCATACAGGCTTGCAAGACCCCTTGCTGCCGCATCAGGTCGACGTTGTAGCCGAGTTTCATCAGAGCGCAGAAAAATATCGCTTGATCGTACGTCGCAAGCACCATGGCAACGTGCGGGTGACGGTCTTGGATTATGACTTTGTGCGCGGAGCAGACTATGCTGTGTTGGCGCGTGCCGCTGCAACCTTCCAGGGATTAATTGGGAAAGGTGCGATGGTTTCGCGCGGCGAAGGTGAGAAGCGCAAAGAGGCGATGGTTGCTGATTTCCGCGAGGCAATGCAATGGTTGCGTGCCGAAGCGGATCGTAACGTGAGCAAGCAGCGCTATAAGGGTTTGGGTGAAATGAATCCCTCGCAGCTTTGGGAAACAACGATGGATCCGAAAGTACGTCGCCTCTTGCGTGTGCAGATAGAAGACGCGATCGCCGCAGATGAAATTTTTACGACGCTGATGGGTGATAACGTCGAACCGCGTCGCGCGTTCATTGAAACGCATGCGCTACAAGCCGCTAACCTTGACGTTTAATTCAGCACAGCCCGGGATTGATGCCTTCGCGCGCGGGGTTCGCTGCGAAATACAACCGCTAGGGATGGCCGGTTGCTACGCGACCTGGTAAGTTGTCGACGTTGTGCCGACAG
>Ga0209550_10006444_pt1 | contig 10922 bp, 10 predicted proteins | sample LauGreSuBDMM15SN_2_FD_187567 | JGI IMG/M metagenome (GOLD analysis project Ga0209550, IMG submission 187567) | Freshwater lake microbial communities from Lake Michigan, USA - Su13.BD.MM15.SN (SPAdes) (version 5) | ecosystem: Environmental > Aquatic > Freshwater > Lake | place: Lake Michigan... | reverse complement strand
GTTCTCGTTCTCTCCACCCCCCTCTGACGCATCGTTCTCATTCCTCGTAATCGTTCTCGTTCTCTCCGCCCCCTCTGACGCATCGTTCTCGTTCCTCGTAATCGTTCTCGTCCTCTCCGCCCCCCTCTAACCGGCATCGTTCTCTTTCCTCTTTCGCTTTCTTCTTTCTACCACACCTCAATATCCGCGCCCGCGCCAACGCCCGCTTCTGATTTCCCAACCACAGTTGAACACCGCTAGACCCGCACCAAAATCCGCTCCCCTGCATTCTTGTATCCCGTTTTATCCGTGTTCATCCGTGTCCATCCGTGGTTAAAAAATCTGCTCCCGAAATGGCTCCCGCTCCTCTCACGCTTTTCTCCGTCGTCCTCCCCGCCCGCGACGAAGAAGCTTCGCTCCCGCCCACCCTCCGCGCCATTTACGCCGAGTTCACCCGCGCCGGTATCCCCCACGAACTCATCGTCGTCGACGATGGCAGCAACGACACCACGTGGTCCGTCCTCCAGTCGCTGCGTTCCGAAATCCCCACGCTCGCCCCCATCCAAAATCTCGGCCTCCACGGCTTCGGCCGCGCGATTGTTTACGGTTTAAACCATACGCGCGGTGACGCCGTGGTCATCATGATGGCCGACGCTTCGGACTCGCCCGCAGACGCCGTGCGCTACTGGCACTTGCTCAACGAGGGCTACGAATGCGCCTTCGGCAGCCGCTTTATTCGCGGCGGCCAAGTCCGCGACTACCCCCGCATCAAACTCCTCGTCAACCGTCTCGCGAATCTCTTCATCCGCGTCCTCTTCCGCCACGGCCTCAACGACACCACCAACGCCTTCAAGGCCTACCGTCGCCACGTCATCGAAGGTTGCCGCCCCCTCATCGCCCCGCATTTTAACCTCACCGTAGAACTTCCCCTCAAGGCCATCGTCCGCGGCTACTCGTGGGCCCTCACGCCGATCTCTTGGGAGAATCGCAAACACGGCGTCGCCAAGCTCAAGATCAAGGAAATGGGCAGCCGCTATTTCTTCATCTGCATGTATGTCTGGCTGGAGAAATACTTCAGCCGCGGCGACTACCGGCGGCGTTGAATCACCCCCGCGAAGTGCACATCTCCCGGTTGGTGCTTCGCGCGGAGGGGCGGCTTTTCAGCCGCGCACGCAGCGCAACTGGAAAGTCGCCGTTCAATCAGACACGAGGTGCCGGCAAAGACCACCCGCCGGCAGATGAGCCCACCTCCGCGAGGTGTGAGCCAAAATCCTGCTGCATCGAAAGCAAAGGGAGTGTTTTCCCCACGTCCATCGCGCGACCACACGCTACGACCGGTGCCAACCGCCGCAGGAATTTCTCCTATCAGTTTAACCGCTAATCTGCGCTGATCGCCGCTAATTCAAACCACCGGCTGGAGGCTCGCGCTTCGCTGATTAGGTGAGGCCCGCACGGAATCGAACGACCCTTGATGCCGAAAAATTAGCGCAGATTAGCGGTTCAACCCTTTCGAGGGTTGTTTTTCGGCGGCCGAGCCCGCCGTCCTTTTACGACTCCCGAGCGGCCGGAGACCAAGGGAGGAAATTTGTCTCACCCCGCCTACGCGAAGTCCCCCCTAAAAAACCCTTGTTCCCCCGTCCCGCGCCCCTTTGTTTCTTTCCTCTATGATTTATCTGCTCGGTGGTTCCGGTTACGTCGGCCAAGCTTATCAGTCGCTGCTCGCGCGCAAAGGGATCCCCTTTCGCAATCTGCGCCGCGCCGACGTGGATTACACCAACCCCGCCGTCCTTCGCGACGCCCTCCTCCGCGACCGGCCCGAGTTTCTCATCAACGCCGCCGGCTACACCGGCAAGCCCAACGTCGACGCCTGCGAACTCCACCGCGCGGAATCCCTCTTCGGCAACGGCGTCTTTCCTGGCATCGTCGCCTCCGCCTGCACCGAGGCTGGCGTCCCGTGGGGACACGTTTCCTCGGGCTGTATCTACACCGGCTCCCGCCCCGACGGCACCGGCTTCAGCGAGACCGACACGCCGAACTTCACGTTCCGTACCAACAACTGCTCTTTCTACAGCGGCACCAAAGCCCTCGGTGAAGAAGTCCTCGCCGGCACGCCCCACGTCTACACGTGGCGCCTCCGCATTCCCTTCAACCACGAGGAAAACCCGCGCAACTACCTCACCAAGCTGATGCGCTACCAGACGCTCCTCGCCGCGGAAAATTCCATTTCGCAACTCGAGGAATTCGTCGCCGCCACTTTCGCCTGCTGGGAAAAACGCGTCCCGTTCGGCACCTACAACGTCACCAATCCCGGCCACGTCACCACCCACGAGGTCGTCGACCTCATCCTAAAGAGCGGCGTCTGCCCGAAGCACTACGTTTTCTTCAAAGACGAAAACGATTTCATGCACACCGCCGCCAAGACCCCGCGCTCCAACTGCGTCATGACCTCCGCCAAGCTCGCCTCCGTCGGCATCGTCATGACCGAGGTCCACGAGGCCGTCGCCCGCGACCTAAAAAACTGGAAAAGGGCGGCCTGAGCCGTAACGTGCCCCCATGTCGATCGCCGAGCTAAAAGAAACCGCCGACAATCTCACCGCCGAGGAACGTGCTTGGCTCACGCGTTACCTCGCCACCCTCAATCGTATCAACGATCCGGCTTTTCTCGCCGAGGTCACGCGCCGCAACCGCGAAATGATCGCCGGAAACCTGGTCACCCGCGATGAAATCCTCGCCATCGACGAAAAACTTCGCGCCGAAGGCCGCTGATGCAGCCCTACTCGTGGGCCATGAACCAAGCCCCGGCACGTGAGTATGAATTGCTCGACCCCACGTTTCGCCATCACGTTCGCGAATTTCTCGACTCACTGGCCCGTCACCCGTTTCACGAAGGCCATATGCGTTATCGCGACGTAGACGGCTTCGAGTTTCGCATCTGTTTTCTCGGTGAAATTGATCTTCATTATCGGCTCGACCACGCCGTCCGTGAGATCCGCGTAGCCGTCATCGAACGACATCCGCAGCTAAATCCATGAACCTCCTCGTCACCGGCGGCGCCGGCTTTATCGGCAGCAACTTCATCCGTCAGCGCCTCACTGAAAAAGGCTCACCGCTGACCAAGCTCGTCAACCTCGACGCGCTTACCTACGCCGGCAACCCCGCCAACCTCGCCGACCTCGCAAACGACTCGCGCTACATTTTCGCGCACGGCGATATCGGCGATACCGCCCTCGTCACCCGCCTCCTGGCCGAACACCAGATCGACGCCGTCGTCAATTTCGCGGCCGAGTCTCACGTCGACCGCTCCATCGATTCCCCCGAGCCCTTCATCCAAACGAACGTCGTCGGCACGCTCCGCCTCCTCAACTGCTCGCGCCTTTACTGGTCAAAACTTCCCGAGGCCAAAAAAGCCGCCTTTCGCTTCCTCCACGTCTCCACCGACGAAGTTTACGGCACCCTCTCCCTCACCGATCCTGCCTTCACCGAGGAGACTCCCTTCGCCCCCAACTCCCCCTACGCCGCCTCGAAAGCCTCCAGCGACCACCTCGTCCGCTCGTTCCAGCACACCTACCATTTCCCGACGCTCACCACGAACTGCTCGAACAACTACGGGCCCTTTCACTTCCCCGAAAAACTGATCCCGCTCGTCATTCTCAACGCCCTCGAGGGAAAACATCTCCCGGTATACGGCGACGGGATGCAGATCCGCGACTGGCTCTACGTCGAAGACCACGCCGCCGCGATCTGGCTCGTCCTCCAAAAGGGTCGCATCGGCGAGACCTACAACATCGGCGGCCTGAACGAAAAACCGAATATCGAAATCGTTAACACCATCTGCGCCCTCCTCGACAAAAAATCCCCGCGCGCCGACGGCAAACCCTACGCCTCTCAGATCACCTACGTCGCTGACCGCCCCGGCCACGACCGTCGCTACGCCATCGACTGCACGAAACTCCAGTCCGAGCTCGGCTGGGCTCCCCAGGAAAATTTCACCACCGGCATCGCTAAAACCGTCGACTGGTATCTCACCCACCGCAGCTGGGCCGCCGACATCACCGCCAAGAAATACTCCCGTGAACGTCTCGGCCACGCCGGCTGAAAGCCGGCAGTTTAAGCGATGAGGTTAAGCCGAAGCATCATGGCATCTGCCGACGAGTCTTTCGAGAAACTTGAGGTTTGGCGCCGTTCGCACGGGTTGAGCATTGAGGTCTATCGCCTCCTCGCCGACTGCCGCGACTGGGGCTTCAAGGATCAGATCACCCGCTCGGCAAACAGCATTTCCGACAACATCGCTGAGGGCGCAGAGCGCACCAGCAAAGCTGAGTTCAAGCAGTTCCTCGGCTACGCCAAAGGCTCCGCTGGAGAAACCCGCTCGCAGATGCTGCGGGCGATCGCGCTATCTTACGTTGCCTCGGACACTGGGCTCGTCCTCGTGGCCGAACTCCGCGAAATCTCCCGCATGATCCACGGCCTCATCAAATCCCTCGACCGCTAAAAACTCCCTCCGATGCCTTCTCTTCCACTTCAACTTCCCACCTCAACCGGCGCGTCCTCCCGTCGCGGGATAATTCTTGCCGGAGGCTCCGGCACGCGCCTCTGGCCCCTCACCATCGCCGTCTCCAAGCAGCTCATGCCGGTTTACGATAAACCGATGATCTATTATCCGCTGTCGGTCCTGATGCTCGCCGGCATTCGCGAGGTCCTCGTCATCTCCACCCCCACCGATCTCCCGCTCTTTAAAAAACTGCTCGGCGACGGCACCAACCTCGGCCTCAAGCTCTCCTACGCCGAGCAGCCCAGCCCCGATGGCCTCGCCCAGGCCTTCCATATCGCCGGCGACACCGGCTTCCTCACCGGCTCCGAACCCTCGGCCCTCGTCCTCGGCGACAACCTTTTCTACGGCCACGATTTCACGCGCTCGCTCGAAGCCGCCGGGGCCCGCACCAGCGGCGCCACGATTTTTGGTTACCACGTCGCCGACCCCACCAGCTACGGCGTCGTCGAGTTCGCTACCGATGGTCGCGTCCTTTCCCTCGAGGAAAAACCCGCGCAACCGAAATCCAACTACGCCATCCCCGGCATCTATTTCTACGACGCCGACGTCGTCAAAATCTCGCGTACTCTCAAGCCTTCCAAACGCGGTGAGCTCGAGATCACCGACCTCAACCGGCTCTACCTCGACGCCGGCACTCTCCGCGTGGAGCTCCTCGGCCGCGGCACCGCTTGGCTCGACACCGGTACGCACGACTCCCTCCTCGAGGCCGCTCAATTCGTCTCCGTCATTGAAAACCGCCAAGGCCTCAAAATCGCGTGCCTTGAGGAGATCGCCTACCGCAAAGGTTGGATCGACCGCGCCGGCCTCAATGCCAACATCACCCGTCTCGGCAAATCCTCCTACGGCGCCTACCTCCGCCGCCTCGCCTCCGAAGCGTAAGCCCGCCGCTCGTCAGCGCGTCGCTCCCCGCCATCGTAAACTTAAACTTCGACCTTAAACTCGCGGGGCGCGCCGCGCGTCCCGCGCCCTCGCGTGCAGGTCAGCTTCATTATCCCCCTTTTCAACAACCTCGCGCTCACCCGCGCCTGTGTTGCGAGCCTGCAAGCCACGCTCCCCGCCGGTCTCACGCACGAAATCATTCTCGTCGACGACGGTAGCACCGACGCTACGCGTGCGTGGCTCAGCACACTCACTCCGCCGTTCCGCGTCGTCCTCAACGACCACAATCTCGGTTACGCCGCCGCCAACAACCGCGCCATCACCCACGCCCGCGGCGACGTGCTCGCCCTCCTCAACAACGATCTCGTTTTCCTCCCTCGGTGGCTCGAACCCATGCTCGGGGCCCACCGCTCGCTCGCCGACCGCGCCGGGCTCATCGGCAACATTCAGCTCGACGCCCGCACCGGTGCCATCGACCACACCGGCATCATCGTCAATCAACAGGGCAAACCCGTCCACGACCGCACGCTCCCCGCGCGTCGCTCGCGTTTCTTTTCCTCGGTCCGCCCCGTCCCCGCCCTCACCGGTGCCTGCGTGCTCGTCAAACGCGCGCTGTGGCAGCAACTCGGTGGCTTCGACGAGGGCTACGTCAATGGCGGTGAGGACGTCGATCTCTGTTTCCGCGCCCGCGCGATCGGTCGCACCAACGCCGTCGCCCTTCGCAGCGTCGTCCGCCACCACATCAGCGCCTCCGTTGGCCGGAAACTCCGCGACGAAGAAAACTCCTACCGCCTCGCCCGCCGCTGGCGCGCTGAACTCTCCAACGATGCCGGTGCCCTCCGCGAATGGTGCCGCGAATGCTCCGAAAAAATCCTTCGCGAGCCCCGCTACGAGGACCGTTCCCTCGCCCTGCGCTCATTTCTCTATCTCCAGGGCCTCTCCCGCACGCCGCCACCCGAGGCCCTCGCCGCCCTCACCGCCGCGCTCGCCCGCGAATTCGCCCACTGGGAAAAAATATTCCCCTCCGTTCCTTCGCCTTAAACCTCAACTCAGTTCCTTCAACTGGCGCCTCCAGCGTCACCGGCGCCTCCACGGCGCACGTCCCGCACCACCGCCTGCGGTCGCTGATTCACCGCGAGAAACATTCGGCCGACATATTCGCCGATCAGCCCCAACAGCACCAGCTGCGTTCCAGAAAAAATCAGCATCGCCGCCATCAGCCAGCCCCAGCCCGTCGCCGGCCCCTGATCCCACCACCACAGCCACGCGACCGCGCCCAGCGCCACCATGCCCACCGCTGCAATGATCAGCCCCAGCACCGTCGCCACGCGCAGCGGCTGCACTGAAAAATTGATCCACGCACTCAGCCACAGCCGCAGTAACCGGCCTAAGGTATAAGTGCTCTCACCGGCCACCCTGGCCTCGTGTTTCACGGCAATCGAACCGATGCGTTGCGTCACCTGCAGCAACAACCCGTCAATGTACGGATAGGGCCCAGGGTAACCCACCACCTCCTTCGCCACAAACGCAGTCACACAGCGAAAACTCGAAAGATAAAATCCCGGTGGTTTATCGAGCGCCCAATCGGTCATGCGGTTCGTGAACCAACTCCCCAGATTCCGCCACGCCGAGTGCTGCTTCACCGCGTAATGGCCAAACACCACGTCGAGCCCCGTCGCCTGCGCATGCCGCCAAAGCCGCACCGCTTCCACCGGCGGATTCTGCCCATCGTCGTCGAGATTGACGAGATGGGCCCCGCGCGCGTTCCGCCACCCCGTGAGCACTGCGTTGTGCTCTCCGAAATTACGCGCGTGCTCGACATAGGTGATCGGCACCCGCGCATTCTTGACCAACTCCCGGCACACGTCCGCCGTCCCATCCGGACTCCCGTCGTTGACCAACACAATCTCATGCCCGCCCTCGATCGGCAGCTCCTCAATCGCCCGCACCACGGCACCGATGGTCTCGGCGCTGCGATAAAGCGGGATGACAAAACTGAGAGCAAGTGGGGGCATCGACACTGCATAGTCGCAAAACACCTCTCACCCGCAAGAAAACCCTTGGGTCTTTTTTTGCGCCGCCTGCGCCTGCTCGCGGCCAAACTCAGACGTAATGCCGCAACTCTTTCCGATAATACGCCAGCGTCCGTTTCAGAGCCGTGCGCAAGTCCGTCCGTGCACGCCAGCCCAGTTTCTTCCGAATCAACCGGTCGTCTGCATAGTAGTCCCCAATATCGATCTTCTTCCGCTCCGCCGGAAACGTCTTCACGACATAGTACCCTCCTCCATTCAGCTCCACGAGCATCGCCGCGAGTCCTTCCAAGGTCACCGGCGGCGGCCCGCCTAAATTAAAGACTTCGCCGATCGCCTCGTCTTTGGCTGCCGCGAGTAAAAATGCCTCCACCGCATCGTCGACATAAGTGAAATCGCGCAGCTGCTCCCCACCCCATACTTCAATCGCCTCCCCTTCGACGAGCCGGCGAATCCACACGCCCACAAAGGTCTGCCGCGCATCCTTCACCCGCATCCGCGGACCGATCGTGTTCGTCAGCCGCAACGCCGTCGCCCGAATCCCGTGCACCCGCGAATACAGCAGGTGAAACCCCTCGCCCGCGAGCTTGTTGATCCCGTTTACGTCCACCGGCCGGAGCGGATGCTTCTCGTCCACCGGCAAATAATCAGGCTTCCCATAAATCTGCCGCGTGCTCGCAAACACAATTCTCACGCCGGGATTGTGCACGCGACACGCCTCGAGGATCGCCAGCTGCGCCCGCCCGTTAATATCCAAATCCGTCTGCGGATCCGTCATCGAATCCATGTGACTCGTCTGCCCAGCGAGATTGAACAGAAAATCCTGCCCCCGCACGAGCGCGGGCAACTTCGGCCAGTCACGCACGTCGGCGACGTGCACGTGCACCTTCCCCGTCAGCCCGGCCAGGTTGCGCCGATTCCCGCCATATTCCGGTATCAGCGAATCCAACACGCTCACCTTCGCCCCGAGCCGCACTAACTCCCGCGCGAGATTCGAGCCAATAAAGCCCAGCCCACCCGTGATCAGCACGCGTTTCCCCGCATAAACTCGTTGTAATTTTTTCGTTTCAGCCATGGACCCACCCACAAAGCCCGCTCTGCCGCCGCGCGCCAATCTCAAATCTCCCCGCGACTCAACGACCGCGCCTTCTGCGGGCAGGCGGTCCCGCCGCTCACGCAGCGGGCTACCGGGCTCCTGCGTTTTCCTTGGTAGCCCGCTTCGTGAGCAGCGGGCCCCCTACCGGACTCCTGCGTCTTCCTACGTAGCCCGCTTCGTGAGAAGCGGGACCCACGACCGGGCTCCTGCGTTTTCCTTGGTAGCCCGCTTCGTGAGAAGCGGGACCCACGCGTAGCTGAGACCACCGACTCGGAGATGCGCCCCTGACCTACCGCCGCACCGCAAACTCCAGCCCAAATACGCACAGCCCCAGCGCCCGCGTCTCCCCGCCCACCGCCCCGAGCCACGGCTGCGCCGACTTCAGCACCACCGTCGTCCCGCCCGGGGGCACGACGATCTCCGGAAAAAATGTTCTCACCCTCTGCCCACTCAGATTCCTCGACGCCACCGCGCCGCCCCGCTGCCCCACGCCCTCGCCTTTCGCCCCCGTCACCTCCAGCGTCAGGTCGCGCGCCCCCAGACTCCACCCGTCCAGCGTGCACGTCACCCGCAACGGCCACGTGTGCGGGTTCTCGATCCGGAGCGTCCCCTCACCCTTCGTCCACTGCCAACGCGTCCCCGCCTGCGCCTCGCTCTCTTCCTCATACCAGCCTTCGCCCACCGTCACTCGCAAGAAATCGGCGCTCCGCGTATCCACCAGCGCGATCCCTGGCGCGATCTGCCTCCGTGCGCCCTCCGCGGGCTTTACCGCAATCATTCCGCCCTCGAGATCCCACTCGCCCCGCAACGTCGTCTGCCAACGCCCTTCGTAGGTATCCGTCAAAAAATACTGCGGCTTCTGGAGCAAAAATGCGTTCGCCCACAGGCGCGACCACATGTCCGGCAACAACACATTCACCGACGCCACGTCCGCCATCGCTTCGATCTTGCGCACGTCCCGCAGCCCTCCATCGACGATCCGCGGCGCCGCGGCCAACCGCCACGCAATCATCCCGGTGCCGACCACGTTGCCCAGCAACACCACACCCGCGACGCCCATCACCCCGATCCACTCCGTCAGTCGTTGGCTCCACCGCAGCGTGATCCACCAGCAAAACGCCGGCAGCATCACCGGATAGAAAACCGTGAACACCTTGAACGCATCATAGCTCGCGTTCGTCCCCAGCTGCGCCCCTCGCCATTGGAGAAACGCATACCCGGCCAACGCGGGCAGCGTGACCGCGAGTGCGATCCAGGTTTTTTTCCGCCGCTCACTCACCGCGCGCAGCGTGGCCCAGCCGAGCAGCCCGATCACCGCCGCCGCCAACACCCACCTGACCCCACCCCAACCCCACGGCGCCAACTCGGGCCCGCTCACCAACCCCAACCAACCCTCCGGCGTCAGCGCCGGAATCTTCCAACCAAAATCATACGTTCGCAGCAGCTGAAACCGTTCGAGCAAACCCGCCACGCGGCCCGCAAACACCCCGCCACACACCGCCAGCGGTGCCAGCATGATCAGGCACCATCGGCCCAATCGCCGCCACTCGCCGTGCCACAGCGCCAACCCGCTCGCATACGCCAACGCCGGCACCAAGCACAGGACCACGAAAAAATTATAGCTCCCCAACACCAGCCAGTAACCGATCGCCAACACCCCGGCGAAGCTCAGCCCGCGCGCCCAGGTCAGTCGCCCGCGCCACAGCGCCACCCCCGCCCACGTGATCAGCCCCACCGCCATCGCGGCCAACAGCTGTCCGGGCGCCACGTGCCCGACCACATACCAATTCAGCGGGCTCAGCCCGTAGAGCACCGCCACCGCCGCACTCGGCGCTCCGCTGAAACCAATCACCGCCCGCGCCATCCAAAACACCACCGGCAGCGACCCCGCCAACAGCACCATCGTCAGCAAACTCGTCAGCTCGTCCGGCGCGCACCCGAGCACCGATCCGTTAAACGCGATCAGCGCCGAGGGCGTGAAGTGATTCAACCGCGTCCAGTATTCAAAAAAATTATCCGCCCCGTGCACCCGCACCACCTCCGTCAAACCGAGAAACCCACTGCGGTCCGTGCGTGCAAACTCCTGCAACACCCGCGCCCCCGCCGCGTAGTCGCCCGCATCGCAGCTCGCCAGCGAGAGCGTCGTCAACCCCTTCGACGCCCACGCGAGGGGCACGACCAAGAGCCCGAGCACACCCACACTGGCGAGCCACACGACGCCGATTCGCTGCACATCCACCCACGCCCTCCGAGGTAGGAGCCCGCTTGCGGGCGATCCCTTCCCTCGCCCCCACGCCCGAGGTAGGAGCCCGCTTGCGGGCGATCCCTTCCCCACGCGCCCGCCGCGCCCCACGCGCCCCACCCCCACCACCAGCAAAGCCACCGG
>Ga0209550_10006443_pt1 | contig 10923 bp, 9 predicted proteins | sample LauGreSuBDMM15SN_2_FD_187567 | JGI IMG/M metagenome (GOLD analysis project Ga0209550, IMG submission 187567) | Freshwater lake microbial communities from Lake Michigan, USA - Su13.BD.MM15.SN (SPAdes) (version 5) | ecosystem: Environmental > Aquatic > Freshwater > Lake | place: Lake Michigan, USA... | reverse complement strand
TCTTCTGAAAATGAAAGACCAATTAGAACAGCAACTATTGGAATTAAATAAGTAACGCTACTCGCAAATAAAGCGGATGATTTCTTGATGATCCCGTTAAATAGAAATACGGCCATCGCAGTTCCAATGATCCCTAAAATACTAATATATAGAAATGCGGGGCCGGCTGCAGGATTTGTGAACATTACGGCAGGTGTTTGGAAATAGAAAAAAGCAAATGCACTTGGAATTAATATACTCGCGAAAGAGAGCGATGTTATTTCTATAGAGGTGAAGCCTGCCAATTTGTGCTTAATCAAATTTAAGCTGAGACCATATAATAAAGTGGCAATAATAACGGCTATGATTTGTTCCATGTTGCCAGTGAAGGAGGCTGACTTCCCAAGGATTACTAGGAGAAAAATTCCTGCTGTGCCAATAGCAGCGCCAATTACTTGAAATAATTTTGCCTTGATTTGAAACAAGAGCACACCAATTAATAGGGTGAAGATGGGGGTGAAGCTATTTAGCATCCCTGCAAGACCAGAAGAGATACCCGTTTCAGCATAGGTAAACAAAAATGCAGGAATAAGATTTCCACTTATTCCAACGCTTAAAAATCGCCAGGCGTTTTTTCGAAGGAATAATTTTTTTATGGATGGAATAGCGAAGGGAAAAAGAACAAGAGCGGCTAGTAAAATGCGTAAAGAAGCTACTTGTGGCGCGGAGAATATAGCTTCGCCTGACGATGTAAACATTCCCTTTTTCATTAAGATAAAAGAGCTTCCCCAAATACAAGCTAGTAAAAGTAAAAGTAGCCAGCTCTTTAAATTTTGTTTCACGGCACAAAAATAAGCATTCAAAAACGAAGTTGTTTATATTTTTTTACCACTTTTTACCACTTTTTATAAAGTCTTTATTTTAAACGTTATAAGTGGTGATTACTTCGTCTTTTGAAACAAAATTTAGCTCTTTGCGTTAGAAGTTTTCAACAATTTATAAATCTGTGGTAAAAAGTGGTAAATATCCATTATTTTTACCCATTATTAAAGTTATGGCAGGATTAGTAGGTGAATTTGAAGTGAAATTGGACGATAAGGGCCGATTTTTATTTCCTTCCGGACTCCGGAAGCAGTTACCTGCTGCGTCCCAACGAGATTTTATGCTCAACAAAGGATTTGAGAATTGTTTAACGATTTATCCAATGACCGAATGGGAAAGGATAAGCGAGAAACTTTCCAAAATGAATTTGTTTAAACCAAAAAACAGGATGTTTTATCGTTTGTTCCATCAAGGAGCAAAATTGATAAGCCTGGACAATGCCGGAAGGGTATTGGTGCCCGCTTCTCACATGGAGCGCGCAGGTTTGCGTCAAGAAGTGATGTTAATCGCTTATAATGACAGGGTTGAAATTTGGGACAAGTCCAATTACTTCGAGATGATCGAAGGAAACATAACGAATTTCGCTGATCTAGCGGATGAAGTAATGGGTGACTTGGATAATGGTGAGTAGTACCAATTACCACATACCAGTTTTGCTGCAGGAATGCATGGAAGGTTTAGATATCAAACCTAACGGCACCTATGTAGATGCTACTTTTGGTGGCGGTGGTCATGCCCGAAAAATATTTGAAAAACTTAACGATAAAGGCACATTATTCGGTGTTGATCAAGATGAAGATGCACTTGAGAATAGCTGGATTGCTCCAAATTTCCACTTTGTAAAAAGTAATTTTCGGTTTATTGAAAATCATTTAGGTCTTCATGGCATCCAAAAAATTGATGGCTTATTGGCTGATTTAGGTGTTTCATCGCATCAATTTGATGTTCCGCTGAGGGGTTTCTCTTTAAGGGTTAGTGCTCCATTGGATATGCGAATGAATAGAAGTGGCGCTATCACAGCGGCGGATATTTTAAATGATACGGCTGAAAATGACCTGTATCTTCTATTTAGAACCTATTCTGATATTTTACACCTTGGAAAGCTAATCACTAATATTTTGCGATTTAGAATGTCAAAGTCTTTCGAAACAACGAAGGAATTAGTTGACGTTGCCTTGTTGTCTGCCCCAAAAGGAAAGGAAAACAAATATTTAGCGCAGGTATTTCAGGCCTTGAGAATTGAAGTGAATCAAGAATTAGATGCCCTAAAAGACTTGTTAGAACAAGCAACTAAAATCCTAAAGCCGGGTGGTCGTTTGGTGGTGATGTCGTATCATTCCCTTGAAGATAGAATTGTAAAAAACTATATGAAACGAGGGGCTTTTGACGGAAAAATAGAAAAAGATTTTTTTGGAAATGTATTAAAACCTTTTACCGAAATAACACGCCATCCGATTGTTCCCGGTGAAGATGAAATTGAGATTAATTCCAGATCTAGAAGTGCTAAACTTAGAATTGCAGTTAGAAATGAAGGATAACGAATACATAGAAAATGGCCCACAAGATGATAGTGGGATGAAGAAAGAAAGCGCTAAAAAAGCACCGTCTAATGGCAAGGTGAAAACGAGTGCTTTTAATCAAATATTGAATGGTGAGTTTTTAACGAAAGATTTTGTACTAAATAATCTAAACTATATATTCTTCATCTTTTTACTATTGATGCTGCTTGTCGCAAAGGGGTATTATGTTAAACAAGTCATAGATGAAACAAATGAAACTCAAATACAATTAGATCAAAATACCGCAGATTATATTGAGGCTAAAACAACAATTGAAGCGATTACGGAGAGAAATTTATTGGTTTTTAAACTGCAAAAAAGAGAGTTGATGGAATCTCAAAAAGCAACAAAAGTAATACGTTTAAAAAAGGAGAAAAGTGAGTAAGGAAAGGAGCCATGTCGTATTTAGGGCCTATCTGATTTATTTCGGCTTTGTAGTGATAATGCTAATCGTGCTTTATCAGATTATACAGTTGCAGTTTAATGGGAAGAATACAAAATTCGGTGAAGAAGACACAGTTATTCCTGTAAGAACGGTGGCTCGAACACCACGAATGGGGGATATTTTGGATGCTCATTTATTGCCATTACTTACTTCTGTTTCTTATTTTGATATTCATATGGATCCTACTGTTGTAAAACAGGAAATATTCGATAATGAATTGGGTGGCTTAGCAGAGGGCTTAAATCGATTGTATCCAATAAAAACTACGCGTGAATATGAAAATTATATCAGGAGTGGTCGCGTAAACGGTAGCCGTTACCTATTAATCAGAAAAAAAGCCACTAACGCTGAGCGAAAGGCCTTGCGAAAACTTCCCATTTTTAAAGAAGGAAGGATGAAAGGGGGGCTTATTGATAATGAAGATACCATAACACGAAAAAAACCAAATGGCAATCTATTAAATCGAACTCTTGGGTATTATAAAGTAGTGGATGGGGTGCCGCTAAAGGTTGGGATTGAAGGAGCATATTATAATTATTTAAAAGGCGAAACAGGGGCTGAAATCGAACAAAAAATTTCTATCGGTTGGCGAAAAACTGGTAAAATAACAAAGGAAGCAATTGAAGGGGCAGATGTTGTTGCAACTATCGAAAAGGATATCCAAGAAGTTGCTCATTCCGAATTGGAGAAGCAGTTAAAGGAAATGGACGCAGAGAGTGGCTCTGTTATCGTGATGGAGGTTAATACGGGCTATGTTCGTGCGATTGTAAATTTATCGCGTGAAAAAAACGGGGAGTTTGCTGAGAATTTTAATCGTGCCTTTGGGTATGTTGAGGCGCCAGGATCTACGTTTAAATTGGCATCGCTTATGGCGGCCCTAGAAGATGGAAAAGTTAAAATAACAGACAAGGTAAATGCAAACGGTGTGTATTCTTTTTATGGATCGAAATTATCGGATTCTAATCATGGAATAGGTTATGGGACCATCACCTTGCAAGAAGCGTTCGAAAAATCATCCAATGTTATTGCGCAAGTAATAAACTCTCTCTACAGCAAAAATCCCCAACGTTTCATGGATCGAATGGACGCTTTTGGCATCACCCAAAAGTTGGGGATAGATTTAGAAGGGGAAGCAGCGCCTGATTTCTCTAGACCTGGGGATGCTGGTTGGTCGCCTTTATCTATTCCCTGGATGGCAATTGGGTATGGTGTTAGGCAATCGCCTATGCAAACCCTTGCTTTTTATAATGCGGTTGCTAATAATGGAAATTTGATGCGACCAATTTTTGTCCAGTCTATTCGACGAAGAGGGGTAACGATTAAGAAGTTTTTGCCGATTGTCCTCCGTAAAAATATTTGTTCTCAAAAAACAATTGAAATATTAAAAAAATGCCTAGAAGGTGTGATGTCAAGGGGCACGGGGTCTTCGTTAACAAGCTCCCAATTTAAAATCGCAGGAAAAACAGGAACCACAAAATTACCGGGAAAGGATAAGCAATATTTAGATGAAAGTAATAGTGTGTATCAAGCATCTTTTGTTGGCTATTTCCCTGCTGATAAACCAAAATACTCATGTATTGTAGTTATCACGGATCCAAAAAAAGAATATTATGGCGCAAGGGTTTCTGGAACTGTCTTCGCTGAAATAGCCAATAAGGTATGGGCTTCTTCTTTAGATTATCATCAAGCAATAAATGAAAAAAAGGCCATTAATAAGGATTTGCCTCATGTTAAATATGGCCATAGAAACGATTTGATAAAGTCGTTAAAAGCACTTGGAATTGTCTTTAAATTAAATTTTGACAGTGATTGGTTAGTAGCTGATACATTAAATAAAAAGGTGAACCTAAATCAATTAAAAATAGCGAAAGGATTGGTGCCCAACGTAATTGGTATGACGGCTAAAGATGCTGTATATCTATTGGAAAATGTTGGGATGATTGTTCGGATAAGGGGATATGGTTCTGTCAAAAATCAAAGTATAAGTGCTGGAAATCTTGTTTTTAAAGGTGGATTAATTCAATTACAGTTGCAATGAGAAAAGTTATTGATATTCTTAATTCGATTGAAATTGTTTCCATTTTTGGAGATGAAAAGTGCTTAATTAAAGAATTGGTTTTCGATTCTCGCTTGGCTGGACCAGAAAGTTTGTTTTTTGCGCTTCAAGGAACCAACCAAGATGGCCACGATTATATTCAAAATGTGTTGGATAATGGCTGTAAGGCTCTTGTCGTTAGTAAAGCTAAAAGTCTTCCGGAAAATATCACGCAAATAATAGTTAACGATACACACGAAGCATTGTCCTTGGCAGCATGTAATTTCTATGACTCTCCTTCTTCTAAACTACGCTTAATTGGAATTACGGGTACCAATGGTAAAACGACTACAGCAACCCTACTCTATAATTTATTTTCTGATTTGTCTTTTTCGGTTGGATTACTTTCTACCGTGGTTAATAAAATAGGAAAAGTAGATGTCCCTGCAACGCATACCACACCTAATCCCATTGAATTGAACAGATTGCTAGCCGAAATGGTTGAGCAGGGTTGCAGCTATTGTTTTATGGAGGTGAGCTCGCATGCTATTCATCAAAAAAGAATTTTGGGACTTAGTTTTTTTGGTGGTGTATTCACAAATATTACGCACGATCACTTGGATTATCACCAGACTTTCTCAGAATACATCCGTGTTAAAAAATTGTTTTTTGATGGGCTTCCTGCGCATGCATTTGCCTTGTCAAATAGTGATGATAAAAATGGTGGGGTCATGCTTCAGAATACAAAGGCATCTAAACATCATTTTGCCCTGAAATCAATGGCTGAATTTAAAGGTAAGATTATTCAAAATGATTTTGATGGCTTATTGCTGAATATAAATAATCAAGAGGTCATGACTCAATTGATTGGCGAATTTAACGCTTCAAATTTATTGGCTGTTTATGCTGTTGGTGTTTTATGTGAAATCGATAAAATGGCGGTATTGACGAGCTTAAGTAAACTTAAGTCGGTGGAGGGGAGATTTCAATATGTAAGAAGTGTTTCTGGGATAACTGCTGTTATTGATTATGCACATACGCCTGATGCATTAGAAAATGTGCTAGACACAATAAAATCGTTTCGTAAACCCAATGCAAAAATAATCACTATTGTGGGTTGTGGCGGTGATCGTGATCGTGGGAAGCGACCTAAGATGGCAAGGATTGCCTATGATAAAAGCGATCAAGTAATCTTAACATCTGATAATCCAAGGACGGAAAATCCAACGGTTATTCTCGAAGAAATGAGTGAAGGATTAAGCGATGTTCAAGCCTGTTCTGCATTAACAATTCCTGATAGAAAACAAGCAATTCAAACAGCAATAATTCTTGCACAAGCAAATGATGTCATCCTTATTGCCGGAAAGGGACATGAAAAATACCAAGAAATCAATGGCGTAAAATATGATTTCGATGATTTTAATACGGCAAGTAGTTTTTTTAACCTAATGAAAAAGTAAGATGTTATACTATTTATTCGATTTCTTAGACAAACAAAATTTTCCAGGAGCTGGATTGTTCGATTTTATTTCTTTTCGTGCCGGTTTAGCAATGATTACATCGTTAATCATTTCGATCTTATTTGGTAAAAAAATAATTCAATCGTTGCAAAAGCAGCAGATTGGTGAAACAGTTAGGGATCTTGGCTTGGCTGGTCAGATTGAAAAATCAGGCACTCCCACTATGGGCGGACTGATCATTCTTTCTGCCATTTTGATTCCTACGTTACTGTTTGCAAAACTCCATAACATCTACGTGATTACGATGTTGATTGCCACAGTTTGGTTGGGTCTCATTGGATTTTTGGATGATTATATTAAAGTGTTCAAGAAAAATAAGGAAGGATTAAAAGGTCGTTTCAAAATAGTCGGCCAAATTGGGGTTGGATTAATTGTGGGCTGTATTCTTTATTTCTCCGATGATGTTACCGTTCATAAACGTGTATCAGCAGATTATAAATTAGGTAAAGACGAATCGTTCGTTTCTCATAGTCATCACCAAAATCAAGGGGAAAATTATAAGTGGATTAAAACGGATGATATGACCACCACAATTCCTTTTTTTAAGGGAAATGAATTTAATTATAATTGGTTAATTGGTGATTCGAATAAATCGTATGGTTGGTTGCTGTTCATTCCCATTGTTATTTTTATTGTAATTGCTGTATCAAACGGTGCCAATATGACGGATGGCTTAGATGGTCTAGCCACAGGTAGCTCAGCAATTATTGGTCTAGCACTAGCGGTTTTTGCTTATGTAAGCTCCAATGAGGTCTTTGCAGATTACTTGAATGTAATGTATATTCCTTTGGCTGAAGAACTCGTGATTTTTATTGCTGCCTTTGTCGGTGCTTGTATTGGCTTTTTATGGTATAATTCATACCCTGCCCAAGTCTTTATGGGTGATACTGGTAGTCTTGCGCTAGGCGGTATAATTGCTGTTTTTGCTATTTCTATTCGGAAAGAGTTATTGATTCCTGTGCTTTGTGGAATTTTCTTAATTGAAAATTTATCAGTTCTCATTCAAGTGGGATATTTCAAGTTTTCTAAACGCCGATTTGGTGAAGGAAGAAGGGTTTTTCTCATGGCACCACTGCACCATCATTATCAGAAAAAAGGCATGCACGAAGCTAAAATTGTTTCGCGATTTTGGATCGTAGCGGTGCTTCTTGCGGTAATTTCTATTGTAACACTTAAGTTAAGATAATGGAGATTTTTGGCCAAAATATAGTTGTTTTGGGCGCCGGTGAAAGCGGCGTTGGAGCTGCTTTGTTGGCTAAAAAAATTGGATTTGAGGTCTTTGTTTCTGATGCAGGCTTGATTGCTGAAGCTGCTAAGCTGGAATTGACAACAAACGCTATTGTTTGGGAAGAAAAGGGGCATTCGATGGATAAAATTTTACGTGCAGATACCATTGTTAAGTCGCCCGGAATACCTGAAAAAACAAAGGTTATGGAGGCGATTCGTAAGGCGGGAATTAAGGTGGTGTCTGAAATCGAATTTGCGAAGCCCTTTTCTAAAGGAAAAACAATTTGTGTTACAGGAAGTAATGGAAAAACAACTACGGCTTTATTAATTCATCACATTCTTACAAAAGCTGGTTTTGATGTGGCATTAGCAGGAAATATCGGACAAAGTTATGCCAGACAAGTGGCAAAATTAGATCGTGAGTGGTATGTGCTCGAACTAAGTTCTTTCCAGCTCGATGACATGTACGATTTTAAAGCGAATGTAGCGGTTTTAACCAATATTACTGCGGATCATTTGGATCGTTATGACTATAAAATTGAAAATTATATCCAATCAAAATTTCGCATAATCAATAATCTTTCTGCGGATGACTGGTTCATCTATAATGCCGATGACGATGTCATAATGAAAGAATTAGCAACAAAGAAAATTACAACCAATACAGCGCCTTTTTCCTTGAAGAAAAAAGAATCTATGGCCGCTTTTGCAAATGAGAAACAACTAACAATCAATATAAAACAACAATTAATTATGTCTATTCACGAATTAGCTTTGAAGGGTAAGCACAATACTCAAAATGCACTTGCAGCAGGAATTGCAGGTAGGTTATTAGAAATCCGTAAAGAGGTGGTCAGAGAGAGTCTGGGTGACTTTGTGAACGCTGAACATCGTATGGAATTCGTCGCCAAGGTCAACGGTATTGAATTTATTAATGATTCTAAAGCCACGAATATTAATGCTACTTGGTTTGCCCTTGAAAGTATGGATAAGCCAACGATTTGGGTAGTAGGTGGCGTTGATAAAGGAAATGATTACAATGAACTCTCAGCCCTGGTGAAAGAAAAAGTTAAAGCAATTATCTGCTTGGGAATTGATAACAAGAAAATAATAGAAGCTTTTTCGGGAATTGTTGATACAATTGTGGAGGCTAATTCTGCTTTAGAAGCGGTCGCTTTTGCTTATCAACTTGGATCAAAAGAAGAAGTTGTTCTACTTTCTCCAGCTTGTGCAAGTTTTGATTTATTTGAAAATTATGAGGATCGAGGGAATCAGTTTAAGAAAGCGGTGAAATTGTTATAAAATTTAGTTATGAAGTTTCTAAAAATAAGAGCGCAGGAATTAATTGAAAAGCGATCCGAGAATTTACGGTTGCTCGGTGAGTCTATGATTTGCCCGCAAGGTAAATGGCATGGACTTGATGTTTTTACATGGCAAAACTCGCTGGGTTTGCAATTAGAATCAACGATTTCTGCCTTTCCATTTCCTGTTGTTTTAGTGTTTCATGACTATGAATATATTAAAAGAAGCAAACAGGCCATGTCATTTAGTGAATGGGTGTCTTCGTATGTTTTGATCGATGATTCTATAATTAATGGTGAAGATTTAGAAGGGGTTGTTGTTGTCCCTGATCTTGCTTCATTATCAGATAAGTTATACGGTTTTAAAACGAAAGGCATCGTCCTGTTTCTGTTTTATGATGAAAACGGTATTCAAAAAGAAGAGGAGCTAATCAATTATTTAAAGTTAGTTAAGTCAAAATGAGAAAATACCTAACTTACCTAAAAGGTGATCCAGTAATTTGGATGATTACATTGCTGATGTTGGCTTTCTCTCTTGTAACTGTTTATAGCTTTGTTCCTATCTTGGTTAAAATTGAGGGTGGAACGCCCTTTTACTATTTATTCAAGCATTTTATTTATGTTTTAATAGGCTTTTTTTCAATATATTTTATTCATAAATTGAATCCGAAATACATTTCTCAAATTGCGAAATTCTCATACTATGTTGCAATTGCTCTGCTGATTTTTACGATCTTCTTTGGCGCTAAAGTTAACGATGCCGGAAGATGGATTAAAATTCCTTTTATAGGTTTAACCTTTCAGTCTTCTGACTTTGCTAAACTTGCCCTGTTTCTATATTTGTCAAAAATATTGGTTAAGAAAAAAGACTTACTCGATGATTGGAAGCAAGGCATCGGTCCCCTAATGTTGCCAATTATTGTAATATGCGGCTTGATTTTTAAAGATAACTTATCCACCTCTGTTATGCTTTTTTTATTATCAATGTTCATTCTGTTTATTGGTAAAGTGCCTCTTTTGAAATTGTTTACAATTGCTGGTGTTGGGGTGCTTGGCATTGGTATTTTGATTGGAATTCATAAAATGATTCCGGATTTGAATTTTCTACCGCGCTACCAAACATGGGAAAATAGAATTATGAATAAAATCGGTCCGGATGATGGCGCCATTGAAAATGCACAGGCAATTAATGCAAAATTGGCCATACATAATGGTTCTATCTTTGGACAAGGTGTCGGTGATGGAAAACTTAAAAAGTACTTGCCGGAAGCCTATGCAGATTTTTATTTTGCGAGTTTCGTGGAGGAGTTTGGTCTTGTTTCCGCTTTTGTGCTGCTATTGTTATATATGATTCTCTTATTTCGAATAATACGCATTGGACTTAATTCTGATAATTTGTTTGAAACGTATGTTTGCTTAGCCATTGGGCTTCATTTGTTGTCACAAGCAAGTATTAACATGTTGGTTTGTACGGGGGTTCTGCCTGTTACTGGTCAAAATATGCCGTTTTTAGCAATGGGGGGATCTGCATTGATTATGGCCTGCGTTTCTATTGGAATTGTACAGTCTTTTGCCGTTAAACAATCAAATAATAGCAGTGCTTTTGAAATGAAACCGGATAGTAAAAATGATTAATAAAGTAATAATTTCTGGTGGTGGAACAGGCGGACATATATTCCCTGCAATTGCAATAGCCAATGAAATCCGAAAAAGGAATCCTTCTGCTGCTATTCTGTTCATTGGCGCGCAAGGAAAAATGGAAATGGAAAAGGTTCCTCAAGCTGGCTACGATATTGAAGGATTGAAAATTGTTGGCTTCAAACGATCTTTTGCCCTTTCAAATTTTTTATTGCCTTTTAAGTTGATTGGAAGTTTATGGAAGGCAAGACGTCTAATAAAATCTTTTCAGCCAGAATTAGTTATAGGAGTTGGTGGCTATGCCAGTGGCCCAACACTTAAAATGGCGGCATGGCTA
>Ga0209550_10006442_pt1 | contig 10923 bp, 8 predicted proteins | sample LauGreSuBDMM15SN_2_FD_187567 | JGI IMG/M metagenome (GOLD analysis project Ga0209550, IMG submission 187567) | Freshwater lake microbial communities from Lake Michigan, USA - Su13.BD.MM15.SN (SPAdes) (version 5) | ecosystem: Environmental > Aquatic > Freshwater > Lake | place: Lake Michigan, USA... | reverse complement strand
AATTAATATTAGTAATATATTATGATATCAATTATTGGTTTAGGTTTTGTAGGCGGTTCTATGTATCAAAGTTTTAGTCTTAAAGGATTAAAGGAAAATGATAATTTATTCGGCTACGATAAATACAAAAATGGAGGTATTGGTTCTTTTGAAAATTGTTTAAAATCAGATATAATATTCTTAGCTTTGCCAACTAAATATAACAATGATCTTGGACAATATGATAAATCTGCTATTTATGATAGTTGTGATAAACTAGAAGAAAATAATTATGAGGGTACAATCGTAATAAAATCTACTGTTGAACCAGAAACTGTAAATAAATTATCTGAAAAATATCAAACTTTACATTTTATTCATAATCCTGAGTTTTTAACTGCTAGAACAGCTTTTGAAGATTTTCATAATCAAAAACATATTGTATTAGGTAAAGGTAATACTTGTCCTGATGAAAAACTTATTTCAGTTAAACAATTTTATGAAAAATATTATCCAGATGCTGAAATATCTTTATGTTCATCATTAGAATCTGAATCTATGAAAATTTTTTGTAATTGTTTTTATTCTGTTAAAGTACAATTCTTTACTGAAATGTATCTAACATGCCAAAATAATGGATGTGACTATAATTTAATTAAAAATATGATGATAAAAAATAATTGGATTAATCCTATGCATACAACTATTCCAGGTCCAGATGGTCAAATATCATATGGTGGTTTATGTTTTCCAAAAGATACAAATGCATTATTAAAATATATGGAAAAAATAAATTCACCTAATGAAGTATTAAAGGCAACAATTAATGAAAGAAATAAAATGAGACAAGACCATGATAATATTGAATAAATATTTTCGTTTTTTTATAAATATATAATTATTTGTTAATTTAAAATGAATAGAGATAATTTAGATTTATCTGATGATATATTTGACATAATTCAATATTATAAAAAACCAGATATATATACACGTATACCTATTATACAACGCTATAAAATTAACTTTATCATGTTAAATATGTCTTATATATCTGTTATGAATGGTTTAGTAAATAATGAAATTACAATTATGATATATTTAACACTCAAATATGATGTATATTATAATGATGTATTAATAAATGATTGTATCTTAAATAATTTTTTAAATATAGACAAATTAAATGAAAAAATAAAAAAAAGAATTAATAGTTCAAATAAATCATGTTTTTATCCAGGATTTTTAGGAATTTTAAAACCAACAAATAATTATTTAACAACATTTTTTAGATCAATAAATATATATACTGATAGATTATTTAATAAAATTCAAGGTCATAAGATTTATTCTCATAATTTTTCAAAAGATGTATGGCTAACTAATATAATAAGTATTCAAACGGATATTGCTTATTTTATGATTAAAAATAATATTGTTAAATATTTTAATGATGATGGGACATTAAATTATAATAATAATCATTCAATGATTATACCAGATAAAATATTTACTAAAAAAAATTTCATACCTTTAATCGACTTAAATATAATAGATAATTTTATAGATTTATCAAAATATAATGAATACTATAAAATTTGTATAGTTGGAAATATTGGTTTATATTCAGATTATAATTTTTTATTACCTATTTTAGCTAATTTACAGAATGAAACATCAAAAAAAATTAAATTATTTATTATGAGCAATATAGATTATACAAATATTGATAACGATAATGATATTATAGAACGAATATATTTAGAAAAAAGTAAATATTTATATTTTATATCAAAATGTGATATTCTGATTAATACATATAATGCTAATTTTATTATATATTCACAAAATAATAAACTATTTGATTGTATATCAGTTAATATACCTGTTTTAATGCCACATTCTATTTTTGCATATGATATCATCGGTTATGATTATAAATATTATTATTCTATAAAAAATAAAGAAAACGATATTTATAAAATTTTAAAAGACGATATATCAAATGGTCATGCTGATTTTAAATATGATATTGACATAACTGATTATAATAATAATATAATGAATACATATGATAACCAATTTTATGATATAATTTGTAACTTCATTAAGGATTATGTTTTAATAAGAATTAATAATGATAATAATGATAAATTATATAAAATATTTACTGAATTAAATTTTAATTGTGAAAAGGGAGAAAGTGAATATCAAGAAAATAATATCATTCTTGATATATACACTAAAAATAATAAAAAATTAATGGATAGTATTAAAATAGATTATAATAATATATATATAATAAATCAAAAAATTTTCGATGTATTTTACAATAAATAAAATTAAACTAAACAATTAATACCATCTATAAAATTAATTGTTATATTCCAACCTAGATCTTTTAATTTTTGATTACTTATATAATAACGTTGATCGTTAAATGGTCTATCTTCAATATATGTTAACCATTCATCATAATTTTCTGTATTTTTAATTTTTTTTATTAGAATTTTTGCTACTTCTAATACTGAATATTCCATACCTTCATCACATCCAATATTATATATCTCACCAATTTTACCTCTAAATAATATTGTTTCAAATGCTGTTGCTGTATCATATGCATGTAAAAATGCTCTAACACATGATCCATCACCTTGAATAGTTACTTTATTATCTTCTTTTAAAAGTTTAATAAATCTTGGAACTAATTTTTCTGGATATTGATTAGGTCCATATACATTATTACCTCTAGTTATTATAATTGGCATATTAAAACTATGATTATAAGATTGAGCAATTAGTTCTGCACCCGCTTTAGTAGCAGCATATGGATTTGTCGGACATAATACTGAATGTTCTGTTTTATGGGTTTCATCTACACTTAACATACTTTCACCATATACTTCATCAGTAGATACATGAATAAATTTAACTAAATGATTATTATATAAACGGTTTACTTCTAATAAATTATGAGTTCCCATTATATTATCTTTTGTATATTGTAATGAATCGGAAAATGAGTTTTGTACATGTGATTGAGCAGCAAAATGTATAATATGTGTTATTTCATTAGTTTGAAAAATATGTTTTAATAAATCAAATGATTGTAAATTACCTTCTATAAATTTATAGTTTATATCTTCTCTTATTTCTTTTTTAATATTATTTATACTAGCACAATAATATAGTGCATCAAAATTAATTACTTTTATATTTGGATATTTTGTGCAAAATAAATTAATAAAATTAGAACCAATAAAACCACACCCACCTGTAATAAACAGACATTTTACTTTATCAATATCTCTTTGGAGGAGTAACGACTCATTGGATATATATGATGATTTATATTTATATAAAACTTCTCTTACTGATTCTTTAATATTCTTAATATCTGGATATAAATTTTCTAATTTAGTTGTATCTAAAAAGTTATTTGATCTATCACTTGCTAATATTTTATTTTGTTCTTCTTTTGAAAAATTTTTCCAAGTAAACTCAGGATCAACTATTTCTTTAAACATTTCTAAAATTTCATTATGCGATATTAAACCAGGATTTGTTAAATTAACAGTTCCTACTATTTTTTTATCCATCATATCTAGTACTTTTGGCAATAATTCTGGAAGAACTGTCATTGAGTTTGGAATACTACATATTTTGTCATAAGTTGTTATTTTAGTTATAAAATTTCTTGGATTTTGTTTATCATCAATTGGCATTCTAATTCTTAAATTTAATACATTATCATATGTATGCATTAATTTATCGGTAAATCCTTTTACTGTTGAATATGATGATCCAAAAAAATTAGGTAAAGAATCTTCATTAAATCCATTTTCTTCTAAACCAAATGGATGTGATTCATCAAATTTAAATATACAACCAGTACCTAAATAAGTAAAATGAATATTTTTATTTTTACATATTGAAGCTAACATTAATGGCGAAAAAAGATTATCCCTAATATTTTCTACTAATTTACCAGGTTGTTCTAAATAATCAATTGTTGAAATATTTTTTCCATTGTAATTTCCATGTGTTCTACCAATAAATGAAACAATATGAGTTGGATTTATTAACTCTATTTCATTTCCTAAATCATTGATATTATCTACACGAGCATTTCCTTCTGAAAATAATATATTATTTGAATATAATATATCTTTAAATTGAGATCCAATCCAGCCTTTTGAACCATAAATTAATATTTTCATATGTATATTAATATAATATTTAATTATATTAATGGAAGATTTTGATATAATTTTTTATTTACAAATATAAATAAAAAATTATCACTAATATTATTATGTCAGAAAAAAATAAAAATTCAAAATATATCTAAATCTTATTTACACAGAAACTTATTAGATTTACCATTTATTGTTTAATTATATATAACTATAAAAATTGATACATTTTCCTATTTAATTATATAAAGTTATCTCTATATAAATATTATAATGAATCATCGATCACATTGGTCTTCTGATATGGAAGACACGTTAATTAGCTTAATTAAGATAAACACAAATATTAATGAAATATGTAACATAATGGGTCGAACTAAACATAGTATTGATTGTAGGCTTAAATTAATAGCCATTAAAATGATTAAAAATAATGAATTAACAGAAAATATCTGTATAAATACAGGATTAAATTTAGATACTATATCAGAATTATATGCTCACTTTGGAGGAGTAACGACTCAGTGTATACTTAATATAAAACCTGTTTTATTGCAACCAGTCTTTAATAAAGTCAAAATAATAAAACCAATATCTGAGATAAAAATTAATACAGTATCTTGGCCAAATAAAATAAAAGACCAAATAACCGGTAAAAAAGTATTAATTATTGACTTGGAAACAACAGGTTTGGCTCTAGACAAAGGCAAATATCATCATTATTTTTCAAATACTAATTTTGATACATGTCGTATCGTCGAAATTGGTTTCTTCTATTCTGATAATTTTGATCCTGATTCTAAAAATATTCATATCCATAATTATCTTCGCAAACCAACTGATTTTAATTCTATTCCTCAAGAAGCTACAAATGTACATGGTATTACTTATGAACAAACACTTTCTAATGGTTATACTTTAGGTAAAATTTTATCATCAGGACTTTATGATATATTAAATAAAATAGACGTATTTGTTTCGCATAATACTAACTTTGATTTTAATGTACTTTTGAATGAATTATATAGACTAAAACAATTCAAAACAATTAAACGTTTAATATCTTTACAAAAAAATAAAAATGTTATTTGTACTTGCAAATGCAGTGGTTATAAAAAATTAACTGCTATCTATTCTAATATATTTAATAAAGAAGTAAAAAATGCACATAGAGCAGGTGACGATGTAAAAACATTATTAGAAATTATACTAAATAAACAATATGATGGACCTGAATATAAAACAACATTTATTACACATATAGATAATAATACTATAAATGTCAACGATCCATTATTTTTTATAACCATTTAATTATTTTTTTATAAATTATTTTATATTTATTATTATATTATGAATATCGCTGCTAAAATGCGTGACAATTACTATCGTCTACTTATTGCTAAAATAAGAGCTGAAAACGAATGTAAACAAAAAGAAATAAATGTTAACATATTAAATATTTATCAACCAAATACTCCAGAAAATAATGTCAATCCATTAACAATTGAAAAATTTAATGATCTTAATACTATAGAAGAACTGGTTGTCAATGAAGAACCAGTCGTTAATGAACCAGTTGTTGAAGAATCAGTTGTTAATGAAGAACCAGTTGTTAATGAAGATCCTGATGACGAATTTATTGAAGAACCTGATGAATAAAAAAATATTAATTTTTGATTATTGATAGTTTTTTTTGTTTATTAAATTCAATATTAATTTCCGTTTCATTAGAACTAATATAATTAAAATTAACAGTAATTCCATCTATATTTATTTCATTATTAGGAAATGCATCATTATATATACGTTTCTTTTTTTGTAATTTAATAAAATCATCATCACATGAACCCCCCTTTGAAAAAGTAACGACTCCAGCTGCAACCTCCCTTTGAAATAGTAACGACTCGCCATCGGGGATGCAGCTGGAGCTTTCATTTCCCGTGTTATTATGATTTTTTAAGATATGTTGACCTTTTAAATTATCCATAAGTTAAATATATATATAAAAAAAGTAAAATAATCGAATATAATATACAGTTAAGTGTTAAAAATAACTATATATTATATAAATGTTCAAAGGTATTTTACCTTATATTAAAACTCCAATAATCAAAAAAGAGAACAATATTGATTATAAATTAATAACTGATACAGATTTTTATACAAAATACAAATATAATAATAACATTTATCTAGTTGCAAAAAATTGTAATAGTAGTGAAATTAATAAATATTTTATTGATTTCATAAATAAAATAAAATATTTTGATTCTACTCCCTTTGAAAAAGTAAAGACTCCCTTTGGAGTAACGACTCCCTTTGGAGTAAAGACTCATGAAATTGATATATTTTTAATTAAACCATCATTTAAAAATATACAAATTAATAATATATCACATAATGCATTATATATTGATCCAAATTATAATTCATTTACTACTATTTTTAATTTACCGTTTATTACATTTAAAATGTTATTGTATAATTTAGAAAAGAAAATTGCAATATTAGAAAATTGTAAGAGTCGTTACTCCTCCAAAGGGAGATTCGATCTTTATCTTGCAGATCAAATATCAAAAGACGAAGATTTAGCTTCAGTTGATATATCCCTTTGGAGTAAAGACTCGTGTAATTTTGAGAAAAAATCTTTAGATCTTATAACAAGTTTAATAATTGATATAAATACATTATTTTATGATAATAATTTTAATGTTAAAATTATTCCAATATTAAATAATACGAATAATATAATAAAATATAATTCTGTTATCAAGACAATAATATCATACTTATTGATGAATGAAAATATAATAAATAAATCCGTCCAAACATACTTATTTAATACTGAAGAAATTGATAAATTATTTTTAGCAACAAATATTACACCAAGTTTTAATAATTTATTTAATGGTATAACTTTAATTACTAATATCGATGCTTATACATATCATAATTGTTATTATTTAAATAAAGGTTCATTTGCTACTATTTATAAAATAAAAAATACAAATAAAGTATTAAGAATAGATAATCGTAGTGATCAAGATATATTTATAAATAATTATGTGAATTTATTATCTAAAATACCATTAAATTACTTAAATTATTTTTCATTATATGATAATATTTTTTATATTAAAAGTTTAAAGGTAGATGGTATTAAAATTTATAGAAATGTATTAACATATGAAATGTTATTTTATAAATATTCTCTATATGACTATATTAGAGGTGACTATTTAACAACATGTGAAGACACACGTTTTAATATTATAAAAAAAATTATAAATCAATTAATTTCAATAATTAAAATGTGTCAATTAAATAATATAATTTTAGGTGATCTTAAATCATCAAATGTTATGATTAATTTAGATAAGAATAATGAATTTTTAAATATAGTATTAATTGACTACATATATGAAATTTATAATAATAATCATTATTTAGCATGTACATTTCCAGGTCCAGAAGGATTATCATTATATAATTATGATGAAGAATGTTTAGATTTTAATTTAATTAAAAATTATAATTATACATTTGATAATTTTGGATTATTTAACATTATATTAGAACTATTTACTAAAAAAACATTGTATACATATTTTTTAAATAATGTTGTTATTACAAATAATATATTAAATATCAACTTATTTTATAGTTTAATATATTTTATTTTAGATGATAATCAAGATAAACATTTAAATAATTATAATTTTTTTGTATTTCAAAATATCTTTAAGAATATAAAATCAAAATCTGATTTTATAGAATTAATAAATATAGTTCCAATATTAGCAGATAAAGATGAATTAGTATTAACAATACATAAAGTTTTTTCTTACAAAAATTTAATCACAAAAACACATATAATTAATTATTTTATAAATAATATGCAATTTGATTATTTTAAATATTTTAATAAAGATGAACTATTTATATCATTATTCAATTTAGTTAAATTTAATTTTGAAAAAAGGATAATAAATTTTTCAAACGTTTTTGGTTAAATGAGAGATTCAATTGGTTTTCTACATAATGGACAAGATGCTTTGTGTTTTGTTGTCCATTCTTTTATACAATCCTTATGAAAATGATGTGTTTTTGAACAATCTAAACATACTATTTCATCATTCTCAGTATATTTATCACTACATACTGAACATACCGTTTCCTCTAGTTCATTTAAATTTACTATTTTTAATTTATTAAATTGTTCTAAAGTTAATACTGTACTTGATTGATTATTATTATCTAAACCAATGTTACTTCTTAGAAGTTGGATAAATTGTTGTAATATATTTCTGCGATTTTGTATTAATTTTATTTCATTTGTTAATATAGGTTTGATTCTTTCAATTGCATCTTCAATATTAAGTTCATAATTAATTAATAAATACAAACACAATGATCTTGTAATATCATCATATTCATAATATCTTGCATATAGTTTTTTATAAACATTTTCTATAAATATTGTTAAAGCATTTGTTACAATAAAACCACTATTATAATTTATGTATATAGATTTTAGATAAATATCAATTGTTTCAATCTCAAAATATATATTTGAATTATAATTGTATATTATACTATCATCTACAGTATTGATTATCTCTTCAACATAAGATTCAATAGAAGAAGGATCAATAGAAGGATTATTAGAAGGATCAATAGAAGGATTATTTGAATCTTCTACATTATCTATATTTTGGTTATAATTAATTATTTCATTATTATCATCATTATTATCATCATTAATATTTTCATTAATATTTTCATTAATAATATTTAAATTATTCCAAATATTTGGAAATATTATGTTACCGATATTATTAACAATTTGTAATTGATTATTTGAATTTACATTATCAGGTTCATATAATTCATCAAAATTATCTAATTCTTCAGATTCATTTAAATTATTCCAAATATTATTTCCAAATAAAATGTTATTAAGATTATTTATTATTGATATTGATGGTTGACTATAATTATAATCTATATTGTTATTTAAATAATTATATGGTATTTCTCCACTATTTTGATAATGTTCAATATTATTATTTATAGTTCCATCTACATTTAATGTTTGTGTTGTTATAGTATATGTTCCATCTGAATTAGTTTGAATAGTTCTAAAAATATTTACAGAGTTATTCATTTTACTGTATAATATATATAGTGAAGTATTTAAGTATTTATTATGAATAATTGAATATTTAATTAATTTATTATTAATTAAACATAATTATTTAAATATTTCAATGAAATTTTATATTGTCAGACATTCTATCCATGATGATTGTTCAAATAATAGTAGTTTGTCTTTAGAATATAATCATAATTTATCTTATTCAGGGATTGAATTAGCAAAAATTAAAGCAAATGAATTAGATTTATTAATAGATAATTCAGAAAATGTGAAATTTATATCAAGTCCATTAAAGCAATGTTTACAAACATGTGATATTTATAAAAATATAATCAAAAATTCAAGTCAAGAAATTATTGAAACAGATTTTAGACTAATTGATCCATTAGTAAATATTCATGAAACTATTATTGATATAAAATCTAGAGTAAGTGATTTTATAAATTCATTATTATCTAAAAATGATAGTATAGGCTCATCTAATACATATATTATTGTGACACATGGAATAATATTTAATGAAATAGTTAAATATTTTATACCTAGTTATAAATATGAAGATAAAATAGATCAAAATAAATATACACCATATTATTGTGAATATATTGGATTTAATTATGACGGAATACAAGTAAATTATTTATCAGACAATTTAACATATAAAACAGATGTTGTAATTTATCATGGTGGATGTATGGATGGATTTTTTGGTGCTTATGCATCATATTTAAAATATAAAGATTCTGAATTAGATAATAATATAAACTATATTGGTTTAGGTCATCAATTAAAGGAAGAAGTGTATGAAATGATAATAGAACAATGTAGAGATAAACATGTTGTATCGGTAGATATATCACCACCGTATGAAGTATCACAAAAAATAATTAGTGTTGCAAAAAGTTTTAAAATATTAGATCATCATGTAACAGCACAAAAAGATTTAGATAATATTCATCAATTTTATAAAAATTTTAATATGAAAAAAAGTGGTGCTGTATTAGGTTACGAATACTATTTTAAAGATCCAAATCAAATTCATCCTATGTCTTTTGAATTTATACAAGATAGAGACTTATGGACATGGGCTTTTAAAGAATTATCGGAACCATTTACTACCGCTTTATTTTCCAAAATTAATATTAATAGAATAGAAAATTATAATGAAAAGTTTAAAGAACTTGATGATTTAATTAATACAGATGAAAAAATTAATGCGTTAATTGATATTGGCAAATGTTTATTAGATTTTAAACAATCAATGATTGATGGTGTAATAAATAGAGCAAAATATATTAAAATTAAAAATCTACCTGAATTTGAAAATTTAAAAGGTATGATAATTAATAGTACATCATTTCCATCAGAAATCGGTAACATATTATCAAGTACTAAATGTGATTATGCAATTATATATAATCATGATATAGATCCAGAAGATAATGATATATGGTATTGTTCAATTAGATCAAATACGGATGAATGTAATGTATCTACAATAGCAAAACATTTTGGTGGAGGTGGTCATATTAGAGCGAGTGGTTTTAAAATCAAAGGTAAATTAACTAATTACATTGAATTTGT
>Ga0209550_10006440_pt1 | contig 10924 bp, 10 predicted proteins | sample LauGreSuBDMM15SN_2_FD_187567 | JGI IMG/M metagenome (GOLD analysis project Ga0209550, IMG submission 187567) | Freshwater lake microbial communities from Lake Michigan, USA - Su13.BD.MM15.SN (SPAdes) (version 5) | ecosystem: Environmental > Aquatic > Freshwater > Lake | place: Lake Michigan... | reverse complement strand
CCATCAGCTCCTGCACCTGCCGGCCCAGGGTGATCTCCTGCTCATGGCTCAGCAATGGCACCCGGCCGATGTCCCGCAGGTAGGACCGCACCAGGTCGCTGCCGGCCGCCATCGAGGCGGAATCGGAATTGGAAACGGACAGGGAAAGCATGGCGCCGGTGAATTACGAAACCTTTGTGTTTCGTAAAGGTATCACCTTTTTTAAGCTTTCCCCCCGGCGCTTTCCCGGCGCTTGAGGTGGGATTACCGGACAGCCGGACGGGGGCACTCGCGCCGTTCGCTCGAACCCCTCAGTCGAGCCTGAGCGGGCGAACGGCGCCCAGCCAGAATGGGCTGAAGCGCCTTCATCGCCGGCCCCATGACCCTTAGCGCCGAGACCGGCCCCTTGCAGGCCCCTGCGCCGGCGAGGCTGCTGCTGGTGGAAGACGACGAAACGATCCGGGAGACGGTGGCCGAGGCCTTGGGCCAGGAGGGTTTTGAGGTGGAAGCCTGTGGCGATGGTCTCGAGGCCATGGCCCTGCTCAATGGCAGCGGCCCAGGCTCAAACGAGAACGGCGGTGCCCGGTTCGATCTGTTGGTGCTCGATGTGATGTTGCCAGGGCTGGGCGGTCTCGACCTGTGCCGCCAGCTGCGCCAGCGCCAAAACGGGATTGCCATCCTGGTGGTGAGCGCCAGGGACACGGAAACCGACCGGGTGCTGGGGCTTGAGGTGGGCGCCGACGATTACCTGGTCAAGCCCTTTGGCATGCGCGAGCTGGTGGCCCGCTGCCGCTCCCTGCTACGCCGCAGCCGCCAGCAGGGCGAGGCCAAGGGCGGGGCCACCGATGACGGCGCCAGCGTGCTTCAGGCCGGGGATCTGCGCCTGTTTCCAGAAGAATGCCGGGTCACCCGGGCCAGCCAGGAGATCAACCTGTCCCCCAAGGAATATCGGCTGCTGGAGCTGTTCATGCAGAACCCCAAGCGGGTCTGGAGCCGGGACAAGTTGCTCGAACGGATCTGGGGGATCGACTTCATGGGCGACAGCAAAACCGTGGATGTGCACATCCGTTGGTTACGCGAAAAAATCGAGACCGATCCCTCCGCCCCCAAGTTGATCCTCACGGTGCGAGGCTTCGGCTATCGCTTTGGCTGAGTTCCCAGGCCCATGGCCCTACTGCTGGCCCTTCTGATCGGCCTGGCCCTGGGCTACGTCCTGGCCCGGGAGCCCAACGGCCGCCCCGTAACGAAACCGCGCCGCCGCAGCTTGCCCAGCCGCCAGCGGGTCAAGCCCGCCCAGCTGCAGGCCTGGATCGAGGCGGCTCCGGTGGGCTGGCTCAGCCTCGATGCCGAGCTGCGCATCCATGACATCAACCCCCGGGCCGAAAAGTTGTTGAAGCTGCCCCCAACCCAGCTCACCCGCGGTCGCCTGCTCAGCGAAGCGGTGGCCGTGGCTGAACTGGGGGCGATCGCCCGGCTGGCCCAGGCCCAGGAGCGGCCCCAACGGGTGGAATGGCAGATCGATAGCGATGCCCTCGAGGCCTATGCCCTACCGGGCGAAGAGGGCTGGGTGGCCCTGTTGCTGCAGAGCCGCCGCTCGCTCGAAGCCCAGCTGGAACAGCAGGAGCGCTGGGTGAGTGACGTGGCCCACGAACTGAAAACGCCGCTCACGGCCCTGCTGCTGGTGGGCGAGAGCCTGGCCAGCCAGGTGGAGGACCGCCACGGCCTGCTGGTGCAGCGGCTGCAACGGGAGTTGCAACGGCTCCAGGAGCTCGTCAGCGACCTGCTGGAACTCTCACGCCTGGAAAATCTGTTGCCCCGCGAAGAAGGCCGCTACGACCAGGTGGAACTGCGGGAGCTGGTGGAAGCGGCCTGGGCCAGCCTGCGGCCCATCGCTGAGCAACGCCAGATCGACCTAGCCCTGGCCGGCCCCTCCCCCTGCCCGGCCAGGGGCGATGGGCCCAGGCTGCACCGGGCCCTGCTCAACCTGCTCGATAACGCCCTGCGCTATAGCCCCGAGGGCTCCGCCATTGAGGTGGGCCTGCGCAGCAGCGGCGATTGGTGGTTGATCGATGTGCGCGACCATGGCATGGGCCTCAGCGACGAGGACCGCAGCCACATGTTTGAACGCTTCTACCGGGGCGATCCCTCGCGGGTGCGCAGCCAGAGGGCTGGCAGTGGCTTGGGCTTGGCGATCGTGCAACAGATCGCCGTGACCCACGGCGGCCGCATCCAGGGCCGCAACCATCCCCAGGGCGGCACCGTGATGGAACTGGTCTTGCCCAAGGGAGACTGATTGGCAAGCTGATGGCAGAACAACGGCTGCAGAAAGTATTGGCGGCGGCTGGCCTGGGCTCCAGGCGGCAGGTGGAGGCCTGGCTGCGGGATGGCCGGATCCGGGTCAATGGCCAGGTGGCCCAGCTGGGGGAGAAGGCCGATCCCCAGCGGGACCAGATCAGCCTGGACGGCCAGCCGATCGCGGCCACCTGCGCACCGCTGTTGATCCTGCTCAACAAACCGGCCGGGGTGCTGTGCAGCTGCAGCGACCCCGAGGGGCGTGCCACCGTCTTGGACCTGCTGCCGGGCGAGCTGGCCCAAGGCCAGGGACTCCACCCCGTCGGCCGGCTCGACCAGGAAAGCCGCGGTGCCCTGCTGCTCACCAACCAGGGCGCCCTGACCCTGCGCCTCACCCATCCGCGCTTTGGCCACCGCAAGACCTACCGGGTGCGGGTGGCAGGCGATCCGGAGGACCGAATGCTCGAGCAGTGGCGGCGGGGCCTGCCCCTTGATGGCGAGCCCTCGGCGCCGGTGCAGCTGCGCCGGCTCCAGCAGGGACCCTGGGCGGGTCGGCCCTCGACCCTGCTGGAGCTGGTGATGCGTGAGGGCCGCAACCGCCAGATCCGCCGCACCGCCGTGGCCCTAGGCCATCCGGTGCTGGACCTCGAGCGGATCGCCATTGGTCCGATCCGGCTCGGCGCCCTGCCGGAGGGCCGCTGGCGCCGGGTGGAATCCCAGGAGTGGGGCCGCCAGGACCCCCTGGCGGAAGCGGATCGGGCCCATTAATTAGCCCTGGAACTCAGCGGCTCCCGCTCAGCGGCTGCCGCGGCCGTAATGGCGAGCCATCTGGCCCAGGCCCAATAGGGGACCCTGCAACGAAGCGATGGGGTCCTGTAGGCGCCATTGCCAGTTGCCATCGGCCGTGCCCGGGGTGTTGAACCGGGCGGCGTCATCGAGGTGGAGCAGGTCTTGGAGGGGCACCACCGCCAGATCGGCGGGCGACTCCAGGGCCAGGCGCAGCAGTTGCCAACCGGGGGCATGGACCGCCTCGCCCAGGCAGGCTTCGACCCGGCGCCGTTCCTCCTCCTCGAGGCTGGCCCACCAGCCGAGGCAGGTGGCGTTGTCGTGGGTGCCGGTGTACACCACCCAGTTCGTGCCCTTGTAGTTGCCTGGCAGGTAGGCGTTGTCAGGATCGCCATCGAAGGCGAACTGGAGGATCTTCATCCCCGGCAGCTGGAAGTCATCGCGCAGGGCTTCAACGCCGGGGGTGATCACGCCCAGGTCTTCGGCCACCAGGGGCAGCACCGGAGCGGCGCCGACCTTGCGGACCCGCCGCCGCAGCCCCTCGAGCAGGGCCCGCCCCGGCGAGGGCCGCCAGGTGCCGTGTTCCGCCGTGGAATCACCCCCGGGCACACACCAGCTGGCATCAAGGGCGCGGAAGTGGTCGAGGCGCAGGCAATCGAACAACTCCAGCTGGCGCTGCAGCCGCTGCAGCCACCAGGAAAAGCCGCTAATCCGGTGCCAAAACCAGCGGTACACAGGCGTGCCCCAGAGCTGGCCGGTTTTAGAGAAATAATCGGGCGGCACGCCGCTCTGGGAGCGCAGGGAGCCGCGCGAGCCCAGCGAAAACAGGCGGCGATGGCTCCAAACATCGGCGCTGTCGTGGGCCACATAGAAGGGCAGATCGCCCAGGATCTCCACCCCCAGGCTGCGGGCTAACGCCAGCAGCCGCAGCCACTGGACCTGCAACTGCCATTGCACCAGGGCCTCCTGCAACAGGGCATCGCCCTGGTCGCGCTCGAGCTCGGCCAGGGCCCGGGCCTGGCGGCGGGCCAGGGGTTTGGGCCATTGCCACCAGGGTTTCTGGCCCTGAAGGCGGCGCAGCACCATGAAGCGGCAATGGTCGGTGAGCCAGAAGGCCTCCTTGGCCGACCACTCCGCAAAGGCCCGCTGCTGGGCGGCGCTTTGCTGGGGCCAACGCTCTAGGAGCAGCTGGGCCAGGTGGTCGGAGCGCAGGGCGGCCGCACCCAGGTCGAGGCGATCGGTGCGGCCCGGGGGCAGGCTCGCCAGGTCATCAGCCTGCAGCAGGCCGTCGTCCACCAGGGCCTGGCCATCGAGCAGCCAGGGGTTGAGGGCAAAACCGCTGGGGGAGCTGTAGGGGGAGCCGCCAGCATCGGTGGGGGCCAGGGGCAGCAGCTGCCACACCCCCACCCCCTCGGCGGCGAGCAGCCGGATCCAGGCGGCGGCAACCGCACCAAAAGTGCCGCAGGCCGGGGTACCGGGCAGGGCCGTGGGGTGCAACAGCACTCCGCAGCGGCGGCCTGGGGTTGGGGAAGGAATCACAGGGTCGGCAGGCGATAGCGGCTGATGATCGTTTTGGCGAAGGAGGGGATGTGCTGCTCCGCTTTCTCAGGGTGGTTCCGCCGCAGCCAAATGGCATTACGGGTGAAGTGGGAATCGATCGAGAAGCGGCCGTATTCGAGGCCCTTGGGACCGACGCGCTGGACGATGAAGCCGACCAGCTCGGCCAGCCAGCCGGGCAATTTCACGGCCTTGTCATAGGCGCCGATGCCCTGCTGCACGGCGGCGCGGCGATCGCCCTTGCTCTCCACCGCAGCCACATCGAGTTCGGCCTCCACCAGGTCGAGCAGCTCCTGGCCGCGGGGGTTGCGCACCGTCAGCCACTGGCGGCCGAAGCTGGCGCCCATGTAGCCCACCACCAGGTCGGCGCCGCCATTGACGTAGTCGAAACAGCTCAGGCAGCTCGGCGCAAACACATCCTTGAGGGCGGGGGTGTCGAGGCCGAAGAAGGGCACGGTCTCGCTGTGGCCGTCGCTGTGGCGGAAGTGGATGCGGAAATCCTGCATGAACTCGTAGTGCACCACCGTGGCCGGCGAGGCGCTGGCGCTCTCCAGGAAGGTCTGCAGGCCGGCGCGGCTGACGTTGTCGACGCAGGGCAGGCCCAGCACGTAGAGCTGGTCGAGCGGCAGGCTGGCCTGGACGGCCCGCAGGGCCTGGACCTGGCAGCCCACCCCAATGGCGAGCAGCCGGCGAATGCCACTGCCGGGTAGCTGCTCGAGCACCTCCAAATTGGGCGAAAGGGTGGGCTTGTTGACCCGGGCCGCCAACACCTCGGCCGGGGTGCGGGCCAGCACGGGCACGGGCGTGAAGCGGTCGTCCGGGCTCTGCTGCACGCAGAGCACCGCATCGACCAATCCGGTTTCCAGGGCGCGCACGCCGATGCGGCTGACGATGCCGGTCCACTGGGCGCCCTCGATCGGCTGCTGCAGCCGGGCGCTGAGCATGCGCTGGCTGACACCGAAGTAGAGCTCGTCCTCGTTGGCCTCGTCGCGGGCGCGGCCGTGGGCTGCCGTTTCCATCGCCTCAAAGCGCTGGTTCAAAAAGGCGCAGGCCTGGCGCACGTAGGCCACCCAGCGGCTGTCGCAGAGGCCGCAGTCGCTGCAGAGGTCCTTGGCGGGCTTGGCGCTGCCCTTGGCCAGGGGCCGGGCCCGCTCGTGGGGGGCCAAAGGGACCCGTTCGGGCGTGCTGGAGACAGCGGTCACAGGCGGGCTCCAGCCGGTTAAAACATCCAGGAGAGCACCCTATTGGCCCATGGCGCCACCCGACGGGAGGCCCTGCCGCAGCAGGGCCTCTGGGCCAACCGATTTGGGTGGGCCAAAGTAGCCCCACTCCCAGCGCAACGCCGCCATGGTCCCCCCAGGGGAATCCCCCAACCGAGCGGGCCGCCCCCGCCGGAACCGTCCCAAACCGGCTCCGGCCCAGGGCTGGCGCTTACGGCTGCGGGCAGCTCGGCGGCTGGGCCTAGCGGCTGCGGGGATGGCAGCCAGCGTCAGCCTGCTGGGTCTGGTTTGGCCCCAGGGAGATCGGGCCAACCAGGCCGAGGGGGGATCGGGCCAGGACCTGCAGGCCGAGCTGCCCAGCCGGCCGATCAGCGTGCTGGTGATCGGCTCCGATGCCGACCGGCGCGGGGCCACCAGCAACGGCGCCGCCCCCGCCGGTGCGGCCAATAGCGATGGCTTAATGCTGGTGCGACTGGCGCCGAAGCAGCCCCTTGATGTGCTGGTGTTGCCGATCGAGGCGGCCATCAAGCTGCCGGGTGAAACCCAGCCGGTGGCCCTGGGCAGCCTCTACCGCCGCGGCGGCGCGGCCCTGGTGGCCACGGTGACGGCAGAACTCATGGGGCTGCCCAAGGGCCAGCCCGACCGCTACCTGGTGGTGCCGCGCCTGGCCCTGCGCCAATTGGTCGATGGCCTGGGCCAGGTGGAGATCGCCCCGGAGCGGACCATGCTCTACGCCGACAAGAGCCAGAAGCTGCAGATCGACCTGCAGCCGGGCCTGCAGCTGCTCGATGGAGCTGGATTGGAGCAGATGCTGCGCTTCCGCGAGGCCGATGGCAGTGAGGAGGGCCGGCGCCAACGGCTGAAAGCCAGCTTGCCGGCCCTGCTGCTGCAGATGGGCCAGCCCCGGCAGCTGTCGCAACTGCCCGACCTGCTGCGCTCCCTGCAGGACAAGGTGGAGACCAACCTCAGCCCCAACGAGGCCCTCTCCCTGGTGGCCGCCGCCCTGCAGGCCGGCAGCACGCCCCGGTTCCACAACCTGCCGCTGCTGCCGCCGCTTAGCGCTCCCAAGGCAGGCGCCAAGCCGGCCCTGCGCCAGCTGGCCGGGCCGGTTGGCCAGAGCGACTGGCCCCAGATCTAAGCCGGCCGGGGTCGGTTAATCCAGGTCGAGATGGTGGCTCGCGAGCTGCAGGGCCCTAGCCAAATCGGCGGCGGCCTCCCAGGCCAGGTCTCGATTCTGGTCCTCGGAGACGGCCGGGTCCTGGGGATCGGCTAGCCAGCCCAGCCAGGGCAAGCCATCGCGGCGGCGGTCGGCCGCCAGCCAGGGGCCACCCCACTGGATCAGGCCGAGCAGGGGCACCCCCTGGCGCTGGAGCAGGGCGTGGTAAGCCGCCGCCGGCCCCGTGGCGGCGGCGGCAGCCGGGATCAGCAGCAGGGTCGGTTGGCGCCAGGCACCCAAGGCTTCGGCCCAGTTGCCTTCGCTGCCCAGAAAGGCGCCGGGATCCCCCGCCAGGGGCCACAGCCAGGGTCCGGGCTCCCCGGCCAGGGCGGCCAGCAGGCGCTGGGTCTCGGTGCCCGCGTCATTCGCCGGCCCCGAATCGGAAAACTTTCGAGACGATTGGGCCGGCCGATCGGTCCAGCCGGCCGCGCCAAAATCGCCCGCCGCCGCCCCGGCAACCAGCTCTGCAGCCAGCAAGCGGCGCGCGGGAGCGAGGGCCAGAAGCAGGGCCTCCAGGGGCGCCAGGACCGCTGGAGGGACCCCCGCCGGGGCCACCAGCACCCAGCCGCGGGCCTGGCCTGGCGGACCGCCAACCCCAGGCCTTGGGCCTGCGCCGGCCTGGGCATCGGCGATTGAGTCGTCATTGGACTCAGCTTTGGACTCGGCCATGGACTGCAACTACCCCAACGGATGGATTGGACTTGCACCGGATGGCTCGTACGATCAATGCAGCCGATCACGCCAGCACCCGCCGTGACCAGTTTTCTGACCGCCGAGCGGGTTGAACAGATGAGTGTCAACCATGACACCCGCAGGCTCAGGCTATTTAGCGGCACCTCCAACCCGGCCCTGGCCCGGGAGATCGGCGATTACCTCGGCGTGCCCGATGGCCCGCGGGTGATCAAGCGCTTCGCCGACGGCGAGCTCTACGTGCAGATCCAGGAATCGATCCGGGGCTGCGATGTCTTCCTGATCCAGCCCACCTGCTCACCGGTCAACGACCACGTGATGGAGCTGCTGATCATGGTGGATGCCTGCCGCCGCGCCTCGGCCCGCCAGATCACGGCCGTGGTGCCCTACTACGGCTACGCCCGCGCCGACCGCAAAACCGCCGGCCGCGAATCGATCACGGCCAAGATGGTGGCCAACCTGCTGGTGACCGCCGGCGTGGACCGGGTGCTGGCCATGGACCTGCACTCGGCCCAGATCCAGGGCTACTTCGACATCCCCTGCGACCACATCTACGGCTCCCCCGTGCTGGTGGACTACCTAATGGCCCGCGACCTGGGCGAAGTGGTGGTGGTGTCCCCCGATGTGGGCGGTGTGGCCCGGGCCCGGGCCTTTGCCAAGCAGATGCACGATGCGCCCCTAGCGATCATCGACAAGCGCCGCTCGGGCCACAACGTGGCCGAAAGCCTCACGGTGATTGGCGATGTCGCCGGCAAAACGGCCGTATTGATCGACGACATGATCGACACCGGCGGCACGATCACCCAGGGGGCCCGCTTGCTGCGCAAACGCGGCGCCAGCCGGGTGATCGCCTGCGCCACCCACCCGGTGTTCTCGCCGCCGGCCCTGGAGCGCCTGGCCGAGCCGGGGCTATTTGAGGCGGTGATCGTGACCAACAGCATCCCAATTGCGCCGGAGCGGCTGATTCCGCAGTTGCAGGTGCTCTCGGTGGCCAAGATGCTCGGTGAAGCGATCTGGCGCATCCACGAGGAGAGTTCGGTCAGCTCAATGTTTCGCTGAGCGTGGGTCGGCCCCTGCTCCATGGTCGGCACCGGCGGGCGACGGCCGGCTGGGGGGCGCTCTCAGCGTTGCTGGGCTTAGGACTGCAGGCCTGGGCCCTGCCCCTGGCGGCCTGGGCAGCGCCGCGGGTGGGCGTGTGGCTCACCAATAGCCCCAGCCCCCTCTACTACGACGCCGGCCGCCTGGATCGGGCCGTGGACGAACTGGCGGAGGCCGGCTTCAACACCCTCTACCCGAATGTGTGGAGCCGGGGCACCACCTTCCATGCCAGCCGCTGGGCGCCAATGGAGCCGGCCCTGCGCCAGGCCAACGGCGGCCTGGATCCGATCTGCCGCCTCACCCAGGCCGCCCAGCGGCGGGGCCTGCAGGTGATCCCCTGGTTTGAATACGGCCTGATGGAGCCCGCCGAAGCCGAAGTGGTGCGCCAACACCCCGAGTGGGTGCTGCAAAAACGCGATGGCACCAGCCTCACCACCATGCATGGCCGCACCGACCGGGTGTGGCTCAACCCGGCCCATCCAGGCGTGCGCCAACGCTTCATCGGCCTGATCAGCGAAATCGTGCAGCGCTGTGGCGTCGATGGCATCCAGCTCGACGACCATTTCGCCTGGCCGGTGGAATTGGGCTACGACGCCTATACCCGGGAGCTCTACGCCAAGGACACGGGATTGCAGCCCCCGGACAACTACACGGACCGGGCCTGGATGAAATGGCGCCGCCACAGGCTGAGCGACCTGCTGGCGGAACTGCGCGAAAGCCTCAAGCAAATCGGCAAGGGCCGGGTGTATGTGAGCCTCTCGCCGGGTCCCTTTCGCTTCGCCTACAACAACTGGCTCCAGGACTGGGAGATCTGGGCCCTAGGCGGCCAGATCGAGGAGCTGGTGGTGCAGAACTACGCCTATTCCCTGCCCGGTTTCACCAGGGATCTCGACCAGCCGGCCTTGCGTAAGGCCCGCACCTGGGGCATCCCGGTGGAGATCGGCATCCTGGCCGGCTTCGGTGGCCGCACCACCTCGATGCCGATGCTGCGCGACAAGGTGCAACAGGTAAAAGAGCGGGGCATGGGCGTGATCTACTTCTACTGGGAAGGCCTGTGGGGCCAATACTCGGGGCCGGAAGGGCCCCAGCTGCGCCGCGCTGGCTTCCGCCAGATCAATGGGCTCGGTGGTGCAGTGATTGGGCCGGGGGAACTGCCGAGGCTGCCGCGCTGAGGGCGAAGCAAGACAGCCATGGGCAGCCCAAGGGGTGCCCCCATCCCTCAGCGTCCGTTCACAATCACCGGGCTCATCGAGCCAGCGCCCGTACCGGGCAAGGCAGGCACCACGGAGGTTTGGCCATCCCACTTATCGAGGAAGAGCTTGTAAAGCACCTGGTTGTCCAGGCTGGAATTGAGCGTTTGATAGCGCTTGGCCTCCTGCTCGGCAATCAGCACCTCAGTTTGGGCGCGCAGGAGTTGCTGTTCAGCGATTTGCTTCTGCTCAATGGCGGAGCGATACTCCTCGGCAATCTGCAAGCCAGTGAGATCCAATCCCTGTACGGTGACATAGCCAAATTTACGCAACTCATCGGCAACCTTCTCTTGCACCTGCTCAGAGATGGAGTTCCACTCGGTGGCAATCGTAATCAACTCATACTGGGAGAAGACCGATTTCAAGGCCTTCAGCAGGGAGGGTTGGATCACCCGGGGATAGATCTGCTGGTCGTCGGTGGCGATCGTTTCATAGACCCGGCCCGCCTCCTCCGGCTTCATCGCATACTTCACCGTGGCGGTGGCTTGAATCACCTGCAGATCCTTGGTGAGTGTGGAAAACTGTTCCGGCCTGACCTGGGTTCTTACGTCGAATAAGGAGGTTGCCTGCACCAAGGGCGTCTTAAAATTTGGCCCGGGCAGGCGGGGAGTGCCGGTCACCTTGCCCAGGGTGGTAACCACGGCCACGGTGCCGGCGGGCACGATGAAGATCGCCTGGCTGATCAGGATCAGGACCAGCACGAAGCCAATGCCGGCCAACTGCAACCAATTGGATTGGCCACCAAAGGGACTGGAACCTGAAGATTGCATGGAGCCCTAGTACTGGTGATGGGGCAACCCTAGGCAGCCTTGCCAGCCAAAGGGGTTAGCCTCAAG